>Ga0075026_100001096_pt1 | contig 11378 bp, 10 predicted proteins | sample Str012_2_FD_71392 | JGI IMG/M metagenome (GOLD analysis project Ga0075026, IMG submission 71392) | Freshwater sediment microbial communities in response to fracking from Pennsylvania, USA - Straight Creek_MetaG_SC_2012 | ecosystem: Environmental > Aquatic > Freshwater > Creek > Sediment...
CAATACAGACCTGTGCGAACCAGAGAGTTTCTATTAGCCCATATTGAGGATTCCCCTTTGATTAATTGTATTTGACGAGAGATGCTATACTCGGGATGCAGCAACATGAGTACATGTATGTGATCGTCATACCCGTTGATCCGTTTGATTTGAATTTCTTTCACTGTAGCGTTTTAGAGGATATGTCGACAAACCTCCTGCAGAACAGGAGGCTTCAATATAAGTTGTCGTTCTTTGGTTCCCCAAACTGAATGAACCCTTATTCTGGTTAGCGACATTTGCATTTTTTTTGCTATAACGTTGCGGGCTAAAGCCCAATTGGATATTATGCCTCGCCCCAGGCTAAAGCCTGGGGTTATTCAGGATTTTTAGTTTGAAACCATTCTTCTTTCTTTTTCATAACCCCGGGGTTATGAAATACATCCGTCAAATCTTTCCATGCTATCGCTACGAAAACCCCTTCAACAACGAATTTCCGACTGCACATTCAAGACATCTTTTCCTGTCACAATACATTGATTTCAATTCGAGGAGGGCCTGGGAGTCGGTAGCAGTTTTACTTTCGATACCGATGTTTGTCCATTTTTGGAGAATGGAATTTTTTTCGGAGAGCGTTTCCTCGAGCCAGCGCAATGCTTTGGCTTTGATTATTTGATCATGATGCAATACTCCATAGGAAAACAATACCGGAACGATGGTATTAATGATTAAATTTTCGATCATCTGTTTTCCAAGTGTTTTTATCCGAAATGCGGCAGGTTCATCCAGTCGATAATGGTAATGCCAATAATCATTGGCAGTCACTTCGAGCGAATCCATAACTTCTTTAACAGACGCTGCCTCTTTCACCCAGGAAAACAAATGTGAAGAACGGTGAACAAGTTGCGCAAGTTGCGCCAGCCTGATGGTGGGAAAATTGACAGGCCGCATGCGGAGAAAATGTACCGGCTCGTAGGCGGGTCGGAGGTGATATTTATTTTTCAGGAAGATGTATTCTCTTTTTAGCATGAGTGCATAGTCTTCTTCGAAACCAGATTCCAGTAATCCTGCCTGTCCCAGTAAAAGTGCTTCCAGTTGCAGGATATTGTTTTTATGCCTCGTGACTAATTTGAGTGGCAGTGTTCGTGCTATCGCTTCAAAAGCAGCAGCATTCACTTTCAATCCGAAATTGGCAGCGATGAGCCACCAGAATAGTTCCTGCCAGTTGGATTGACTTTGTTGAAATTGTTCTAAGATGAGAATAGACCTTCTTTCCATCCTTTCTATAACGAGCCTTTGTTTCCACGCAAACCAGATAATATCATTAACCTGCCTGATGTTTTTTTCACAGGCGATAAAATTGATGCTATGCATCCACTCTTCATATTTTTCCAATAAGAGGTTGGGAATACGATGCTGCAATACAAGTACGGGTATATTTACCGTTTCGGCGGTAAGGTCATTTTGCAATACTACATGTAGTATGACGTTTTGATAATTTCTATCTTCAGAATGTGCATGCCGGTCCCAATCAGAACGCTTCAAATGCAGTTCAATGTGACCGACCCAAACGGTAGTGTCAATTTTTATTTTTGCGTTTAGGAAATCCGGCCCCTGGTTAGGATTGAGTTGACCGGGGAAGAATATCTGTATTGATGCACCGGATTCCAGTACCAGATCAGATTGATTATAATACCTGAACCGCCAAATGAACTGGAGTAGTTTTTCGGTAATCACCCTGTAAAATACATCGGAGAAGAAGGGAAGAAAAGGGTGGAAAGACCCGTTTTTGAATCGCGGATTAAGCGGATTATACTGATTTCGTAGATTTCACTCCGTTAATGCAGGTATCCAATTAATATGAAGACCAAGATATTTTTAATACCTAGCCCAATTACCCGAATGCTTTCAACGCCTGAATTACCCTGCTCACTGGCAGTCCCATAACATTGTAGAAATCTCCCTGTATGCACTTGATGCCGACCACACCGATCCATTCCTGGATGGCATAAGCGCCGGCTTTGTCATACGGCGCATAGTGATCCACGTAATATTCAATTTGAGTTTTGGTGAGTTCATGAAACCATACGTCGGTACTGTCTGAAAAAGATATTTCGGTTGATGCCCGACGTAAGACGATTCCGGTGATCACCTGGTGGCGATGACCGGATAGTGCACTCAAAATGCTAATGGCATCCTCCCGATCAACTGGTTTTCCGATTAACCTATCTTCCAGAACAACAATGGTGTCTGCAGCGAGTATGACAGATTGCCCACTCACACGTGACTGAACGGTATCCGCCTTTTTTCTCGCGATATAAATTGGTATTTCATCAACTTGCAAACCCTCCGGATAATGCTCGTCTGCATCACTAACCATCACTGTAAATTCAATAGCCGCCCATTCCAGTAATTGTTTGCGCCGGGGGGATTGAGAAGCGAGAATTATAGGATCCATGAAGTGTACAGTTTAAAAAAGATCATTGATAAAATTCCTGTCAGCATCATGATCTTGATCAGTCTACTCAGCTGATGATAGTCGGATGATGTTTTTGCTTTTCGAAGGCTTCCGAACAAACGAATGAGGGGTACAATAATAAATACCATCGAATAGGCGATGCTCCACCACCATTTATACTGGAGCACGTAAAACTGAACTGCAAGCAACGATACAATAAGTACCACCAGCCAGGTAGCAACGAAAACTTTTGAAACCGGGATACCCCAAACAATGGGCATGGTGCGGCATCCATCATCGGCATCACCTTCCAGGTCTTCCATATCTTTTACTACTTCCCGAATAAGGGAGATGATAAATGCAAAAGCCGCATAGAGCACAGCGAATTTATAAACGCGTGCCAGCATGAGGTGATATCCCTGATCAACCAGCCGATGTAATCTAAACTCGCAAGCATACAATACCAGGATTACCCAGGCAGTGAGCAGGGAAACAATGATATTTCCAATCAGTAATTTTCTTTTGAATGTTGTACTATAAAACCAAAGCAATACGACGCAGAAAAGATTAGCAAACCCAACAATCGGATTGCGCAATTTCCAGCTGATATAGAAACCGATCGCCAGACCAAGACCCGATAAAATCCAATGCCAGATGATAGCAGATCGCCGTTTGATAATTCTTTCAACAACCAAACGTTCGGGCTTGTTAACACGGTCGATATTCAGGTCAAAATAGTCATTGATGATATAACCTGCCGCGGCAATCAATACAGATGAAAGGCTCAGCAGCCAAAATGCCTGCGGTATTAGCACATTACTGTACAGTTGCTGGTTTCCGGCACGGAAACTAGGGAGCAATATGCAGTAATAAAAAAGCGATTGGGTGAGGACTATAAAAACCAGGTTGGGCCATCGGATTAAGCGTAAGAAAGCGCTTGCCAGTTTCATGATCGGATTTTACTTAGTGCGTGCAAGATAGGGAAATTCGCAGACGGTCATAACTGCAATAAGAAGTATCACTTTGATGCAACGGAATCGTCATGAGCCCAATGCCCTCTTAGCTTCAGCACTTTTTCCAGTACATCCCGAACACAACCTTCGCCTCCTTTGTATGGCGAAATGTATTTAGCGTTTTGCCGGATCGACGACACCGCATCTTTAGGCGCACAGGAAATAGCTACTTTTTTCATCACTTCCTGATCGGGCACATCATCTCCCATAAACAATACTTCTTTCCAGGAAAGCTGGTGCTCTTTCAGGTAATTCTCCAACTTATCTTTCTTATCACTGACCTTCATGAAGACGTCGGTGATACCAAGTTTATTAAGTCGGATTCTTACTCCTTCGGAATTGGCTCCGGATATTATTAATACATGATAGCCTTTTTTAACTGCCAGCTGAAGCGCATAACCATCCTTGATATTCATTTTGCGGACCTGCTCTCCGTTTTCAAATGCCAGAATCGATCCGTCGGTGAGTACACCATCCATATCAAATACAAAAGTGGTAATCTCCTTAAATGCCTGTAAAAAACTCATAACCTGAAATGTGCAGTTTTAATAAATAATCTTCCGGGTTTTTCCCGGAACCAGCAATGAAATAATATTTACTGCTGACGATGATAAAGATAACAGAATTCGAATTGATGGAAATTATTTCATCGCTCTTTCGATGCTTCGGGTGAGCGTGCCATACAGGTTATGCAAACCAGGATAATTCTCCAGCATTGCGAGATGTGCCTGGATGGTTTCCTCATCCTGCCTGACAGCAGGGCCGGTCTGTGCTTTCGCCGGCGACAGCTTTTGTATACGATGAGCTGTTTCCGAAATAAGTGGCCATAATAATTTGAATTCAACTTGCTCCTTCTCGCAAAAATCCTCCGTCATGGCATAGAGATGGTTCGAAAAATTATTCACGATCACTGCGGCGAGGTGTAGTTTCAATCTTTCTGTGTCACCAGCTTGTTTGACTTCACTGGAAATGGATTTGGCGAAATCTGCAATTAAAGTCAGACTATCTTCCCTATTTCCATCAACCAGCAAAGGCAAAGGAGGAATCTCTTTAAGCTCCTTTCGCACACTTTGCAGGGGATAAACAACACCATAATTTTTGCTGACAGGTTTCAATAACTCAATCGATACTGAGCCGGCGGTATGCACGATCAGTTTATTGGGGAGCCGGAGTTTCCCTGCCAATTCGGGTAGGGCGTGGTCTGAAATGGCCGCTATGAACAAATCTGCCGACAGATCCAGTTCTTCCCACTGTGACGTGTAAGCGCAATGAAATTCTGAAGCGAGGGTCTGGGCATGTGCCTTCGTTTGGCTGAAAACCTGCACCACGTCATGCCCTTTCGACAGGATCTTTCTTCCCAATACTGTGGCAACCTGCCCGGAACCAATTATGGTAATTTTCATGGTAGATGAGCGCGCTCTTAAATTTCACCGGCCCCTAAAGCGGAGCGATTAAATGCTACTTTAGGGGCCGGTGAAAACTAAACGTTTGAGCGAATTTATTTTTCTGAGGCTTTTTTCTTTTGTGATTTCGGCGCCCAGATGGCCAGCATACGCTTGCCTTCCATTTTAGGCATTCCTTCCAAAACTCCCACTTCATTGAGCCTTTCAGCAAATTTCAATAGAAGCAGTTCTCCGCGCTCTTTGAATTGAATAGCACGCCCTTTGAATTGCACGTATGCTTTTACCTTATCACCTTCTTTGAGGAATTTCTCGGCATGCTTTGCCTTGAAATCGAAATCGTGATCGTCTGTATTGGGTGTAAAACGAATTTCTTTTACTTCGGAGGCCTTGCTTTTGGCCTTCATTTCTTTTTCCTTCCTCTTCTTTTCATAGAGGAATTTATTGTAGTCTATGATTTTACAAACAGGAGGATCAGCATTAGGAGAAATTTCTACCAGGTCAAGCTGTTGATCCTGTGCCATGCGCATCGCGTCTTGCGTGGGATATACACCAACTTCAACGTTGTCTCCTACCAGGCGCACCGAAGGCACCCTGATCATGCTGTTGGTACGGTGTTCTTGTTGTTGTTCTCTTCTGAACCTTGGATTAAAATTCCCTCTGGGAGGGCGTGGTGGAAATGCCATTTACATTTTTTAAGTTTACGTTCCTGCCCGGCGGAACTTCAAATTGATTTTCAGTTGTGATATCTAAAAAACTCCCGGGCCGAGTATTAATCTCCTTTTCTTTCCCTGATCTCTTTGCTTGCTGCAGCCATAAACTCATCCAGACTTTGAACACCCAGATCTCCTTTTCCCTGTCTCCTTACAGATACCTTCTGATCATTCATTTCTTTTTCGCCAATCACCAGCATATAAGGTGTTCTGGCCAATTCAGTGTCACGGATCTTTTTTCCAATCTTCTCGCTTCTATCGTCGATCTCTGCACGAATATCCGCATTTTTGAGGGATTGCAAAAGAGTTTGAGCATAATCCATGAACTTATCACTGATCGGTAAGATTTTGACTTGTAATGGTGCCAGCCAAAGGGGGAATTTTCCTGCATAATGTTCCAGCAAAAACCCGATAAAACGCTCATGGGTTCCCAGAGGAGCCCGGTGAATGATCAAGGGTGTTTCAGCGTGGTTGTCCTTATTGGTGAATTCCAGTTTGAATCGCAAACCCTGTGCAAAATCAACCTGGTTGGTAGCCAGGGTAAATTCGCGTCCGATGGTGCTCCATATCTGCACATCAATTTTGGGGCCATAGAATGCGCCTTCATCGGGCACTTCTACGAAAGGAGTTCCGGTATCCCGAAGTACCTGACGCACCATTTCTTCCGTTTCCAGCCACAATTTGGGCTCATCAATGTATTTCTGCCCGAGTTTTGCCGGGTCATGAAGGCTCAACCGCATCACATATTTATCGATCCCGAATATTCTGAAATACTTCAGGTACATTTCATTGACCGCACGGAATTCAGCGGCAAACTGTTCCCTTGTGCAATAAATATGGGCGTCGTTCATATGCAAACAGCGGACCCGCATAAGCCCAAATAATTCACCACTCTGTTCATAACGGTAACAGGTGCCGTATTCTGCCAGCCTCAGTGGGAGGTCCTTATAACTCTTGGGCTCAGCCGCAAATATTTTATGGTGATGAGGACAATTCATCGCCTTGAGGTAGTATTTCTGTCCGTCCAGTTCCATGGGGGGATACATACTGTCCTGATAATATGGCAGATGTCCGCTGGTAAGGTAAAGACTCTCTTTCGCGATATGGGGAGTAACTACTCTTTTATATCCGGCTTTTTGTTCTGTTTCTTTGGCCAGCTTTTCCAGCTCTTCAATGATGATGGTTCCATTGGGCAACCATAAGGGAAGGCCCGGACCTACTTCTTCGTCCATCGTAAAAATGCCGAGCTCTTTGCCTAGTTTACGATGATCTCTTTTCTTTGCTTCTTCCAAGAGGGCCAGGTATTCATCCAGTTCTTTCATGGAAGGGAAACTGACTCCGTAAATCCTGGTCAATTGTTTGTTTCGCTCATCCCCTTTCCAATAGGCACCCGCGATATTCGTTAGCTTGAGCGCCTTAATGATACCAGTATTCGGTATATGTGGTCCGCGGCACAAATCCGTAAACTTCCCCTGTGTATAGAATGTGATCTCGCCATCTTTTAATCCACCTAGTAAGTCAAGTTTGTACTCATCGTCTTTATCTGAGAAATACTGAACGGCTTCAGCTTTGGGCACTTCCCTGCGTACAAAAACATTGGACTGCTTTGCCAATTCTGACATCTTTACCTCTAATGAGCGAAGGTCCTCGTCAGAAATATGCCGTCCGCCCAAATCCATGTCATAATAAAATCCATTTTCAACCGGCGGACCAACCCAGAATTTTACGCCTGGAAACACGGCTTCTACTGCCTCAGCCATGAGATGGGCCGTTGAATGCCAAAAGGTCGACTTTCCCTCTGCATCATTCCAGGAGAGTAATTTTATCGCAGCATCTTCTGCGATGGGTCTGCTAATATCCCAGGGAACTCCATTTACCGATGCCACAATAATTTTTCTCGCGAGGCCCTCACTGATAGATTGCGCGATTTGAAATGGAGTAACCCCCTTCTCATATTCCCTCACCGCACCATCCGGAAAACTAATCTTAACCATATTTGTTCATTTTGGTGTTTTTGGATCTCATCAATCCTCACCAAAAGAGCCGCAAATTTAACAAACTCTTGCCAGATAATCATTTGCATAAAATGCGCTCCCGTAAATATTTATTAATTTGCTATCCTGAAAAACCCGAATATGAGGATTTGCGGTACGCTTGTTTTTCTTTTACAGATGGTATGTGTGGGAGCCCAGGATGTTACTGGCATCTGGCGGGGCCATTTCCGGTCTTCTAATGAAATGTATCAACGCCTGGTGGGCGAAGATGACCGGTATAAAATGGAAGTCCAGATTGCCCAGCAGTACAAAAAATTCAAAGCGGTCACTTACTCTTATAAGTCTACGGTATTTTATGGTAAAGCGGATGCTGATGGTTCTGTAGATGTAAAAACAAAAAAGGTGATGCTCCGTGAGCTGAAAATCGTTGAAGTAAGAATGATGTCTGGCGATGCCTGCACCATGACTTGCTATCTCCAATATTCACAATTGGGAGATGAAGAGTTTTTAGAAGGGACTTATACAAGCAATAGCACCCGTGATTCCGCTGATTGCGGCAGGGGAACCATCTTTCTGCATAAGGTCGCTTCTTCTGATTTCCACAAGGAACCATTTGTAGAGAAAAGAGAAAAAGAAATTGAGCAGGAAAAGAAGAATTCCCCTCCAATAGTGAAAAAAATTACCGCTCCCAATGCAGGCGCCAACCCTTATACCACACCTAAATCAGTAGCACCTAAAAAGGAAACGGCTAATACCGCTGTAACTGCAAAAACCAATAATAAACCTGCTATAATATCCACTACACCCCGGAAAGAATTGACTAAGACTAATACGGATCAGCATACCGTCGTCAGTTCAAAAAGTGACTCGATCATGATCCCGGACAAAAAAACAATAATCATCCCTACACCAAAGGATCTTGCAACCAGATCTAATGAACTCGTAAAAACCATTACGGTCACCTCGCCGGATGTGCAGCTTTATATTTACGACGATGGCGCCATCGACAATGATACCATTTCCGTTTATTTTGATAAGAAGCAAGTCGTTACCCGCGCCCGACTCACTACGCAACCTGTAATTGTCAAATTACACCTTGATGAAAGCAGTGAAAATCACGAAGTGGTAATGGTGGCCGAAAATTTAGGGGAGATTCCACCCAACACCTCATTGATGGTGGTAAAAGCTGGCGACAAGCGTTATGAGGTGCGAATCGTTTCTACCGAACAGAAAAATGCGGTGATCGTATTCAAATATCAAAAGCCAGAATAACCATTTACATAAAAGTGTTTGGACGGGAAAGTACAAGCGGTATTTTCACATAAATTGTCAAAATGTGTTTCTGCAGGGTCCTAATGCTGTTACTGGCTCCCCATTTCCTTTTCGCCGAAGATCTCAGCGGTATCTGGAAGGGAACCCTGAGCCAGGAACCAGGAGGCTGCTATCCCACCTACTTCATCGAATTTCAGATTAATTTTTCCAACGATAGTATCCGTGGCAGCGTCTACGATTATTATGATACCGGCAAATTCGTGAAACTTAATTTTACCGGTAAATACAACCCACTCACTCACCACCTTACTTTGGTGGAGAATAAAGTGATTCAATACAGCATTCCACCCGACTGCGTTCCCTGCATAAAAACTTACGACCTTGTATATGCGAATACGGGGACAGAAGAAACGCTGACCGGCGATTGGAAAGGACATATCGTGGAAAGAACGAAGAATTGTCCGCCTGGAAAAATAACCCTGAAGAAAACCAGTCACTCCGATTTTCCTGTCGACATTCCGCAAAGCGATAGCCTTGCAGAAATCCAGGAATCACTTCACCTGGCACCAAGGACCAAAGATATAGTGACCACTGTTAGTGTTTCGGTTCCTCAAATTAAAGTGGAACTTTATGATAACGCGGAGGTCGACAATGACACCATCACTGTTTTCGTGAATAATAAATTGCTTTTATACCAGCAACGGTTAACCGAAAAGCCATTAACCCTCTATTTCAATGCATTTCCAAATACGGAATATGAGCTTGAGATGTACGCCAATAACCTGGGATTAATTCCTCCCAACACAGCACTGATGGTGGTCACCGCTGGCAAAAAGAAATTCGAAGTTTTTCTATCTTCCAGTGAAACCAAAAGCGCAGCTGTGAAATTTGTATACAAACCTGTGATCCCTTAAAAAAATGGCTATTGGCCGGTATTATTTTACAACTGGTTGTTTTCTGGGGATTTTTTCGTCGCGCTGAGCGGCATTATAAATAAAGTCAGCTATGATAGTAGATGCCTGCATCAGGTCTTCGGCTTGCAGGTGATCATAAGAATCCATATTGCTATGATGCGTTCGTGAACCGTATTCTATTGGATCCTGGATAAACTGAAAAGCAGGCAATCCTATAGCGTCGAAAGATAAATGATCTGTTCCACCGGTGTTCTGTATCGTGGTGGTCGTAGCGCCGAGATCATGAAATGGAACCAGCCATTGGTCAAAAATAGATCTTGCTGTCGCATTGCCCTGTAAGTAAACACCCCGGATCTTTCCACTGCCATTGTCGAGGTTAAGGTACACAGATAACTTGTCGCCTTCCTCATTAAATTTTTTTGTCACGGTATCGGTGAAATGATTTTTTACATAGTTTCTTGAGCCGAATAATCCTGTTTCTTCCGCACCCCACAACGCGATACGAACAGTTCTTCTTGGTTTGAATCCTACGGCTTTTAATATACGCACTGCTTCCAGCATCGCCGCTGAACCAGCTGCGTTATCGGTGGCGCCGGTTGCACCTTGCCATGAATCCAAATGGCCACCCATCATAACGAGTTGCTCCTTGAGTTTCTTATCCGTTCCAGGAATTTCTGCAATCACATTATATCCTTTCAGGTCGTCTTCATAAAATTTTGACTGCACATCAATGTCCAATTTTACCAGGATACCGTGTTGAATCAGCCGCTGAATTGTCATATAATCTTCATAAGCTACCGCCAACTCTAGCATAGCAGCAGGTGCACCTCCTTTGAAAGTTCCCGTTTGCTGTACGTACACCGTACCCTCGGCGTTTCGCGTGCTCGTGGTCAAGATTGCCATGGCACCATATTTCTCGGCGATATTTTTCAGCGTATTGGTAAGTTGATATTGTGGTTTTGCAGGCTGACCGCGTGGAGGGACCGATTTTGTCGGATCGAAGTCCGACAATTTCTGCAAATCATCATCAGTATAGCGAATGGCATCGGCAGTATAGGTAGGTTTAAGTGTGTCTGTTCTTGGAGTGATAATGATTTTCCCTTTTAATTTATCACCGAGTGCTTCCATTACTGCGGAATCCTGTGTCTCGACAATCATTACTTCAGCAGATTGAAGTCCGCCCGAACTCTTCGTCCATGTTTTCGGAAAAGCGATGATGGGTTTATAATAAGGCGACGTCAATGCTATATAAGATTTTTGCAATTCCCAGCCCCTTCCCCATTCTCCCCAGGGTTCTAAACGGGCATTTTGCAATCCCCATCCCGCCAGCTTGGCCTTGGCCCAGTTGGCAGCGCGGAAATAACCTGGCGATTGCATCAGTCGTGGGCCGCTTGCATCGGTCAGGTTAAAGGCAATCTCCATCACCTGAGAATGGTTCAGCCCTTCATCACGAATTTTTTTGACCATTTCAAGGTCAACTTTTTCATCTTGCGCAAAAATAAAAATGGACACCAGTAATGCAGGGAGCAACAGCAATTTTCTCATGAGTAATTGTTTGAATGGGTTTTTCAATTTACAACGATTTGTCAATACCGCGACTAAGAAACCTGATATTAACACAAGACTTTGCGTCTT
>Ga0075026_100001098_pt1 | contig 11368 bp, 10 predicted proteins | sample Str012_2_FD_71392 | JGI IMG/M metagenome (GOLD analysis project Ga0075026, IMG submission 71392) | Freshwater sediment microbial communities in response to fracking from Pennsylvania, USA - Straight Creek_MetaG_SC_2012 | ecosystem: Environmental > Aquatic > Freshwater > Creek > Sediment...
CTACAATTCAAAAAAAAATGTTCAATGGGAAAAATGCTCACTCGGGAGTTGTTGACTAAATGCTCAAAGGAAAAAACCAGCTTCGGCCATCCATCACCAATCATCGACCCGGAATTCAAGACTAATTCCCCGTAGCTCCGTCCCTCACCCGCACTTTCTTCTTCCCTGCGTTCTTTTTTTCGTAATCCTGGACTTCTTTGGGTTTTGCCATGGCTTTGGCGGTAGCGGTGGAAGTTGAATCAGATTTGGAAGCTTTAGGTGTTTCCAATTTACCTATGGTGTAGGTTTCCTGTTTGAAGATCATTCCGGTGGTAGGATTGTAGTATTTCCAGGTACCATGCCTGATAGCAGCGCCTTCGTTTTTGACAACGACCGTACGGTATTGATCGAGATGGTCAATATCTTCAATTTCTAAGGTATCATATTGTTTGTCGGGATTAAGCGCCTTCCAGGATTCCTCGCGGATCAGCTCGCCGGAAGCATTAAAGTATTGGCAAACCCCGTCTTTATTTCCCCATTTGTAATATTCCACACCAACCAGGTCCCCGTTCAAATTATACAATCTCCAGGCGCCCTCTTTACGGCTATTTTTATACAACCCTTCTTCTTCATAGCCCGGTTCACCCCTCAATTCATCAACATGGTTAACCCATTTCCCCTGCTTTTGGTCCTTCTTGTCCACGATATTCAGCGTATCTCCCTTCACCCCGATCTTATAATCCTTCCACTGAGCCTGAGCACCCAAAGAAGCAAACAAAATGGCAATCCAAATGAATCTCATGAATGGTGATTTATCTTCTATTTCAAACGAAAATCGTTCCAAATTATGCAGTTGCCAGGTGTTTTTGGGTAAATTTTAGCAGCTAACCAATTTGGACGACGGTTAACGGTTGACAGTTAACAGGCATCATTTTGGCCATTCCTTTTTTAAATAGTTCTCGTGGTTTTTCTGTCAACTATCCACTGTCAACTGTCAACTCCACTATATTTGCGCTTCAATAAAAGACCATGAGATTCACCGGTGTGCTATTTCTTTTGATGTTGAGTTTTACTGCCATCCATGCCCAGAAATTGACCGTTGCGGAAATGAAAGCCGGGATCGAGAAGGCTGATAATTCGCCCCTATATGTCAAAGAAATACTGAAAAAGAAATTCAAGATTGATACGATCGTGGTATCCCGTACCAGCCATTTTCAAAGTATGGCCGATAGCCTTGCTTATAAAGGCGTCGTCAAAAAAGTATATGGCCCATTCAATGCCCAAAAAAGCAGCGGTAAATTCCTGGTACAGATCCTCGCCAAAGCCCCGAACACATTTTTCCGGGTAAGCCAGATCTTTTTAGATACCAGCATATTCAGGAGAAGATTCGCTGATTCCCTGGGAGATGTTATCATTGCTAAAATTAAAAATGGCTCGGCGACTTTCGAACAAATGGCACAAACTTATTCTACCGGTGGTGAAGGTGCTACAAAGGGCGATATGGGTTGGGTTGCTCAGGGAGTGCTGATGCCGACAATCGAACATGAACTGCTGACGAGAAAAAAAGGAGAGGTCTTCAAACTCTGGAGCCGCAATGGACTGCATATCCTCAAGAAAACAGATGACCCCAAAAAAGACAATGGTTTTGCGCTCGTGATGAGGGTTTTTTTATAAGCATCGGCTGGAAAGTCAACCTAACGCAGATCTATCCACGCAGAAAATATTCCAATCCGAGTTCATATCCCTTCAGTCCCAAGCCCGCGATGGTTCCCACGCATTTCGCGGAGACATGCGATATCTTCCTGAAATCTTCCCGGGCATGTACATTGCTGATATGTATTTCAATCACGGGCGTTTTGATGGCAGCGATGGTATCTCCCAGCGCAACAGAAGTATGGGTATAACCGCCGGGATTCAGTAAAATGCCGTCAAAAGAAAAGCCAACGCGCTGCAATTCATTAATAAGTTCACCTTCTATATTGCTCTGATAGTAGATAAACTCAACCGAAGGATATTTTTTCTGCAGCTCCGTAAAAAAATGTCCGAAATCCCTGCTGCCGTATACTTCCGGCTCCCTAGTTCCCAGCAGATTGAGGTTTGGCCCATTGATGATGGCGATTTTCATGTGATAAATATAAACAGATTATTTTATCGGCCATTGATATAGGCCTCAACCAACCGCCAGCGATATCCTGGCAATCCAATCTTCTAATCCGCAAATCCAATAAATCCCAATTCCGACAGTTTATTTCAATTCCTTCCTCATCAGCCAATCTGTTTGCAGGTCATCACCCAGCATAAATTCATGTTGCCCGAATCTGATAAAGCCCCATTTTGTATAGAAGTCAACAGCACGCCGGTTTTTCTCCCAAACGCCCAGCCAGATCATTTTCTTTTTCAAATGAATGGCATGGTCAATCGCCGCCTGTATGAGCAATCTTCCAATACCTTTCCCAATCGCATCTTTTATGGCATAGATTCTGGCAATTTCAATGGCATCGGCTCGCGGAACATCCTTCGAATGCTGGCTTTCCCGCATCTTAATATAACCCACAGGCTTACCCGCGGATTCCGCTATAAAAAAATAACTTTCGGGTTCCAAAACCTCCGCCATCAACCTATCCTTTGAAAAGGGTCCGCTCATGAACTTTTCCATGTTCTCGGGTGTGTTGTCAGCAGTAAAAGAATCGTAGAAGGTTTTCCGGCTTATATCGGCGATTAACTCCGCATCGGCCTCGCTTGCTTTCCGAATATATGGTGCTGTAGTTCCCAATATTTTTTAAGCAAAACTATAAAACCTATCTGAATCACAGATTAAACGGATTAGAGGATTCCACGGATTATTGAAGAAAAATTACTGACTGATTATTTGATCGTACTCCGTGGAATCCTCTAATCCGTTTAATCTGTGATTCAGATAAATATCATCCGCCATTCCCAATTCAGGCTAAAATAATCCGTGCAATCCGCGTAATCCCCCTAAATCCCTGATCAAAAAATAATTTCACCAGTTCCCATTTTCATTATATCTTTGTCCATCACATTAGTAGACTTATAAATATGATGTTCTCAGCCAATTCATCTTCAATGTGTTCCTGTTGCTGCCATAAGTGTTGTTGTTGCTAGCATTTTTCTGCAATAACCGGCAAAAAATTTCTCACTAACAGGCATAAAGATGGATAATAAGCTACAATCATATATACCTTCTCTACTAGATCAGATCAAATCTCTTAATCCGGCTGAAGCCATTCAGGTCCTTGCAGATCAGTTTCCCGGTAAAATCACTTTTTCCACCAGTTTTAGCATCGAGGATCAGCTCATCGCAGATGCTATATTGTCGAATGCTATTCCTGTTTCCATTTTTACATTGGATACCGGGCGACTCTTTGCCGAAACCTATTCTGTTTGGAGCCTTACCAATGAAAAATATGATGCCCGGATAGAGGCTTATTATCCTAATCACGAATCGCTGCAGCAATATGTTGGCAATCGCGGACCAAATGCTTTTTACGAATCTGTCGACAACCGAAAAGACTGTTGCCATATTCGCAAAGTGGAGCCGCTGAAGCGTGCATTAAAGGGAAACCAGATTTGGATTACCGGTTTACGTTCGGAACATTCCGGAGATCGGAAAAACCTTGAATCTGTAGAATGGGATGAAGGCAATCAGCTCATCAAATTCCATCCTATACTTCATTGGACTACCGAAGAGGTCCGTGCATACATCAATAAACACAATGTTCCTTATAATTCCTTACATGATCGCGGTTTTGTGAGTATCGGTTGTGCACCCTGCACACGAGCCATTAAACCAGGAGAAGATTTCCGGGCCGGGCGTTGGTGGTGGGAAGACAGTAGCAAGAAAGAATGCGGACTTCATGAAAATGTTAAGTCAGCCAGTGAGTAGTACAAATGAAAAAATTATGAGTACATACCAGTTAGATTATCTGGATCAGTTGGAATCGGAAGCCATTCACATCCTGCGTGAAGTAGCGGGCCAGTTCGAACGCCCTGCTCTGCTGTTCAGTGGTGGCAAGGATTCGATTACATTAGTGCACCTGGCATTGAAAGCATTTCGCCCCGGTAAATTTCCATTTCCATTGGTACATATTGACACAGGACATAATTTTCCTGAAGCGCTGGATTTTCGCGATCAACTGGCTACGGATATTGATGAGAAGTTAATTGTGCGCCAGGTTGGTGACACCATAAAAAAAAGAAATCTCACAGAGACCAAGGGCAAGTTTGCGAGCCGCAATGCATTGCAGACATATACCCTTCTTGATACCATCGAAGAATTCCACTTCGACGCCTGCATCGGTGGTGCGAGAAGAGACGAAGAAAAGGCCCGCGCTAAAGAAAGAATTTTTTCTGTGCGCGATGAATTCGGACAATGGGATCCAAAAAGGCAAAGACCGGAACTCTGGAATATATATAACGGACGAATTCAGAAAGGCGAAAATGTAAGAGTGTTCCCCATCAGCAACTGGACAGAGCTCGACGTATGGAACTATATCCGCCGGGAAAAAATTGAGCTGCCATCGATTTATTTCAGCCACGAAAGAGAAGTGATTGAACATGAAGGACAGCTCGTTGCCGTTTCCTCCTTCATCAGGTTGGATCCTGAAGATGTGATTTTGAAGAAGAAAGTCCGCTATCGTACCGTAGGCGATATGACTTGTACCGCAGCTGTTGAATCTTCTGCCGCAGATATCGACAAAATCGTAGAAGAGATTACTGCCACCAAGACCAGCGAACGCGGAGAAACCAGGATCGATGACAGAGTATCAGAGGCGGCAATGGAAGACCGTAAGAAGAACGGGTATTTTTAACCATGATTAATTGCATCTGAATTAATATTATTTTTCAATGGATCTACTTCGTTTTATAACAGCAGGAAGTGTGGATGACGGCAAGAGTACACTGATTGGGCGGCTCCTGTTCGACAGCAAGAATATTCTCATCGACCAGATGGAAGCACTTGAAAAACAAAGCCGGAATAAGGAAGATGGGGAGATTGATCTGGCATTATTGACTGATGGATTGCGCGCAGAAAGAGAACAAGGTATTACGATCGATGTAGCTTATAAATATTTCTCAACGCCGAAAAGAAAATTCATCATCGCGGATGCTCCGGGTCATATTCAATATACCCGCAACATGGTAACGGGCGCCTCCAATGCTAACCTGATCGTTATCCTCGTGGATGCGAGAAATGGCATCAGTGAACAAACACGCCGCCATTCCATCATCGCTTCACTCTTGCAAATTCCGCATATAGTTGTAGCCGTGAACAAAATGGATCTCGTTGAGTACTCTCAGGATGTGTACAACAATATTCTGATTGACTATGCAGAAGTCGCAAGAACACTTGGACTGAAAGATGTCATTTATCTTCCCATTAGCGCTTTGAAGGGGGATAATATCGTAGATCGTTCAACATCTATTTCCTGGTATGATGGTCCTGCTTTGCTGGAGTTGTTGGAAGATATTCCTTTAGAGAAAGATATCAATCTCACCCATCCGAGACTACCGGTACAATTTGTGATTCGTCCACAAACACCGGAGCTTCACGACTACCGTGGCTATGCCGGAAAAATCATTAGTGGAGTTTATAAAAAAGGAGACCCGATCACGGTATTGCCGTCAGGCCTTACCAGCAAAATCAAATCCATTGAAAAAGGTGGCCTGGAAGTAGAAGAAGCCTTCGCGACACAGAGTGTAATCCTTCAACTTGAAGATGATATTGATATTAGCCGTGGAGATACGATTGTAAAGAGTGAAAATAAACCATCAATGAGCCAGGAGTTGCAAGTATTGCTTTGCTGGATGGATTCTAAACCGCTCGTCGCCGGCAATAAATATTTATTGCAAATCAACAGCCGCTCGGTGCGCAGCATCGTTAAAGAGATTGAATACAAACTCGACGTAAATACGCTGGAGAAAAATTATGAATTTCCACAGGCCGGCCTGAATGATATCGTGCGGGCAACGATCAAGACAGCATCACCGCTCCCCTACGACGCTTACCGCGACCTGAGAGCAAATGGTGGTGCGATCCTGATCGACGAAACCAGCAATGTGACCGTCGGCGCCTGCATGATTCAATAAAAAAGATTAGCCCGCTTGATAATAAATTAATGAACAGAAAACAACATACAGGAAAAGTAATTCTTGCTGGCGCAGGCCCGGGAGATCCGGAATTGCTTACCCTCAAAGCACTACGTTATCTCCAGCAGGCAGACGTCGTAATTGCAGACCGGTTGGTCAGCGAAGTGATTCTTGATGAATATGTGAACAAACGAGCCATCATCCTGCATACAGGCAAACAATCTGGTAAAGGTGCTTCTACACCGCAAACTGTGATCAATGAATTGCTGGTAGATTATGCATTGCAGGGGAAATTGGTAGTACGCCTTAAGGGAGGCGATGCTTCTGTGTTTTCGAACATACTGGACGAATTGCAGGTACTCCGTGCGCACCATATCGAATATGAAATCATTCCGGGTGTCACCGCGGCATTGGGTGCAGCCGCCTATGCGGGTATACCACTCACGGCACGCAATTATTCTACCGCCATTCGTTTTCTTACCTGCTACCGTATGGATCTGCTGAGTGAAAGGCATTGGCAGGACCTCGCTCAAACGGAGGATACGTTGGTTTTCTATATGTCATCCGAACCACTGGATAGTCTTGTAGAGAAACTTGTTTGTCATGGCATCGCGGCAGACCGGTTTATTTCGGTCATCGAGCAGGCAACCACACCTATGCAAAAAGTAACTACTTCTACCGTTCATGAATATGCGAAAAATACAAAGGAGTCAGCGTATGCTTCACCTACCCTGGTGATCATTGGAAAAGTTGCTTCGCTGCAGCAGGAATTCGCGTGGCTACCCGACAGTGAGATAAGGGAAGATTATTTTAAACCGGTTGAAAAAAATAAACCCGCTAAAGTAACCAGGGCCTGATCAAGTCAAAAATCTTATTATAACAGATGCTAACCGCAACCAAATTAAAAATCATCCAGGAACTTATCGCCGGATCCTCTAAAGAGGAACTCATCTGGTTGAATGGATACCTGGCGGGCATCGTAGCCGCGCAGGCCGATGGCCAGGAAGCTGAAGCGCCACCGGCGAAACCCGCCATAGGCAAGATTACCATCGCCTATGGCACAGAAAGCGGTAATTCGAAAAAAGTCGCAACCGAATTCGCTTCCAAAGCAAAAAAGAATGGCATTGCAGCTAAACTCGTGAGCCTGGATCAATACCGGCTGGCCGACTTATCTAAAGAAGAATATTTCTTTACAGTGATCAGCACACAGGGCGAAGGCGAACCTCCCGCAGCAGCGAAAAAATTTTATGACCATATTCACCAGAATGGATATAAACTGGAAAAATTGAAATTCGGCGTACTTGCGTTGGGCGATACGGCTTATCCCCTGTACTGCAAAGCGGGAGAAGATGTGGATGAACAATTGCAACGCCTGGGCGGACAAAGAGTCGTCAACCTGCAAAAATGCGATGTAGACTATGAAGCAGAGGCGACCAATTGGTATTCTGCCATCCTTCAAAAACTGGGTAACCAACAGGGAACTCCCACCCCTGCAGCAACTGTTGTTGCTAAAAAATCTCATGCCAAAAAAACATTCGTGGGAACGGTGCTGACGAATATCAACCTCAATGACCAAGGATCCAACAAACAAACCCATCATATTGAAATAGCAGCCGATGATCTCGACTATCAGTCCGGCGATTCGATCGGCATCATTCCGGAGAACTCAAAGGCAGTAGTGGATGCAGTAATTGCCTTTACAGGAGCTGATGCGGACAAACTGATCAGTTACCGCAACGAAGAAATTTCACTGTTCAACCTGCTCAGGAAAAAATTAAATATCGTTTACCTCCCCGAACGCGTGGTTCGTAAATATGCTTTGCTGGTTCAACAGGAAATCCCGGAAACGAAAATTGGCTTGCTGGATCTGCTGAAAATATACCCCGTGCGCGACGCAGCACAGTTTGACGAGGTTGTAGAATTGCTGGAACCAAATGCACCACGCCTATACTCTGTCTCCTCATCACCGGAAGCACATATTGGAGAAGTACACCTGACAATAGCACTCGATAAATTTGTCGTAAACGAGGAAATCAAATTCGGTCTTTGTACAGACATTCTTTGTCAACTTGCTCCGGATGATGCTATCGAATTCTACGTCCATAAGAATTCACAATTCAAATTACCGGCTGCTGATAAAGATATTATCATGATCGGCCCGGGCACAGGGATTGCACCCTTTCGGTCATTCCTTGCAGAAAGAGATGCCAAAGGTGCCACCGGACGTAATTGGCTGTTCTTTGGAGACCAGCATTTCCAAACGGACTTCCTCTATCAAACCGAATTCCAGGATTGGCTGAATACAGGTGTCCTGACAAAACTGGATGTAGCTTTTTCCCGCGACCAGCCTGAGAAAGTTTACGTGCAACATAAAATGTTTAAACAAGTTGATACCTTTTTTGAATGGTTGCAATCTGGCGCTTATGTATATGTCTGCGGTGCCAAAGAACCAATGAGTAATGATGTTGAAAACACTTTGCTGGATATTATTCAACATGCTTCACATAAATCAAGACCGGAAGCTTTACACTATCTGGATTTGATGAAGGAAGAAGGTAGATATTTGAAGGATGTGTACTGAGAAGTTGTTGACCCATTGGATCGAAAACTGGAATTTGAGTAAACTTTGATGAGATTGGAAGACTGAATTTAATGGAAATGGCGTGGGGTGAATCGGAAGATGGAGGTTTTATAGCCTTTTTTGAAATACGAACATTGATTTTAGAGGATGCGGACTGAATGAAGGGCAGATAGATTGAACCCTGACGGCGGTCGAAGACCCCTTCAGCGGTTAGCCATAAGGAATTGAGAAAAAATAGCGCTGAATAGAATTACTAGCGCACAAGAGTGCGACGCAATCGGAGCCGATAAGAAAACCGGCAGCCGGGTACAAAAAATATGAGCGACAACAATCAATCTCCCGTAGAAAAAATAAAAAAAGCAAGCGACGGTTTGAGAGGAACCATCCGCGAAGGATTGCTGGATGAAATTACCGGCGCCATCAGCGAAGATGACCAGGCACTCCTGAAATTTCACGGCATGTACCAGCAGGATGACCGCGACCGCCGTGAAGAACGGGCTGAAAAAAAACTGGAACGACTTTATTCTTTCATGATACGGCTGCGTTTGCCCGGAGGATTTTTGAAACCCGAACAATGGATCGCCACGCATCATATTGCGGGTGAAAATTCAACAGGCGTTATCAAGATCACAACCCGGCAGACCGTGCAACTCCATGGACTCATCAAATCAAAAATAAAACCAACCATCGAGGCCTTTAGTGAAGCCAACCTGGATTCTATCGCGACCTGTGGCGATATCAACCGAAACGTGATCTGTGCGGCTCACCCCCTGCAATCGCCGATCCATGAAAAAGTACACGCGTATGCATCAAAGATCAGCGAGATGCTGATGCCAAAAACAAGAGCTTACTATGAAATTTGGCTCGGCGAAGAAAAACTTGCCGACAAAAAAGATGAAGAAGATCCGCTATACCAGGATCGCTACCTGCCGCGCAAAGTGAAGATCGCCATCGCGATCCCACCCAATAACGACATTGATGTACTAGCAAATGATATTGGATTGATAGCGATCATCGAAAACAATGAACTGAAGGGATTCAATATCGCGATCGGTGGTGGACTCTCCACCACCCATGGCAACCCGGCTACTTATGCACGGCTTGCTACCGTTATCGGGTATACGCCGACGGAAGAAATGACGATGAAGGCGATCTACGCGATCGCTACGATACAAAGAGATTTCGGAAATCGCAATGATAGAAAACTCGCCCGACTAAAATACACAGTCGACCGCCACGGCATCGCCTGGTTCAAAGAAGAAGTAGAACGCAGAATCGGATTTCAACTCGAAAAACCAAAGCCTTATACTTTCACCGAACGTAAAGACTATTATGGCTGGCAGCAAAATGAACAGGGCTCCTGGTTCTATACACCTTATGTGGAAAATGGAAGAATTCTCGACGACGAAAAAGTGAATTTGAAAACTGCCTTGCTGGAAGTTGCCAAAACGGGCAAAGCCAATTTCAGGTTTACCGGTAATCAAAACCTCATCTTATCAGACATAAGCAGGAAAGATAAAAACGCGATCGATAAGATCCTTGACAAATATGGAATCAGGGAATACACTGACAATGCATCGCAGTTGAGCAAAAACGCAATCGCCTGTGTCGCTTTCAATACCTGTCCGCTGGCACTGGCAGAAGGACAGAGATATTTTCCCACTTTGATCGGAAAAATTGAACTCATATTATCAAAATACGATCTGGCAAACGAAGAAATCATCATGCGTATGACAGGCTGTCCAAATGGTTGCGCTCGTCCTTATGTTGCAGAAATTGGATTCGTTGGCACTGCTTATGGTCGCTACAACCTGCACCTTGGTGGTGACCGGGAAGGCACCAGGCTCAATCGCATTTACAAAGAAAACCTGGATGAGGCCGCTATTCTTTCCGAACTCGACGCCGTTTTTGCTGTTTACAGTAAAGAAAAAAATGCCGGCGAGACATTGGGAGATTTTACCAACAGAAAATATTTTACAGGCGCTTCCTGATTATTTTGATGACTATGAAAACAAATGCCATGCGACATTGGATTGGCGCATTCATCTTTATTTCGACAATCCTTTGCGTGACAAATCCTCTGCAGGCTCAGAAACAAACGATCTATCAAAACCAGGTATGGCTGGGATATTTCAACCAAACACGCTTTTCGAAACATTGGGGAAGTTGGGTGGACCTGCAACTCCGCACCAAAGAAAATTTCTTTGACAGCCTCAATCAAACGATACTTAGGATTGGCGGAACTTACTACGTTAACGACAATACCAAATTTACTGCCGGTTATGCCTATGTGACCATTTACCCGCAGGACAATCACGCTTACGTTTCACAACAGGAACACCGGATTTGGCAGCAGGTACAATGGCACAGCAACTACCCAAAACTTCGGCTCATGCAATGGTTCAGGCTGGAAGAACGCTTTCGGCAAAAAATCAAAAACGCACATGAAATTGGGGATGGCTACAATTTCAATTACCGACTGCGTTATAATTTTTTGCTGATGTTTCCCCTGGCCAGAGAACCATTTGCACCAGGAAGTTTCTCTGCAGTGCTCAATGACGAGCTGCATATCAATTTTGGAAAAGAAATCGTCTATAACTATTTTGACCAAAACCGTTTTTTTGTGGGCTTCGCCTATCACCTCACCAAACGTGATATTATCCAGTTTGGTTATATGAATCTCTTTCAACAATTATC
>Ga0075026_100001099_pt1 | contig 11363 bp, 8 predicted proteins | sample Str012_2_FD_71392 | JGI IMG/M metagenome (GOLD analysis project Ga0075026, IMG submission 71392) | Freshwater sediment microbial communities in response to fracking from Pennsylvania, USA - Straight Creek_MetaG_SC_2012 | ecosystem: Environmental > Aquatic > Freshwater > Creek > Sediment...
CTGCCCGTGTCGACCCGGCAGGCGGCGATGGCGGTGCCGTCGGGGCTCCACCAGTAGCCGCGCATGCGTCGCATCTCCTCGGCGGCGATGAACTCGGCCGATCCCCACGTGACGTCGGTGCGCTCGTCGCCGGCGAGTTCCCAGCTGGTGCCGTCGAGCTCGGCGATGCGCAGCGCGCGTGCGCTCACGTACGCGACACGTCGGGCCGTCGGATCCGGACGCGGATCGAACACCGGGCCGTCGACCACCAGTTCGCGCGCCATACCGCTGATGAGCCCACCGACGAACAGTCGGCCCGACAGGCTGAACGCGACCACCTTCGCCTCGGCATCGGTGGCGAACGAGGTGACGCCGGCGGTGCCGTCGCGGAGGCGCTCTCGGCGGGCCCGTTCTTCGTCGGGAAGTTGTTCGTCGGTGGTGGCGCCGAGGAGTTCGAGTGGATCGGCCACCAGACGCTCGCGCCCGGTGATCGAGCCGCCGTCGCGTTCCAGGTCGAGCACCCACAGGCACTGCACCCGATCGTCGCCGGCGCGGCTGCGCGAGAACATGACGCGGGTGCCGTCGGGCGACACGGTGATGTTGCGCGGTGCGCCGAGCGTGAAGCGTTGGGTGCGGGCCGATTGACGAGGGTGGCTGTCGGTCACCACGCGAGTCTGCCACCGTGTCGGGACCTTCGACACTTGCGATCCACCCATGGGGTTGGGGATCCTCTTAGTGTGCCTCTGGTGAGTGCTGCATGATCGCCCTCTTCATCGCAGGGTCCATTGCGTTCGCAGTGTCGTTGTTCGGCACCGGCTTCCTCGCTCGCTTTCTCCGATCGCGCGGACGGAGCCAGCCGATCCTCGAGAAGAACGCCGACAACATCGCCGTGCCCCAGCACCAGCACAAGAAGGGCACGCCCACCATGGGGGGTCTCGCTGTGCTGGCAGCGGCCTTCATCGGCTACATGCTGAGCCACATCCGCGAGGGTGTGATCTTCTCCAACCAGACCATCGTGATGTTCCTCGGTGTGTTCCTGATGGCGCTCATCGGCTTCGTCGACGACTACATCAAGGTGCGCAAGAAGCGCAATCGGGGTGTGCTCTGGAAGCTGAAGGGCTACATCACCCTCGTGGTCGCCTTCGGCATTGCGGCGCTGCTGGTGGCCACCAGCGACATCGACACCCGACTGTCGTTCACGCGTGCGTCGCTGCCGGGCTGGCAGATGGGCAACGTGCTCTGGGTGATCTGGGCGGGCCTCATCATCTTCTCCACCACCAACGCGGTCAACGTCACCGACGGTCTCGACGGCCTGGCGGGTGGCGCTGCGATGCTCACCTTCACGGCGTTCGCCGTCATCGCGTTCTTGGCCTTCCGCAACCGTGACCTGTACAGCTCAGTGGTGAACCCCTACGACCTCGCAGTGTTCGCCGTGGCGTTCGCGGGTGCGTGTGGCGGGTTCTTGTGGTGGAATGCAGCGCCGGCCAAGATCTTCATGGGCGATGTGGGCGCGCTGGGCCTCGGCGCCGCGCTGGCGATGCTGGCGCTCACGACCGACACCCACCTCCTGTTGCCCATCCTTGCCGGCCTCAACGTGATCGAGATCGGCTCGGACATCATCCAGATGGGCGTGTTCAAGGCCACCAAGGGCAAGCGCCGTGTGTTCCGGATCGCGCCGATCCACCACCACTTCGAGATGGTGGGCTGGCCGGAAACCACGGTGATCATTCGCTTCTGGCTCATCGCCGGCATCTTCGTGGTCACCGGACTGGGGTTGTTCGTGGCCGACTTCACGCACCTACGCGGCGGGTGACCTGGTCGAGTTCGGCCAACAGTTCGTCGCGGAACCGCGCATCGCCGTAGTTGAGGGTGCAGGCGACCGCCGCCGAGGCCCCAAGGATGTTGAGGCGGGCAGGATCGGCGGCGAGGGCGGTGAGTTCGGCGACCCAGGTGTCGGTGTCGCCCGGAGTGAGCAGTTGCCCGGTGACACCGTCGATGACGGCATCGAGGATGCCTTCCATCCCGGACGCGACCACCCAGGTGCCACGCAGTGCCGCCTCGATGGTGACGAGGCCGAATCCCTCCATGTCGTCGGCGACCTTGATGTTGGGCTGCACGAACACGTCGGCGCCGCGCATCAGGATCTCCCACGTGGCGTCGTCGACCTTGCCGAGCACGTGCAGGCGTTCGCGCGCCGGTGACGTACTGGCCAGGCCCTGCAGTTCCTCCAGGTCGGGGCCGGCTCCGGCCACGGCGAAGTGCACATGGGAAGGCAGGTGCGGCAGCACGTTCTGGGCGAACCACAGCGCACCCTTGCGGCGCACGAGACGTCCGATCGTGACGATCACGATGTCGTCGGGGCCGACGCGCAGCGTGGCGCGGGCAGCAGCGGCGGCGTCGGCCGTGGTGGGCTCGGGACGAGGTGCCGACAGTCCTGGTCGAACGACGTGGATCTTCGAGCGATCGGCGCCGAGTTGTACGGCGGCGTCGGACGTCGCTTCGCTGATGGAGATCGAGACGGCGCATCGCCGGACGGCGCGGAGCACGATGGACCGGTAGGCCCGCGGGCCCCAGGTGAGGTCGAGACCGTGCAACACCACGGCGGTGGGAATGCGCGCCAGCCGCGCGAAGGGCTGCACCACGACGAGCACGACCGGGTCGCCGGCCACCACCAGGTCGACGCGTCGTCGAGCGATGTGCCACGCGGTCTGGACGGCTGCCCACGGCAGCCACCACGGCAGGTGGCGATTGCCGTGGCGGTTGGCGACGAGGCGCGGCTGACGCCCGGTGGAGGCGATGGCGTCCCACACCCGTGCTGCCAGCACTTCCATCCCGCCGACGACGGGCGGAAACTTGCGAGTGACGTAGAGGGTGCCTTTCGGCGCGTCATTCTTCGACAAGCGCAACATCTCCCCGCTCACGGATCTCTCGAACGATTCGTGGCAACCCTGCGACGGTGCTCAGCACCAGATCGTTGACGATCATGAGCATACGAGACACCAGCGCCACGGAGATGGCGGCCGGATGTCCGATGAGCCGGCCGAGTGTCACGACGAGCACGGCCTCCCGGATGCCGGCGCCGGCGGGAAGCGGCAGCGCGATGAACCCGCACAACCACGCGAGGGCGAACGAACCGAGCACGAACAGCCCGTCGCGCAGGCTGCCCCCGAACGGACGTGCGAGCAGCGTGGCGTGAAGGCCCATCGCCACCCACCCGAACAGCGTCCAGGCGAGCACCTTGACGCTGGTGCGCACGTCGAGTTCCCTCATGTCGGCTGCGGACGCGCGTCGCTGCGCGATCCAGCGAACCGCGCGACCCGAACCGCTCGGGTGCGAGAAGCCGATGCACGCCGCCGCACCGGCAACCGTTGCGCCGATGGCCACGATGACCACCCAGGTGGTGGTGCCGTGCGTGAGCACGAGCACCGAGAGGCAGCCGCCGACCCCCACGCTGGCGATCATGCTGAACAGATAGCTGGTGAGCACGGTGGGCCGGGGCAGGTGGCTGCGCTTGCCGATCTCGGTCTGGATCAACGCCGGCCACACACTGCCGGGCACGTACTTGCCGAGTTGTGCGCAGTAGAACATCGTGCGCGCGTCGGACCCGCGCAGTTCGGTGGCGTGGAGCCCCTCGAGGATGACACGCCACGCGCGATACATGCCCCAGGTCGACACCACCAGCGCCACCGCTGCAGCCACGATGTCGAACACCGTGAGCTGCTTCATCGCCTCGCCGACCTCGGTCCAGCTGTTGCGGAGCGCGAGCCACGAGAACACGACGATGGCCACCATGAGGCCGGCTGCCAGAAGCTGTTTCGCCCGAGGCGACGTGAGACGGCTCCGCATCATCGCTGATGCACCGTCGGGGCCGTACGCGGCATGTCGCGGTGGCTGTTCACTCTCAGGAGTTGTCGGCGCCGTGGGACGACGCACGATCGCCGAGCACCGCGATGAGGTTCATCGATCGCCTCGGACGTGTGGAGATCTCGATGTGGTCGATGTCGAAGTCGTGTTCGGTGCGGGTGTCGGCGGTGGTTTCGGGTGCAGTGTCGTGAGCACGCATCGCCTGGAGCCGTTTGAGGCCACGCAAACCGCGGGTGCGCCAGAACTCGGGAGCGCCGGGGAACGTGAAGGGCAGGGCGACCCACGCCAGCTGCTTGCAGCGGCGGAACTCGAGTTCGTCGATGCCTTCCCTGGCCGACATGTAGTGGATCTCGCACGTCTCGAACGAGGGTGTGAGCACGTCGCGGAACTGCGGTCCGTCGAGTTCGAAGAGATGGAACTCGTTCCACGGGCGTTGGTGGGTGAACAACCGTGAGGTGCGGTCGGGGGTGGCGATGAGCGCCACGCCGCCGGGCTTCAGCACTCGACGGATCTCGGCCACGTACTGGGCGACGTCGGTGAGATGCTCGATGACCTGGAACGAGACGACCGAGTCGAACGAGGCGTCGTCGAAGGGCAGCGGCGCCGGCAACGGAGCAATGGCCTCATAGCGCAGGTTCGGGGCCGTGAAGTGCTCGGTGGCATAGCCGATGGCCTCGGTGCTGGGATCGACGCCGACGATCTCGTCGACGTGTGCCGCCAGACGACTGGTGCCGTAGCCGGTGCCGCAGCCGAGATCGAGCACTCGGCCCCTGAGGCGCGGCACGGCGAAGTCGTAGGTGGCGATGTGGCTGAGATAGCGCAGCTGCTCGACCGGATCGGCGTACCAGTCGCGAATGGTCAGCCGTTCGCTGGTACGGACAAGGCCGCTCTCAGGGTCGAGGTCGGGTTCAGAACGCTTCCGCACGATGTCACTCCATCCAATGATCCGTACAAGGCTACCCACTCCTGTCGGTCGGCCCGCATCACGGCTCGGGAACTTCTCCAGTTCACACAGGTGTCATAGTGGCGGTATGCAGCGGAAATGCACTCGCGACAGCCTGGGGGAATGACGATGGCACAACTGCGCACCGCATCGGGTTTCTGGGACGAGTTGATCGACGGCACGGGCGACCCCCGTCCGGCGGCTGCTGCCCTGGTGGAGCAGTTGAAGGAGCTCGGGCTGTCGGAGTTGCAGCAGCGACAGGATCTTGCCGAACTCGACATCGTGGGCATGGGCATCACGTTCACCGTGTACAGCGACGGTCGTGGCATCGACCGATCGTGGCCGTTCGACATCGTGCCGCGCATCATCGCTGCGGCCGAGTGGCGGCGAGTGGAGCTGGGGCTGGTGCAGCGTCTGCGGGCGCTCAACTGCTTCATCGACGACCTCTACCACGACCAGCAGATCGTGGCCGACGGAGTGTTCCCCGACCATCTGCTCGAGCATTCGGTGAACTATCGGCCCCAGTGCGTGGGCGTGTCGCCGCGCCACGGCGTGTGGGCCCATGTGTGCGGCAGCGATCTGGTGCGTGATGCCGACGGCACGATGTACGTGCTCGAGGACAACCTGCGCGTCCCGTCGGGCGTGAGCTACATGCTCGAGAACCGGGCCATCTCGAAGCGGGCGTTCGCCGATCTGTTCGCCCGACAGAGCATCTTGCCGGTCGACGCGTACACCGACGAGCTGAAGCGGATGCTCACCTCCATCGCGCCCGAGGGCGTCACCGACCCCACCGTGGTGGTGCTCACCCCCGGTGTCTACAACAGCGCCTATTTCGAGCACTCGTTCCTCGCGCAGCGAATGGGAGCCGCACTCGTGGAGGGTGCCGACCTCGTGGTCGACGACGACGATGTGGTGTACATGCGCACCATCGACGGTCGCGAGCGCGTCGACGTCATCTACCGGCGAGTCGACGATCTGTTCCTCGACCCCGAGGCGTTCCGCCCCGACAGTGCGCTGGGTGTGCCCGGCCTGATGCGCGCGTGGCGCGCCGGCACGGTGGCCATCGCCAACGCTCCTGGCGCCGGCGTGGCCGACGACAAGGTGGTGTACGCCTGGGTGCCCGACTTCATCCGCTACTACCTCGGCGAGGAGCCGCTCCTTCCCAACGTGCCCACCTATCGGTGCCTGTACCCCGACGAGCGTCGCCAGGTCATCGACCACATCGGCGACATGGTGTTGAAGCCCGCCAACGAGAGCGGCGGGTACGGCCTCATCATCGGCAACCGGGCCACGAAGGAAGAACTCGAGCGGGCCGTCGCCGACATCGAGGCCGACCCGCGCAACTGGGTGGCGCAACCGATCCTGTCGCTCAGCACGGCGCCCACACTGTGCGATGGCCAGCTCGAACCGCGTCACGTCGACCTCCGTCCGTTCATCCTCAGCGGCGCCAGCCATTACGTCACGGCGGGCGGGCTCACGCGCGTCGCGCTGCGTCGCGGCTCGTTGATCGTCAACTCGTCGCAGGGCGGGGGCAGCAAGGACACCTGGATCGTGGAGGCCTGATGCTGCTGTCGCGGGTGGCCGACCACCTCTATTGGGGCGCCCGCTACATGGAGCGCGCCGACGACACCGCACGCGTCGTGCGCACGTTCACCGAGGTGCTGCTCGACCTGCCCACGGGGGTGGCGTCGAGCTGGGAACCCCTGCTGGCCGTTGCCGGCAGCCGGTTGGCGTTCGAGGCCGGTCACGCCCGCGCCAACGAGAGCGACATCGTGCGGTTCCTGGTGGCCGACCAGGCCAACCTCGGCAGCGTGGTGTCGAGCGTGGCGTTGGCCCGCGAGAACCTGCGCACGACGCGCGAGATCCTGCCGCGCGAGGCCTGGCAGGCCGTCAACGACCTCTATCTCTTCACCGCGCGCGACGCCGAGAGCGGCGTGGATCGCCGCACGCGGTCGCGGTTCCTCACCCGTGTGATCTCCGACCACCAGCGCGTCGACGGTGTGCTGTCGGGCGGCATGCGACGCGACGAGGCCTACGAGATGTGGCGGCTCGGACAGTCGATCGAACGCGCCGACATGACCACGCGGGTGCTCGGAGTGCGCGCCGCCGCGCTGCTGTCGGCACCCGAGGAGACCGACGACTACGACGAGGTGCAGTGGATGGGTGTGCTGCGGTCGCTGTCGGCGCTGCAGATGTACCAGCGCGCCACTCGCGGGCCCATCGATGGCGGAGGTGTGGTGTCGTTCCTGCTGTTCGACGAGTACTTCCCTCGCTCGGTCGCCGGGTGCGTGCGTCGTATCCGAGAAGCGCTGCGTCGCCTGCCGTCGACCTCGCGCACGGAACCGTCGGTGGAACAACTCGCCGACGCGTTGGCCCGGCTGAGGACCGACGCCAGCGATGGCGCCTCGCTCGACGCCGCGATGGACGAACTGCAGGTGTGCCTTGGCGAACTCGATCTCACCGTTCACGCCACATTCGTGAGCGGTGCGGAATGATGCAGCCGTGAACGGCGAATCGCTGCGCTATCGCGGCAGCCAGCACAGCTTCGACGAGGTCGTCGACCACGACGGCAACACGCGCGAGCCGTGGCAGCACGTGGCGCGCTCGTTGGGTGGTTTCGACATCGGCACGCTGGCCGAACGTCAACGCACGGCGGCTCGACTGCTCGACGCCGAGGGCACCGGCCACCTCGTCCACGAACTCTCGTTGGCCACCGATCGGCACGGACACACGGCGGTCGAGCGGGCGGTCAGTCGTCCCTGGCGTCTCGACCCGATCCCGATGGTGATCGACGCCGGCGAGTTCCAGCGGTTGGCCGGCCAGGTGGTGCAGCGTCTGGAAGCGATCGAGGCCGTCGTGGCCGATTGCTACGGCGCACAGACGCTGGTGCAGCGGGGCGTGTTCGGACCGGGCACGTTGTTCTCCCAGACCGGCTTCCGCCCGGTGGCCGAACTGTCGGCGGCGGGGCCGTGGCTCCGGCACGCAGCGGTCGATCTCGTGCGTGATGCCGCGGGAACGTGGCGGGTGGTGGCCGATCTGATCGACACTCCGAGTGGGCTCGGGTACTCGCTGCTCAATCGGTCGGTGCAGGCACGTGTGGTGCCCGAAGGGCTGCGCGCAGCTCGTGTCGCCAGCATCAATGGATTCGCCGATGTATTGCGTCGCTCGCTGATGTCGGCGGCACCGGCAGGCCGTCGCAGCCCACGCGCCGTGGTCCTCACCACCGGCCCCTCCGATCCCACCTACGTCGAGCACAGCTATCTCGCCACGCGTCTGGGCCTGCACCTGCTCGAAGCGGGCGACGTGGTGATGCGCGAGGGCCGACTGTGGCTGCGCGTGCTCGACGGACTCGAACCGATCGACGTCGTCTACCGGCGCGTGCCCGATGCCAACCTGGATCCGCTCGAGCCGTCGCACGAAGGTGGCGGGTGCGGTGTGCCGGGCATCGTGTGGGGGTCCTCCCGTGGTCATGTCGTCCTGGCCAATCGCTACGGCGCCGGCGTTGCCGAGTCGTCGGCGTTCCGTGCCGTGCTGGCCGACGCGGCGCTCGCGCTCACCGGGGCGTCGCTGACGCTGCCCGCCTGGAGCGTGGTCGACGGACTGGCGACGTCGCCGGTGTTCGTCGGCGATGGCGTCGAGCCGCTCATACCCCGGCCGGTGGTGCTGCGCGTGCAGGTGGTGCGAACACCCGAAGGGTTCGACGTGATGCTCGGCGGCGCAGGACGAGTGTTGTCACCCACCGACCATCCGGCCGACCCGACGTCGCAGATCACCAAGGACGTGTGGATCGTCGGGGGTGCTGCCACCGTCCGACGAGTCGAGGTGTCGGCGCCGCCACAGGTCGACTTCGGCGGATCGGTGCCCACACGCGTCGCCGACGCCCTCTACTGGCTGGGGCGCGCTGCCGAACGCGCTGAGACCGCTGCCCGCACGGCACGTGTGGTGGCCACGAACCTCGAGCAGGACCCCAGCCTCGTGTCGGTGGCCGACGGCGGTTGGGCCATCGGTGTGGCGGCACTGCTCCGCGCCGCACAGGGTGTGCCGCTGCTGGTGCCCGACGGGTCGGTGCCGTTCGTCGACCTCGTCGATCGCGAGCTGCAGGCCACCAACGCAGCGGCGGCCGCGCATCTCGCGACACTCGTGCAGGAGGCCTCGTCGGTGCGCGAGTACCTCAGCACCACCACCGGCCGAGTGCTCGGCCGGCTCGCGCGCAGCCACGCCGTGCTCGTCGAGGTGCCGGCACGTTCCGACGAACTCGACCTCGTGCTGGTCGACCTGGCTGCGCTCAGCGGACTGGTGATGGAGAGCACCGTGCGCGGGCCTGCGTGGCGGTTCCTCGACATGGGCCGGCGCATCGAGCGTGCCATCGCGCTGCTCGGTTCGGTGGAGGCCGCGCTCGCCCTCGCCGTGCCGGGGCTGGCCGAACAGCCGCTCGCCGATGCGGTGCTGCAGGCCAACGAGAGCCTCGTCGCCTATCGCCGCCGTTACCGCAGCGACGTCGACCTCGACGCCGTGCTCGACCTGTTGGTGCACGACGACGCCAACCCGCGAGGACTCGCGTTCCAACTCGATCGCCTGCGCGAACACGTCGCCGGCCTGGCCTGGCACGAGGGTGTCGACCTCGTCGGCCGCGCCAGCATGGCAGCGCTCACACCGGTCGATCGTGCGGTGGTCAACGGACGCCGGGTGGCGCTCGATGCGCTCGTGCTCGACGTGCGCGGGCCGCTGCTCGACCTGGCTGCCGCCACCGCTGCGCGATGGTTCGCCGATCCGGTGAACCCGACGGTGGTACGAGGCCAGTGATGCCGCCCAACCGGTTCCGGGTGCGCCACCGCACCGAATACCAGTACGGGCGTCCGATGGCCGACGGGTTCACGATGGTGCACCTCGCGCCGCGTCCGAGTGCGCATCAGACCGTCGAGTCGTTCCAGCTCGTCGTCACCCCGCAACCCGACGAATGGGAGGACATGGCCGATCCGTTCGGCAATCCGGTGTCGCGCTTCGCCGTGCACCATCCCCACGACTCGCTGCTGATCGAATCGGAACTCGTCGTGCTGGCGCAGGTGCCCGACGCGGTGCCATGGTCGCCTCCGTGGGACGATGTCGCTCGCACGGTCGCCGGCCTGCGCGGCGATGCAGCCCGTGAGGTGGCCCCGTACCTGGCGCACACCGAGCAGACGCCCGTTCTGGCGGGGCTGCAGCATCTCACCGACGCCGAGTTCTGGCCTCGACGACCGGTGGCCGACGTCGTGTCGGCCATTTGTCAACACATCTTTTCCGAGTTCGTCTTCGACGCCGGCTTCAGCGACGTCACCACGCCGTTGCACACCGTGCTCGAGCAACGGCGCGGTGTGTGCCAGGACTTCGCCCACGTCGGTGTGTCGGCCATCCGTTCGATGGGACTGCCGGCGCGGTACGTGAGCGGCTACATCGAAACGCTGCCGCCCCCCGGGCAACCCAAACTCGTCGGTGTCGACGCGTCGCACGCCTGGTGTTCGGTGTGGTGCGGGGAGGTGGGTTGGCTCGACTTCGACCCCACCAACAACCAGATGCCGCCGATGCGTCACATCACGGTGGGGTGGGGGCGCGCCTACGACGACGTCGCGCCGGTGCGGGGTGTGGTCATCGGTCCGGGAGGCGACCAGCAATTGCACGTCGCCGTCGACGTCGCCCACCTTCCCTGAGCACCGTTCTCGAGGGTTTCGGCGCACCCCGGGGTCGCTTGAAACCCTCCAGTTGGGGCCAGGCGCAGCGACGTCTGATTTCCGCTAGTGGTGCCGCGTCGGCGCGGGCACACTGTGGAGGTGCTTCTCGACCACGACCAGTGCTATCGGGCCATCGAAAGCCGCGATGCTCGCTTCGACGGATGGTTCGTGACGGCCGTGCGCACCACCGGCATCTACTGCCGCCCGTCGTGTCCGGCCATCACACCGAAACGCTCGAACGTCGAGTTCTTCCCGGCAGCGGCCACCGCGCAGTCGCAGGGCTATCGAGCATGCAAGCGGTGCCGGCCCGATGCCTCGCCCGGCTCGCCCGAGTGGAACACACGGGCCGACACCGTCGGCCGGGCGATGCGGCTGATCGCCGATGGGCTCGTGGATCGTGGTGGCGTCGGTGCGCTGGCGGCCCGTTTGGGTTACAGCGAACGGCAGGTGCACCGGTTGCTCGTCGCCGAAGTGGGGTCGGGGCCGCTCGCGCTCGCCCGAGCGCAACGGGCGCAGACCGCCCGCATCCTCATCGAGACCACGTCGCTGCCCATCACCGATGTGGCGTTCGCTGCCGGCTTCCAGAGCGTCCGTCAGTTCAACGACACCGTGCGCGAGGTGTACGCGGCATCGCCGTCGCAGCTGCGTGCATCGCGTCGTCCCGGGTCGTCTCCGTCGCCGTCGATGCCGGCGTCGGGGGCGCTCACCGTTCGCCTTGCTGTGCGCGAGCCGTTCCAGCACGATCCGCTGTGGAAGTTCCTGGCGGTGCGCGCCGTGCCGGGATGCGAATCGACCGACATGACCGAAGGCGTGTATCGACGTTCGATGCGGCTTGCACGTGGTGCAGGTGTCGTGTCGGTGCGCGTCGGCGG
>Ga0075026_100001100_pt1 | contig 11362 bp, 10 predicted proteins | sample Str012_2_FD_71392 | JGI IMG/M metagenome (GOLD analysis project Ga0075026, IMG submission 71392) | Freshwater sediment microbial communities in response to fracking from Pennsylvania, USA - Straight Creek_MetaG_SC_2012 | ecosystem: Environmental > Aquatic > Freshwater > Creek > Sediment...
GTCGAGAGGTAGTCGGTGGCCGCCGTCTTTCCGGTGTAGCCGGTCCCCAGGGCGAACTCCCAGTCCTGCAACGGGTCGCATGCAGGGTTGTTCGGCTCCTCGACCGAGGGGGTCACCGGCTGGCCGGACGTGTAGACCGTGTCCTTGCCGAGGTCCCGCAGGCTCTCCTGGATGTTGTTGCGTGCCCGGTTGGCCATGATGTCGCCGTAGGTCGGGCACACACGCGCGACGAACGTCACCGAGTACTCCGCCGGGTCGGGTGTTGCGGCGTCGGCAGGAGCGGCCACGCCGAGTACCGCGGAGGCAGCCACCAGCGCGAGAGCGACTGCTGCGGCTGCCTGGGCGCTGACGCGCTGTATCCCCGTACGCATGTCAGCGAGCCTAGTGAGGGGATCAGCGCCACGCGCGGAACTGGACGTAAAGGCCGACAGGTCACTGGGACGGAGCAGTGGCCCGCGACCGATCAGCGATGGATGGACTCACGCGGGCGTATTCGTTCGTGGGTGCGGGCGCGCGTGCTCATGACAGCGCTTACGCGGAGGAAGACGCTTCCTGTGGCCCCGGTCACGTCGGTGGGACGCTCCTGTCGAAACCCTTGTGGATTGGGTCACAAACGGGGGTGGGAAGGCATGTGGCTGTAGGCGAATCGCTGCAATAAGGGCATCCTTGCGGCACTGTTGGAAGGGGCAGAAAGCCAAGCCCTGATTGTCCACCTCTTGCGATAGGACACTGCGGTCATGTCGACGATTCCCGGCCTTGAGAACCCACCCACCCGCAACAAGAAGCTGCTCGAGTGGGTCGAGGAGATGGCCGCCCTCACGCAGCCTGACCGCGTCGAGTGGTCCGACGGCTCGCAGGAGGAGTGGGACCGTCTGACTCAGCTGCTCGTCGATGGTGGTGTCTTCACCCGCCTCAACGAGGCACTGCGTCCCAACTCCTTCCTCGCACGTTCCAACCCGAGCGACGTGGCCCGTGTGGAAGACCGCACCTTCATCTGCTCGCTGCACGAGGAAGACGCCGGACCCACGAACAACTGGGCCGACCCTGTGGCGATGCGCCAGACCCTCAAGGGCAAGTTCGCGGGCTCGATGCGCGGTCGCACGATGTACGTCGTGCCGTTCTCGATGGGTCCGCTGGGCTCACGCATCTCGCAGCTCGGCGTAGAGATCACGGACTCGCCGTACGTCGTCGTCAACATGCGGATCATGACCCGCATGGGCAAGCCGGCTCTCGACCTCATCGGTGAGGACGGCGACTTCGTGCCGGCCCTGCACTCGGTCGGGCACCCGCTCCAGCCTGGCGAAGCCGACGTCGCGTGGCCCTGCAACGACGACAAGTACATCGTCCACTTCCCCGAGAGCCGCGAGATCTGGTCCTACGGCTCGGGCTACGGCGGCAACGCGCTGCTGGGCAAGAAGTGCTTCGCGCTGCGCATCGCGTCCGTGATGGCACGCGACGAGGGCTGGCTCGCCGAGCACATGCTGATCCTCAAGCTCACGCACCCCAACGGCGACGTGAAGTACGTGTCGGCCGCCTTCCCCTCGATGTGCGGGAAGACCAACCTCGCCATGCTCGAGCCGTCGCTGCCGGGCTGGAAGGTCGAGACCGTCGGTGACGACATCTGCTGGATGCGCTTCGGCGACGACGGTCGGCTGTACGCGATCAACCCGGAGGCCGGCTTCTTCGGTGTCGCACCGGGTACCTCGCTCGAGACCAACGCCAACGCGATCAAGTCGCTCGACGCGAACTGCATCTACACCAACGTCGCGCTGACCGACGACGGCGACGTGTGGTGGGAAGGCCTCTCCGAGGCTCCCGCGCACCTCATCGACTGGAAGGGCAACGACTGGACGCCTGCGTCCGACGCCGTTGCCGCCCACCCCAACGCCCGCTTCACCGCGCCCGCGGGTCAGTGCCCGTCGATCGCTCCCAACTGGGAGGACCCCGCCGGCGTCCCGATCTCGGCGATCCTGTTCGGTGGCCGTCGCGCCACCAACGTCCCGCTGGTCGCCGAAGCCCTGTCGTGGGAGCACGGTGTGTTCATGGGCGCGACCATCGCCTCGGAGAAGACCGCTGCTGCCGAAGGCACGGTCGGCGAGCTTCGTCGCGACCCGTTCGCGATGCTGCCCTTCTGCGGCTACAACATGGCCGACTACTGGGGCCACTGGCTCTCGATCGGCACGGCCACCGACGCCGACAAGCTGCCGCGGATCTACCAGGTCAACTGGTTCCGCAAGGACGCCGAGGGCGCCTACATCTGGCCCGGCTACGGCGAGAACTCGCGCGTGCTGGCGTGGATCGTCGACCGCCTCGAGGGTCTCGCCGAAGCAGTCGACACCCCGATCGGCCGCCTGCCCGTCACCGGCGGCATCAACGTCGAGGGGCTCGGCATCTCCGACGAGGTGATGGCCGACCTGTTCGAGGTCGACGCCGCCTCCTGGCTGCACGAGGCCGACCTGACCGCCGAGTACTTCACGAAGTTCGGCGACAAGGTCCCCGCCGCCCTCTACGACCAGCTCGACAACATCAAGACCCGCCTCCACCAGGCATAACCACCCGCAACCACCGAGGCCCGCTTCCCCAACAGGGAAGCGGGCCTCCGCCCCCCCCCGGGAAGTTCTTGACCTCTAAGGTCAGGAAGTGCCCTTGAGGGGCACTTCCTGACCACAAGTCGTGATCGTGGACGTCGTCAGCCGCGTCTGGGAGTGGGCAGAGCCGACATCGCAAGCGGGAGTCGCACGGCGACACGGCGGACGGCGACGCGATGGGGCGTGCGCCACGATCCGTACCAGGTCACTCGCCGCGCAGCGCCTTGAGGCGGGGCCGCACGTCGAGGAAGTAGTACGCCGCCGCGATGACGCCCACGAGCCCGAGCACCGAACGGCTGCTGAGCAGGATGCTCACCAGGATCGCGGTGCCGAGGACGCCGAGCCACACGGTGCGCGAGCCGCGACCCACCTGGCGGAACTCGTCGTCCGTGCGACCGATGACGTCGGCGATCGCGAGGATCTCGACGAGGAAGAGCATCACGGAGGCGATGAGCAGGAGGACGACCACGGGTCCACCGTAGGCCGTCCGCATCCGTGCGCGGACTCGGCCCGCACCCGTGCGCCGTGCCAGGCGCGAGGGAGGCGCGCCCGAAGGCGCTCCTGTGGACGGCGGACCTCCGTCCACAGGAACGCCTTCCACGCGCCTCTCGGGGAGCCAACCGTTGGTGACTCTGCCGCTCATGCGCGGATCAACGCAATCGCCCGACGTCTCACTCGACCAGCTCGGCCTCTTCACCGCACAGCAGGCGGTGGAGGGCGGGTACTCGGCCAAGCAGCTGAGGAAGCGCCTGCGCGACGGGCACTGGGTGGTCGTGCTCGGGTCGGTGCTCGTCGGACGGGGTACGCCGGTGACTCCGATGACCCTCGCGCGCGCAGCATCGCTTGCTGCCGGCCTCGACGCGGTGATCAGCCACACGACGTCCGGTCGAATCATGGATCTCAAGGTCCCGGCCGATGCGGAGGCGCACGTGATCGTGCCCCGCGACCGGCGGGTGAGGATCCACGGTCTGCGTCCCCACCGCCTCGAGCTGGCGGAGTCCGAGGTCATGGTCGTGGACGGCATGCTGTGCACCACCCTGCTGCGTACCGTCGTCGACCTGCTGCTCTGGCTGCCCGAGGAGGACGGTCGTGCCCTCGCGGTCGACGCGTTGCGACGGGACCGGCTGACGGTCGACGAGCTGCGTCACGCTCTCGTCCGGACTGGTCAGCGCCACGGACTCTCGCGTGCGTGGTCGGTGCTCGCAGATGTCGGCAGGGGAGCGCACTCGGAGGCCGAGGTGAAGGTCCATCGCCTCCTGCGTGACGCGGGAATCTCGGGGTGGAGGGCGAACGTGCCAGTCCACGACGACGCAGGTCTCGTCGGGGTCGTCGACCTCCTGTTCGCTGGAGAGATGCTGGTGGTCGAGATCGACGGTCGCGCCTTCCACTCCGACGAACGTGCGTTCCAGCGCGACCGGTCCCGGCAGAACCGCCTCATCGCACTGGGCTACCGCGTGCTTCGCTTCACCTGGGACGACCTCGTACGTCGACCTGCCGAGGTCGTCGCCGCAATCCGGAGCGACCTCGCGAACGCCCGAGGCTCGGCAGCAACCGCCGCAGCCGGGACCAAGATCACGACTTGAGGTCACAGAGTGCCCCTCAAGGGCACTTCTTGACCTTAGAGGTCAAGAACGTCCCGGGGGTCAGGTGCCGAGGGTGGCGACCATGATGGCTTTGATGGTGTGGAGGCGGTTCTCGGCCTGGTCGAAGGCGATGTTCACGGGCGACTCGAAGACGTCGTGGGTCACCTCGAGGCCGTTGGTCATCCCGGTCTTCTCGGCGATGTCCTGGCCGACCACGGTGTTGGTGTCGTGGAACGCCGGCAGGCAGTGCATGAACTTCACGTTCGGGTTGCCGGTGGCCTCGAGCGTCGCGACGTTCACCTGGTAGGGCGTCAGCAGTGCGACGCGCTCGGTCCACACCTCCTTGGGCTCACCCATCGAGACCCAGACGTCGGTGTGGACGTAGTCCACGCCCTGTACGCCCGCGGCGACGTCGTCGGTGATCGTGATGCGGGCACCCGAGGTCGCGGCCCGCTCCTTCGCGATCGCCTGGACCTCGTCGCTCGGCCACAACGAGCGGGGCGCCACGATGCGTACGTCGGCACCCATGATCGCGCCCATCACCAGCAGTGAGTGGCCCATGTTGGATCGCGCGTCACCGAGGTAGGCGTAGGAGATCTCGGTCAACGATCGCCCACCGCCGTGCTCGGTCATGGTCAGGAAGTCCGCGAGCATCTGCGTGGGGTGCCACTCGTCGGTGAGCCCGTTGTAGACGGGTACGTCGGAGAACTCGGCCAGTGTCTCCACCGTCGACTGTGCGGAACCACGGAACTCGATGGCGTCGAACATCCGTGACAGAACGCGAGCGGTGTCGGCTGCCGACTCCTTGTGCCCGATCTGGGACGAGACCGGGTCGAGGTAGGTCACGCGTGCACCCTGGTCGTAGCACCCGACCTCGAACGCGCAGCGGGTGCGCGTCGAGGTCTTCTCGAAGATGAGGGCGACGTTCTTGCCCTGCATCCGCTGCACCTCGGTGCCGCTGTACTTCGCGCGCTTGAGATCGTGGGCGAGGTCGAGCAGGAACTGGAGCTCGGACGTCGTGAAGTCGACCTCCTTGAGGAAGTCGCGGTTGTGCAGGTTGACCGGCATGACGGGCTCTCCTGAGTGAGATGGCGGATGGCGGACTACGCCGGTTCAGACGACAGCGTCTCGCACGATGGGGCAGCTCATGCAGCGAGGTCCGCCACGACCGCGCCCCAGCTCGGAGCCCACGATGGTGACGACCTCGATGCCGTTCCTCCTGAGGAACGTATTGGTTGTCGTGTTCCGCTCGTAACCGAATATCACCCCGGGTGCGACGGCCAGGAAGTTGTTGCCGTCGTCCCACTGCTCTCGCATTGCCCCCATCTCGTCGATCGGCGTCTTCAGCACGCGGATCTTCTCGACGCCGAGGGCGTCGGCGACGAGGGCGAACAGGTCGTCATGCTCGGTGACCCGGTAGTCGCCTCCGGTACCGATCGGGTCGAGCGTGAAGCAGCGCAGGGTGTCGGGCAGGAACGGATAGACGCTGAAGGCATCTCGGTCGATCATCGTCATCGCCGTGTCGAGATGCATGAACGCACGGGTCTTGGGCAGCTCGACGACGATGACCTTCGTGACGCTGCCGTGTGCGAAGTACTGGCGCGCGAGAAACTCGATGCCCTGCGGTGTGGTGCGCTCACCCATGCCGATCATGACGGCGCCGTTGCCGATGACGAGCACGTCGCCACCTTCGACCGTCGCCGGCTCGTGGCTCGCGTTGTCGTTGCCGTAGTAGAAGTGCAGTCCGGCGCCGCGGAACATCGGGTGGAAGTTGTAGACCGTGCGGGAGTTGATGGTCTCCCGTTTCCGTGCAGGCTTCATCATCGGGTTCACCGACAAGCCGTCGTAGACCCAGGCGGAGTTGTCGCGTTGGAACAGGTGGTTGGGCAGCGGCGAGAGCAGGAAGTCGGTGGAGCCCAGATACGCGAGCAGGAGGCTGGACTCCTCGTCCACGTCGAGATCGTGACGCAGGACTCCGCCGATGAGCGCGTCGACGAGAGTCTCGGCCGGGGCCTGCGCGACGAGCTCGTCGAGGCGTCCTTCGAGCTTGGGGCCGAAGCGCGTCGCGGTGGTGAACACCTCCTGCAGGAACTCCCGGGCGCCGGGCTCGTCGATCGCCGTGGCGAGCAGGTCGGAGAACAGGTGCACCTGCACTCCCTTGTCACGCAGCTTCTGCACGAACGCGTCGTGCTCCTCGCGCGCACGTGACGCCCACATCACGTCGTCGAAGAGCAGGTCGTGGACGTTCTGCGGCGTGAGCCTGGAGAGCTCGAGGCCGGGACGGTGCACGATGACCTGCTGGAGCACTCCGACTTCGGAGTCGACATGGAACGTCGTCATGGCCGTTCGGTCCTCTCGTCGTGCATCCCGCCCGCTGCCTGGGCGGGATGCGTCACGTCAGTGTCAGAAACGGGATTCGGTCTAGGCGCGGAAGGCCGGGACCGGCTCGGGCTCGGTCATGTGCGACCGCTGCACGAGGTAGACCGGGATCCCGAGCACGAACGCTCCGCCCGCGAGGATGAACGGTGCGTAGACCTCGAGGAAGGACTTGTCGGCGCCGGTGTTGCGCGAGTAGTAGACGAACATGATCGACACCACGAGAGCTACGAGAGCGACGACCACGTCGCGGACGAATCGTGGCGTGTGGGTCGGGCGGTTGTCGGCGATGCGCCACTTGATCTGCGCGAGCGCCGAGAAGCCGTAGGGGATCGCCGCGGTGATCCCACTCATGAGCACGAGGGTGTTGAACACGGTCATCCCGCTCGTACCGATGTAGGCGATGACCATCGCGACCGACGCCAACGCCGTGGAGGAGATGATCCCGAACGCGGGCACACCCTTGCGGGAGAGCTTGCCGAACATCGACGGGAACAGCCCGTCCTTCGCGGCGGCGAGCGGCATCTCCGCGCAGATCATCGTCCAGCCGTTGAGCGCACCGAAACCGGAGATGATGACGGCGACCGCGACGGCATAGCCAGCCCACGTCGAGCCGTTGCCGGCCATGGCATCGGCTGCCTGGCTGTAGGGCGTGCCGGTCATCTGAGCCGCGGGCACGATGCCGAAGACGGCAGTCATCGACAGCAGGTAGACGGCCGCGGTCGCCAGGGTGCCGTAGATGGTCGCCTTGGGCACGTTGACGTCGGGGTTGCGCACCTTGGCGGCAGCGACCGACGCAGTCTCGACACCCAGATAGCTGAACAGGCACAGTGCCATCGCGGCACCGATGGCTCCGGCGTTGGTGTCGCCGCTGGTGTTCCACGGCGTGAAGTTGGCAGTCTTGATGTAGAACAGGCCGACCGTCGACATGAGGATGAGCGGCACGAACTTGAGGACCGAGGTCCACAGCTGCACGGCACCCATGTTCTTGACGCCGGAGAGGTTGATGGCGGCGGGCAGCCAGAGGCCGACCAGGCCGATCACGATCGACCAGCCGTTGAGGGCGCTCTTGTTGATGAAGACCTCGACGTAGATCACCCAGCCCACGACGATCGCGGCATTGCCGGACCATGCGGTGATCCAGTAGAGCCAGGCGTTGGAGAAACCGGTGAGGTTGCCGAACGCAGCGCGGGCGTATGCGTAGGGACCACCGTCGGCCGGGAGTCGGCGGGTCATCGCGGCGAACATCACCGCGAGCGCGAGCGCTCCGATGGTGGTGAGCACCATCGCGACGAGGCTGATCGGGCCGTAGGCCGCGAGGGAGCCCGGAAGGTTGAAGATGCCGACGCCGATGATGCTTCCGACGATGAGGGCGGTGGCCTGCGGAAGGCCGAGAGTGGATCCGGGGGTGGGCTCGCTCTTCGGCGGCGAGGGGATCGTGCGGGTGTCATGGCTCATGGCGCACTCCTTCGAGGAGGTGACACCTCGATCCTCGTCCTTTACGACGCGGGATGCGTGGGGAGGGGATGAACTCGCCGGTAGTCGTGCGTGAACACGGGACGAGGACCGACGGCAGCAGCCGCGGTCCTCGCAGGGTCGTGCGGCCGACGCCAGGTGCGGCCGGTGCGGGTCAGTCGGTCACAGGGTCAGTCGGTCACGGGGTCAGTCGGTCAGCGCGTCAGCGGCAGCGCGCAGGCCGGCGCCCTTCTCGCGTCCGTAGTCGGTGAGTGCGCTCTTCACGTAGATGCGCTCGCGCTCCTCCTCGGTGAGGCCGCCCCAGACGCCGTAGGGCTCACGGGCTCTGATGGCGTAGTCGGCGCACTCGAGGCGGACGGCGCAGCGAGCACAGACCGACTTGGCGGCGCGGTCTCGACGCACGCGGGAGAGGCCACGCTCGTTCTGGGGGTGGAAAAACAACGCTGTGTCCGCCTCGCGACAGGCACCGTGCTCCTGCCAGTCCCAGGTCGCGTCCAACGGAACTTGTGCCAGCGGTTGCTGTGGCATGTCTGCCTCCAGGGGTGCCAATGGTGCTGCTACTACTCCGTGCCCCCCACCCGGTGGCTCTCGGTAGATCGGTGCTTCGAGTCTTCTCGGCTCTTCAGCAGCACGGTCTGAACAAGCACTACGCCCAGTGGTTAAATCCTTACAGAAAGTCATCCTACGCCGACATGGGCCAAACGGGGGAGATAGCGTGGCTCCATGTCGTGATGTGCCTCACGCGTGTCCACGACGGGTTCGACAGGGCATTCTGGGGGTGTGACCCTCGAGCCCCTCGACGTCCCGCCCGCCCGTCCGTCGGCGGGCCGCCTGCTGGTTGCCGCCCCCGTGCTCGATGACCCCAACTTCGCACGAACTGTCATCCTGCTCCTCGACCACGACGACGAAGGCAGCCTCGGGATCGTGCTCAATCGGCCCTCGCACGTTCCCGTCGGGGCGGTGCTGCCGCCCTGGGACGGACGCACGACCGGGACCGATGTGCTGTTCACCGGAGGGCCCGTCGCCGAGGACAGCGCTCTCGCCCTCGGCCTGCTGCCCGGCCCGTATGACGGACCGGAGCCGGACGGCTTCCGCCGCGTAGCCGGCCCCTTCGGGCTCGTCGATCTCGATCTCGATCCGGACGAGTCGCTCGCCGAGCTTTCGGCCATCCGGATCTATGCCGGTTACGCAGGGTGGGGCTCGGGCCAGCTCGACGACGAGGTCGACGAGGGAGCCTGGTACGTCGTCGACGGTGGCCCGGACGATGTCTTCGACGGCGATCCGGATGACCTGTGGCAGCGGGTGCTCCGGCGCCAGCCGGGTGACCTGGCCTTTGTCGCCACCCCGTCCACCGACCCATCGCTCAACTGATCGGGACCCCTCCCGTCAGGGGCACCTCGACGTACGATGTCGCGCATGACGACGCCGTTCGAGCCCCTCACGCACCCCGAGCCCGACACCGGCCTGGGCACCCTCGTCGAGGACCGTCCCGACACGCAGTTCGGCGACGGTGACCACGAGCGCTTCGCGCACTACGTGAAGAAGGACAAGATCGTCGAGAGCGCGGTGACCGGGACGCCGGTGACGGCGCTGTGCGGCAAGAAGTGGGTCCCGGGTCGCGATCCGAACAAGTTCCCGGTGTGCCCGGACTGCAAGCGCATCATCGACGAGGTCTTCCCGTCGAAGGACGACAAGGACGGGTCCTGACGCCCGGAGAGGGCGTCGACAGCACTGACCTCGACCGTCTCGGCCCGGCCGCCGCAGACCTGGACGGCCGCGTGGCCGAGGCCCCGCACCTGTCCCGCTCTCCCGAGCTCCCCGGGTCGGGAGCGCGTCAGCCTGGACCGTCGAACTCCCACCCGCTCGACGAGGCATCCGACGGTGGGTTGTTCAGTCCGCGCTATCGGGCGATGACCGTCGGTGTCATCACGGTGATGACGATGTTCGCGTTCGAGGGCGTGGGTGTGGCCACCGCGATGCCCGTCGTGGCGCGCTCGCTCGATGGTCTCGGTGCCTACGCCTGGGCCTTCAACGGCTACATCGTCGCGAGCCTGGTGGCCATGGTGGTCGCGGGCGAGTGGTGCGACCGGGCAGGCCCGCGTGCACCGCTGCTGGTCGGAGTGTCGCTGTTCGGAGCAGGTGCGCTGCTCGCGGGGGCCGCCTGGTCGATGCCGGTCCTGGTGGGAGCGCGCGCCCTGCAGGGGCTCGGTGGCGGGCTCTCGGTCGTCACGGTCTACGTCATCATCGGCCGAGCTTTCCCAGATCGTCTGCGCCCCAGGGCCTTTGGGCTGCTCGCCGCCGCCTGGGTCCTTCCCGCCATCGTCGGTCCGCTGCTCTCGGGCTTCCTCACCGACTACGTCACCTGGCGCGCCGTGTTCTGGTTCGTGGTTCCGTTCATCCTTCCGCCGCTGCTGCTCCTCGTACCTCGGCTGCACCGGCTCGGCGGGGCGCTCGGTGACGCCCCTCCGCGGCGCGGCCGGATCCGGCTCTCGCTCGTGGCAGCGGCGGGGCTGGCCCTGCTTCAGGAGGCGGGTACGAGACGCGGCGCCGCAGGCGCGGTGATGGCCGTGCTCGGTCTCGGGCTGCTGTTCCCTGCGCTGAGCAGGCTCCTGCCGACCGGAGCCCTGCGCTTCGCCCGTGGGCTGCCCACGGTGGTCGTGATGCGCGGGATCCTTGCGGGTGCGTTCTTCGCGAGCGAGGCCTTCGTGCCGCTCGCGCTGCGGACCGTGCGGGGAGTGTCGACGACGCAGTCAGGGCTCACCCTGACCATCGGCGCCGTCGCCTGGGCGATCGGGTCACAGGTGCAAGGCCGGCTGTACGGCCGGGTGCCGCGTCACCTGCTCGTGCAGGCCGGGGCGGCCATGGTCGCCGTATGCATGGGCACGCTTCCGCTGTCGCTGCGCGACGGGGTCCCGTTCTGGGTGGCAGCGTTCTCCTGGTTCGTCGGCGCAGCGGGGATGGGTCTGTGCTTCGGGGCCATCGGCACCCTGACGCTCGAGCTGTCGGAGCCGGAGGACCAGGGTGCCAACTCGGCGGCCCTGCAGGTGTGCGACTCCGTCGGCTCGGTGCTCCTGGTGGGCATCGCCGGTGCCATCTACGCGAGAGCGCTGGCGGCTGATGCGGTCACGTCCTCGACCTTTGCCACGATCTGGTGGGTGATGGCGGCGGTGGGTGCGGCAGGTGCGGTGCTCGCCGGACGGATCCGACGGCCCGCCGCGTCCTGAACCCGGACTTCACCGGCCGGCGCGGCGTCGTTCCGGCGTGTCGTTAGCACGTGGTCGTCGTGACACGCACCACCGCCCACCCCGGCATGTCGTCGCGCCAGAACTCCTAGAGTCC
>Ga0075026_100001101_pt1 | contig 11358 bp, 9 predicted proteins | sample Str012_2_FD_71392 | JGI IMG/M metagenome (GOLD analysis project Ga0075026, IMG submission 71392) | Freshwater sediment microbial communities in response to fracking from Pennsylvania, USA - Straight Creek_MetaG_SC_2012 | ecosystem: Environmental > Aquatic > Freshwater > Creek > Sediment...
AGCCAGAGCTGCATTGTCGCGTCCTCGTCGCCGCGGGAGTACGACGCGAGGAACTGGTCGAGCCGACCGATCGCGTCGGGCGCCGTCAGTGCCGCCCGTGTAGTGCGCAGGTCATCGCCGGCCGCGCGCTGGAACGCGTCGGCGAGCAGGTCGTCCATCGATGCGTAGTAGTGGTGCACGAGTCCGCTCGACGTCCCCATCTCGGCGGCGACGTCGCGCACGGTCGTCGCGGCGATGCCGCGGCGCTGCATGACGGCGAGCGCGGCGTCGAGGATCGCCACGCGCCGTTCGTCGGGCGACATCCGTGCCATGGCAGGAGGGTACGGCCTATTGCGCACATGTCCAACAACGACTTAGGGTCTGCTCACCGAGCCGGTCCCGGCCGGCACCGCGAACGGAGCACCCGCATGGTCCTGACGACGCCGTTCCACCCGCGTCTCGTCGAGCTCAACGAGTCGCAGCTCTGGCAGCACTGGGCCGGCTACCTCTCCGCCGACCGCTACGACCTCTCCGCGCGGCAGGAGTACACCGTGCTCCGCAACGCTGCCGGGTGGTTCGACACGTCGCCGCTGAACAAGTACTGGATCCGCGGTCGCGACGCCGAGAAGTTCCTCAGCGGGGTGTTCGCCCGCGACATCCGCACCTGCCGGCCGGGCCGCGCGCAGTACACGATCTGGTGCGACGACCGCGGTCACGTGCTCGAGGACGGCGTCGTCTTCCGCCACTCGTCGGACGAGTTCCTGCTCACCGCGGCGCAGCCCAACGCGGGCTACCTGTCGTCGCTGATCGGCAAGCTGGACGTCGAGGTGCTCGACGTCTCGACGCAGTGGGCGTCGCTCGCGGTTCAGGGGCCGAAGTCGCGCGAGATCCTCGCGACGCTCGCGCCCGAGGTGCTCGACCTGTCGTTCTTCGCGCTCGCGCCGGCCAAGGTGGCCGGTGTACCGGTCACCATCAGCCGCACGGGCTTCACCGGTGACCTCGGCTTCGAGCTGGTCATCCCGGCCGACTCGGCGCTCGTCGTGCTCGACGCACTCATCGCGGCGGGCAAGCCCTACCGCATGACCCCGTTCGGCAACGTCGCGCTCAACATGGCGCGCATCGAGGCGGGGCTGCCCCTCTACGGTCCGGAGTTCACGTCGGCGCGCTACGCCTACACCGACCACGACCGGTTCACGCCTCGCGAGCTCGGCATGGGCTGGCTGGTCAAGAACCTCGACGACGACTCGCGACCCTTCATCGGTCGTCGGGCGCTGCAGCGCGAGGCGGCCGAGGGGTCGGCGCGCTGGTCGACCGTCGGCATCGTCGTCGACTGGGCGGCCTACCACGCGACCTATGAAGCCGACGGTCTCGTGCCGCCCAAGGACTCCGAGCCCGTGGGGTGGGAGACGATGCTCTACGACGACGCCGGCGACCGTGCCGGCTACGCCACGAGCTTTATGTACTCGCCGATGATGCAGAGCCACATCGGGATGGCACGCGTGCGCCCCGAGCTCGCCAAGGTCGGGGCGACCGTGCACGTCGAGACGTCGGTCAACCACCGCTACGTCAACATCCCGGCACGCGTGACCTCGCTGCCCTTCTTCACGCCCGAGCGGAAGGTCGCCTGACATGGCCGACACCCAGTACGACGCCCTCGTCATCGGCGGCGGGCACCAGGGGCTCATCCACGCCGGCTACCTCGCCAAGGGCGGTCTTCGCACCCTCGTGCTCGAGCAGCGCGGGTTCGTCGGCGGTGCGGCGATCACCGAGCCGCTCCACCCGGGCTTCTCGTTCACGACGTTCTCCTACGGGCTCTCGCTGCTCCGCAACGAGGTCATCCACGAGCTCGAGCTGGTCAAGCACGGCTTCATGCCGCTCTACATGCCGACCACGTTCGCGCCGATGGACAACGGCGACTACCTCTACATGACGGCCGATCACGAGCTGAACCTCAAGGAGATCGCGCGTCACTCGGTGCGCGACGCCGACGCTTACGAGCGCTTCGGCCACGACTTCTCCCGCGTGCAGCAGCTCGTGAAGCCGATCTTCGACAGACGCCCACCGAACTTCTGGTCCGACCGGGCAGATGACAAGGACGAGATCGCCTGGCTGCTGGGACATCTCGGCTCTGCCGACAAGAAGGTGATCCACGACGCCGTACGGCTCATCACCGGGAGCGCGGCGGACTTCCTCGACGACTACTTCGAGTCCGACATCATCAAGGCGCACCTCGCCGGCTCGGGGATCATCGGCACCAAGGTCGGCCCGATGTCGCAGGGGTCGGGGCTCGTGATGCTCTACATGGGCATGGGCGAGCACGACGGCGACATGGGGTCCTGGTCGTTCCACAAGGGTGGCAACGGCGGTCTGACCCAGGTGATGGCTCGTGCCGCGCAGTCCTTCGGCGCGGAGATCCGCTACGACTCGGTCGTCGACCATGTCATCGTCGAGAACGGTCGCGCCGCCGGCGTCGTGCTGCGCGACGGCGTCGAGCTGCGCGCCGACACGGTCGTGAGCTCGCTCGACCCGCGGCACACGTTCCTCGACCTCGTCGACCCGCGCGAGCTCCCGAACGACCTCGTCGACGACGTGCGTCGCTACCGCTTCCAGGGCATGGCGTCCAAGGTCAACTTCGCGCTCGACGACGCACCGCGCTACCCGGCCCTGGGCGATCGCACGGACATGTACCGCGGCTTCGTGAGCATCGGTCCGTCGATGGAGTACCTCGAGCGGGCGTTCGATGCCGCGAAGTACGGCTGGTACTCCGAGAAGCCCTACCTCGACGCGTGCCTGCAGTCCTTCATCGACCCGGACATGGCGCCGCCCGGAAAGCACGTGCTCTCGTGCTTCACGATGTACACGCCGTACGAGCTGCGCGGGAGCGACTGGGACACCGAGCGCGACAACCTCGGCGACACCGTGCAGCGGCGCCTCGACGAGGTCTTCCCGGGCTTCTCCGACCTCGTCCTGCACCGCGAGGTCGTGACGCCGCTCGACATCGAGCGCACCACGGGTCTGTCGGAGGGCAACATCTACGCCGGCGAGTTCCTGCTGCCGCAGATGTGGGCGTTCCGGCCTGCTCCGGGCTACAGCGACTACCGAACGCCGATCGAGGGCTACTACCAGTGCGGCTCGGGCACCCATCCCGGCGGCTGCGTCATCGGGTCCCCCGCGCGCCTGGCCAGCCAGGCCGTGCTCGCCGATCGCGACGGCTGACCACCTCGCAGGCGGCCGTCCTGACTCTGGCGAGGAACGTTCTGGTTGCGAATGCGCAAAGAGACTGACGACTCGCTCCGGGAGGACCGATCGGGAGGCTAGGGTGCGTCGGTCGGGAGGCCACTGTGCGCCCACCGCGGGGTTAGCGACGAGGAGGAACTCGATGGGCGACGGTGGCGCCTATGACGTGGAATTCCGCGGGATCACCAAGCGCTTCGGCTCCCTGGCGGCAGTCGACAACGTCGACCTGAAGGTCCGCAAGGGTGAGTTCCTGTCCCTGCTCGGCCCGTCCGGCTGCGGGAAGACGACGTCGCTGCGCATGATCGCCGGCTTCGAGCAGCCCGACGAGGGCCAGCTCCTCATCGATGGTGTCGACGCCGTCGGCGTGCCGCCGTACAAGCGCAACGTCAATACCGTGTTCCAGAGCTACGCGCTGTTCCCGCACATGAGCGTGCTGGACAACGTCGCCTTCGGGCTCAAGCAGCGGGGCATGAGCGGTTCCGAGCGTCGTCGCCAGGCGCAGGAGGCACTCGAGCTGGTCAAGCTGTCCGACCGGAGCACCCACAGGCCGACGATGCTCTCGGGCGGCCAGCAGCAGCGCGTCGCGCTGGCCCGTGCCCTGGTCATGAATCCGAAGGTGCTCCTGCTCGACGAGCCGCTCGGCGCTCTGGACCTCAAGCTCCGCAAGGAGATGCAGATCGAGCTCAAGCGCATCCAGGAGCAGGTGGGAATCACCTTCATCTACGTGACGCACGACCAGGAGGAGGCCCTGTCGATGTCCGACCGGGTCGCCGTGATGTCCAACGGCGTGATCGAGCAGCTCGACGAGCCGCGGGTCATCTACGACCGCCCGGCCAGTGCGTTCGTGGCTGACTTCATCGGCGACATGAACTTCGTCGCCGGAACCGTCACCGAGGGCGCCGACGGGCGGTACGCCGTCGACGCCGGTGCGGGCCTGGTGCTGCGCGGTCACGGCGACGCCGTTCGCGGCAGCTCTGTCACGGTCGGCCTGAGGCCCGAGCGCCTGGTCGCCGAGCTCGGCAGCAGCCAGGGCCACGACAACTCCGCGGACGCCACGGTGCTGACCAAGATGTATCTCGGCGACCAGATCCAGATCGTCGTGTCGATCGCGACCGGAACCGAGATCGTCGTACGCGAGCAACGCGCGAGTGCCGATCCGGCGCTCGACTCGATCCACCCGGGGGATCGCATCGTGATCCGCTGGGACGACAAGGCCCTCCTGCTGCTCGGTCCTGCGGACGGCGCCGGCCCAACCACCGAGGAGACACCATGACAGAGCCCCAGGCCGGAGAGATCCGCCTTCTCGCCCCCGAGTCGGTCAAGCCGACACTCGACTCCATGCACCGTGACGTGATGGAAGCGTCCGGGTCCCACGTGACCCGCCGTCGCGCGCTCGGTCTGGGCGGCATGGCGTTGCTCGCGATGGGCGCCGCCGCCTGCGGCACCACGTCGACATCCGGCGGTGGCGGTGCGACGTCGGGCGGGGCATCGCCGAGTGACACGCTCTCGGGCAAGCCGCTCGAGAACCATCTCGAGATCTTCAACTGGTCGCAGTACGACGACCCGTCGACGTACACGAAGTTCAAGGCGCAGCCGGCGGTCGCTGCCGCGGGGCTCACGCTGCACGAGACCTACTACTCCAGCAACGACGAGCTCATCGCCAAGCTCAACGCGGGCGGGTCGACGTACGACATCATCGTCCCCTCGCAGAACGCCGTGGCTCAGCTCATCCAGGAGGGCAAGCTCATGGCCCTCGATCCCGCGTTGCTGCCCAACCTGAAGAACATCGACCCGACGTTCCTCAAGGCGTCGTACGACCCGGATGGCAAGTACCACGTCATCAAGGACTACGGCGTCACGATGTTCTTCTACAACAACAAGATCGTGACTGATTCGCTGTCCACGATGAAGGACTTCTACGACGCGCTCGTGAAGTACTCCGCGAAGGGCCGCACCAACCTCCTCGACGGGGCCGAGGAGGTCGTCCCGCTCGCGCTGATGGCTCTCGGTCTTGACCCCAACACCGACAAGGACGAGGACTTCGCCGCGGTGAAGCAGTTCCTTCTGTCGGTCCGGCCGGGCGTCACCACGATCGACGCGGCGAACTACATCAACGACGCCATCGCGGGCAAGATCATCCTGGGCCAGGGGTGGAGCGGCGACGTCCGGCGCATCGTCCAGGCGCGCAAGAAGCAGGGTGACATCACGCCGGTGCTGCCCTCCGGTACGTCGGAGATCTGGGCCGACAACTGGTGCATCCCGGCCGCGGCACCGCAGCCGGTCGCCGCGCACGCCTGGATCAACTGGCTGCTCACGCCCAGCGTCGCGGCCACGGAGATGGAGTACCACAACTACCCCATCCCGATCCCGACCGCCGTCGACATGCTGCCCGCCGACCTGAAGAGCGACCAGCTCTTCAACGTGCCGCAGAGCTACACCGGCAACTACAAGTACATCCTCAACGTGAGCCCGTCGGTGGTGCAGAAGCGCACCCAGGTCTACACGGAGTTCAAGGCCGCCGGATGACGACGGACGTCCGCCCGCCTGAAACGGTTGAGTCGCCCGGGCCGCAGCCGTCGCGCAAGTCGTTCAAGCCGCGGTATCCGGCGTGGCTCGTCCTGCCGTCGCTGACGTACCAGATCGTGTTCTTCCTCGGCGCGATGGCCATCCTGGTCGCGTTCTCGTTCGCCACCCAGACCGGGTTCAACCAGATCACGTACGGCTTCAGCCTCGACCAGTACAAGCAGGTCCTCGACCCCACCTATCTCGGCATCTTCGCGCGCACCTTGGTGATGGCGTCGCTCGGAACGCTGCTCACGGTGCTGGTGGGCTATCCGATGGCCTACTGGATGGCGCGCTACCTCTCGCACTACAAGCTGCTTGCCGTCCTGCTCATCATCGTCCCCTTCTGGACGTCCTTCCTGATCCGCACGTACGCGCTCAAGATCATCCTCGACTCGAACGGCTACCTCGCCCAGACGTTCCACATCGACGTCATGTACTCGGCGACCGCCGTCGCGATCGGCTTGGTCTACAACTACCTGCCCCTCTTCATCCTTCCGGTCTTCGCCTCGCTCGAACGCATGGACTGGACACTCATCGAGGCGGCCAACGACCTGACGGCGCGACCGTTCGCGGCGTTCCGGCAGGTCACCCTTCCGCTCAGCCTCCCGGGGCTCGTGACGGGGACACTTCTCGTCTTCATCCCCATGACAGGTGAGTACGTCATCCCGGCGATCCTGTCCGGAGGCAAGTACGAGTTCGTGGGCAACGTCATCGGTGACACGTTCAACACGGCGCAGAACCCACCACTCGGGAGCGCACTCGCGATCTCGCTCATGGTCGCGCTCTCGGTCTTCGTGTTCATCTACATCCTCTTCGCCACGCGGGAGGAACGTTTTGGCGCGTAAACGGCAGCGGGCGAAGATCGGCTTCACCATCTGGGCCGTCATCGTGTTCGCGTTCCTCTATCTGCCGATCCTCGTGATGGCGGTGTTCGCCTTCAACAAGCCGGCGGCGGACGCCATCGAGGCGCACCCCGGCATGGACCCCTGCTCCATCCCGCCCGAGCAGCTGGGCAACGTCTCGGTCTGGAACGGGTTCACCACGTGCTGGTTCCCCACGGGGCTGCACGACCCGACCTACATCCCGGCCATCATCACGAGCGCTGAGATCGCGGCGATCGCCTCGGTGATCGCTGTCGTCCTGGGGCTGTGCGCCGCGCTCGCGCTGGCCCGGATGAAGCCGAAGGCGAGGGTGCCGTTCGACATCCTGGTCTACCTCACCCTCGTCGTGCCGGAGATCGTCATCGCGGTGGCGTCGCTCATCTTCTTCGTCCAGGTGAAGAACTACGTGAGCGTGTTCCCGAGCCTCGGCTTCTGGACGATCCTCCTCGGACAGGTCGTCTTCAGCTCGTCGCTGTCGATGCTCATCATCAGAGCCAGATTCGTCGGCATGGGGGACACCCTCGAAGAGGCGTCCTACGACCTCGGCGCGGGACGGCTCTCGACCTTCCGCCAGGTGACCTTCCCGCGCCTGCTGCCTGCCGTGTTCGCTGCGTTCCTCCTGTCGTTCACGTTCTCCTTCGACGACTACGTGCTGCCTGCCTTCACCAACGGCACCACGAACACGTGGCCGATCGTCCTGTACTCGGCCGTCCGCTTCGGTATCACGCCGGCCGTCAACGCTCTCGCGACGATCATGCTCGCGCTCACCACCTCCGCAGTCATCATCACGGCCGTGGTCCTGCGCCGGTCGCGCACCAGGACCGGTGCCGGTGACAACGTGGCCGCCGGGCTCGGCGCCAGTCTCGGCATCTAGCGCTGCCGCCGCGTACCGGCGCCACAACCCGGTCGCCGGCGGCTCGACCGCGACTGCTGCGGACGGGTGGTGCTCGCCCGTGACGCTCAACACCGGGTTCCTCTCGATCCGATCTCGGCAGGGACGACGGGTGGGACGGAGACACCATGCAGGCGACAGAGCTCCGCATCGGGCACGTCTACGCGTATCCGCTGGACGCGAGTCCGTGGTGCCGGCACGCGGCACCGGCACGCCTCATGGCGCGCGGCTCCAAGGGGCGGGTGCTCGTGCTGGTGCCGGACGGCATCCCCTCGACACCCGTGCGGGGCGCGGTGCCCCGCGGCTCGCTCGTCTGGATCGACACGGTCGACCTCGCCTGTCTCTGGAGCGAGTGGCCGGCCAGAGCACGCCGGGCTCGGGAGAGCGCGCTGGTCGCGGTGTCGAGCGCCGTCGCGGCGATCGGCGGGCAGGGCGCACCGGTGCTGGCGGGGCACGGCGTCGACGTCGCGGGCTCGTCGCCGTTCATGCGCGCACGCGCGGCCCTGAACAGGTGGGCGCGACCCGATCCGAGTCCGCTCCACCTCGACGACCGCTGCTGATCCACCCCTCGCGACGTCCTCCCGTAGCGCCCCCGGCCGTCGCCCCGCACACCTGCGCCACCGCCTGTGTACGGTGCTGTCCGTCGACCCGTCACCGGCGGGTGCGACCCACGGATCGGCGACGACGATGTCGCCAGGGCAGGGAGCGCACATGACCCGCTACGGACCGATGTTCGGCCCCGATATCACGTTCCTCGGCGTCGACCGGTGCTCGATCGACGAGCCGGAGACCTACGCCGGCGCCGACGTCGTCATCGTCGGTGCCCCCTTCGACGGAGGCACGTCCTACCGCTCGGGTGCTCGCTTCGGTCCGCAGGCGATCCGCAGCACCGACTACAACGCCCACGACGGCTCGCGCCCGTCGCTCGCCATGCGGGTCGACGGCCTCCAGGACCTGCGGGTCCTCGATGCGGGCGACGTCGAGGTCTTCTCCGGCGACGCTGCGCGCTCGTGCCGGGACCTCGAGGCCGCGATCGGCACGGTGGCGAGCAGCGGCGCGATCCCGCTCATCCTCGGCGGAGACCACACGATCACCTGGCCGAACGCCACCGCGGTCGCACGCGCCCGCGGCTGGGGTCGGATCAGTGTCATCCACTTCGACGCGCACGCCGACACCGGCAACATCGAGTTCGGCTCGCTCATCGGGCACGGCCAGCCGATGCGTCGGCTCATCGAGTCCGGCGCGGTGCGGGGGGACCGCTTCCTGCAGGTGGGCCTGCGCGGCTACTGGCCCGGTCCGGAGACGCTGGACTGGATGGCCGAGCAGGGCATGCGGTCCTACGAGATGACCGAGATCGTGCACCGCGGCCTCACCGAGTGCCTCACCGAGGCCTTCGCCATCGCGATGGACGACTGCGACGGCGTCTTCCTCTCCGTCGACATCGACGTCTGCGACCCGGGGCACGCTCCCGGGACGGGTACGCCCGAGCCGGGCGGCCTCTCGGCGCGCCAGCTGCTCGACGCGGTCCGGCGGATCGCGCTCGAGCTGCCCGTCGTGGGCGTCGACGTCGTCGAGGTCGCACCGCCGTACGACCACGCCGATATCACGGCGGCGCTCGCCAACCGGGTCGTCCTCGAGGCGCTCAGCGGCATCGCCCGCCGCCGGTACGACGCTGCTCACGGCACTGCGTGGGATCCCGCGACCCCTCTGCTCGCCGACCGCATCCCGGGCGAACCGGAGTGACCGCGGCGACCTGACCCGAGGTGGAAGGGCCGAACCGCGCACGCGGGTGGAGGGACGCATGAGCAAGCCGACGATCGTGGCCGTCGACGACGACCCGATGGTGCTCCAGGCGATCGGCCGCGACCTGCGCGAGCGCTACGCCGCCGACTACCGGATCCTTCGGGCCGGCTCCGGCGCAGAGGCGCTCGCGGCTCTCGCGGAGCTCGCACTGCGCGACCGACCGGTGGCCCTGATCGTCACCGACCAGCGGATGCCGGGCATGAGCGGCGTCGAGATGCTCTCCGCGGCGCGGGCACATGCCCCGGACGCCAAGTTCCTGCTGCTCACGGCGTACGCCGACACCGACGTCGCCATCTCCGCGATCAACGACATCGGTCTGGACTACTACCTGCTCAAGCCGTGGGACCCGCCGGCCGAGCGGCTCTACCCCGTGGTCGACGACCTGCTCGGGGACTGGGTGAGCGAGCACCCGGACCATTCCTCGGACGTGCGCATCGTCGGCAGCCGTTGGTCGGACCGCGCCCACGAGATCAAGACGTTCCTCGCGCGCAACCACGTCCCCTACCGGTGGTACGACGTCGAGCGCGACGCCGAGGCGCGTCGTCTGCGCGACCTCGCGCACGCGGGTCCCGACGACCTGCCCCTCGTCCTCGTCCCAGACGGCCAGATGTTGACGGCACCGTCGACGCTCGACCTCGCGACGGCCCTGGGCCTGCGCACCGCGGCAGATCGTCCGCTCTACGACGTGGCGATCGTCGGCGGTGGCCCTGCGGGTCTGGCGGCTGCCGTGTACGCCGCGTCCGAAGGTCTCTCGACGGTCGTGATCGAGCGTGAGGCGCCCGGTGGGCAGGCCGGCCAGAGTGCCGCGATCGAGAACTACCTCGGGTTCCCCAAGGGCCTCACCGGGTCGGACCTCGCCCAGCGCGCGGTCGCCCAGGTGGGGCGCTTCGGCGCCGAGATGGTCCTCGCGCGCGACGTGGTCGGGTTCGAGCAGCGCGGACCGGTGCGCGCGCTGCTGCTCGCCGGCGGTGTCGAGATCGAGGCGCGTGCGGTGGTCGTCGCCACCGGCGTCTCGTATCGCCTGCTCGACGCCGAGGGCGCGACGGACCTCGCCGGCCGAGGCGTCTTCTACGGCGCGACCGCGTCCGAGGCCAGCGCCACCGCAGGTGACGTCGTGTACGTGGTCGGCGCCGCGAACTCCGCAGGGCAGGCCGTGCTGAACCTGGCCAAGCACGCGAGCCGCGTCGTGATGCTGGTGCGCGGTCGCAACCTCGAGGACTCGATGTCGCAGTACCTCGTCGAGCGGATCCGGTCTGCGCCCAACGTCGAGGTCCGCCTGAGGACCGAGGTGGCGGCCGGGCACGGCACGGACCACCTCGAGCGGCTAACCCTCGCCGATCGCGACACCGGCGACACCGAGGACGTCGATGCCAACTGGCTCTTCGTGTTCATCGGCGCCGTGCCGCGCACCGAGTGGCTCGGCGACGCCGTCGTCCGTGACTCCCACGGCTTCCTCGTCACCGGGCCGGAGCTGCTCGGGCTCGATCCAGGTGCCTGGCAGTCGGCCGTGCGCCCGCCGTACGCGCTCGAGACGAGCGTGCCGGGCGTCTTCGCGGCCGGCGACGTACGGCTCGACTCGATGAAGCGGGTCGCATCAGCGGTCGGCGAGGGGGCGATGTCGGTCTACCTCGTCCACCGCTACCTCGCCACGATCTGACCCTCACCACCTCGACGTTACCGCCCTAAATGTCATAGACCAGAACGGTTTTCGTCACTTCGGGCGGTAACGCCGGGGTGGCGGCAGGTCACAGGTCAGACGTCGAGCTCTCGGGTCCTCCGGTCGACGTAGTCGCGGAGCTCTGCGTCGAGGGCGTCGTCGATGCCCGGATCCTCGTACGACGCCAGCAGCTTCTTCCACTCGTCCGTCGCGATCTCGGGCGTCTCGCGAGCGCCCTGCTTGAGCCAGGTCGGCTGCGCCTGCGACCGGAAGAGCGGGCTCATGAACACGTCGGTGCGGAAGCGCTCGAGCGTGTGCTCGTGACCGAGGAACAGCCCGCCGGG
>Ga0075026_100001102_pt1 | contig 11356 bp, 5 predicted proteins | sample Str012_2_FD_71392 | JGI IMG/M metagenome (GOLD analysis project Ga0075026, IMG submission 71392) | Freshwater sediment microbial communities in response to fracking from Pennsylvania, USA - Straight Creek_MetaG_SC_2012 | ecosystem: Environmental > Aquatic > Freshwater > Creek > Sediment...
GGTGTGGGAAACCACACACTCGAGGTGATTGACCTGCGATCCGGTAAGCGCGTGCGGACGATCCCTGATCTGGCCGAGCCGCAGGGAGTGTATTACGACGACGCCACGAATCGCCTGTACGTTGCCTGCGGGCTTGATGGTGTCACGAATATTTATGATGGGACGACGTTTCAGCTCGTGGGAACGGTGAAGTTCCCGGACGATGCCGACAATATCCGCTTCGATGCCCGCAGCAAGACCGTGATCGTCGGATACGCCGGCGCCAAGCAATTGAGAAAACGCGAAGAAGGAACTGGGGGGCTTGGCTTCATTGACTCAACCACAGGGAAACAGACTCGCAATATTGTCATAGATGCCCATCCGGAATCGTTTCGGCTGGAGGAGAAAGGAACCCGCCTTTTTGTGAACGTGCCGGACAAGCAGGAAATCGAAGTCGTGGATGTGGCCAAGGGAACGATTCTGGCGCGTTGGCCGGTCTCCGCAAAGAACAATTTTCCGATGTCGCTGGATGAAGCGCATCACCGGCTTTTTGTCGGATGCTGGACACCTCCGCGATTGATTGTCTTCAATACGGATACCGGTAAGGAAGTTGCGTCCGTGGAATTGGGGGGAAAGGGTGTTGTGAATCCAAAGATTGTCGGAATCACGGACGACCTATTCTACGACTCTACCCGGAGCCGTGTTTACGTGCTTAACGCTTTGGGCTCTATTGATGTGTTCCAACAAAAGGATCCCGATCATTATGATTTGATCGCAAGCGTCCCGACGCCCCCGGATACCAAAACCGGATTTTTCGTGCCCGAATGGGGGAAACTTTTTATTGGTGTGGTCCAACAGGGTAAGAAGGACGCTGAAATCCAAGTGTACGCTGCAAACTGAGGCGTGGATTGCGTTCTCCACGTCTCAAGCTAGCCGAGCAGTCCCTCGCATTGGCACGCCAGTGTTTTCCGCCTTACTCCTGTGGTCCGTATGCCCAGAGCTGGGCCGGTTGCCCCTCTTTAGCCGGAACGCCCAAATAGAGTTGATCGCGGGTCGTGAAAAAGTAGGCTGTCCGCGCGCCAATGGTAGTTGGCACTCTTTCCAGCAAGCTGTAGTGGTCGGGGTCATGCATGTCATAGACGCTAAGAGCGGCCTGGCCGCCGACTACATAAATTCTCTTGCGGGAGGCGTCATAGAAGAGGTCGTCCGAGTCGCCCGAGGTGCGCAACCTGGCCACTTCATTGCCTGACTGGGTATCGAGAACTACCAGCATGGGCGGCTTTCTGGTCACGATAAAGAAACGGTGATCCTTTTCGTCAAGCTGCGATGGAAAATTCCCGCGCAGCCCCTTGAGCGGCCATTTCGTCACCGCACCCGTTTTGCGGTCAAGGGATAAGACCACGTTCCCGGCGTCCGGGCAGTTGACAAAAATGTGCTCTCCAGATGCCTCCACCTGGAAAGACTCTGGATGTCCCCCGGTCTTCAGGACTTTGCCCGATTTCTCCTCTTTTTGCAGATCAATAAAGGCGATGCCGCCGTCGTCTTCGCCGTATCCGACCACCACAAGTTTGGAGGTCGGATCCCAGCGAAGGTTGTCCGGGTCGGGGCTGAAGTCAAGGGATTTGCGCAGCTCGTATGTAGTGCCATCATAGATGTTCACCTTGCCGTTCGCGGCATTCGCAATGACGATCCTGTTGAAGTCGGGGACATACAGGATTCCCTGGGGCTGAGAAAGCCCCTCGGTAATCGTGTGGACAACTCTGCCTCCGAACGTGTCAATCACTTCCGCCGAATTATTGCCGAGAGCGGAGACGAACAACAATCTGCGTTTTGAATCCGATGACATGTGGTCCAAGCGGCCCATCACGTTTGGCACCGGAATTTCCTGCTGCAGTTCCAACGAGGAGATTTCACGGCCGGGCACCTTCGCCGATGACTTCGCGGGTGCCTGCGAAGACGCCTGCTGCGCGCCGGCCAACGCAAGGGCTGCACAACCAATCAAAACAACAATGCTCATACCGAATACTTTTTTCATTTTTCCTCCCATATACAATCGAGTTTGCAAATCAAAACTCCGGCGAATTTCTCGGATTCATAATTTCCTACGGCTGTGGCTCGAACACCAGAATAGCCGCATCTTCTTTATCGTTGGATGGAGCCGCGACGTACAGGCGATTCAGTTCCGGCAACCAAAACGAAGTGCCGGCCCCCGGTGCCGTGGGTACCTTCCCCATCAATTCATAGTTGCCGGCGTCTTTTGGCTGGTAAGCGTAAACGAACCCCACTTCAAATCCTCTGCCTCCAGAGGCATAAACACGATTCTTCGCGGAGTCGTACCACAGGTCGTCTATTCCGGCGACCCCCTCCATCCGTGAAATTTCCTTTCCTGTTTCCGTGTCCATCACAATCAGTGTCGCCGGTTCGCGAACTCCGTCGAATAACCGGTGATGGCTCTCATCCAGCGTCAACGCGACATTTCCGGAGACTCCAGTCGGCCAGGCTGCGACCTGCTCGCGTTTCTTCAGGTCAACCACGCCGACGTGGGAAGTGCCGGTAAGCGTGACATAAGTTTGCGGCCTCGATTTCTCGATCTTTATACCGCCCGAGCGGGCGTCGGTCTTGATATCCGCGATGTGTTGGTTATTGCGTGTATTGATGATGGCCAGCCCGCCGGATTTTGCATCGCCAAATCCGACGTAAAGATATTTGGTCGCCGGGTCGTAGCCCACGTGATCGGCGTCGGTGCCGATTGGTAAGCTGGCAATAAGTTTGAATGTGTCGCCCGCGAATATCTTGCAGGTGCCGTCTGTGCCGTTGGCCACAAAAAGCTTCTTGAAGTTGGAAGAATAGAACAACCCCTGCGGCTTGCTTTGCCCCGGGATACTGGATACCCACTTCCCGGACTTGAGGTTGATCACCTCGACCGTGTTTTGATTTTCTCCCAGAGCGGCGACAAACAGTCGCTTGCCCCGCAAGTCCACTCCGAAGTGGTCGAGCCGGCCTTTTACGTTGGGCATGGGAATTTTTTGAAGCAACTTCAGGGGAACGGGCGATTGACCGTAGGCGCTTGCCGCAAATCCGAACAGCAATATCCAGCACAATACGTAACGGTTTTTCATTTTTCACCTCACCAACGCAGAATTGCTCTTTCCGAACGATGGGTCGGGGCCGATGAATACTTACGCGCGTGTTCTCCTTAATTTCACATGAATTCAGGCAGTAGAGGGTCTATAGCCAGAGAGCCTAGCGGCGCAACCTGAAAATTACCTGAACGAATGAGAATATATACGTTCTAGGGTCGAGGACCATTGTGAAATGGTGGGAACCTGATAGGCGCGCGATAGGTGTGCTTTGAATCGTTCCAGCCGGTCAATCCCGCGTTTCGTAAAACCATAATTCCGCAGCTCTATCCGCTCGAGCGGGAACGGCCACGTACAGGGTGTTGTGCTTTCCCATCTGCCCGTAGTACGCGCTGGTGCGCGCGCCGATAGCGGTCGGAATTTTGGCGATTCGTTCATAACGGTCAGGATCAATTTGCTGGTAAACAAAAATGAAGCCTTCTCCGCTGGGAACGTATATTCGCTTGCGGTCGGCGTCGTACCACATGTCGTCCGTATCGGCGGCCCCCGGAAGGCTGGCAATGGTCTTCCCGGTGTCCATATCGAGCACCAACAGGCGTGCCGGTCGCCGTGCCGCGACGAATAGTCGCCGATGCACTTCGTCGAGCGCCATGGGGAAATTTGTTCCAGCTCCCTCCAGCTTCCATTTTTCGATCTTATGTGTGTTCCGATCAATCACTGCGATCTGGTTGATGGAGGCTAGATTCACGAATATCTTGGGGCCCTTCTCTTCCAGTTGAAATGATTCCGGATGCGCGCCGACGATGTAGTCGCCCGGGACGCGCTTATTGGTGTTTGCGTCAAATACGCCGATGGCGCCCTCGGCATCGTCACCGTATCCGACGTATACACGTTTTGCGATTGGATCATATCGGATCTGATCCGCATCTTCGGAAAATTTAACCGTATCAAGTAATTTGTAAGTATCCGCGTCAAAAATTTGGCACGAGCCATCGATCTCATTTGAAATCACAATCCGGTTCGACTCAGGAAGGTAAGTTGCCATTTGCGGTCTGCCAAACCCGGGGTCCTTCATGCTGTGGATTCGCCGCCCGCGCTGCACATCCAGGACCTCCACGGAGTCATTTCCGTAAACAGCGGCGAATACCCGGCCACTCCGGTTATCCACGCCCATATGGTCAAACCGGCCCTCAACTCCGGGCATCGGGATGATCCTTACCAGGACCAGCGGTGCGAACTCATCGTTCGACGGACTATCCTGTGCGTCCGTCCAGGCAGCGAACGCTAGGAGCATCAGCGAGATGAAGTAAATGTTTTTCATGATTCCTCCGTGCTGGATAATGTCTCAAATGCGCCTTCCCGGAATTAGGTTTAGTCGCAAGATTGACATGATCCATCTGCATGGCAGTTTTGCGGCGCCGCGTTCTTTTTACGGCCTCATTTTGGTGGACTTCTTTTTAACATGGATATGCAACGAGCATTGTTCTTTCCGCAACTCCAGCCGCGGGCCATCCTGCTCAGTCGAAGGCACGTAAGCGCTGTCCCTGCATTTACTTTTATTGCGGAAAGCAATCCGGCGCCATTGGGCGGCGCAGCCTAACCCTGCAAACGTAACGAAACTGATAGCTCACGCAGTGGGCCCGGAAACATCCGGCGGCGGAGCCGCGGGAGACATCATTCCCTGCGCGGCGACGAGCTCGCGTGCGGGGATTCGCATGGCGGGCCATTTTCGGAAAAAGACCGCGCCGCTGATCACGCTGGCCGCGCCTCCAACGGCTACCGTAATCGGCGCGCCGATATGCCCTGCAACCGCTCCGGCGAGAAGCGAACCCAGCGGCGTCATCCCCAGGAACATCATCGCGTAAAGTGACATCACGCGTCCGCGGAGCTGGTCGGGGACCATGGCCTGAATCAGCGTATTGGTCGCGGTAAATTGCATCATCATCATCGTGAATCCGACGGCAACCAGAATAATCCACGACAGCCAATACCAGCGCGACGCGCTGAATAAGATCAGCGAAACACCCAATCCTATCGCGCAGTACGCCACCACATTTCCCAGTCCGCGCAATTGGTGGCGCATCGCAATGGCCAGCGCCCCGAACATCGCGCCCACTCCCACCGCGCCCATCAGCGTGCCGTAGGCCGATGCTCCGCCACCCAGAATGCGGTCCGCAAAAATCGGCATCAGCACCGCGAAGGGCAGCGCCATGAAACTCACAACGCCCAGCAAAATCAGCAGCGCGCGAATCGGCAATGTCTCGCGAACAAACCGCAGCCCTTCACGCAATTTTTCCAGCGGGGCCGCGCCGTCATGCACCGCATGAGTTTTTTCGATGCGCATCATAAAGAGTCCTGCAATCACGGCCAGATAACTCACTCCATTCAGCAGGAAACACCAGCCTTCGCCGATCCATGCCACCAGCAGGCCTGCAACCGCCGGACCAGCCACGCGCGCCCCGTTAAACATCGAGGAGTTCAAAGCTATCGCGTTTAGTAAATCTTCCCGGCCCACCATCTCGATCAGGAACGATTGCCGTGCCGGAACGTCAAACGCATTCACCGTGCCCAGCAGCGTCGCCAGCGTAATGATTTCCCAAACTGTGATGCGGTGAGTCAGGGTTAGCGCCGCCAGCGTGAACGCCAGAGTCATCGAGGAAACCTGCGTCGCGATGATCACGCGCTGCTTTGGCCAGCGGTCCGCCGCGAGTCCGGCAAGCGGCGACAATAGAAAAATCGGAAACTGGCTTACGAACCCCAGCAAGCCCAGCAGCGCGGACGATCCCGTCAGGCGATAAACGAGCCACGCCTCCGCAACCGTTTGCATCCACGTGCCCACGAGGGAAACAATCTGTCCGCTGAAAAATAATTGGAAGTTGCGGTGCTTTAGCGCGCGGAAAAGCCCTCCGGTCCGCCCCTGCGTGTTGAAAGCAGGGCCCGGATTTGCCGCGGGCTGGTCTTCGGTAGTTGCTGGAATTAGATCCGCCATATCGTCTGATGACGAATACTATTGTAGCTTACGTTTGGAGTGTGATGCGCTCCGAGGGTTTTGTAGTGCTGGCGTCTCGCCGGCTTTTGCTTCACTTTGGAAGATCGCCCAACTGCAGACGAGACGCCGGCGCTACCAGAAGCAGGCGTTGCGCGCCGGAATGGGCGATTCCCATTTCATAAATCATTCAAGCATGCGAATGCGGCAGTAGTGGGATAACAGTGCCAGCGAGCTTTTCGATTGACAGTCCGTTCCTTAATCTAGTATCTAAGTCCAGTACTCTTTTCCTCCGAACATAAAAGTGGTAATTCCAGTCCGCGTCGGGGTGGGACTGAAATTATCGAAAGGGGTTTCATAGTCATGACTCGATCCGTCTCCAAGTATGTGTGTGTGTGTTTCGCTGTAGCTCTCGCGATGCTGCTGAGCTTCGCACTTCCGGCGCGTGTTTCCGCGCAAGTGGTCGGAGCAACCATGTCCGGCACGGTGGTGGACCCCTCAGGCGCCAAGATACCCGGCGTTGACATTGTCATCACCAACGTGGGGACGGGGATTAGTACATCCACCGTCACACGGTCGGAAGGTGTCTTCGACGTCCCCAACCTGCAGCCCGGCAACTACGACGTGAAAGCGTCCGCGAAGGGCTTTTCCACTCTTCTGCGGAAGGGAATTACGTTGACCGTGGGACAGGAGTTGATTTTGAATCTGTCCTTGACGATGGGCAGCACCACCGATCAGGTCGTCGTCACTGCGGAGGCTCCCACCGTCAATCTTGCCAACGCAACCATCAGCGGAGTCGTCGAACAAAAAACCGTGGCCGAGCTTCCCTTGAATGGCCGCTCGTGGACCGATCTCGCCACGCTTCAGCCCGGCGTGCACGTTTCCCAGAACCAGCCTCCGATCAATGCCGGAGACCGCGTGAAGCGCGGCCTGGGCCTCGAGCTGACGATTTCCGGCGCTCGCCCTCAGCAAAACAATTATCTCCTGGATGGCGTCAACATTAACGACTACGCGAACGCCGGCCCGGGCAGCGTGCTTGGCGGCAACCTCGGCACGGACGCGGTCGCGGAGTTCAACGTCTTGACGACCAACTACTCCACCGAATACGGGCGCACTTCCGGCGGCATCATCACCGCAACCACCAAGTCCGGAACAAACGAGTTTCACGGCAGCGCATACGAATTTTTCCGTAATGACGCTCTGGACGCCGCAAGTTTCATTGACAACGCGAACAGCAGTCCGAAAGCTCCTCTTCATCGAAACCAATACGGAGGATCGCTCGGCGGGCCTATTCAAAAAGATAAAACATTTATTTTCGGGGATTATGAGGGAGTCAAGCAGTCTTTGGGAACAACAACAGTTTCCAATGTGCTTTCACAGGACGCACGAAACGGAATCCTTTCCAGCGGAACTGTGACGGTGGACCCGAATATTGCGCAATTCCTAAGTTCGAATCTAATTCCTTTGCCTAACCAGCCTGTCACTCCGGGAAGTAATTCGGGGCAGTACGTATTCACTGCAATGCAACGTACCGCGGAGAATTTTTTCATTATACGGGCGGACCACACCTTTTCTACAAAGGATCGGATTTTCAGCACCTATTTGTTTGATAAGGCATCACAGAGCGAGCCCGACGAGTACCAAACGAAGTTGCTTAACAACCCAATGTTCCGCCAGATGGTAGCGATCGAAGAAAACCATGTTTTCTCACCCTCACTATTGAATTCCTTCCGCGTGGGTTTCAATCGCGATAATGTGGAATCCCCTTCTGGAGCAACGGCGATCAAACCCGCAGCCGCCGACAAGTCGCTTGGTTTTGTAACGGGATCCACGGTTGGCAATATCGTTATCAACTCGGATGGCCTGGCCGGGTACACGGGAGGTTTGGACTTTGCGGCTCCATTCAAGTTCCATTGGAACTCGTATCAAGTGTATGACAACTTGTTCTATACCAAAGGGATTCACTCCTTGAAATTCGGCGCCAACGTCGAGCGGCTTCAAGGGAATACGTTTGGCGCGGACTTCCCCGGCGGCCAAATCATTTTCAATGACTTGACCAGCTTTCTCACCAATAGCTTTGGTTCTGTCAACGCTGACGTGCCGGGCACAGTGACTGGACGAGGAGTACGCCAAACGATTTTTGGCGCCTACTTCCAGGATGATGTTCACCTCCGCCCCAACCTCACCTTGAACTGGGGGCTGCGCTATGAGATGGCGAGCATCATCACCGAGGCCGACGGCAAACTTTCAAACCTGCGCGTATTAAATAGCTTGGCGCCTGCGCCCTTTTTGGGCAGCCCCTACATCATGAATCCCACCAAGAAGGATTTTGAGCCGCGCGTCGGTTTTGCTTGGGACCCGTTCAAGGATGGCAGGACCTCCGTTGCTGGGGGCTTTGGAATGTTCGATGTTTTGCCCTTTCCAGTTGAAATGGGGAGTGGTGTGGATGGATCTGCACCCTTCGATGTTTCAGCGAGCGGAAGTGGACTATCAACGCCATATATAACTAATAGTAATTGTGCCACTCCTCCGTGCGGCGCCTACGGCCAGGCTTTAGCCAATCAAAGTTCCCGCTACTACGTCATGCAATTTAATCCCAAACGGAATTACGTAATGCAGTGGAACTTCAACATTCAGCGGCAACTTACCCCGAATACCACCATGATGGTTGGTTATGTGGGCGCGCGGGGCATTCACATGAGATTTCAAGCCGATGACAACAACATGGTTTATCCCAACGCCGCCAATAACCCCCAAGGCCCGTTCACTTACCCGCTCCAGTGGCCATGCGCTAATAATTCTGATGGAAGTTCAGGGTTCTTGACAGTCACTGCCCCTGCCGCTCAGGGTGGTTATGCGATTCAGCAGTGCCAGAATGGGCCCGGAGTGGGAGTCCTCAATCCATTATTGGGCCGCACACAAATGGCGATCTTCGATGGACAATACCGCTATGACGGGCTTCAAGTTCAAGTCAACAAGGCCATGAGCCGCACCTTCGAGGTTGGAGGCTCTTATACGTGGTCCAAGAACATTGACGACGGTGGCGGTTCGGTCGCTTCGGACCCTTTCCGGAATTCAATTTCCAGCCTGCTTTGGTTTTGCAAAGCGTGCAGGCGTAGCCTTTCCGATCAGGATCAGCGCCATAATCTGACTGTACATTACCAATGGGATATTCCCACTCCGGCCTCGTTCGGACGGCCCGCGAGGGCAATTCTAGGTAACTGGGAAGCTGGTGGTATCTTGACGATTTCATCAGGCACGCCGTTTACCGTGCTCATTGCCGGAGACCCTCTGGGGCAAGGCTCAACGGACCCGTTTCAGTATCCCGACAAGGTTACCGACCCAGGTTGCGTCAACCCCGTGAACCCTCAAAATGCCAGCAATTACATCAAGTTAGAGTGCTTCCGGGCACCGAGCATCAGCACTCGACTTGGAACTTCAGGGCGTAACGCACTGATCGGCCCCGGATTGATCGATATGGATTTTTCATTGTTCAAGAACATTCCCATCCGCGACGCATTCAAAGCACAATTTCGCATGGAAGTTTTCAATATTACGAACCGGCCGAATTTCAGTTCCCCAAACGACAATCACGCAATTCTTGATTCTGGCGGAAATCTAAACGGTTCCACTCCCGGCGGGATCACGTTGATGAACACGCCCTCCCGGCAAATCCAGTTCGCGATGAAGTTCACCTGGTAACACCGTTCACTGGTTGCTGCATGGCTCCGTTGTAGGGGCATCCGCCGCGGCGGATGTCCCTACAACTACAGCAACATCAGAATGTATCGGTTTGATTCGCTGGAAATTGGGCAACGCGCTTGCTAACCCGCCGGCGCGCCCATCCTTAGGGAACCCGCGGAGAAATTCCAACAGGCCGTTCCATACCGTGGTGGATGGGTGTATATTGCTCCCCAGCCGGAAGTAAAACGCGAAATTTACCAGCAACGTGCATCGCTGCGCTTACGTCCAATCGGCGATGTTTGCAGATGCCTGAAATTGCAAGGGCCGCCCTGACTCTTGGGCGTCGGTAAATTCTCAGTAGGAAAGGGAACCATGCGAACAAAAATTTTCTCGCTGCTGATGGTTGTTATTCTCGCTCCAGTTATCTCCCATGCTGCGCCCAGGCCCGCAAACGCTGCGGAGCCTCTTGGCCCAGCCGCTCTCGCCGGGCAAGTGATCTCGCAAGAGGAGGGCCCGATGGAAGGCGTTGTGGTCAGCGCCAAGAAAGACGGGTCCACCATCACCGTCAGCGTGATTACCGATAGCAAAGGGCAGTACAGCTTTCCCGCAAGCCGCCTTGAGCCGGGCCATTACACATTGAAGACTCGCGCCGTGGGCTATAGCCTCGCCGCCCCTGCCGCGGCCGATCTCGCCGCGCAAAAAACAATGACGGCGGACTTGAAGCTCGTGAAGGCCAAGAATCTTGTCCCGCAGATGACCAACGCGGAATGGCTGATGAGCATGCCCGGCACGGAAGACCAAAAAGCGTTTCTGCTGAACTGCGTCGGCTGCCACACGCTCGAGCGCATCGTCCGCTCCACGCACGATGCCGATGAATTCACGCAAGTGATTTTCCGGATGATGGGATACGCGCAGGTCAGCCAGCCCGTCAAGCCGCAGCGCCGCATGGAGCCCAATCGTGGCGGATCGCCCGAACAGTGGCGCAAGCAGGCCGAATATCTGGCCACCATCAATTTGAGTTCGGTGCCGCAATGGGAGTATCCGCTCAAGACATTGCCGCGCCCCACGGGCAAGGCTACTCACGTGTTAATCACCGAGTACGATTTGCCGCGCCCCACGATCGAGCCGCATGACGTCATCGTCGATGAACACGGCATGGTCTGGTACACCAATTTCGGCGAGCAATTTATCGGCAAGCTCGATCCCAAGACGGGTGCGCTCAAGGAATATCCCGTCCCCAACCTCAAGCCCGGTTACCCCGAGGGCCTGCTCGATATCGAGGAAGATAAAGCCGGCGACTTCTGGGTCGGCATGATGTTTCAGGGTGCGCTTGCGAAATTCGATACAAAGACCGAGACGATCAAAACTTTTCCGCTTCCCCCGGAGTTCAACGACAACGCCGCGCAGCCCAACATGCTGGGCATGAGATATGACGTGGACGGCAAAATCTGGACCGACAGCGCCGGGCACTACGATCTTTTTCGGCTCGATATCAAGACCGGAACGTACGAGCGTTTCGAGCCCATGAAGAGTCTCCCCGACAGCCGCGCGGGTACGATCTATGGCATCGACTCAGACTCTCACAACAATGTTTTTTTCACAGACTACGCCACCGACTATATCGGTC
>Ga0075026_100001103_pt1 | contig 11351 bp, 5 predicted proteins | sample Str012_2_FD_71392 | JGI IMG/M metagenome (GOLD analysis project Ga0075026, IMG submission 71392) | Freshwater sediment microbial communities in response to fracking from Pennsylvania, USA - Straight Creek_MetaG_SC_2012 | ecosystem: Environmental > Aquatic > Freshwater > Creek > Sediment...
GGTTGAGTAGGTATCGAATATTAGATTTAACGAGCCCTGAGTTTCGGTTGGCATTCATTTTACTGGCTTGTTATCCTTTTCCAGGCGTCCCACGTCCAATGGATAATAAACGGCGGGAATAGAGGCTGAGTCTGGGTTTCCCGAAAAATAGTTAAACAATGAAATTTTATAACTTATCTGGTTTACCGTATATTCACACATCGTATCATACCCATGCTCGCATTTGTTCTCGTGGATTAAGTTCTGCTTATCCTAAAATGATTTCTTGCCACTGTTTACCGAGGTTCTTGGTCGTCACTCATTTATCGTGCTGCTCTAACTGCATAAAAAGTATTACTTTAAAATAATTGTTTTTATTTATAAGGTCTATGTCCTTCACTTTTCGAATGAGGGTCATAATTAGAAATTTTTAATCAACCCCTGTCACATGAACCCCCTTTACCCAGCCAACAGGCGGCCGCTTGCCGTATTGTTGATGTTATTTGTCGTGCTATTTCCTGTATCGCTGGTTGCACAGCAACTAAGGATAACTGACTTTGCTGTGTTTGGAGGCAATGGATCCTGTCCATTGGGTTCAGGGCAAAAAACGCCCCCAACTCCGGGTTGCGGAGTGATGATTGGGAATGGGTCCGCCATCTCTGGTGGAGCAGCAGGAAGTTTCTCTTTTATCAAGACGGGGTCCAGTGTGAACATCGGTGGAGGGGTTTATAGCGGAGGGAATATTCAGTTTTCCGGCAATAATACTATTGCTGGCAGGATTACGGCAGCCAATGGATCTTCTTTAACAGGAAATATATTACAGGTTGGTACCAGCGCATCGCTTGCGGGCAATATCGATGTGAATGGGAATATTTTAGTAAACAGTGGAACGGTTTTGGGAAAAGTAACTCACCCTACTGGAACCGTCTATTCAGGTCCTGTGCCAACTGGCGGAAATGTGACCGGTGTTCCTGCTCTTCCTACTATGCCTTTTATGCCGGCCATCACGACTTTTCCTGCTGCAGGATCAGGTTCTATTCTTACTTCCAAAACTATTACTCCGGGTGCCTATGGAACCGTGGCCCTTATCGGCGCACAAACACTTACTTTCTCAGGACCGGGTGTTTACGTCTTTAACAATATCAAAAATTCGGGTTTGTTGCTCGCAAATAAATTCGTTTTTGATTTCAAGAATGACCCAACGGGTACTATTAAAATATATGTTGTGGGCGATGTGGACCTGAACATTTTGAATGTCGACTTTGCCCACGGAGGTAGTGCGTCCAGGATCTATCTGGAAACGCATGGCGGAGGGTCTTCCTGCTCTTTGGGCAATTATGCCTTTACGATGACGAATTTTATTTCACTGGGTAGAAATTCGGAATGGTTTGGAACCGTATGGGCTCCTTACGCCGGCATCAATATCGGATCACTTACCAGCGCATCAAACATAACAGGAGCCTTGTGGAGTGGCACGCAGGTAAATATACAGTGCAATGTAAAAGTGGTCTCTGCTCCATTCAGTTTCTGTAGTACACCCAATGTAAATGCCGGACCGGATCAAACAATCAGTTGTACAATTCCTACTGTTAATTTGAGTGGATCCTCTGCTACTGTGAACGGTCAATATAGTTGGACGACACTCAATGGAGGTTCAATTGTTTCCGGTGCCAATACTTTGAATCCATTGGTTGCCACGGCTGGAACCTATGTGCTGACAGTTACTGACCCTAATGGTGGTTGTACGGCTAACGATACTGCACTGGTAACTTTTGTACCCTGTATTATTCCATATTATCCACCACCTGCTTCCGGTAAAGTGCCTAACCTGATTGGCGCGGAGTTAACTTCATTGAATGCAAACTTTGGATCGGTAACTGATTCTGCCAAAACCATTTTCCTTATCAACCAGGGGAATGTTCAGATTGAAGTTATTGCGAGACAGGGTCAATATCAGTCATTGCTCAGTCTGCTTCAGACTCCGGCCTATGGAATCAGCGGATTGATCAGCAATGGCGATAGTAGCCTGATCATTACCGGTAGTTTCCCCATTGCCAATCTCAAAAAATTGGATAGCCTGCCTTTATTAATAGACTATTGTCGACCATTGTTTCCGCCAGTAGGTAAAGCAAGTATCTTACCTGCGCAGGGTGACACTGTTATGCACTCCGATTTTGTGAAGCTTGGTTATGGTGTGCAGGGGAATGGTGTTAAAGTAGGCGTCATGTCCGACAGTTACAATACTTTATTTGGGAGTCCTGCTGCTGCAGATGTAGCCAATGGCATATTGCCCGGTGGGACCGTTGATTTCCCCGACGCAGTGAATGTGTTACAAGAGTATCCTTTTGGAGCCAGTACAGATGAAGGCAGGGCCATGTTACAAATTGTCCATGCTGTGGCGCCAAAAGCAAAACTCGATTTCAGAACCGGTTTTATTAGTGCCGGTGATTTTGCGATGGGTATCAAACAGCTCCAGCAGGATGGATGTAATGTAATTGTAGACGATGTTACTTACATCACGGAACCTTTCTTCCAGGATGGCGTTGTTGCGCTGGCAGTAAATGCGGCGGCCGCACAGGGCGTTACTTATTTTTCTGCAGCGGGAAATTATGGAAGTGCATCTTATGCGGGTCAGTTCAGTCCATCGGCTGCCCCCAATGGCATTGTAGGTCAGGCACATAATTTCGGAGGAGGCATTTTTCAAAGTGTTTCGCTGACGCCGGGGACCTATACCATCGTATTACAGTGGGATGATGCGATTTATTCGCTGGGCAAAACAATCACCGGAACAGCAACTGATCTTGATATCTATCTTACCGACAATGCAGGCAATACGCTTTTTGGTTTCAACAGAAATAATATTGGAGGAGATCCACTTGAAGTAATGCCCTTTACAGTTACCACTAATACTACTACCAATATCATGATTGTACGTGCCTCGGGCAGTACGAATGTCAATTTCAAATATGTTGTATTCCGTGGAAATCTGACGATCAATCAATATAAATCAGGCAACTCCACTATTGTGGGTCAGGCGAATGCTACGGGCGCCATTGCGGTTGGTGCTGTCCGTTATAAAAATACTCCGGCATTTGGCGTCACTCCTTATACGCTGGAATCATTTTCTTCCTATGGCGGTACTGTTGTAAATGGGGTAGTAAGAAATAAACCCGATATCCTCGCACCAGATGGCGTAAGTACAACCGTGAATTTCGGTTCAAAGAATATTAGCGGAACACCATTCCCAAGCTTTTTCGGAACTTCCGCAGCCGCACCGCATGCGGCTGGCGTTGCTGCTTTGCTAATCGAAGGGAAAAAGAAATATGCGAACCAGGTACTGAGTCCTACCGATGTCAGGACCATACTACAAAATTCAGCGCTTCAAGCCTATGGAACAGGCTTCAACGATTCAACCGGTTATGGTCTGATACAGGCCGACTCGGCAATCAAAACCTTTGCAGCACCGGTTCCCGTTATCAAGAAACTGGTGGTGCCTGATACTACTGTCAAACCCGGCACTCAGCCTTTCACCCTTACGGTTCAGGGGAATTTCCTCAATGGCAATTCGGTAGTGACTTTCCGTGGCCAACCGATTCCCACTACGATATTGAATGCCTCGACAGCAACTGCCCAGATCCCGGCATTCACCGGTAATCCGGCGATCCAGGTATATACGAAACCAATTGCACCCAATGGCAATGACGGGGGATTTTCCGATACACTGTTTTTCTTCTCGCCCGTCAAAAAGACGATCATCGTGCAGGCTGCCAACAAAACCAAACGGTATGGTGAACAGCTTCCCAAGTTTACTTCGCAGATATTGATTGACAGCGTGCCTATTGAACAAACCACGCTAACTCCGGCACAGTTGCGATTGGATAGCCTGGATTACACTACTCCTGCTACGAGTATGTCGAACATCGGGATTTATTTTATCAGACCTTCCCAGCATCGACCACTTGACCCCACTGACCCCATCGATATAGGGTTGAAAGAAACCTATAATTATATTCTCAATGATGGTCTGTTAGGCGTAAATAAAATGCCGCTGGTGATCAAGCCGAATGATACAACCCTTATGTATGGACAGAAAATCGGCAACTTCACGTATAAATATTCTTATATCGATTCGAATATAGCTCCGGCCGACAAGGTGAATTTCCTGGACTCTGTGCAAACAACATATGCATCAAATCTTGTCGCCAATGCATTTGCACTGGTGGATGGACATGCTCTTGTGAACGGACGTGCACTTGACACAACAGATCTCACCAACATGAGTTACCTCGCCAGCGCAGCGTCACTTGCCAATGGTCATGCATTGGTGAACGGACATGCATTGGTCAATAATGCAATTGTCTACGATACAACCAATGTAGTAAACATTAGTCCCGAATCTATATTTGCGTATGAGGTGGATTCGGCTACTGCCAACCTGGTGAACGGACATGCGCTGGTCAATGGGCATGCGTTGGTGAATGGCCACGCCCTTGTGAATGGACATGCCCTGGTGAACGGATCTTCTCTGGTGAATGGAAATTCCGTAGGTGATACCAGCAATTCAAATGTGGTGGTGATTGTCGATCAGGCGGACATTGAAGGATCCGGAAATGGACAGCTCAACACGCTGCAATCCATCAATCTGCTTACGGGTATCACATCTGGTGTGAATTATATTGTTCCTGGTGCATTCCTGTCGGGTAATTTTGATATTTCTTATGGAATCGGTAAACTCAACATTTTGCCGGCCACGCTGACCGTTACGGCAAAGGATACATCCACGATATATGGAACCGCGCCTGTATTCGCTGACACAGTGAAAGGTTATCAGTACAACGATTCCGCCGGAAACGTTATATCTGGAGCACCTTCCTATTCTCTGTTGGACAGCGTTGGGAACCCGACGACCCTTGATAAAATACAGGCAGGTAATTACCAGATTGTCCCAGCGGCCCTGCAGCTGATTCAGCCGACGAATTACAGCGTCAACTATATAAACGGAAAACTGGCCGTGGGCAAAGCCAGCTTGACAGCAACCGCAAAAGATACTTCCAGAGTGTATGGGGCTGCCAATCCAAAGTTCTCTATTCGTTATTCCGGGTTTATTAACGGAGACGACACCACGAAGATTAGCCAACCGGTGCCAGCGACGACAGCAACGACAGCATCACCTGTAGGTACTTATCCAATTTCGCTTTCGGGCGGTTCGGCAGCCAATTACCTGATCGTTTCAATACCAGGCACACTTACACTTACAAAAGCAAACCTGATCGCGAGTGCTGACAACAAAACGAGAATCTATGGAGATCCGAATCCGGCACTCACCTTGTCTTATAGCGGATTTGTAAATGGAGATCAGCCATCGTCGATTGTTCAGCCATTGTTAAGCACCGCAGCCGTGGCCAGTACAGCAGTAGGCACATCTCCAATCCTGGTTTCGGGAGGTTCTTCTTCGAACTATAACATTGCTGACAGCAATGGCATACTTACGATTACACCCGCAGCATTGATTGTGGACGCTGATGACAAAGTAATCACGGACGATGACCCACTTCCAAAATTCACAGCCACGATCACCGGATATAAAAACAGCGAGAGCAGTAGTATTATCGCAGCTGGTCCGAAATATACATTGTCGCCCAATTGCACGAAGGCAGTCGCGGGTATATATACAATAACCCCATCTGCGCTGGTGCTGCAGTCACCGGTTAATTACACCATTAGCTATCTGACCGGCACGCTGTATATTAATGACGACGATGGAAGGAATGTTGTTCCGAAACTGGATTGTATTGAAAAACTTACCAACGATCCGTCCGGATTTGCTTATTTGGCCCATTTCTCTTATAGCAATTCGAATAATACAACCGTATTCGTAGCGCTGGGTACAAGCAATATGCTGGGTGGTGGAGCTAAATTCAGCGGGCAACCACCGCAGATCCTTGCACCGGGTACAGGCAAGTTTAACATTTATTTTGACGGCAATAAACTAACCTGGACATTGACGACATATTGTAATGATCGCCTCGTTACAGCGACGGCCTCAGCTACTTCTTCTTCGACTAAGTGCAGCAGTTCAACCACTACTCATGAAGCGACTGGTTTAGCGGTTACCAGTGACGTGACGGCCGAAGATCTTTCCGACAATGCAGCCACGGTATATCCGAATCCGTTAAAGGATAAAGTAATATTAAACCTGAAAGATGCGTCGATTACAGATAGAGACATATCTCTCTTTGACATCAGCGGAAAACAATTCAATGTTCCACTGTCGAAGACAGGAGCCAATTTCCGTTGGCAGCTTGATTTAACCAGGTTGAACGGTGGTATGTATATTATCCGGGTGAAACAACAGGGTGAATTCAGGTTCTTCCGGGTCATTAAACAATAGGATTTAAATCGTCGCGCGAAGTTGTAATTTTAAGGGAGGTATGACAATGGTGGGGGTAGATTGTTATTTGCTTATTTCAGATTCCTCAAGATAAAGAGCCATGACAAGACATGCTCGCTATTGGATTTTAATAATTTTTTCAGCTTCGGCGATCTATTGTGATGCTCAGGATGCACAAATAGACAGCCTGAAAGCCTTCGTCGCATCTGAAAAAGAAGATACGGCGAAGGTGAACGCATTGTTATTGCTCAGCAGTAAATACGCTGCGACTTCGCCGGAGCATGCCATTGAGTACGGTGTGAAGGCGAGAACACTTTCCGTAAAATTAGGTTTTCGCAAAGGCCAGGCTTATGCGCTGAAAAATATAGGCATTGGTTACTACAAGCAAACTAAATACCTCGACGCGCTCGTAGTGTGGCAAACATCAAAGAGCATATTCGAAGCACTGCACGACCAGGAAGGCGTCGCCAATGTTCTTAACAATCTAGGCGCGGTAAACTACAACCAGGGTGACGATGCCAATGCGCTGGAGAATTATCTGAAGTCGCTCGAAATGTCGGAGAAGATCGGGAATAAGTATCGCATGGCGACGGCATTGCAAAATATAGGAACCGTATACCTCAACAAAAAAACTACACACGACAAGGCGTTGGACTATTTTATTCGTGCACTAACGCTCGGTGAGGCGGAGCACTACGAAGATGTCGTGAGTTCCACCGTGGTTAACCTTGGCGAAATTTATATGGAACGGGGCCAAGAGGATTCAGCGATGTTTTATTTCAAAATGTCGCTGGCCACTTTGCAGGCTTCTCAGGATACCGCGAACATTCCTTATACGCTTAACGATATCGGTAAAGTGTTTGCGGTGAGAAAAGACTTTGCCAATGCCCGTGTATATCATGAGAAAGCGCTCGCGATCAGCAGGAAGCTGGACGCGAAATACGATATAGGCCAATCCATCCTCGGACTGGCCAATACTTATTTGGAGGAGGGTTCTGTGGGATCAGCATTGACTTACTATAAAGAAGCCGAACAGATTACACGCGAGATCAATTCCAAACAAGATCTAAAGAGTGCCTACGCAGGACTGGCAGCTTCCTATTCGAAAATTGCCGACTATAGGAATGCGTTCAAATATCAGACACTACTCACGGGCATCAAAGATTCGATTTACAATACGGAAACGGATAAGAAGCTGGCTACACTTGGACTTAACTTCGAGATCCAGAAAAAACAGGGCGAGATTAACCTGTTGACCAAAGACAAAGCATTACAGGAGTCGGACCTGAAGAAACAAAAAATTGCCAGGAATTCACTCACCGCGGGACTTATACTGATATTTTTTATTGCCTTCATTATCTATCGTAACTATCGCGCAAAAGTCAAGACGAACAAAATCCTCGATAAGCAAAAAGCTGAAATCGAAGGTCTATTGTTAAATATTTTGCCTGCTGAGGTCGCAGATGAATTGCAGCGGGAGGGCCGCGCGACCCCGAGGTATTATGAGCATGTATCTGTACTGTTTACGGATTTCAAGGGATTTACCAAACATGCTGATGTACTTTCTCCGCAGGAGATCGTTTCCGAACTCAATGCATGCTTTATCGCATTCGACGATATTATCGACAAATACCATCTCGAAAAAATTAAAACGATTGGGGATTCGTACATGTGTGCAGGCGGAATTCCCACAGAAGATGAACACCACCCGATCAATATTATCAAAGCAGGGATAGAGATCCGTGATTGCATGAAAGCGCTGAATGAAAAAAGAAACGAGCTTGGACAACCGGCGTGGGACCTTCGGATTGGCATTCATATCGGCCCGGTGGTGGCTGGCGTAGTGGGAAGAAAAAAATATGCATACGATATCTGGGGAAGTACTGTAAATATCGCAAGCCGGATGGAAAGTAATGGAGAGCCGGGAGAGATCAATATCTCAGCCAAAACCTATAGCCTCATTAAAGACAAGTATTCCTGTACTTATCGTGGAAAGATATTCGCCAAGAATATCGGAGAGATAGATATGTATTTTGTAGAAGGGGAAAGAAAATTGATAGAAGAGATTCCTTCATTAGAGCATTTCCTGGTTCCGCAGAATCAGAATCCCGAAATGACAGCAAATCTGACAAAAAATTAAACAGGGCTTTTTAGAGAGATTTTCGTGCCGGCTTTTTTTTCAATTCCTTCATAATGGCCGTCAAATCAATTGGGGCACAATCGATGATCAGTTTCTGTACGACTACTGATGGCATGTCTCCGCTTGTTTTGAAATTGATACAGCCTTTTTGAAACTTAGCCGACGGTAATAGCTTTTTATATTTATCGTAAATACGTGCGAAACCATACATGGGTAATGCATGAAGCGACATATATTCCTTCATACTGGCGAGCCCGTATTTCATAGGATTCCCGGCCATGTACAAGATCATTTCTTTCCCCATCATTTTTCCAACTTTTGCAGTAACCGATTTGTCATTGTCAAGAATGATATCGTGAATGCAAGTTAGCAAATCCTGCCTGGATGATTCTTGCAGCGCTATGAATTCAGTAACCGTCATATCTAAATTTACGGTAAATTTTAATGGAGGATAATGAAATGTGATTCAAAAAGCAGAGCAGTCTGTTATACTAAATCCTTAACTAAGACGAAAATGGCTGCTATCGCAATATTAATGCTCCACGAAGTTGAGGTCTTTTCCAAAAGTCTCTTCAGTAAATAACGCTGCTGTGATTGCGATCACCATGAAGATAATACCAGTAATCCATCCGCCAGTAATATAACTATTGAAAACTCCGCGCGTATATTTAAATAACAGGATAATGAGTGGTAGTGCCCCACGCACCATATTGGGAATGCTAATGGCTGCCGTGGCGCGCAGGTTGGTTCCAAATTGCTCGGCACTCATAGTTATATATACCACCGTGAAGCCGGTGCCATATCCCATTCCGGCGCAGATGAGATAAAAGCGTGTACTGCTTCCGCCGTGCTGAAGAAAGAAGGCTGTACAAAATAAGATGCTGATCCCATAGAAAATAAAAAGAGCTTTTTTCCGGCTCTTCAGTCGCTGGCTGAGCAAACCAACGGAAAGATCACCAAACGCAATAGCGAGGTAAAGGTACATGATCGCTTTACCGGGATCGATATCAGGGATGCCCATCGCGGCGCCAAACTGGTCTCCGAAGGTTGCCAGTACCCCGATGATATACCACGCTGGCAATCCAATAAGAATGCATCGCATATATCTGGAAAATCTTTCACGATTGGTGAAGAACATCCAAAAATTCCCACGCTGAACTGAAGTTGATTTGATTTCGGTGAACATGCCGCTTTCTTTTACACTCATCCGCAGGAGCAGTAGGATCAGTCCAAGTCCGCCTCCTATAAAATAGCAAACGCGCCAGGTGAATAATTCTTTCATGAAGAAGGCCGTCACCGCTCCCAGTATACCAAAAGATGCTACCATCGCCGAAGCGATACCTCTTTTTTCTTTGGGGAGCAATTCACTCACCAGTGTGATGCCAGCGCCTAATTCACCGGCCAGTCCTACGCCCGCCAGGAATCTCAACAGCGCATACTGCATACTGTTATGAACCATGCCGTTGAGTATATTGGCGACAGAATAGAGGAGAATCGATCCAAAAAGTACACGAAGGCGGCCTTTCTTGTCACCGATTACACCCCAAAGTATGCCACCAACCAGCAGCCCCATCATTTGAATACTGATGATGAATTCCCCCTGAGTTAGTATTTCATCGGGGGTGAGACCAAGCTCTCTAAGACTAGGTTTGCGGATGATACCAAAGAGAAGCAGGTCATATACGTCAACAAAAAACCCCAGCGCACTAACGATAACGGCTAGCTGAAAAAGACTGTTTTTGTTGGATTGCATGCAGGGATTGGCTTTTGAGCCTTTGATCAAAGATCAGGCAATCGCAGGATAAATCAAATCAGGGCTGTCAATTTGCCCTGGCGTTCCATCAGGAGTTCTAACATCTTTCCAGATTCCACTTCCGTGTTCACGAGATCATAGAGTGTGACCTGGTCGAGCAGTTGATCTACGGTGAATTGGATCATTTGCCAAAGTGAGCGGGCGGAACAATCGACAGAGTTGGTGCAGATTTTCATCGTGCCACTGTGAGAGCCGCAATACGAGTTATTAAAGAGGGCCCCCCCGAGTGCCTTGAGGACATTGTTAATCACAATTTCGCGGGGAGATACAGCCAAAACATAACCGCCTTTATAACCTGGGGTACTGTTGATGAATCCTTTCATGCGCAACTGGCGGGTGAGCTTGGCTACATAATGGCTGCTCAGACCTTCCGCTTCAGCCAGCTGTGGAATACTCATTCCTTCCTTGTCCCTGCAACGTCCAATGCGGATCAAAATTCTCAAGCCATATTCTTCCTGCGCGGTGATTTTCATAAAATGATTTTATTCGGTGGGTAAATGAAGCGGATCAACCTTGTATTTATTAAGGAAGAGCTGGCGCAGCCTTTCTCGTTCTGTATTGGATTGTTCTTTGCTGCAATGCGTATTATACACATTGATCAGTTCATCGGCAATTTCGCCTGCTTCCATTTTTTCGATCTGGTAGCGGTGGAGCATATGTACTAATTTCCCGTTTTGGAAAAGGGCTATATTAGGAGATGAAGGAGTAACCCCCGCCAGGTATTTTTCGCGGAAATGAGCTACGGCTTCTTTTTCCATTCCTGCAAAAATCGTTACCAGCATATCTGGAATGGAATGATTGAACAGCGACAGGATCGCTCCTGGGCGTCCTACTCTCGCTGAACATCCGCATACAGAGTTCAAAACGACCAATACAATCTTGTCATCTTTGCGATCGAGTGCCTGGTCAACTTCTTCTACTGTCAGCAATTGAGTGAACCCAGCTTCTAATAATTCTTCGCGGTAAGGTTTTACAATGATTTCCGAATAACTCGGACCTGTGTTTCCAAGCAGGCTGTTGATACTGAT
>Ga0075026_100001105_pt1 | contig 11334 bp, 11 predicted proteins | sample Str012_2_FD_71392 | JGI IMG/M metagenome (GOLD analysis project Ga0075026, IMG submission 71392) | Freshwater sediment microbial communities in response to fracking from Pennsylvania, USA - Straight Creek_MetaG_SC_2012 | ecosystem: Environmental > Aquatic > Freshwater > Creek > Sediment...
CACCGTGATCTCTCCGGAGAAGACGAAAGTGGCCGGACCGATCAGCCAGATGTTGCGGAATTCATTGTCGCCGGTGCGTTCGAACTCAACGCTGAGCTTGCCTCCGAGCGTGACCACATCCACCTGGTTGAATCCGGTATCGTTGTGGGCAGCCATCAGGGCGCTCGCGGTGACACCGGTACCGCAACTGAGGGTTTCCGCTTCCACGCCCCGTTCGTAGGTGCGAACGAAGATGGTGTGTCCGTTCACATTCTGGACAAAGTTCACGTTGATGCCCCGCTCCAGGAACTCCTTGCTGCTGCGGATCGCGCGTCCTTCGCGGGTGACCTCGTAGGTCTTCACATCATTTATGAATTTGACATAGTGCGGGGACCCTGTATCGAGTTCGAAATGATCATTGACCTGCTTCACGCTGTTCACATCCTTCATTCGAAGGCGCACCAGGCCGTCGAGGTCCACTTCAGCTTCATGGGGACCGTCAGTGGCGATGAAATGGTAAGCGTTCTTGTGGATGCCGGACTGGTTGGCGAAACTCACCAGGCAGCGTCCGCCGTTGCCGCACATGCTTCCTTCATTGCCGTCGGCATTGTAGTAGATCATGGAGAAATCATACTCTTCGGCCTTGCCCAGGAGCATGAGCCCATCCGCGCCAATGCCGAACCGCCGGTCACAGAGGCTTTTGATCTGTTCGCGCTTGAGCTTGTAACGATTGTCGCGGTTGTCCAGGATGATGAAATCGTTGCCGGTTCCCTGGTACTTGGAGAAGTGTAGGTGCATAAAGTTCTAACGGTAAAATTACCAAACCTTTCCGGAAATCCCATGACTGATGTCAGGGGATGCCCGCCAATACATCCAGCCCCCGGCGGATAAGATGCGCCACGGCGGCCTGGTGGTCCGTTGAAAATGTCTTGTTGACGCGGTTGGCGACGATGGCGTTGAGGGACAGGCACTGGTGCCCCAGGAGCCGGCCCAGCCCGTAGATGGCAGAAGTTTCCATCTCGAAATTGCTGATCCTGTGCGGGCCGAAGCGAAAGGAGCTGAGCAGGTCGTTCAGCTCAGGATACCGCAGGCCCAGCCTGAGCACCCTTCCCTGGGGGCCGTAGAAGCCTGGGCAGGTGACAGTGATGCCCTTGTGGAATTCCGGCCCGAAATGCCGGAGCAGGGCAGCGCTGCCACTGAACAGGTAGGGTGGGGTGACCCGCTGCTGCAGTTGGGTATGCGTTTCGAAAGCCTGCAATACCTGTTGTTCCTCAGCGTTGTTCTCGAATCGGTAGAAATGGAGCAGGTTGTCCATGCCCAGGCCATGGGTGCCCACGACCATGCTGTCCACGGGGATGTCCCCCTGCAAGGAACCCGAAGTGCCGAAACGAACGATCTTGAGTGAAGTATGCTCCGCCTTGATCATGCGGGTCTCCAGGTCGATGTTGACCAGCGCATCAAGTTCGTTGAAGACGATGTCGATATTGTCGGGTCCGATGCCGGTGGAGATGACGGAGAATCGCTTGTCGCCGATCCGTCCGGTATGGGTGATGAATTCCCGATGCTGATGGCGATGTTCCACCACATCGAAATGGTTGGAGATCATTTTGACCCGTCCAGGATCGCCCACGCAGATAACGGTCGGGGCCAGTTCCTCGGGTCGGAGATTCAGGTGGTAGACCGCACCTCGGTCATTGATGATGAGTTCGGAAGGGGCGATGGGGCGCATGGGGTGAAAACCTTTCGTTATTCCCCCTCAAAGTACTATTTTTGCACGGCTTCCGGCGGTCATGCCGGTGGTCAAGACGGTACCATGGCCGAGTGGCTAGGCAGAGGTCTGCAAAACCTCCCACAGCAGTTCGAATCTGCTTGGTACCTCAGGGCGAAGGGCACATGGCCTTCGCTTTTTTTTATCCTGCACGCATGAAGAAATACGCACATCTTTCCAAATGGGTCAGCCTGGCCGCCCTCGGGGTACTGGCCATCGCCTGCTTCCTTCCCTGGGCTTACTATGCCGACCTCGGCAAGGCTTTCACCGGATTCTTCTCGGAGAATAATGCCTATGGAAAACCCGCCAAGTTGTTGCTGGTCCTGGGATCCCTGGGAACGATCTGCGCCTTCATCCCCCGGGTGTGGCCGAAACGGGTATCCATGTTCACCTCTGCCTTCATGCTGGCCTATAGTGTAAGTGCCGTGTATCGGTACATGCGCTGTTACGGGGGAACCTGTCCCGAGCTTAAAATCGGACTGTTATTGATGATGCTATCGACGCTGACCATCTTCCTGTGCGCACTCTTCCCGGAGGGTACCGTAGCCGCACAAAAAAAGGACCAGGTGCCTTCGCAGCCCTGATCCCTTCGTAGGTATCTTTTCGGTTCTTATTTCTTCTGTTCCTTGGCCCAGGCGTCCTTCAGGGTCACCGTTCGGTTGAACACGGGTTCGCCATCGGCGCTGAGTTTGCTGTCCGGGGTGAAGTATCCCTTACGGATGAACTGGTAATACTCACCAGGTTTGGCACCTGCAAGGGAGGGCTCCAACTTCGCATGATGCACGATGTGCAGGGAATCCGGGTTGATATGATCCTTGAAGTCGCCTTCCTCCGTAGCGGTGTTCTCCACCTTGAAAAGCCGGTCGTACAGGCGAAGCTCTGCGTTCACCGCGTGCAGTCCCGATACCCAATGGATCGTGCCCTTCACATTGTAAGCGGCATTGTCCGTTCCGCTTTTGGATTCGGGAATATAGGAGCAATGTACATCCGTCACTTTGCCTTGCGCATCCTTCACGAAGCTTTCGCATTTTACGACATAAGCGCTTTTGAGGCGCACCATTTGTCCAGGCGCGAGGCGGAACCATTTCTTGGCGGGCACTTCCATGAAGTCCTCAGCCTCGATCCACAGCTCGCCGGAGAACGGCACGTCGCGCTGGCCACCATGGTTCTCCGCCTCGGGATTGTTCTCCACGTGCATGATCTCCACCTGGTCTTTCGGATAGTTGTCGATGATGAGCTTGATGGGATCCAGGACGGCCATTCGGCGCAGGGCGATCTTGTTCAGGTCCTCCCGAACGCAGAATTCCAATAAACCCACGTCGATCATGTTTTCTCGGCGCTGGATGCCGATGCGGTCACAGAAATTGCGTACGGCCGCCGGCGTGTATCCTCGACGTCGATATCCCGACAGCGTGGGCATGCGCGGGTCATCCCAGCCATCGACGAATCCCTCGTTCACCAACTGGAGGAGTTTACGTTTGCTCATGACCGTGTAGGTCAGGTTGAGGCGTGCGAACTCGTACTGGTGCGAAGGGAAGATGCCGAGTTGCTGTATGTACCACTCGTACAAAGGACGGTGCACCTCGAACTCGAGCGTGCATATCGAATGGGTGATGTTCTCGATGCTGTCAGATTCGCCGTGGGCGAAGTCATACATGGGGTAGATGCACCACTGGTCGCCGGTGCGGTGGTGGTGGGCATGCTTTATGCGGTACATGATCGGGTCGCGCATGTGCATGTTCGGGTTGCCCAGGTCGATCTTCGCCCGGAGCACTTTGGCACCGTCGGGATACTTGCCCTCCTTCATCTCGTTGAACAGGCGCAGGTTCTCTTCGATGCTGCGGTCCCGGAAGGGGCTGGGGGTGCCAGCCACGGTAGGTGTACCCTTGCCGGCGGCGATCTCTTCGGCGCTGGAATCGTCGACATAGGCCAGGCCTTTTTCGATCAGCTTCACGGCGAAGGCAAAAAGCTGTGGGAAATAGTCGGACGCGAAGAATTCGCCTTCCCAGTCGAATCCGAGCCAGCGCAGGTCGGCCTTGATGGACTCGACGTACTCTGTCTCTTCGGTGACGGGGTTGGTATCGTCGAAGCGCAGGTTGGTCTTGCCGCCATATTTGTCGGCCAGCCCGAAATTCAGGCAGATGCTCTTGGCATGGCCGATGTGCAGGTAACCATTGGGTTCGGGCGGGAAACGGGTATGGATGGTCTTATGCTTGCCGCTGCGCAGATCCTCTTCGATGATCTCTTCCAGGAAATTCAGTGACTTTTCTTCGCTCATGCTCTTTAACGCTTGGGGGAGGGCTAAGGTACGGAAAATCCGGTGTGGACGGGCGTTGGAAGAGACTCAAAGGCGCTCCAGCGCTTTAGAGAGGATGCCCACTGCCTCATCCACTTGTTCAGCCGTGATGAGCAGTGGCGGCGCCAGCCGGATCTTGTCGCCATGGGTGGGCTTGGCCAGGAGACCCAAGTCCTTCATGTCGAGGCAGAGTTTCCAGGCCGCTTCGGGGTCGGCATGGCGGATGACGATGGCGTTGAGCAGGCCCTTGCCGCGCACCAGCGTGATATGGGGGCTGTTGAGGGCGGCGATGCCATCGCGCAGGCGCTTGCCCATGGCTTCGGCGTTCTCGATCATCTTCTCCTCGATCAGCACTTTCATGGATTCGATGGCCACGCGGCAGGCCAGCGGGTTGCCGCCATAAGTGGAGCCATGCTCGCCCGGATGGATCTGCATCATGACCTCATCGTCCGCCAGCACGGCGCTGACGGGCAGGGTGCCACCACTGAGGGCCTTGCCGAGTATCAGGATGTCGGGGCGAACCTGGTCATGGTCGCAGGCCAGCATCTTACCGGTGCGTCCGAGTCCGGTCTGGATCTCGTCCGCGATGAACAGCACACGGGCATCGGCGCAATACTGTTTGGCTCTCGACAGGTAGCCATCGTCGGGCACCACTACGCCAGCTTCACCCTGAATGGGTTCGACCAGGAATCCGGCCACATTCGGGTTGCGCAAGGCCTGTTCCAAGGCGGGCAAGTCGTTGTAAGGGATCACATCGAACCCCGGCATTTTCGGGCCGAAGCGCTCATAGGATGAAGGGTCGGTGCTGAAAGAGATCACCGTGCTCGTGCGACCATGGAAGTTGTGCGCACAGACCACGATGCGAGCCTGGTCGTTCGGAATGCCTTTGACAGCATAACCCCACCGGCGGGCCAGCTTGATGGCAGTCTCCACGGCTTCCACGCCCGTGTTCATGGGCAGGAGTTTGGCGAATCCGAACAGGTCGGTCATGAACTTTTCGTATTCACCCAACAGATCATTGTGGAAGGCACGGGAGGTGAGTGTGAGCTGTGCTGCCTGCTCCTGCAGGCTTCGGATGATGCGCGGATGGCAATGTCCCTGGTTGACGGCGGAATAGCCACTCAGGAAATCGAAATATCGCTTGCCTTCGACATCCCAGACCTCCACGCCTTGTCCGCGGGAAAGGACGACTGGGATCGGATGGTAATTATGGGCACCATGGTGCTCCTCGAGGTCGATGAAATATCGGGTCTTGGCCGGCAGGCCGATGGTGGTGGACATATGTTCAGATTGAAGATGTTGAGCAATATCGCCGGCCTTGCCAGCATGGGATCAGGGAAAGGTGGGGCTCCCGGAATGGAGTTCCGGGCAACAGGGGTCAACCTCGATGGAAGAGGAAATCGAGATTGCGATGAAGGAAATGGGCGCTATGGTAAGTCCTGTTGAACACTGTTGAATTGCCGGCAAGATAAGTCCTTTTGGCCTGAAATCCTATCCCAGCAGGGCAGGCTTGAAGACCTTCCATCCCGGTTCGGGGGTCAGGTCAGGGGTGGTTCCCTTGCTGAAAAAGCCATAAACGGCCGATCCGCTGCCGGTCATGGAGGCGTAAACAGCCCCCCGGTCGTACAAAAGGTCTTTCAACCGCCCGATGGCAGGTTCGGCGGAGAAGACAGTGTGTTCGAAATCATTACGTACGGAGTCACGCCAGGAGGTGACCGGCTCCTGTATGAGGGTATCCAGGGGAAGGCCTTCTTCAGATGGGTTGATGCCAGCGAATGCCTGCTTTGTTGAGACGTGGATGCCGGGGTGAACAACGAGAAGTTCGAAGTTCAAAAGTTCACTGTGCACAGGGCTGAGCTTTTCCCCGCGACCCCGTGCGATGCTCGGTTCGTTGAACACGAAAAACGGACAGTCGCTGCCGAGATGCAAAGCGAGCCGGGCCAGATCTTCCTTCGTATGTCCAAGGCTGAAGAGGTCATTGAGTGACGTGAGGGTGAAAGCACCATCGGATGACCCGCCTCCCATACCGGCGCCCAGCGGGATCGTCTTGTGCAGGTGAATGCTCACGGTCGGAAGGTCCGGATGCACCGATCTCATCAGCTCCCAGGCGTGTATGCAGAGATTGTGAATGGGTTCACCGGGCACGATGATGCCGCTTTGGGTGAGTGTGGTCGTGGGATTGTCCGGAGATGGCAGGATCTCCAGTGCGTCATATATGCCGACCGGCAGAAAAATGGACTCAAGGTCATGGTATCCATCCGCCCTTTTTCGGGTGACCCGAAGGCCCAGGTTGATCTTGGCATTTGGGAAGCAGACCATGTGGGAGTGGGGGCTTATTTGCCCTTCCGGATATTGATCTCGTCTCGTATGGCGATGGCACGAAGATAGTCCTCCTGTTCCAGCACATCATTCAGCAGGGTGTTGAGCTCTTCGAGGCTCAGGGCTTTGAGGTCGTCATTACCAGTGCTCTCTCTTTCCTGGGTCACGACGGCGGTCTTTTTCTTCTTGCCCGTGTCTTCCATCAGGATGCCCGCATTGTCCAATATGTTCTCGTAAGTGTAAATGGGACATCCGAAGCGAACAGCAAGGGCCAAGGCATCGGAAGTGCGGGAGTCGATCTCGACCGTATCGTTCTCGTTGCTGCAAAGAAGTTTCGAATAGAATATCCCTTCCTGGAGATCGCAGATGACCACTTCATGAAGCTCGACGCTGAAAGCCGTCATGAAATTTTTCATCAGGTCGTGCGTGAGGGGGCGGCTGGGCTGCATACGTTCCAGGGCCACGGCGATGGCTTGCGCCTCAAAGCCGCCAATGACGATAGGGAGACGGCGAAGCCCATTGACTTCTCCCAACACGACGGCATAGGAATGCGTCTGCGTGATGCTATGGGAAAGGGCGACGATCTCCAGTTCGATTTTCTTCATATCAGGCCCCAAATGTACAAGTTTTTTTTGGCCCAACCCATTGTGTGGTAATGCCTCATGAGGCCCTCTCCGCCTGCCTTCAGGCCAGCCCCTTTAGCTTCCGGACGGCCGCGATCACCTTGGGCATGACCTCAAAGGCATCTCCCACGATGCCATAGTCAGCTGCCTTGAAGAATGGTGCTTCGGGATCCTTGTTGACAACAACGATGACCTTGCTCCGGTTGACGCCAGCAAGGTGCTGAATCGCGCCGGAAATGCCGATCGCAAAGTAGAGGTTGGGAGCGATCGCCAGACCGGTCTGGCCCACATGTTCGTGGTGCGGCCTCCAATGGGCGTCTGCCACTGCCCGGCTGCAAGCGGTGGCTGCACCGATCAGATCGGCCAGGTCTTCCACCAACCCCCAGTTCTCAGGGCCTTTGAGTCCACGACCCCCGCTGACCACGAGTTCAGCCTCGCCCAGGGGCACCTTGCCACTGACCTTATTGACCGCCGTGACCTTGATGCGTGAAGGGCGCGGCGCGATGTCAAGCACGGAAACTTCTGCACTGCCTTCGCCCTTGGAGATCATGTATGCGTTGGGGTTGAGAGCGATGACCTTCACAGGTGTCCTGACCTCCACCTGCGCAAAGGCCTTTCCGGAAAATACGTTCTTCCGCACCACGAAACCATTGGAGGTGTCAGGCAAGGCTACTGCACCGGACACCAATCCGGCCTGCAGTCTGGCAGAGACACGCGGGGCGATGGCCTTGCCACTGAGGTTGTTCGAAAAAATGATGACCGTGGCGCCGACAGCCTTTGCTGCGTCCGCCACCAATTGTGCATTCACCTGAGCGTCCATATGGTCGAGTGTGGTGGCTGACACCTGGTGCACTTTCTTCACGCCGTAGGCGCCCAGCACCGCCAGTTCGTCTTTGGAGGCGCCCAGCACCAATCCTTCCGCCGTCGTGCCCAGTTGTGCCGCCAAAGCGGACCCGTAAGAGAGGGCTTCAAGGGAGGCTTTCTTCACATGGCCTTCGGCCTGGTCGATATAAATGAGGATGGACATGTCGATGATTTTGTCGTTGGTGGATCAGATGACTTTCGCTTCTTCGTGCAGCAGGCGGACCAGTTCTTCCGGTGTGTCCGGGGACACAAGTTTCACGCCGGCCTTGGCGGGCGGCAGTTCGAAAGTACGGACCTGGGTCAGTGGTTCGATGGCCGCTGGCTCGACGACCTTCAGCGGTTTCGAACGGGCGGCCATGATGCCCCGCATATTGGGTATGCGGGCTTCGGCGACACCTTTCTGGCAGCTCACCACCAGCGGCAGGGCCACCTCGGCGACTTCCTCGCCACCCTCGATCTCTCGGGTGACCGTGGCTGTGGTGCCATTCAGGTCGAACTTGGTGGCCAGGCTGATGAAGGGAACGTCCAGCAATTCCGAAAGCATGCCCCCGATGGCGGAGCCGTTGTGATCGATCGTTTCCTTACCGGTCAGGACGAGATCATACCCGCCTTCCTTTGCAAGGACCGCGATCTGCGCCGCGATGTAATAACTGTCGCCTCCGTCCGCATTCACGCGCATGGCCTCGTCACCACCCAGGGCCAGCGCCTTGCGCATGATGGGCTCAGCATCCACACTGCCGACCGTGACCAGGTGAATGACCGTCGAGGCGTCCTTTTCCTTCAACTCGATGGCGCGTACAAGGGCATACCATTCGTCGTAGGGATTGATGATCCACTGCACGCCATCGGTGGCGAATTTCGTGTTGTTGTCCGTGAAGGCTATTTTTGCCGTCGTGTCCGGCGTCTTGCTGATACATACGAGTATCTTCATGGCAAATGGTTTGAGAACCGGTCATCCCGGCTTAAGTTGTTTATGCAACTATATGCCACAAATATAGTCAGCCGGACCTCAAATTCTAATAATTTCACCTTTATTTTTTCATGGACAGGATCGCCAAATTGAAAGAGTTCCTCTCCCTGGACCCGGGCGATCTGTTCAGTGCCCATGCCTTGGCATTGGAGTATGTGAAAGCCGGAGATGACCCTTCTGCGCGTAACCTTTTTGAGGACATCCTGCGCCGGGATCCGGGGCATACCGGCACCTATTATCACCTCGGTCGCCTGTTGGAAAGGGCCGGCCAGCCCGAACAGGCCTGTGAAATTTATCAACAAGGCATCGCCCGATCCCTGGCCCGTAACGAACACCATACTGCCCGAGAACTCCGATCCGCCCTTGAGGAATTGGATTGAATCGATACCATGCCTGCACAAACACCCGATCTGCTCAGCCGTTTTCTGGAACATGTTCGCAAAGAGGACTTTTTCCGGAAGGGGGACCTGTTGTTTCTGGCGGTCAGTGGTGGCCTGGATTCCATGGTGCTGACTGACCTCGTTCATAGAGCCGGTATGGCCTTTGTCATGCTTCACGTCAATTTCCAGCTCAGGGGCGCGGAGAGTGATCGCGACCAGGCTTTTGTCGAATCCGTTGGCCCAGCATACAAGGCCATTGTGGTGTCCAGCCGTTTCGACACCACCGCATTCGCGGCGCAACACAGGATATCCATCCAGGAGGCGGCCAGGAAACTACGGTATGATTGGTTCCGGGGATTCCTCGTTCCCGCACCGGGCGACAAGGGGCGCAAATGCATCTTGACCGCTCACCATGCCGACGATGATGTCGAGACCCTCCTGCAACATTTCTTGCAGGGCTCCGGCATCGCCGGACTTCACGGCATCCCGTCCAGGCAGGGTGGGGTCATCCGTCCGTTGCTGTTCGCCAGCAGGGTGGAATTGGAGGCCTATGCAAAAGAACGGGGCCTGGCCTGGGTGGAGGATAGCTCGAATATAACGGTCAAGTATACCCGAAATTCGATCCGCCACGACCTTCTCCCCGCCATTGAAAAGCTGTTCCCGCAGGTCAGGGAAAACCTCAAGCACAACCTCGGACGGTTCCGCGAGATCGAGATCTTATATCGGCAAGGCCTGGAACGCCAATGGAAAAGACTGTTGTTCCAGACGGAAGCTGGATGGAAGGTTCCTGTGGAGCGGTTGCGGAGGACAGAACCCCTGCGCACGATCGTATGGGAAGCCTTTTCGCGATTCGGATTTACGACCGGACAGTTGTCCGGTATCATCGACCTCCTGGACAGCCCAACGGGCCGTTTTCTGGACTCCGCCACACACCGCTTGCTCCGCGACCGGAAATGGTTGTTGGTGTCGCCACTTCAGGAACAGGAGAAAGGAGTGATGGTGATCGAAAGCGGGGAGGCACTTGTTTCCATTCCAGGTGGCGAATTGAAGATCGCCCATGAGGCGAAAGCTGGTGACCAGGACCTTTTGAAGGGCGAAGCTGTCGCCTGCCTCGATGCCAGCGAGGTCAGGTTCCCCCTGTTGGTCAGGAAATGGAAGCCTGGCGACTATTTCTATCCGTTGGGCATGCGCAAGAAGCAGAAGGTAGCAAGGTTCCTCATCAATGCCAAGGTGGACCGCATCGCCAAGGAGAAAGTGCTGGTGGTGGAAAGTGACAAGCGTATTCTCTGGGTGGTCGGTCATCGCATGGATGACCGTTTCAAGGTGCGTCCAGATACAAGGGAAAGGATCACGCTCGTCCTGGTTCCCTCCTGAGCGTCAGAATACGAGTTGAATGAAACGGGAGAACAGGTTCACACCTGCCAGCAGCCAGGCTGCGAGGAATGTGAAGGCCAATCCATAAACACTACCCCAGAAGTGCGCGTTGTGCCCAATGTTGCCGCTGGAACGCTTCGCCAGGTAGGCAGAGAGTCCGAGGAAGATCAGGCCGAACAGGTATCCCGGGATGGGAATGGGGATCAGGAAAAGATAGATCGGTGTGGTGGGCTCGATCAGGATGGCCGCGAAGATCACGGCGGAGACTGCCCCCGAGGCACCCAGGGCCCGATACCCAAATATGTTTCTGTATTTGATGTAGTCCGGGATCACTGAAACGAGGATGCCTCCGATATACAGCAGCAGATACAGCATCATCGCCTTGTCGCCGAACAGGCTGGGGTAGTGGAATTTTTCCATCGCCACGCCGAAAGAGTACAGGGAGACCATGTTGAAGATGAGGTGCATGCCGTCGGCATGGGCCACACCGCCGGAAAGGAACCTGTAATATTCATTGTTGTGTGCGATACGATAAGGCCAGAACAGGAGGCGTTCCTTCAGGGCAGCGTTCTGGAATGCGGGTATCGAGAAGGCGCAGGTAATGATGATGATGAGTAGGGTGATGGAGAATTCCATGGAACGGTTTATGCGTTATGGGTTATGGGTTATGCGTTCTGCTGCCTTTCTGCTTACTGCGTCCTGTATGCTGACCGCCGCGCGCTGACTGCTGACTTTCACCTATGGTGGTACTTTTCATTATT
>Ga0075026_100001107_pt1 | contig 11330 bp, 13 predicted proteins | sample Str012_2_FD_71392 | JGI IMG/M metagenome (GOLD analysis project Ga0075026, IMG submission 71392) | Freshwater sediment microbial communities in response to fracking from Pennsylvania, USA - Straight Creek_MetaG_SC_2012 | ecosystem: Environmental > Aquatic > Freshwater > Creek > Sediment...
ACTTGGGGCCGGCGGGCGTGTCGTCCTTTTTGCAGGAAACAGCGAAGAGGCCCAGAGAAAGGGCGAGGAAGAGGATCTTGATGGAAGACTTGTTTTTCATGATTGTCGTTTAGGAATAGAACATGAAACCCTCAACGATGCGCCTGAAAAAGCGACGACCCGTCGGTTGGGTCCGACGGGTCGTGGAAAACGGGGGATGGATCGTGTACTGAAAATTCCCTTGATCAGGCCATCCCGATCTTTTTAATGCGGAACACACTCCTTACGAGGTAGATGATCACGCCCCAGACGGCAATGATGATGGAATAGGCCATGAAAAGCAGCCATACCGGTGTCTTCTGACGGGTTGCGAAAAGGGTGCGCCTGTCGAAGTTGTCGACCGGGGCAACGTATTTGCCCCAGGGCACGGACTTCTCGACAGAGAGGCTGCCGACGGCATCATTCTCTTCCACCACGGCAGCGAGGATGAGTTGACCCTTGGGTCCGGCCGCGAGGGAGTCGCGTTTGAATTCGGCTGTTACCTGCCCCAGCGAGTCCGTGGTATAAGTGGCATCGTCGGCACTGACGGGGAGCAGACTGGCCTGGCGGCGTACGCCCACTTTAAGTTCAACATCCTTTACGGGCACCCAATCCTTTTTGTCATTCATTTTGGTGATGGTCACGACAAGGGTACGACCGTCGGCTGTGTCGATGGTGATCTTCGACCGGCTGAACGCGGCGTCGGCACTGGAGGCGTCGAATTCCTTCGTGGCTTCCGCCGAAGCGGTCAGGGTATGCGCGGTGGTGGCATTGAAGCGTTCCTGCATCGAAGGCGTGAATGGAACCATCGCTTCGCCCTTCGCATTGGTTACAGCCTTGCCGACCAGGTTCTTGGCATCGCTGCCGTCCAGAAAGAACGATACGGCGAGTTGAGGCACCGGCTGGAATTTCTTCTCGATCTTGGTCTTGGCCCTCACCCCGGCATACTGCACCTGGTTGTTGACGGTGGTATAGATGGGTGTGAGGAGCAGCGTTTTTTTAGCAGAGGAGTCCTGCGCCATGGCCATGGCTGAGCAACCGAGGGCAAGCAGGATGGGGGCGGACCTCTTCAGGATGTCAAGCGGCCTTTTCATGTTGTTCCGTTAATGTTTCCTGGATGGGGATGATGGGGAATATCCGGGCGAAGAAAGTGATCACCAGCAGCGCGCCGGCCAGTGAGCCTATCGCGATGGCCCATTCCTGCCAGCTCGGAAAATAGTGCAGGTATGACTTCGGCACATCGTGCATGGGCAGAAAGGGATGCAGCAGGGTGGGCGTCACGATGAGGTAACGTTTGAACCATGCGCCGACCACGACCATGACCCCGGCGATGAACGCTGGCAGCGGCTTCCGTCCTTTCTTGAACAGCAGGATGAAGATCGGGATCATCATGCCCGTGAAAATGGCGAACCAGAACAGCGGGGCGAACTCGCCTGTGAACAGTTCCAACAGGTGCGCCTCTTCAGGTTTCTTCATTTTGAAGGCGGGAACCAGGTATTCGTTGATGTTGAAGTATAGATAGAGCAGGGCCAGCAGCACCACGATCTTCGACATCTTGTCGAAATGCTCCTCGGTAATGTAGCGCTGCAGTTTGTACGCGTCACGGAATACGTACATGGCGACGAGCACCGCGCCCGAGCCCACCAGGAAGGCCCCGGAGATGAAGTAGGCGCCGAAGTTGGTGCTGTCCCAGCCGGGGCGATAGGTCGTGGCGAAAAGCCAGGACGTCACTGTGTGGATGGAGAAGGCCACGGGGATGATGGTGATGCAGAGGATGGCGATGCCCCGGTTGGCGATGCGATGCTGTTCAGGCGTGTCCTTCCAGAATCCGCCGATGGCACGGTAAAATTTGTTCCAACCCTTTGTGGCACTATCCTTGGCCGTGAGCAGGAACTTGATGTCCGGCAGCAGTGGGAAATAAAGCAGCAGCAGGCTGATGAAGAAATAGGTACCAATTACGATCACGTCCCACATGATCGGGGACTGGAGCCTCCCATAGATGAAGAGGTTGTAGAACCGGTCCGGCCGGCCCATATCCACGACGATGATGAGGGAGGCGAACACGATGGCGGATACTGCGATGATCTCGGCAATGCGGGTGAGGGGGGTGCTCCAGTGAACATCGACCAGTCGGAAGACGGCTGTGATGAGAGAGCCCACGAGGCTGATGGCCACGAAGAATACGAAGTTGGAGATGTAGATGCCCCAGGACACGTAGTCCCTCATGTGGGTCACGACAAGGCCGTCCTTCAACTGCAGGAAGTAGGCGAAAGCCCCGAAGGCTGCGAGAACGAGCAATATGCCGGTCCAGATCATTCCTCGGCGGCCGAAGCGTTGGGGGAGGAGGTCCTGGACCGTTTGTTGTGTTGTTTGAATCTTTTCCACGACGGGCTATTTAAGGGTCAGGAAGATTTTTTTGCTTTCTCCGCTTCTCTTTCGCGTTCGGCTTCCATGCCGTTTTCGAAGGGGAAGTTGCGGTTCACCGGAGGCAGGTAGTAAACCGAGGGTTTGGTGCCCAGGTCTTCCATGAGGCGATAGCCGGCCTTGTCGCGGATGAGGTCGCTGAACCGGAAAGTGTCAGCGCCGTTGGTGACGGAGTCTTCGTTCATGTCGCCAAAGAAGAACACGCCGTTCGGGCAGGCCGATACGCAGTGAGGAAGGCTGCCCTGGCGCACCATGTCGGGGCAGAAATCGCATTTTCCAACCGTGCCTTTTTTCTGGGGTATGCTGCTCTCGCAGGAATAGGGTTGTGCGGCCAGTTCCTTGGTGATATCGGGTTCTTCCCAGTTGAACACGCGGGTCGAGTAGGGGCAGGCTGCCATGCAGAAACGGCAACCTATGCAGCGATCACTGTCAATGAGTACGATGCCGTCCTTGCGTTTGAAAGTGGCGTCGACCGGACAGACCTTGACACAGGGAGGTTCATCGCAATGCATGCAAGTGGTGGGCTGCCAGTAAGGCGCGGTCTTGTCGGCATCCTGCATCGGGTACACCTTGATCCAGTTCTGGTCGGTGTGCACATGGTGCATGTGGTTGCAGGCGGACTGGCATTTTTTGAGGTTCTTGCAACGGGACAGGTCAATGACCATCACGAATTTCTTACCCTCGATGCCATGGCGCGCCACTGCATTGGGAACAGGAGGAAGGTCAGGGACCGGTTTGAGGAAAGCCTCATCCACCTCGATCACTTCTCCATCGGAGGACAGCAGTTTCACCATCTTGCCGGTTGGTTTGACAGCGGCATCTTCAGGGGTGAAGACGTCGCTCTTGGAATTGCATCCGATGGCGGCAAGTCCTGCGGTCAGCCCTGCTGCCAGGAACTCCCTCCGGCCGTTATCATTCTGTTTCATGGGATCTGTTTGGGTTGGGGGTTCTCTGAACGAAGCTCCTGAGCTCCTCGTCCGTGATCCTTTTTCTGACTTGGGATAACAGGGCATCGTCCACTTCAACGAGGGTGCCGTCCTGTGTGAGCATGCGATGCGTTTTCTTCATCGGTGCCGGGCCGCAGGAGAGGACCTCCTTCTTGGGCAGGAACAATGAACGCAGTCCGGCAAGGGCAGCGATGGCTCCGATGCCGTACATGAAACGGCGCCTGTCCCGACGTTCGGGGGTCTTTTGCATGAGCTTGAGTTTGACGGTTTGAGCGGGGGTGCCCGGGTTGGGCATCGTGAAAATCGCAGCATCGCCCGAATGGGGCGATGCTGCGTATCGGGCGGTGTTATTTCTTCAGTGACCTGACGAAGGTGACGACCTGCCACCTTTCCTCATCGTCCATTTTGCCCTTGAACTTGGGCATGTCGTCGCGGCCTTCCGTGATCTTGAAGAACAGGGCGCCATCGGTCTGGCTGGCGACGTCTTTGCTGAGGTCACCGGGTTCGGTCTTCAGTTCGGAAGCCTTTGGTCCATCACCCAGGCCGGTCTTGCCATGACAGGAAGTGCAATGTTTGGAATAGAGGGCTTTGCCGGCGGTGAGGTCCTCGGCGCTTTTGTTCGGGTTCGCCTTTGCTGCGGCTGGTGCGGGCACGGCCCATGGCTTGGGCTGGTAGCGGAACGCTGCACCGGCGATGAAGAGCCCGGTCAGTGCACAGAGTGCGATGATCTTGTTCTGCATGATGGTCTTTGATTTAAAGATGAACGGTTTGGTTTGGGGATCAGAAGCTCCAGAACCTGTCGATGTTGAAACCGATCAGGAACTGTCCCTTCGTATAGTCATTCTGGTTGTACAGGTTGCTCAGTTGGGGAACGATGCCGTCGTAGTTTCCGACATACACTTGGAACGTATGTCCACTGGTGCGGATCTCACCACCCAGGCTGACGTTCGGGTGTGGATTGTTCATCGGGTGCTGTGTCAGCGGCTGACAGTACGCTGCGATGGCGGAGAACTTGTCCGTAATCTTGTAACGGCCGGCCAGGGAGAAGGACAGGTGCGTGTTTTTGTACATCGGCTGAACACCACCGTTTTCATCCAGGTAGCCTTCGAGGTTGTTGAAATGGGATACGTTGAAGGAACCCTGTACGGATAACTTCTCCGTGACCTTGCGGGCGATCATGATCTGGTTGAAGAAGCTCAGACGGTCGGAGAAGGTGACGAACAGGGTGCTTGCATCCTTCTTGCGGGTGTCCATCTGGACATTGCCGTACCAGGAGATGCTGACCGGGATGCGACCATCCTTGGTCTGCTTCAGGATCGCATATTTGGCGTTGATGTCAACGCCCATGTTCTCGCTGTAGATGCCGGCACCGATCTGGAGGCGGTCGATGGGCGTGTAGGCCAAGCCCAGCCGGATATGCGCGCCGCCGAAGATGCCGAACAGGTCCGTGAAGCCATTGTTAAAAGTGCCGAAGCGGTGTTGGAAGACGAACTCAAGTGACTTCGCGCTCGGTACCATCACGGTCTGCTCGTCCATGATGAAATTGCCCTCGAAGGTATATTTGGTGTAAGCCACCTTCTTCTTGGCCACAAGCTTTGCCGCTGAACTGTCCGTCTGTGCCTGCAGCGAGGCCAGCGGGAGCGCGATGCAGCAGAGCGCCGTGAGGACCCCTGCCAGGATGTATCGTATGGGTTGCTTTTTCATGACTCTCGGTTTAGTTGTTTTTAGCTCCCTGTTTGATCCAGGCCAGCATGTAAGCGTTGATGTTGTCCGGATTGGTGGGTGCGCCCAGGGGCATGGCCGGTGTCTTCTTTCCTGTCATGTACAGGTAGACATTGCTGTTCTCCGGCAACTTGGTGTCCACATACCCCCCGGCGATCAGGGAATTGTAGGCCAGGTCTGCACGCAGGTTCGGGTTTACGCTCCCGCTATGGCAGCCGCTCGTGGCGCAGTTCTTGGTCAGGAGCGGGTTCAGGTCCTTGGAGAAGCTGACCTCGGTGGTGATCTCCGGTGAATTGTTGACGATGACCGTGGTGGTCTTCGAGCAACCCGCCATCACCCATACGAGGGCCCCTGCCATGATGACCAGCGCCGCGCGTATTCTGATTTTTGACATGTCTCGACTTTTAGGGATTCACGGTTTGACGGCCATCACTTGGAGAATTGCAGCAAAAGGTTCGGCCTGATGCCGTGCTGGTAGTTCGAGCTGTTGAAGATGGCCATGCCGAAAGGCTGTTCCTCGAGGCTCGAAAAGTCGACGTCTTGCTTCAGAACATCGCTGGTCTTGAGCTTGCGCGTGAATTCCAGGGTCCAACCCGATCCGCTGAAGATGCCCGCTGCCGTGAAGTCGCTGCGACCACCGGAGTACGGGGCGGAGATGAAGGAAGGAATACACTTGGCGCCAACCGTGGTGCCGGTGCCGGAATTGTCATAATAGTCCGAAACACCTCTTGGATCGATCGTGCCACCGGAGTAGTAGATCACGCCTGAACTGTCCACACGGGTGATCTTCTTGGCTGCACCGCCGGCCAGTGTGTCCGCGGCAGTATAGTACCATTTGCCGCTTGCATCAGGAATGACCCACTTGGGAACGCTCACGGATGCGCCGTTGCCACTCAGCTTGAGGGTCTGGCTATTGTTAAATGGACCATTCTCAAGCGCCGTGTTGGTGTTCACATATGTGGTTGAGAACGGTGTCGGGGGGATCAGGTCATCTGCATGGCGGCCGTTGCCGGAACCACCCACGGTGTCGGTCGTGCCGGGACCACCAGCCCAATCCTGGTATTGGTCGTCCATCTGGTTGGTCAGGAGGTCTTTGCTCAGCCTGCACCACCACATGTCGATCTTTTCATTCGCGCCATTCGTGTAGTGGTTGCCGCTTGCATTCGCAACCCACTGGCCTGCGTAGTTCTTATATGGAGAGAACAAGTGGCAGCTGGCGTAGCATGTCTGCGCCGGGAACTTCGAAGTGGAATGGTCGATGTTCCAGAGCATGCCCAGTTGGTCCTGGCCCATGCCTTCCTTGATCAGGTTGCCGTTCACGTCGAATGTACGGCCGTTGCCACGCTGTGCCCAACGTCCGGTGGTATTGTTGAAGTACCAGGGTTGTACGGGGTTGTTGCTCGGATCCTTCCACTCGAGGAGGAAGTATATGTTCTGGTCATCATAAAGGGAACGCAGTGTCACAGGATACTGCTCAGCGATGTAGCCGGCGAAAAGGCCGTTTCCGGGGTTGGGCACTTCCGGGGTGGCCTCGAGCTTCGTGGCTGCAGCCCAAGCCGCATCAACCGATCCATCAATGGTCGGTGCCGTGGTCGTTTTTTGGGAAAGGAGAATGTTGGTCTCCCCGGCAGGGGTCACATTGATCACCTGGTCCTTCTTGGTGCAATAAGAAAGCCCCAGGACTGTGGTGAAGACGAGTGCGGCGGCGTAGGCCTTTTTCGAACGTATCATACGGGTTGCTTTATAGGTGAGAGAGCTTGCGATTTCATTTGGTAAATATTGCATCGTGCGGATTGACAATTCCATGACAAGCGTCACTTAATGTCTTGACATCAAATGGGATTTCCATGACAATCGATCCACTATGCTTGTATCTATATGGTTGTCATCTTTTTATATAGATGAGCATATGCCCTTCACAGATTTTGAGAAGCTATGAAAAGGGATGTTTAACAACAAAACCTCCAACCAGGGCGATGATTTCATGACAATACTGCCCTGAATGCAGGTAGGCGTTGAGGGAGTAGTTGACCGGTGAGTCGTCGATCCTCCGCATTCTGTCAAAAAGAGTTGTCTTATATTAAGGATAAATTCGCCTCCCATGCTCGTTACCATGCCACAGCAAGAACTGGATAGTCCGATGGTCCTTGACTCGAAAGATTTGACCTTCTTTCGGACCAATGGATATGTTAAGTTGAAACATGTTTTGTCAAAGGTTGCCATCTCCTGGATGAACGAACTCATCTCCGCCGAGGTGAAGCGACTGAACACACAGCACCTGCCCATGATGGAACGGGACACCTATGGCAGGGCTTTTCTCCAGATCATGAACATCTGGACCCGTTCGGAGGTGGTGAAACAGATCGTATTCAGCCGTCGGCTGGCATCGATCGCCACCCAGCTGATGGAAGTGGAGGGCGTGCGCCTGTATCATGACCAGGCTTTATACAAGGAGCCGGGAGGAGGACATACGCCCTGGCATGCCGACCAATATTATTGGCCCCTGGAAGGCGAGCATACCGTAACGGCCTGGATACCCCTGCAGGATACGCCCCTTGAAATGGGCCCTCTCGAGTTCAGTGCTTCGAGCGACCGGCTGCAACAGGGACGCGGCCTGAAGATCAGTGACGAAAGCGAAGCGATGATCAACGACATGATCCATGACAGCGGCCTGCCGCACCATATCGAGGCTTTCGAGGCGGGTGAGGTGAGTTTCCACAAGGGGTGGCTCTATCATCGCGCAGGCGCCAACCGGACCGACCACATGCGAAGCGTCATGACCATGATCTATATGGACAGGGATATCCGCCTCAAATCACCGGAGAACGAAAATCAGGTCAACGACTGGAACACCTGGTGCCCGGGAGCGAAAGTGGGGGAGGTGGTGGCAACGCCGCTGAACCCGATCCTGTATGAGGATCCTGGATCAGCAATAGATAGGAACCTAAAACGTACAACCTAAAACCTGCAACCTTTTTATCCTTATTTTCGGAAAAACTTCTCCATGCGTTTCATGCTCTCCGCCCTTTTCGCATTTGCTTTCTTCTTCGCCCAGGCCCAACGTCCGCCGCTCACGGCCCAGCAGGAGGCCTCGCTGGTCTTCCCGGTCATCAAGGGTTCCAAGGAGTGCGGCGTGCTGCCCGTGAAGGATGTGGACTTCGTGCTGGATGGCAAACAGAAATACAAGGTGCTGTTGGATGTGACCGTTTGGTCTTCGGATAGCCTGGCTGCAGTGAAGATCCATCCCGGGCTCGCTGAAGTCGGCCGGCAGTACAACCTGCATGTATACGCCGGGGTGCCGCAGAAGAATATCAGTATGGTGGCTGTATTCCATGGCCTCGGCCTGCGTGCCCTGCTCAACAATGAGGCTTATAAAAAAGCGACCAAAAAGGAAGTCAACCCGAACATAGCCCTTGTGCAGGAGCTCCAGGCAGCCGGCATCAAGTTGATCGCCTGCGGACAGGCCCTCACCCGCAGGGGGTTCGAGAAAAAGGACCTGTTGCCAGGTGTTCTGGTGGCCGTGTCCGCCAAGACGACTTCGAGTTATTTCCAGTCCCAGGGGTATGCTGTATTCATTGTGAACGAAGAATAGCCCACTGCAGATCCTTCATTGTATCATGAGTAAGTTCCAAAAGTCGATCCTGCTGATCATTTCCCTTACGGTCATGGTAACGATGGCCCAGGCGCAATTGCCGAAAGTCTCATCAGGGACCATACGTCGGATCGTCAATTTCCCCTCCCGGTATGTACAGCCCCGGAATGTGGACATCTGGGTGCCCGCCGGCTATGACCCGAAGGTCAGGAAATATGCGGTCCTGTACATGCAGGATGGACAGATGCTTTTCGACTCCACCGTCACCTGGAACAAGCAGGAATGGATGGTCGATGAGACCTTGGGAGAATTGATGATGCGCAAACAGATCCGCGACGCCATCGTCGTAGGTATTTGGAACACGGTGACCTACCGCCATGCCGAATATTTCCCTCAAAAAGCGATCCCGAACATTCCCAAGGAATACCTCACGGAATTGATGCCCCTCATACGGAACAAGCCGCTGGCTGATGATTACCTGCGGTTCCTCGTCGGGGAACTCAAACCCTGGGTGGACAGCAACTACGCGACCTTGCCCGACCAGCGCAACACTTTCATCGCGGGATCCAGCATGGGCGGACTGATCTCCTTGTACGCGGTCTGTGAATATCCGACCGTTTTTCATGGGGCCGCCTGCCTCAGCACCCACTGGACTGGCACATTCGATAACAAAAACAACCCCATACCCGCTGCTCTCCAGCAATACCTAAAAACACATCTTCCCAAGCAGGCCGATCACAAGTTCTATTTCGACCGTGGCACGGTCACGCTGGACAGTCTTTACAAGCCCCATCAGGATGCCGTGGATGCCATTTTCCAGGGGGCGGGCTATTCCATATTGAATTACAATACCAAGGAGTTCGCTGGGGAGGACCATTCCGAGCGTTCCTGGGCCCGGCGATTCTATGTCCCGGCCATGTTCCTGCTGAGCGGGAAATAGGGCCTCGGCCTGACGAGGATCATGGACCAACGTTGCGCGGGGAGGTACCTTGTCGGACCTCTTCATCCAACTTATTCCATATGAAATTGAAGCCGGCCATCCTTCTGCCCTTGCTTTGCTTGACAGCAGCATTTGTTCATGCCCAGGGCGCACGCGAAAAGTCCCACAACCTATCCACGGCCCGTGTCTATACGACCGCCTCGGGTACCGATCTTCGGCTATCCATCTCTGATACACTCCGGTTTGCGGACTTCGGGCAGCCCCTGGAGACCCAGCCCTGCGTATTCGTGGATCCCGAACGTAGTTTCCAGTCCATCATCGGCTTTGGCGGGGCTTTGACGGACGCCGCGGCGGAGACCTTCTACAAGCTGCCAGCAGACAAGCAAAAGGAAGTTCTGAGGGCATATTATAGCCTTGATAACGGACTTGGGTACACGCTGGGCCGGACCAATATCGCCAGTTGTGATTTCTCCAGCGATATGTACGGTTATGTGAAGGAAGGAGACAAGGAACTGACCACCTTCGACATCGCGCACGACAGGAAATTCAAGATCCCGCTGATCAAGGCCGCCAATGCCGCTGCTGGCAAGCCGCTCGTGTTTTACGTCAGCCCCTGGTCGCCACCGTCCTGGATGAAGACGAACAAGGAACTGCTTCATGGCGGACACCTGTTGCCCGAGTATTATTCCTCCTGGGCGCAGCATTTCATCAAGTACATCCGTGCACTGGAAGCTGACGGCATTCCCGTTTGGGGTCTGACGGTTCAGAACGAGCCCATGGCCACGCAGACCTGGGAATCCTGCATCTATACGGCCGAGGAAGAAGCCTCTTTCATCCGCACTGCGCTGGGCCCGGCGCTGGAGAAGGCCGGGATGTCCGGCAAGAAGCTCTGGGCCTGGGATCATAACCGGGATCTGATACAGCAACGGGCCATCTCCGTGCTCGGTGACCCTTCGGTTTCCAAATATCTCTATGGCATGGCCTTCCACTGGTATGAAGGTGGGCAGTACCAGAATCTCGCGGCGGTGCATGAAGCCTATCCCAGTGCACACTTGATGCTTTCCGAAGCCTGTAACTATCCCTTCAGCTGGGAGCATTTCCAGGAATGGAAATGGGGTGAGAACTATGGAGAGGCCATCCTGCATGACCTGAACGCAGGCGCAGAGGCCTGGACCGACTGGAACATCTTGCTGGATGAAAAGGGCGGCCCCAACCATGTGGGCAATTTCTGTTATGCGCCCATGCATGCGGATCTGCGTGACGGCAGTCTTCACTACATGAATTCCTATTATTATATAGGCCAGTTCTCGAAGTTCATCCGTCCCGGCGCAAAACGCCTGGCCTGCACTTCAAACAGGCCCCAGCTTCAGGTCACCTCTTTCCGCAACACCGATGGCCGTATCGCCGTGGTGGTGATGAATGCGGGAGATACACCTTTGGAATACAGGCTGTGGATCAAGGGAAAGGCTGCTCCCGCAAAGGCAAGGGCGCATTCCATATCCACGATAATATTATAATGAAAATGCTGCAGCGGTCAGATATGGTCGCTGCAGCATGCTTGGGCAGGCCTGGAAGTTGATGGCGATGCATCCAGGCCTGTTTTTTGTAGGGAAATCCTCTATTTGGAACTAAGATCCTTCCTCCATTTGACGATATACTGTTCCTGGTTGTCCACGTAGTCATTGAA
>Ga0075026_100001108_pt1 | contig 11326 bp, 11 predicted proteins | sample Str012_2_FD_71392 | JGI IMG/M metagenome (GOLD analysis project Ga0075026, IMG submission 71392) | Freshwater sediment microbial communities in response to fracking from Pennsylvania, USA - Straight Creek_MetaG_SC_2012 | ecosystem: Environmental > Aquatic > Freshwater > Creek > Sediment...
GTCCGCTCACCGAAGCCGCCGGCCGAGGCCTTCGCCTATATGGCTGACCTCAGCAACTTCGCCGCGTGGGACCCGGGTGTCACGCACGTCGAGCAGTACGCGGGGGCCGGTCCCGGATCGGATGCCGTCTACGACGTCACCGTCAAGGGACTGCGAGCACCACTCCGGTACCACACCACGCGCTTCGAACCCTCGACGACGATCGTGGTGCGGGCTGCCAGCCGGCTGTTGACCTCGCTCGACACGATCACCGTCGAGCCCGACGGCACCGGATCGATCGTCACGTACGACGCCGAACTGACGCTCAACGGTCCGCTCGGTCTCGGCGACCCGATCCTCGGTCTCGGCTTCCGGCGGGTCGCCGCCCGTGCCGCGGCGGGTCTGGTCGAGGCACTCCACGGCGAACGGCTCGACGAGCAGACGTGATGAACGGTCGAGATGTCGTGGACGCGCTCGTCGAGGCGCCGGTCGTCCCGAGCTTCACGAAGATCGGCTACGCCATTCGGTCCCGGGTCGACCGTTGGGGCGCGCTCGACGCGTATGACCTCACCGGACGCGTGGTGGTCCTGACCGGCGCGACCTCGGGTTTGGGTCGCGCCGCAGCAGAGCAACTGGCCCGATGCGGCGCGACCTTGGTGCTCGTCGGGCGCCACGCCGGGCGGAACGAAGCGACCGTTGCGGAGATCGTCGCGGCGTCGGGGAACCCGGATATCACGCAGGTCGCGGCGGACATGGGCGACCTCGTGCAGGTCCGTGCGCTCGCAGCCGCGGTGCTGGCCGCCCACGACCGGGTTGACGTGTTGATCCATAACGCGGGTGCGCTGACCGCCGACCGACGCGAGGCCCCCGACGGGACCGAGGCGACCGTCGCGAGCCAGGTGGTCGGACCGTTTCTCCTGACCACGCTGCTGCTGGACCGCCTCGCGGCGTCGGCGCCGGCGCGCGTCCTGACGATGTCGTCGGGCGGGATGTACACGGCAGATCTGACCGTGTCGGCACTGCAGATGTCCGCCGCCGACTATCGCGGCACGGAGCAGTACGCGCGGGCGAAGCGGGCCCAGGTCGCGCTCAACGAGATGTGGGCGGATCGATTCGGTGATCGCGGAATCCACTTCCATGCCATGCACCCGGGCTGGGCGTCGACCCCCGGTGTCGACGCGTCACTGCCGACCTTCTCGAAGTTGTTGGGGCCGCTGCTTCGTTCGCCCCAGCAAGGCGCGGACACCTTGGTGTGGCTGGCGGCCGACGATGTCGCGCTGGGCTCCAACGGTCGTTTCTGGCTCGACCGCCGCCCTCGCAGCACGCACAAGCTCCGGCACACGCGGTCCTCGGACATGCCCGATCGCCGACAACGGCTCTGGGACTGGGTCAGCGAGGCGAGTGGGCAGGCGGACCGCCGCTGACCCGTTGGGTCGCGTCGCGCGCGATGCCGCGGATCAGGCCGGGGAACACCAGGCCGTGGAATGGCGCGACGGAATACCAGTAGAGACGGCCGAGCAGACCCCGCGGCCGGAATCTCGCGGTCTGGCGGAGGCGGGTTCCGAGGCCTTCGGGCTCCGTGCTCCATTCGATCCACGCTTCGCCGGGGAGCACCATCTCGGCGCGCAGGACGAGGCGGCGGTCCGGGACGAGGTCCTCGACGCGCCAGAAGTCGACGGGCTCGCCAACGGTGAGGCGGTCAGGGTGGCGTCGACCGCGTCGGAGGCCGGGGCCACCGACCAGCCGGTCGAGGAGTCCGCGCGCCTTCCAGAGCAGGTCGCCGCTGTACCAACCCCGGTCGCCACCCACACTGCACACGGCCTCCCAGGTGGGGTGCGGGCCGGCCGCGACGAACAGCTCGCGTACATCGGTGAGCTCGGTACCACCGGTCCAGCTGGGGTCCGTCGGGTGGGCCTGCCAGACGGGGGAGGAGGCATCGTCGAACTTGGTGGGCACGTCACCACCCGCCGTTTGTCCGATGGCGTGTCGGATCGCCTGGGCCAGTGGGACGCGCTCGAACGGGAACTGCGTCTCGGCCCGGTGGTCGCGCACGACGACCGTGTTCACCAGGGAATCGACGAGCGGGCGGGCCAGACTCGAGGGAACCGGGGTGACGAGACCGATCCACAGTGACGACAGGCGAGGCGTGAGCACGGGTACAGGGATCAGCCGCCGGCGGGCGAGGCCGGCCTCGCGCGCGTAGATCGCCATCATCTCGGCGTAGGACACGACCTCCGGCCCCCCGATCTCCAGGATCCCCGACACGGGCTCGGCGCACTCGATCGTCGCGACGAGGTAGCGCAGGACATCGCGGATCGAGATCGGTTGACAGTGCGTGTGCACCCACTTGGGGGTCACCATCACCGGGAGAACCTCGGTGAGATAGCGCAGCATCTCGAAGCTGGCGGAGCCCGAGCCGATCACCACGGCGGCCCGGAGTTCCACGGTCTCGACCGGGCCGGACGCGAGGACGCGGCCGACGTCGTGGCGGCTGCGGAGATGCGGGCTCAGGTCGGCGTCGTCTTCGCCGAGCCCGCCGAGGTAGACGATGCGCCGGACTCCCGCGGCCTCGGCGGCGCGCCGGAAGTTTTCGGCGATCGCCTGTTCGCGGGCGATCCAGTCCGTTCCCTGGCCGATGCTGTGCACCAGGAACACGGCAACGTCGACCCCCTCCATGGCGTCACCGAGGGGTTCGCCGAGGTCGGCCTGCACCAACTCCACATCTCGATGCCAGGGTGCGGCATCGAGCTTGCGTGGATTGCGTACAACACACCGAACGCAGTGCCCGCGCGCGACCAGTTCGGGTACGAGCCGACCCCCGACATAGCCCGAGGCCCCGGTGACGAGCACACGCAACGGCATCAGCCGGCCGCGAGCTCGGCGCAACGGGTGGCGACATCGAGCGCGGTCGCTCCGTATTCGTCGGCACCGATCGCGCGAGCTTGGTCTTCGTTCTTGACGGCAGGACCGCCGACGAAGACGTGAACGCCGGGAAGCTGCTCGTGGAGCAGCGCCACGGTGTGTCTCGCGGCCTCCACGACCTCATCCGAGCCCACACCGATCGCGACCGCGATGACGTCGTCGTGGTCCCGCACGGATTCGACGAAGGACTCGGCGGGGGTGTTGGCCCCGAGGTCGACCACTGCGAGGCCCTGACCGCGGATGATGTCGCCGAGGATCGCCAGCGGCATCCAGTGCTGGTCGCCGGCCGCTGCGCCGATGACCACCGTGGCGCGCTTGCGGCCGCGTCGAGCGAAGGCTGGACCGAGCCGCCCGATGAGCCGACCCGCGATGCTCGAGGCGCGGTGTTCCTGGGCGATGTCGAGCTTGCCGCCGGCCCAGGCGTCACCGATCTCGGCGAGCACCGGGACCATGAGTTCGAGGTGGATGTCCTGGGCGGGGGCGCCCGAGACGCGGGCCCGCTCGATGATCGACCACGCGCCGGGTTCGTCACCGGCGATCAGCCGCTCGCGCAACTGGCGCCGGTAGGTAGGCCAGCGGACGCCGCCCGGTCCCGGTCGAGCCGCCTCCTGGTTGGTCAGGGCACGGAGGTCGCCGAGTCGAACCTGCCAGGTGCCGTCGACCTTGTGGGCGGGGAGCGTCCCGATCCTCACGTATCGGTACGCCGTCATGTAGTGGACGTCGAGCCGCTCGGCCGCGGCCCGGAGGCCGATCAGATCGTCATCGTCGGGCATCGGAGAAGGATCGTACGGGGTGTCTTGCATTACCGAGACTTTAGTGCTAAAACAATCCACGTCAAGGAATTGCCCTCTGAAAGGAAACGACCAATGTCCCGAATCCCCGTCCGCTTCGCCACCGCCATCGCCGTCGTCGCTCTGACTGCGGCTGCCTGCGGGAGCTCAAGCACGAAGTCCGACCCGAAGCCGGCGAAGGACTCCACGACGACGAGTTCCGCCCCGGCAGCCGCCGCGAAGTCGATCGTCGAGATCGCCAGTTCCAATCCCGACTTCAGCACCCTGGTGACCGCGGTGACGAAGGCCGACCTCGTCCAAACCCTCTCGGGTCCGGGACCGTTCACGGTGTTCGCGCCGACCAACGCAGCCTTCGCGAAGGTCCCGGCGGATCAGCTGAGCGCGATCCTCGCCGACAAGGCCCAGCTGACGAAGATCCTCACGTACCACGTCGTGTCCGGCAAGGTCCTCGCCGGGGATCTCCAGCCGACCCAGATGGTGAAGACCGTCGAAGGTCAGGACCTCGACATCAAGGTCACCAACGGCGCGGCGACGGTCAACGGCTGCAACATCGTCAAGACCGACATCGAAGCGTCGAACGGCGTGATCCACGTCATCGACTGCGTGCTGATCCCGCCCGCCGCGTGATCCGTGCGGTACCGGCGGGATTCCCCCCGTCCCGCCGGTACCGCACTCCATCTCCAGAAGGAGTCCGCAATGCAATCGCTCTCCACCCGAACGAGGAACCGACCGGTCGGCATGCTCAAGGTCGTGCTGCTGGCGGCGGCGTTCGCATCGTTCCTGCTGTCCGTGTACCTGTACTTCATCGCCGAGGACACGTCGGCCGGCATCTTCGTCGGGATCTGGGTCCCGTCGATCCAGTCACTCGGCGCGCTGCTGCTCGCCGGGGAACGGAGCCCGCTGTGAGCCGGACGATCCTGTTCTCGATCGGCACCGTGATCTTCTTCGCGGTCGCCGCCGCCGTGTTCCTGTACGGTCTCGCGGTGTTCCGTGAGATGCAAGACCGGGACGAGGCCGATACCTCGGCCTACGACACCGATCACCCGAGCCTCGCGGCGCGCCCGACTGGTTGAGGCATGGCGCCTGCATCCACCACAAGGAGACGACCCGTGGCCCGCACCAGTACCGGTCCGGCAACGAGCGATCCTTCGACGTCGATCGCGCGACTCCGGCCCTACAACCTCGTCGCCGGGTCGCTCCACGCCGCGCAGGCGGTGGCGATTCTCCTGCTCGCCAACGACTTCGCCCTGCCGGTGCGTGCGTCCTACATGACCGGGCCACCCGGACCCGGGGTCGGGACGCAGGTGGAGACGCTGTTCCATCTCGGCTTCGCCGGGGCCATCGCCGCGTTCTTCGGGCTCTCCGCACTGGCCCACTTCACGGTGGCGGGTCCGCAGTGGGGCGGGTATCAGACCCAACTGCGCGAGCAACGCAACCCCTACCGGTGGCTCGAGTACTCCCTGAGCGCGTCGATCATGATCGTGCTGATCGCCATGCTCGTCGGGATCAACGACATCGCGGCCCTCGTCGCCCTGGTCGGCGTGAACGCCTCGATGATCGGGTTCGGCTGGATGCAGGAGCGGTACGAGCCGACGGGTGCCGGACTCGGCCCGTTCTGGATCGGCTGTGTGGCCGGCAGCATCCCGTGGATCGCGATCGGCGTCTACCTCGCCGGACCCGGCGCCGACCAGCACGCGCCGGGGTTCGTCTACGGCATCTTCTTCTCGCTCTTCGTGCTCTTCAACTGCTTCGCCGTCAACCAGTGGTTGCAGTACAAGCGGGTCGGGAAGTGGAGCGACTACCTCGTCGGCGAACGCACCTACATCACGCTGTCGCTGGTGGCGAAGAGTCTCTTGGCGTGGCAGATCTTCGCATCGACGTTGGCCGCCTCCGGCAGGTGAACCCCGACGACTGTTCGTGACCTCGAACCCGTCCGCCCCTGACGTCTGGCGACGGGGCTCCAGGAATCGGGTGATCCACGCGGCGGAGCAGTGCGAACCACTCCCGAATACTGCGCGCCCGGGGCGGGCGCTCGACCTCGGGAGAATCCATGCGACTTCGACGACTCGGCGGCGCGTTCCTCGGAATGGCCGTGACCTTCGCGGGATTGGCCGGCACCGCGCCGAGTGCGCTGGCCGACGGGCCGGCCACCGAACGACTCGCGGCGTACACGTCGACCGGGAACTTCGACTACACGATCAGTGGTGACAATCAACGCGTGCTGTTGAGCAGCGGCGCGGCGCTGATCCCCGGCGATACCGACCCGACGAACGACATCTATCTCGTCGACGTCGCGACGAAGGCGGCGACGCTGGTGTCGGTCGACTGCCACGGCGACAACGTGTACTTCGGGTATCCGAACGGTGCGAGCATGTCGGCCGACGCCGGCACCATCGTGTTCGCGTCGGACGGCTACTGCGACGAGAACATGAACGTCGCGCAGGAGCGGATCTATCTGAGTCACGGCGGTGGCCCGACCACGCCGATCACCGAGGACCAGCCCGGCGTTGCCGCGGTCAAGCCGAAGCTCACACCCGACGGCCGTTACGTGGTCTATGAGCGCGGCCTGTTCGGATCGAACGACACCGCGGTCATCCGCCAGGACATCGGTACCGGCGAGACCGTCACCATCGCCGACCACGGGCACGATCCGAGCATCTCGGACGACGGCACGACGATCTCCTACTGGAACAGCTCGAACGGCATCGACTCGAACCCGGACGCGCAGGGCTACGCGGCGACCGTGGCCGGTGGCGTCGTCACGACGCGGGCCCTCGGCGGCGTCGGTACCGCGCGGACGGTGGTGGCACCCGACGGTTCGGCCGTCGCGTTCCAATCGACCGACGCGAGCCTGGCCCCCGGTCTGGTCGACGGCTTCGGACCCTGGATCTTTCTCCGCAATCTCACCACCGACTCGCTCGAGGTCGCGAGCCGTCGCAGTGACGGGCTGATCCTCGGCCACTCCTACATCACCGACACCAGCCAGGCGTTCTCCGCGGCCGGGCGGTACTTCACGTTCCTCTCCGACAACCCCGCGGCCACCCAGGACTACACGCTGTACGACCAGCTGGTCCGCGACCTGACCACCGGCCGCACGACCATCGTCTCGTTCGACAACAACGAAACCCAGTTCGACTACCCGGGGGCCGAAGGTGGCGGCATCCTCTCGGCCGACGGTTCCACGGTGGTGTTCGGCGGGCGGCACGAGGCGTACGTGCGCCACGATGTCGGATCCCCGAACCGCGCCCCGTCGGCGGCCGTGACGGCCTTCAACATCGGTGGACTGCAGTTCCAGCTCAATGCGTCCGCATCGAGCGACCCCGACACGCACCTCGATCTCGACGGCATCGTCCGCTACGAGTGGGACTTCGACGGCAACGGCACCATCGACGACACCACCACCGTGCCCTCCGACGGTCACACGTACGCCCACGCGGGCCACTACATCGCGAGCGTGCGGGTGACCGACCACTACGGCCTGACCGACACCGCGACCGTCGTCGTGAACGCGAATACGCAGTACGGCAACGCGGTACTCGCCGATCACCCCGACTCCTACTACCGCCTCGGTGAGGCGAGCGGCCCGACGGCGACCGACGAGATCGGCGCGCACAACGGCACGTTCTCGGGTGCAGTGACCACCGGGGTCCCGGGTGCGACGAACACCGACACCGACACCGCCGCGCACTTCGACGGCATCCGGTCGGCCGTCGACCTCACCGCGCCGACGACGGCCCTCGGCACCAACTTCTCGATCGAGGCGTGGGTCCGCACGAGCGCCACCGACAAGCAGGCGACGATCGTGAGCGAGACGAAGGGCTCGGCGATCCGTGCGTTGCTGAATGTCGACCCGAAGAGCGGATCGAAGCTGCGGTTCCAGCTCCACGACGATGCCAAGAAGCAAGCGGTCGTGCTCGCACCGACGGCGTTCAACGACGGGCAATACCACTACGTGGTCGCGGTGCGACGCGGCAACACGATGGCGCTCTACGTCGATACGAACCTGGTGGCGAGCAAGGCGCTCCCGGCGGGCTTCGGCACGGTGACGGTGGACAAGGCGACGATCGGCGCCAAGCGGATCGCCGGGGTGGGGAAGTTCAGCGCCGGGTTCACCGGTGATGTCGACGAGGTTGCGCTCTACAGCTCCACCGGTCTCGACATCATCCAGATGATCAACCACCGCAACGCCGCGATCGGCGGCGGCGGGGGTGGTGGGTTCTGACCCTCGGTCAGCGACGGCGCAGGCCGCCGTACAGGAAGCGCGGTACGTACAGCCGGAACACGAAGGACTCGGCGAACCACCGCGGCAGGCGGGCGCGGCGGCCGTTGGGCTGCACGGCGATCAGTCCGTCGTCCTGCAGGCCGAGGATCGAACCCCACCGGTACTCGGGCGCGCGGTACTGCTTCCGGCGGCCGCGGCCGCGCGCGCTCGCCCGCACGTTCCGGACGATCACCTGATATCCCCAGTTCCGCGCCGAACTGCGGTGTGGGTCACTGGCGGCGACATCGCCGACCGCGAACACCTCGGGATGACCGGGCACCTGGAGGTAGTCATCGACGCGGACGAACCCGTCGGCGTCGAGGATGTCATCGGGGAGGAAGCTCGTGTGAGGTCGTACCCCGCCGACGGCCCAGAGCGTGATGTCGGCCGCGAACGGCTGTTGGCCGGTGGACCACTCGACCGCATCGGTGGTGAGCCGGTCACCGACGAACCCCTGGGGGACGATGGCGCGGTGGTTCGGATGCACGACGACGCCGCGCTCGCGCAGCTCCTCGCCGATCCACTCCCGGACCTTGGGGTGGTAGCCGGGGAGAGGTTGGTCGCCGCTGTGGAAGAGGTGCACGGTGCTGCCGCCGCGGCGCGCCAGGTTGTCAGCGACGCTCACGCCGGTCGCGCCACCGCCGACGACCGCGATGGTGGCGGCCGTCGCCAGCGGTCGGGCGTTCTCCGTGAGCCCGGCGTCGATCGTCGCCAGGTCCTCGACGCGGTCGTGACGCCAGAACCCGTTCGACGCGCCGGTCGCGATCACGAGCTGGTCGTACGGCTCGATCGCGATACCGCCGTCGGCCAGTTCGACCCGGACGGTCGCGGCGTCGAGGTCCGCCGCGGTGATGCGGCCGTGCAGCGCGCGCACGCGGTCGAGCCGGCGGAACCGGCGGTAGGGAATGAAGTAGCTCCGGCGCCATCGGTCGGGGTCGGTCAGTCGATTGCCCAGCTCTTGACCGCTCACGAGCGCGGGTCGGGTCGAGATACCGATCACATCGGCGTGGCGTGCGAGTCGGGCGGCCACAAGGACGCCGACGTCACCCATCCCGGCGACGATGATCCGCGGGCGCCGCGTCGGCGTGGGTTCGCGGCTCGTGGTCTGGGACACGCACACCTCATCACTCATCGACCGGGTGCCGAGTGATGCAGCAGGTTCCGATCACCACGGGGACAACTGGGCTAGAAGACTGATGATGTCACTCATCGATTCGCATCTGCACGTGGTCTCGCCCGATATCGGGCGGTACCCGCAGCAGCCCGGTGGTCGGGGCCGGGACTGGTGGACCGGGCGCACCGTCGACGTCGACCGGATCGGCCGGGATCTGGACGCGCAGTCCGTCGATCGCGGCGTGATCGTGCAGGCGGTCGGCCCCTACCGCAACGACAACCGGTACGCCCGCGCGGCGGTCCGCTCGCGGCCGGAGCGCTACGCGCTGGTGGTGGCGATCGAGGCGAACGGCGAGGATCCCGGGAGCGAGCTCACCGCGGAGGTGGCCGCGGGCGAGGTGGCCGCGGTGCGGGTCTTCGCGGCGGGTGGGGATGCCGGCTGGCTGACCGACGGACGGGGCGCGGCGATCTGGGCCGCGGCCGCGGCCGCCGGGACCGCGATCGTCGCGGCGCTGTTTCCCGATCATCTCGACGGGTTGGCCGCGCTGGTCGGCGCGTATCCCGACGTCCCAGTGGCCCTTGACCATCTTGCGTTTCCCGACCTCACCGGTGGCGCGCCGTTCGTGGCGGCCGCGCCACTGTTCGCCCTGGCCGCACTGCCGCCGGTCGCGGTGAAGCTGACGACGATCGGACTGGACGCCGCGCGGTCCGCCGCCGGACCGGGCGGGCCGGCCGCCCTCGTGGATCGACTGTGTGAGGTCTTCGGGCCCGACCGGATCGCGTGGGGTTCGGATCATCCCCAAACCTTCGAGACGAGCTACCCCGAGATGGTGCGCGGTGTGCGTGACGCGTGTGCCCGTCTCGATGCCACCGCTCGTGACGCGATCCTCGGCGGGACCGCGGCCCGACTCTGGTTCGCCGGAGCCTGAGTCGGCGCTGGGGTCGATCTCGACCGCCGAACCGCGCGGTCAGGCCTCGATGCCGATGGACTCGGCCTGGTCGGCGAGGAGGAGCCACCGCTCCTCGGAAGTATCCACACGTTCCTGCAGCCCGACGAGTTCGGAGCTGAGCCGGATCAACGTGTCGTGGTCGACGCCGGCCGCGCTCAGTCGTTCCTGCATCTCGTCCCGCGCCGCGACCGCCGCGGCCAGCTCGCGATCGGCGACCTCGAGCTGGCGGCGCAACGTGCTCGGGCTCTTCTTGGTTGGTGGGCGGGGTGGCGACGCCGGCGCCGCGGTCTACCCGCGTGCGGGGGACGGGGGTGCGCCCCTCGGGGCCGGCGTCGACCTCGGAGCCGGTGTCGCCACCGGCGCGGTGTGGTGTGCGAGCCAACCCGCGACGCCGCCGGGGACGACCGTCGCGCGTCCGTGCCCGTCGATGGCGAACACTTCGTTCACCGTGCGGTCGAGGAACACGCGGTCGTGGCTGACGACCACCACGATGCCGGGCCAGTCGTCGAGAAATTCCTCGAGGGCGCGCAGCGTGTCGAGGTCGAGATCGTTCGTGGGCTCGTCGAGGAGCAGCACATTGGGCTGTTCCACCAAGGTGAGCAGGAGCTGCAGCCGCCGCCGTTCGCCGCCCGACAGTGTGCCGATCGGGGCCATCTGGGTGTCGTCGTCGAACCAGAACTGCCGCATCAGCTTCCCGTCGGCGATCGAGGGTTCACTCTTGTCGCCGGCGACCGCCGCGCGGACCCGCTGCTGAAGATCGAGCTCGCGACCGAGTTGGTCGTAGTACCCGATCTTGACGGTGGCCCCCACGGCCACGGTGCCGCGGGTCGGCTGCAGCCGACCCGCGATGAGATCGAGCAGCGTGCTCTTGCCCACCCCGTTCGCACCGACGACGCCCACGCGGTCGCCCGGTTCGAACATGTGGTTCACGTCCGCGAGGACGAGCCGTGACCCATCGCCGGGCCAGGAGAAGTCGACGCCGTGGAGTTCGACTCCGCGCGATCCGAGTCGCGTACTGCCCAACGAGAGCCCGATGTCTCCCTCCCGCGCGGCGGCTTCGGGGCCGCGCGCGATGAGCGCCTTCGCCGCGTCGACGCGTGCCTTCGGCTTGGTTGATCGCGCCGGCGCGCCTCGGCGCAGCCAGGCCAGTTCGCGCCGGGCCTGGTTCTTCCGAGTCTGTTCGGCGGCGACGGCCTGCTCTTCGCGTTCGCTGCGCGCCGCCAGGTACGCGGCGTAGCCGGATCCGGCCGTTCGGTTCTGCGGCACGTGGATGTAGCCGTGGCCGCAGTCGATCTCGAGCACCTTGTTGG
>Ga0075026_100001110_pt1 | contig 11317 bp, 11 predicted proteins | sample Str012_2_FD_71392 | JGI IMG/M metagenome (GOLD analysis project Ga0075026, IMG submission 71392) | Freshwater sediment microbial communities in response to fracking from Pennsylvania, USA - Straight Creek_MetaG_SC_2012 | ecosystem: Environmental > Aquatic > Freshwater > Creek > Sediment...
GAGGCCCGCGGTGGCATAGGTGGAAATGTCCCCGTGGCCGTTCAATTGCAGCCAGATCGTATGACACAGGACCAACAGAACCGTGATTGCCGCCAAAAACAACGCGATTCGAGGCGGTATGGCCAGGGCAATCGCGCCGACCGGTACGAGCAGCAACAACCCGAAGCCGCTGGCGACGCCCCCACAGGCGTGCAAAACCAGCATCAATATTGAAATATCGAGGCTCCCCTGCAGGATCGACTGCAGGTAGGCGGGTCCCACGCGGCGTTTTACCACCAGCACGCAGGCAATCCCGAAAATCAAGTACGCGCCGGCTGTTCCGAAGAACAAATTGGGCGATTCGACCCCGATCGTGCGAGATCCGCCCAAATAGTAGACCCCGATGAGTACCGCCGGCACCAGCACGCGATAGAGGTTCAAAACCCCTAGAACGCGCCAAGTCAGTGCGGGAGAGATGGGCTGAGCCGAGTCTGAGTTCGCGAGCAAACGGTCTTCCTTTACGCGCGCCTTTGCGCTGGTGCGGAGCTTAATTCAGAATAACGCGCCTTACGCGACCATTGCAGTACCCGAGGACCCTTATGAATTTGCATGAGTATCAGTCGAAGCAGCTCTTTGCTCAGTACGCCATCCCCGTACCGAAGGGAAAAATCGCGGCCTCCGCCGTTGAAGCGGTGGCCGCCGCCCGAGAACTCGGAGGATCTCTTTGGGTCGTCAAAGCCCAGGTCCATGCGGGGGGGCGCGGAAAAGCGGGCGGGGTCAAACTTGCCAAGGATCTCGACGCCGTGCGCGACAGCGCGGCCGCGATGCTGGGAACGACGTTGGTCACTCACCAGACGGGACCCGAAGGGTTGCCGGTGCATCAGGTCTACGTTGAGCTCGGCTCGAAGATCGCCCGGGAAATCTACCTGAGCCTCGTCTTGAACCGCGAAGCGGGCCGCATCGCCTTCGTGGCCTCGGCCGCGGGCGGCATGGACATCGAGGAGGTTGCCGAGCATTCGCCGGAGAAGATCATCCGAGTGAACATCCATCCGGCCGCGGGGCTTCAGGATTTCCAATGCCGGCAGCTCGCGTTCGGACTTGGCTTCAAGGGCGCGCAAATCGCGCAATTCGGCCGAATCGCGCAGGCCTTGTACAAGCTGTACCTGGACCAGGATGCGAGTCTCGTCGAGGTCAATCCGCTGATCGTCACCGGCGATGGCGACCTGATTGCGCTGGATGCAAAGATCAACATCGAAGACAACGCGCTGTTCCGGCACAAGGACCTGGCGGCCATGCGCGATGATTCGCAAGAAGATCCGATGGAGCGCAAGGCGGCCGAGCATGAGCTAAATTACGTCTCGCTCGACGGCAACATCGCCTGCATGGTCAATGGCGCCGGACTTGCGATGGCGACCATGGACCTGATCCAGCTGCACGGCGGCAAGCCGGCCAATTTCCTCGACGTGGGCGGCGGCGCGACCAAAGAGCGCGTTTCGGAGGCCTTCAAGCTGATCTTGTCGAACCCCAACGTCAGCGCGATCCTGATCAACATCTTCGGCGGCATCGTCCGTTGCGACATGATCGCCGATGGCATCATCGCCGCCGTCAAGGAGGTCGGCGTTAACATCCCCGTCGTCGTGAGATTGGAAGGAACGAACGCGCCCGCGGCGCGCGAACTGTTGGCGGGGAGCAAGCTTGCGATTACGGCGGCAAGTAATTTGACCGATGCAGCAATCAAAGCCGTCCGCCTCGCAGGAGCCGCCCGATGAGCATCTTAGTCAATAAGAACACGAAGATTATCTGCCAGGGATTCACCGGCAAGCAGGGCACGTTCCATTCCGAGCAGTGCCTGGCCTACGGCAGCAAGGTCGTTGGCGGCGTGACGCCGGGACGCGGCGGTGAAATGCACTTGGGTCTGCCCGTGTTCGACACGGCGAAGGAGGCCGTTGCGAAGACCGGCGCCACCGTGAGCATGATCTATGTGCCGGCACCGTTCGCAGCGGATGCGATTTTGGAAGCTGCCGACGCCGGGATCGAACTCATCGTGTGCATTACGGAGGGAATTCCGGTAAATGACATGGTAAAGGTCAAAACCGCGCTGGCGAGCTACAAGACACGGCTGATCGGCCCGAATTGTCCCGGCATCATCACGCCCGGCGAATGCAAGATCGGCATCATGCCGGGCTTTATTCACAAGAAGGGGCGCATCGGCATCGTGTCCCGCTCGGGCACATTGACGTATGAAGCAGTGTTTCAGACGACCAACGAACGCCTGGGGCAAAGCACCTGTGTCGGCATCGGCGGCGATCCGGTGCGCGGGATGAATTTCATCGACGTCCTGGAGTTGTTCGAACAGGATCCGCAGACCGAGGGCATCGTCATGGTCGGCGAGATCGGCGGCAGCGACGAGGAAGCGGCGGCTGCGTTCATCAAGAAGAACGTGACCAAGCCGGTGGTCGCCTACATTGCCGGCGTTGCCGCGCCTCCAGGCAAACGAATGGGTCACGCCGGCGCAATTGTCGCCGGCGGCAAGGGCACGGCGGCGGCGAAATTCGCCGCGCTCGAGGCGGCCGGCATCACGACGGTGCGCTCGCCGGCCGAATTGGGCGCGACGATTGCCAGGCGGCTGAAGTCCAAAAGCTCCAAAGCCAAGCCCGCAAGAGCGAAGCCGGCGGCGAAGCGTGCGGCGCCCAAGGCGCGCCGGCCGGCACGTCGTCCTAAGTAGGGGCCGGGGTCTTGCCATCCCTGGGACGGTTGCGCGGCGTGATGGCGCAGCTCAACTTGAGCGTGGGCGACGTCGATGGCAACACGACTCGCATCGTCGAGGCGGCGGAAGAAGCGCGCTCGCGGCACAAGGCCGACTTCGTGCTGTTTCCGGAACTCGCCGTATGCGGATACCCTCCTGAGGATCTGTTGTTCCACGCCGGCATGCGCTTGCAGGTGGCCCGTTCGATCGAGCGGCTGAAGCGGGAAGTACGCGGCATCACGCTCATCGTCGGCTATCCGGAGTACGTCAGCTCGACGATATACAATTCGGCGGCGGTCATCCGGAATGGCGAATTGATCGCTAATCACCGCAAGGCCCGCCTGCCGAACTATCGGGTATTCGATGAGAAGCGTTACTTCACGCCGGGCACCGATCCGACCGTCGTGGAGATCGGCGGCGCTAACGTGGGCGTTCTGGTGTGTGAGGACGTTTGGGAAAAGGAACCGGCCAACGCCGCCCGTGCCGCGGGGGCGCAGATGCTTGCGGTCATCAACGCATCCCCGTATGAGGTCAACAAACAATCGCAGCGTGAAATCTCCGTGGTCCGTGAGCGGGTTCGCGAGGTGCGATTGCCGGTCGCATTCTTGAACCTCATCGGCGGGCAGGATGAGTTGGTGTTCGACGGGAATTCCTTTGTGATGAATGCCAACGGCGTCGTGACGACGCGGGTGCCTGCTTTCGAAGAGGGCTTGTTTCCGATCGAATTTGAATTCGATCAGAACGTCGTGCAGACCCTGCCCGGCAAGATCGTGCCCTTGCAGAGCGAGGAGGAGAGCGTTTACAGCGCTCTCGTGCAAGGAACTCGCGACTATGTCGACAAGCATCGTTTCCCTGGAGTCGTAATGGGATTATCGGGCGGCATTGATTCCGCCCTGACGCTGTGCATCGCCGTCGATGCGCTCGGCAAGAAACGGGTGCACACGGTTTCGATGCCGTCGCGTTACACCTCGCAGATGAGCAAGGACGATGCCGCGCTGCAGGCGAAATTGCTGGGCGTGAAGCACAGTGAAATTTCAATTGAAAATATGTTCGAATCGGTGCTCGCCGCTCTGAAGGATGAATTCTCGGGCACCGAGCCCGACACCGCGGAGGAGAATATTCAAGCGCGCTGCCGGGGTCTGTTGTTGATGGGCATATCCAACAAGACCGGAAAAATGTTGTTGACGACGGGCAACAAGAGCGAGATGGCCGTCGGCTTCGCGACGTTGTATGGCGACATGGCCGGCGGTTTCGCGCCGATCAAGGATTGCAGCAAGATGCTGGTCTATCGGCTTGCCCGCTGGCGCAATGCCAAGAGCGAAGTGGTCCCGAAGCGAGTGTTCGAGCGTCCTCCGTCGGCCGAATTGCGGCCCGATCAGAAGGACACTGACAGCCTCCCACCGTATGAGATCCTGGATCCGATCCTGGAGGCCTTCATCGAGGAGGACTTGTCGGTCGATCAGATTTGCGCACGCGGATTCGACCGCGCGGTTGTCGGCCGTGTCCTGGATATGGTCAAGCGCAACGAATACAAGCGGCGCCAGGCGCCGCCGGGTGTACGTGTCAGCGGCCGTGCGTTTGGACGCGACTGGCGGTATCCGATCACGAGCGGATACAAGACCCGCTAGGCTGGTGAAACCACCGCGTCAGCTCACGGTACGGTGCATTTGCGATACAGTGGTCTGGAATATCAAAAGGAGTTTCGAAAATGATCAAAGTCAGTGTGATGTACCCCAACGGTCCTGGCGTTCGATTCGATCACGCGTATTACTGCGACAAGCACATGCCGATGGTCAAGGCCAGAATGGGAAACCATTGCAAGTTTTACACGGTCGATAAGGGTGTCGCGGGCGGCGCTCCGGGTGTTGCGGCGCCCTATGTCGGCATGGGCCATCTTCATTGCGAGTCGATCGACGCTTTCCATGCCGGGTTCGACCCGCATGCCAAAGAGATAATGGGCGATATTCCGAACTACACGAATAGCCAGCCTGTCATCCTATTCAGCGAAGTATTGGTGGGCTGATAGTTAGGCGTCAGTTCTCTTGGAATAAAAAGGCTGACGCGCGTGCAGGCGCTCGAACACGCGCCGGATTTGCTCGCCTAACAACTCGTACGTTGCGATGTGCGACTGCAATAGCGCGCCGGGACTCGGTACGAAGCGGGGAGCACTCCGCCCGCGTGGCACCCATAATCTCGCCGGCGCTGGAACGACATCCAGCCCGGCGTTTTGGAATTCGTGCGTTGCGCGCCAGAGGTGTTCGCTGTTGGTGATCAGAATGATGCGTTTGATGCCGGCCGCATTCAAAATCAGGGCAGAGAAATTAGCGTTTTCAAACGTATCGTGCGATTTGTTGTCTTCCCATTTGGGATAGATTCCAAAATCCCGAATGAGCGATGCCTGCATTGCACGTGCCTCCTCCGGGGCTCCGGAGATCATGAGCGGCAACCGGGTCCGCCGCGCAACGTACGAACCATAGGTCAGTCTTTCGAGCAAGACGCCTTCGACCATCGGCCCGCCATATTCCGGCGCGAAATCCCGTACTCCGTTGCCGCCCAGAATGACGATGGCTCCCGCGTTCGTGGGCTTGGACAGGTCGAGCGGCGGATAGTGTTCCGCGAGGCGCGACAGCGCGTCGGCGACGATCGGTGTCGCCGCGAGCCAAAGCGAACCCAATCCCAGCGCTAATATCAGTCCGCCGAAGCGCCGCCGGCGCCAGAACATCAGCGCTCCGATCACGGCCAGGATCAACGGGCCCGCCGGAGGCAATATCAAGCTGCGCAGCAGCGCCTTCCAATAGAAATACACGGTTCGCTATGAGTTCGGAGTCAAATGCTCCGCGTAGGCTTCCATGAACTCCGGCGAAGCAAACGTCGTCTTGATGTTGACCGATTGAAACCGCCAGCCGCCGGCCGTTCGAACGTACGTGTCGGTGTAGATGTTGCTGAGCCAGATCGGGCGCGGATTCTTCAGCGAAGTGAACGCGAACAAGCCGGTGAATGTTCCGTTCGCGCGGTCACCGTGCAGCTCGATCACGGGGTTCAACATGTAGTGCATCGCGCATTGCCACTGCGTCGTCAGCGACCGCATCATTTTTTCGATTTCAGCCGGACCGGTGGCCACACCCATGCCGACATCGAAAGTGCCGTCTTTGGCGAACAGAGCGGCGAAAGCCTTCAAGTCGCCGGACTTGCCATCGATGATATTGGCGCCGTAGGAGTACTTGTACCTCAGCGTCTTGATGTCCTCGATGTCCTGGAGCCGTTGCAGTTTCGCTTCTGTACTGGTCGTGTTGCTCATCGTTAGCTTTCCGGTAGGCCTTGGGGGTTCGTACGCATGCGCGCTGATTGTACCGAAGTATCGGGCCTGTGGGCGGTCCGGTCATCGGCCGGCCGAAGCGCCGAGATCAATCGTTGCGCAAGTGGTCGAAGTTGGTGAGCGCAAGCCCGGCCGCCCGTACCGGGCGTGGAACATGCGGCAGAAGCGTCGCGTTTGCTGCGCCGCCGCCGAGCAGGGATGCGCCGACGGTCTTGAAGTCCGAGCGACGCTCATTTATGGGTTTTAGGTGGCGCTGATGCGTCCACTTCGCTGGGCTTCCGACGGATTCAACACCCTTGCCAGGCGCCCGCTATTGACCAACTTTCCCGCGGCGATCGCCCAAGTCGGAAATTCCTGCGACTCGAGCTCCCAGTGCACGACCGCGGCTTCATTGCACCATCCCGCAAGTCTTGGCATTGCCGCCCGGTGCGCAGAGCTGACAAGAAAGGTCCTCATGCTCGTCTCGCCATCCCATAGCGTCAGAGTCCAGAATGCCAGACCTTGAGTCTTTCGCGTTCGAACGCCAATGCATCCGGGGCTCGTGCGGGCTTGTCTTGTCGACCGCGATGCGTGGTACATGAACGGCAGGATGAACCGGACGGAGCGAATGTGAAGCCGGGTGACGGAGGCGAGCATCTATGTCATTACCGATTGTCCTGGCGGGTCTGGGGTAAGTATATCCGTGTTCGCCCGAACCGATAATCAGGTTTCATTTTTCGCGCGCGGTCATCAGTCGATGTGCTTCCCGGTTCCGGCGCCGGCGATTTTCCGTATCGGTACGAGACCCAGCGCGTCGGGTGCGAAATTGCGGGCATTCACCCCTGTCTTGCGGCTCACCTTCGATGAAACCGCCTTCCAATGAGTGACGCATCCACATGTGCTGCAGCGAAAGAACCTCAGCAACCTGTCTCCCCAGCAATACTGGGCAGTGGAGTTACGCGCTCCAATTACCTGCACATCTTTTGCGGCATAATATGCCCATAGCGCTCCGTATCGGCGGCAGATCGAACAGTTGCATTTCGTCAGGCTGCGTGGCCGACGGGGGACGTGAATGCGAACGGCTCCGCAGTGACAGGTGGCAGTTAGCAAACGCGCCTCCAGGCGAAATCCCAAGGTCAAGGCCGAGCGATGCGGGGGTGCGGCGCCCCCATGCCTAACGCGCCGATGCCTTGGAGAATAGATTCAAAACGACCGCGCCAGACACGATCAAGCCAATGCCAATCACGGCCGGAACATCGAGTTTCTGGCCGTAAGCAAGCCACGCAACGAGTGCCACCAGGGCAACGCCCACGCCAGACCATATCGCATAGGCGATTCCGACAGGAATTGATCTGAGCGTCAACGACAAGAAATAGAAGGCGGCCACATATCCCGCGATGACGATCAATGAGGGCCACAGTTTAGTAAATCCCTGGCTTGCCTTGAGCGACGATGTAGCGGTGACTTCCGACACAATTGCCACCAACAGGAAGACCCAGTTCTTCATGAAAAGCTGTACCCGGCAGACCTGCGCAACGCGGTGATTGAAATCTTGCTAACCCATTTTGCCAACAATGCGCCCGATAGTCTGCGCGACGGAATACCGACCTTCTGATTTCCTTGCGGCCATGCGGATGATATGTGCGTCAGCTGAGCGTCCTGCTGCGGGGCTCTTCGAGGTCCTCGGGCTTGAGGTGCTTTGATTTCCACAGCACCCAGGCGTAGAAGCAGACGTAGTATCCGATCAACACAAAAAATACGCCGACGGTCATGGGGCTTTGCATCATCTGCGGCGGCGCCACGTTGGGGGCGTCGGTGCCGGCATTAGCCGTGCCGATCAGCTGCGCGTTCGTCATTTGTCCGCTGATGTACATCGTCACCACGCGGTAGGTCATCCGGCCGACGAACAGCAGCGAGACGGCGAATCCGGTGAAGGTGTGCGGTACGTAATAAACCTGGCCGCCGGCCCTCTGATACCTCGTCCGCTGCGAGCCCCAAAAGGCGAGCGCGATTCCCGCGGCGCCGCCGGCGAATTCGGCCACCAGAAAATCAGCGGACTTCAAAGCGAACGGCAGCAGGGCGCATCCAACCGCGATCAGAAGCGCGATTCGAACGCTCATGCGCAGGGGTGCGACGGGTTGGCGTCCGAAATTCCGGCGCAGGCGGCGGTAGATTGCGAACACCGCGAGCAAGGCGATCGCGACCGGCAAGTATCGGGAGAAATCCGTCGGCATCAGCCGATACTAACGCGATTGGTCCTCAGAACAACGACCACCAGTGCTTTTTCTTTTCGATCTTGGCGATCTCGGTCGGATAGTTCTCTCGATAGACTCTTTCCGCGCTGGCTGCGAGGTCGTCCATCTTGAGTTCCCGATACGCACCGATCAGAACCGCAAGGCAGGGTTGAATCGCGGGCGCCCCGTCGTAGGTTTCGACCGCGTATTTGGCGCGGTTCATGGCGCCGACGTAGGCGCCGCGGCGCATGTAGTACTGCGCCACCCGCAGCTCATACGCCGCCAGCCGGTTGCGAAGATAGATCATTCGTTGCCGGGCATCGGGCGCGTATTCGCTGCGGGGATAGCGTTTGATCAGGGCACTGAAGGCGTCGAATGACTTCATCGAGTCGACCGGTGCGCGTTCGGATAGATCGACCTTGAAATAGCGTTCAATGAAATTCGGCTGCCGTTCGAAATAAACGAGTCCCTTCATGTACAGGGCATAATCGACGCGCGGGCTCGCCGGGTTTTCACGGATGAAAGTGTCTGCCGCATCGACCGCCTGCTCCGTCGAATGGCTCTTGTAGTAGGCGTAAATCAGATCCAGCCGCGCCTGGCGTGCCGGATCGCTGAACGGAAAGCGGGATTGCAGCGCTTCGAGCAACTTGATCGCTTCTTCGAAGCTTTGGTTGTCCAGGCTGTCGTGGGCTCGCTTATAAAGCACCTCGGGTCCAGACTTGGCTTCGTCGTCGCCGCGGTGAGAGCGGCAGCCCGTGGCGAGCAGGACAGCAATCATGCTGACCAGCAAAAAGCCGCTCGCTCGATTCAGGTTACACAGTCTCACAAACGATTCCTTACAATGGCCGCCCGCGGTGGCGCGGCAGTATACCCGATGACCTTAAGGCTAGCTTCGAGTCCCAAATGACGCCCGAGTTCCAAGAAATCGAGCTTGAAATCACTCCGCAGACGGCGGGCGCCCGTCTGGACGCCGCTTTGGCTCGCCTCATGCCCGAGCAGTCCCGCACCCGGATCAAGCAATGGATTCAGGCGGGTGCGATCCTTTTGGACGCGCGGCCGGCCCGTCCGAGCGCCGTGGTCAATATCGGAGACCGCATACTCGTTCGGATACCGCAGGAGCAGGCGCCAGGCCGGATTGAGGCGGAGTCGATCCCGCTGAACATCATATTTGAGGATCGCGATTGTCTGGTCATCGATAAACCGGTGGGATTGGTCGTCCATCCGGGCGCTGGAAATTCCTCGCATACCTTGCAAAACGCGCTCTTGGGTTACGATGCGACGCTCGAGCGCGTCGCCCGCGCCGGCATTATTCATCGCCTCGACAAGGAGACGAGCGGACTGCTCGTGATCGCCCGCTCCCCGGAGGCTCAGACATCCTTGTCCCGGCAGCTCCTGGCTCGGTCCGTTACGCGAGAATACGAGGCTGTTTGCGTTGGGGTCATGACGGGCGGCGGCAGCATCGACAAGCCGATCGGGCGACACCGCAACGACCGGCTGCGCATGACCATACGCGAAGATGGGCGTCCCGCCATGACGCATTATCGTGTGCTGGAGCGCTTTCGCGCCCATACCCTGACCCGGGTGCAACTCGAAACCGGGCGCACACACCAGATCCGTTTGCACTTTTCGCATATGGGCTATCCGATCGTTGGCGATCCGGTCTATGGCGGACGTCTGGGAATGCCCAAGGGAGCGAGCCCCGAGTTGGCCGATCAGCTGCGTGGGTTCAAGCGCCAGGCTCTGCACGCCGCCTCGTTGAGTTTTGATCATCCTCGCACCGGGAAGCGACGGAGTTTCACGAGCCCGTTGCCGGCGGATCTGACGCAACTGTTGAGTGCTTTGCGTGCTGACGTGCAATCGGCCGTCATGGACGGCAACACGTGACGCCGCGGGTCATAACACCGGATTGGCCGGCGCCGGCGAATATTCGGGCGTATTCCACGCTTCGCGATGGCGGCGTCAGCGGCGCGGTTTATCGTTCATTGAATCTTGGGGATCACGTCGGCGATGCGCGGGAAAATGTGCTCGAGAACCGGCGCCGACTGCGAACCGCACTGGATCTGCCCGAGGAGCCGAGATGGCTTCGACAGGTCCATGGCGTCACGGTGGCGAACCTGGACCTTCCGGCGGGAGCGGGCGCGGCGCAAGAGGCTGACGCGGCCGTCACGCGCCGCTCCGGCGTGGTTTGCGCAATTCTCACGGCGGATTGTTTGCCGGTCCTGCTGACGGATATCAATGGGGATGCGGTGGCGGCGGCACATGCGGGCTGGCGGGGGCTGGCGTCGGGTGTGCTCGAAGCGACCGTGTCGCACCTTGGGCAGGATCCAGCGCGGCTGCTCGCCTGGCTCGGGCCTGCGATTGGACCGCAGCGCTTCGAAGTGGGCTCCGAGGTGCGCGCCCAATTCATCGGCGCCGACCCGCGCGCCGAGTCGGCCTTTGCCCCGAATCCCGAAGGCCCGCATCCGGGTCGATATCTGGCGGACCTGGGATTGCTGGCCCGGCAGCGTCTGGAGGCGCTGGGCGTGACCCGGATCTTCGCCTCCCGGGAATGCACGCATTCGCGCACCGAGCGGTTCTTTTCGCATCGGCGGGATGGCCAGACAGGGCGCCAAGCGACCCTGATCTGGAAAACAAATGAACATTCCTGATCGCGGCCGATGCTAGAGTTCCCGGCCATGTCGAAACTTGCCTTGATCACTGCGTTCACGACGCTGGGCGGCGTGTTGTCAGTGCTCGCGGCATCGGGATTCATGGTGCTGCCGGAAAGGGTCCGCACTCGCATCCTGCCGCACATGATCAGCTTCGCGACCGGCGCGTTGCTGGGTGCGTCGCTGTTGGCAATCCTGCCCCATGCGATCGAATATTCGGGAACCCACCTGCATGAACTGGGGGCGAGCCTGGTGGGTGGGATTTTGCTGTTTTTTGTCCTTGAAAAGCTTGTCTTATGGCGCCATAGCCATGACCATGGCCACGATTGCGGCGAGCATTCGCCGTTGCTGCACTCGCGGGCGGAATCCTCGGCGTATCTGGTTTTGATCGGCGACAGCCTGCATAACTTCGTCG
>Ga0075026_100001111_pt1 | contig 11314 bp, 13 predicted proteins | sample Str012_2_FD_71392 | JGI IMG/M metagenome (GOLD analysis project Ga0075026, IMG submission 71392) | Freshwater sediment microbial communities in response to fracking from Pennsylvania, USA - Straight Creek_MetaG_SC_2012 | ecosystem: Environmental > Aquatic > Freshwater > Creek > Sediment...
GTGTCGTGGAGGACGTCGAGCGCCGACTCGTGCAGGAACGCGACCTGATCGTCGCTCATCACACGCGCCGGTTCGAAGGGGTTCACCAGGTGGCCGTAGTCGGTGGCCCTGGCCGGACGCGCTGCACGCGACGGCCGTCGCCGAACACGATCGGGTGCGGGCGTGTCGCTCACACTGCGCCGTTCACGTGACGCTGACGAGGCGACCGGTGACGGTGATGCGCCACTGCAGCGAGGTGGGCTGTCCGTTCTGCAATGAGCACGCAACCAATTGCGCCGTGACCGGCGGGAAGTAGTGGGTGATGTTGGAGATGGCCGAGTAGCGAGGCGGCGTGACGCCCACGTAGACGACGCGATAGTTGTACCAGTGGCCGTTGGTGCCCCGCAGCGAGAACGTGGAGCCCAGCTTGACCGTCTCGATGTGGCGGAACATCCCGGCACCGGTGGTGCGATGGCCGAACACCATGATGTTGCCGGCCCGCTGCAGGGTGCGCAGAGTGCGATACACCGCACCGAGCACGCCGTTGACGCCGCCGATCTTCTGATCGACGATCGCCATCAGGTTGTCGTCGGCACGGTATTTCACCGTACGCGCGTGGGTTCCTGTCGAGTCGGTCCATCGCACGGCATTGACGCTGGAGGGCGCGATCGAACGGTTGGCCACCGGGGGTCGTGTTGCCACCGGACGGGCGCCCAGGAACCAGCCCGTGACGTCGACCACCATGTAGGCCCCGACCGCGCTGCTGAGCGCGACGCCACGCGTACTGGTGCGCACGATGAACTGGCTGGCCACCGACTCGGGCCACGTGCTGACGCGCGACACCACCACCGCCGGCCCCGCCGGTACGCCCGCAGGCTTCGCCACCACAGAGCCCGTGTCCCACATGCCCGCGGTGAGCAGGTTGCCGACGACGGCCGACACCTCGGCCGTCGTGCCGGTCGAGAACTCGAAGGTGACGGGTCCGATCGGCGCGATCGGTCGACCGGTCATCTGGTCGAGCCGCCGCCGCACCGTGGTGGGTACGAACAGGCCTGCGATCGACTTCGGCGCCGATGCACCCGAATACCAGCCGAGCACGTCGACGGTGACGTGCGCGCCACGGCTCGAGAACACGCGAATGTTGCGGTGCGGCGACGCCAGTCGAACGATGGCCGTGTTGGCGCGGGTCTGACCCTTCGTGTCGGTGACCACGCTCCACGAGAGCGGAACCCTGGCATCCGACGGATACGCCGTGACGGAGCCGGCCGAGGTGTGATCGACGATGAGCGACACCACCGCGGCCTCGGCGCCGACCGGCACGGCTGCGCCGAGGTCGACGATGATCGACGTGCCCGCCCGGACCGACCGCGACGAGGCCACTCGGGTGGCTCCGTTGTTCGCAGTGCTGAGCCGGCCATCGGCGACGGCCCCCACGACCGGCACGTAATAGCCCTGCAGATCGACCGCCACGTCCATGCCCACCGTGCGACGGATGTCGATGGCGCCGATGGCACTGAGGTGCACGTGCACGAGGTTCGACACCGACTGGCCCTTGACATCGGCGACGATGTTGGCGCTGGTGGGCACCGGGTCGCCAGCGCCGTAGACCGCGGCGCGACCGGCGCCCCTGGTGGTCATCGCGGTGACGTTGACCACGACCTCGGTGGCGTTGGCCGGCACGCCGAGACGACCGGCGACCTTCACACGGAACACGCTGGGCACCGGGCGGGTGAAACCGTACGCGCCCTTGTCGGGCCGCGTGTCGGCGAGGCGCACCGGCCCGACGGGCACGAACTTCGACGTGTGCGCAGGCAACGCCGCCGCCGCCGACACCTGCTGCGGCACCGGCGACGCGACGGCCACGGTGACACCCACCAGCAGCATTGCAGCAACGGCGACACGGGAACGTCGGGCGCACATGGACGTACGGCCGATGCCGTGTTGCAGTCGATTCACACCGTCACGATAGGCGCCGATCCCGTCAGAAGTAGATGATCGACTCGGCCTTCGCCTCGGCCGCGTCGAGGTCGTCGGTGTAGGCGCCGGTGCTGAGGTACTTCCAGCCGCCGTCGCAGACGATGAACACGATGGTGCCGGATTCGATCTCGCTCGCCACCTTGGCAGCACCCGCCAGCGCGGCCCCCGACGAGATGCCGGCGAACACGCCACATTCGTTGACCAGGCGGCGGGTCCATTCGAGGCTTTCGCGCGGACGAACGACGCGTTTGCGATCCAGCAGTTCGGCGCCGTGCCACATCTCGAACAGCGGGGGTATGTAGCCCTCGTCGAGGTTGCGCAGGCCCTCCACACGCTCGCCCAGCGGCGGCTCGATGGCCACGACCTTGATGTCGGGGTTCTGTTCCTTCAGGAACCTGCCCGTGCCCATCAACGTGCCGCTGGTGCCGAGACCGGCCACGAAGTGCGTGATCTCCGGACAGTCTCGCCAGATCTCGGGGCCGGTGCCCTCGTAGTGCGCCAACGGATTGCCCTCGTTGCCGTACTGGTAGAGGAAACACCACTCGGGGTGCTGCTCGGCGAGGGCCATCGCCCGCTTCACTGCGCCGTTGCTGCCCTCCTCACCGGGGGTGAGGATGAGTTCGGCGCCGAACACCTCGAGCATCTGCCGACGCTCGATCGACACGCTGGTGGGCATCAAGATCTTGATGGGATGGCCCTTCATCTGGGCGATGGCAGCCAGCGCGATGCCGGTGTTGCCCGACGACGGCTCCACCAGTGTCTGGCCGGGCTGCAGGCGGCCGTTCTTCTCGGCCTGCTCGATCATGTGCTTGGCGATGCGATCCTTCACCGAGCCGAACGGGTTCTGGCTCTCGAGCTTGGCCACGATGCGCACCTGCGGGTTCGGCGACAGACGGCTCACATCGACCATCGGCGTGTTGCCGATGAGGTCGAGGACGCTCTCATTGATGATCATCCTGCTCACCTCGTGCTCGGGACCTGGGCGTGATGTGCAACCCACCCGGGAGGGGCGAGTATTCCGATCAGACGGGTCGTAATTCTAACGGCGCGTCAGCCGACGCCGACGGGAACGTCGCGGATGTCGGTCATCTCGGGGCCGACGATGCGATACGCACGGGTTTCGGGGGCCTCGCGCTTGAGGCTGACGATGACGTAGTGCCAGTCGGGATCCGGCGCCTGAGCGACGTCGGTGGGGCTCGGATACGGCTCGCTGTGGGTGTGGCTGTGGAACACGCCCACGATGGCCAGGCCGTCGTCGTCGGCGTCGCGCTCGGCACGCAGCAGCTCCTTGGGCGGAATGCTGTAGATGCGGGCCGATTCGGCGGCATTGGTGCAGGCGACGAAGCGCAGCACGCGGGATCCCTGCCCCACGAGCAGTCCGCACGCCTCGAGCGGGTAGCCGCCGTAGGCGTGGCCGATCATCTCGGCGAAGGCCTGCGCGGTGAAGCTGAGCGGCGAGGACGCGTGTTCGGCGGACATCGTCGGGAAGGCTACCGATACCCTGTGAGGTCCATGGCACCCACCCGCGACAAGGCAAAGAGCGCCATCGGCGAGGGCCGCCGGCTCATCGCCTCCAATCGGCGCGCTCGGCGCGACTACGCCATCCTCGACTCCATCGAAGCCGGCATCGTGCTGTCGGGCAGCGAGGTGAAGGCGCTGCGCGAGGGCCACGCCCAGATCGCCGACGCCTTCGCCCGCGTGATCCGCGGCCAGGTGTGGCTCGACGGAGTGCACATCCCGCCCTACCAGTTCGCGCACGGTGTGGGCGCCCACGACCCCGATCGCGCTCGTAAGTTGCTGTTGCACAACCGTGAGATCGCCAAGCTCGATCACCAGATCACCACCGAACACCTCGCGCTCATCCCGCTGTCGCTCTACTTCAAGGACGGCCGGGTGAAGGTGGAACTCGGCCTCGCTCGCGGCCGAAAGAAGAGCGACAAGCGTCAGGCGCTCGCCGAGCGCGACTCGAAGCTCGAGATGCAGAAGGCGATGGGTCGTGCCCGCAAGGGCATGAGCTAACCGTTCACCGGCTCGATGGAAGGGTCACCGCGCTCTGCTCAGTCGGTGGCTCGGTCGGCCGATTCGAGCGTCACGACGTACCCGACGTCGCCGTGCTGACGGCCGAGCCCGACGATCGAACCACCGGCCGCGAAGAGTGCCGCCAGTTGCTCGCCGACACGTCGGCGCAACTCTCGCGCGTGAGCAGGATTGTCGTCACGGAGCTGCTGGTAGTCCGCCGGCACCACGATGACGTCGCGGCCGCCAGGATCGATCGAGCGACCGCCGACCTGGGCGTCGAGTCGCCACGACACTTCGAGTCGATCGGTGATGTCGCCGGTGTTGAAGGCGTCGCGCCGTTCGCCGTAACAGTTGGGGTGGAAGCCGAGCACGGTGGTGCCGAGGCGCAACAGGTTGAACGATGCGACGGTCGCGACGATCGGATCGTAGGTCCACCTCATCTCGGTGATGCCGTGGCGTAGACACTCGGCGCGCTGGGCGAGCTTCAGGGCGAAGCCGACACCTGCGCCGCGCACACCGGGCAGCACACCGACCTGGTGGGAGTGGAGGTGCACGCCACCGTTCCAGCCAAGCCACCCGAGCGAGAAGCCGATGGCCTCTCCGTCGCGCAGCGCCAACATCAGCCCGGCACCGCCGAGGGCAAGACCGCGCAGGACGTTGCGAGGAGGAACGACCTCCGGACCCCACACCGATTCGATGGTGGCCCGCATCGCATCGAGTTCGACCGGTTCGAACATGCTGCGCACGACGACTCCAGCCGACGCCGCAGCGCGAGCTGCCTCATCGAGCGCCGTGTCGGCGTAGGTGGTCGTGACCTCGTCGGTGTGCTGCAACTTCGCCATGCTCTGCGCGCCTGTCCTCCTGCTGAACTACGTTCGTCAGTCAATCGCACGGAGACGAGGAGCGCCATGCCTGTGCGCACGTCGGCCATCGGCCACCAGTTCGACCCCATCGACATCGCCACCGACGCTCGCTGGACCATGGCCTACGCCGCCGGGGTGCCCGACGAGCGGCCAGAGCTCTACGACACCGGGCACCACCTCGCGGTGCACCCGTTGTTCCCGGTCGGCCCCGAGTGGGCGATGGTCACCGGCAATCGCTCGCTGCCCGTCGGCCTCACGCTCGACGAGGCCCGGCGCGGCATCCACCTCACCCACGACCTGTTGCTGATGCGTCCGCTCACGGCCGACGGGCACTATCGGCTCACCGCGCACGTTGCCGCCGTGGCCCGCAGATCGGCCGGTGCCACGACCGACATGTTGATCACCGCCACCGACGAGCACGGCGAGGTGGCCTGGCGCACGCGCATGTCGTCGCTCTACCTGGGCGTGGAACTGGAGGGCGAGCCCGCCGACGACGGCAGCGAGTGGCCCCCGCTGCCCGAGGAACCGAAGGTGGCGCCCATCGTCAGCCGCTCGTCGCTGGTGCGTCCCGTCGACGCGCACGTCTACACCGAGTGTGCGCGCATCTTCAATCCCATTCACACCGACGTCGTGGCGGCGCACGCCGCCGGGCTCGCCGCGCCCATCCTGCACGGCACCGCCACGCTCGCTCGCGCCGTGTCGATCGCCACCGATCTCGCGGGCGTGCCCGTCGCCGCGGTGTCGCGCATCGCCGGCCGGTTCGGCGCGATGGTCGACCTGGGCACCACCATCGACGTGCGCGTGCTGAAGATCGAGCAGCACGGATTCCGCTTCGACGTGCTCAACCAGGCCGGCCAGCGAGCCATCGCCCACGGCGTCGTCGAACACGGCTGACCCGGCGACGTCCGAGCTACTGCGCGGCGTCCCAGGCGGCGCGGTAGGCGGCGGCGAGCGACGCGACCGTGTCGTGTGCGTTCAGGCCGCTCGGGTTGGGCAGTACCCACAGCTCGGCGCCACCGAGCCGTTCGAGCTGACGCCCTGCGACGGCTTTCGGCCGATCGAACGCCCGGCGGTAGGCGGTGAGGCCGAGCACCGCCACCACCCTCGGTCGCAGTCGTGCCACCTTGGCCTCGAGCCCGACTGCGCCTGCACGCAACTCGGCCGTGGTGAGCTCGTCGGCCCGTGCGCTGGCGGTGGGCACGATGTTGCTGATGCCGATGCCCAGGTCGCGCACCATGCACAGGTCGTCAGGCCGCATCCCGGCGCTGGCATCGACCAACGTCGGCGTGATGCCCGCGAGGTGCAGCGCGGGCCAGAAGCGGTTGCCCCTGCGAGCGAAGTGGGCGTTGACGGCCGCGGTCCACAGACCGGGGTTGATGCCGACGAACAGCACGCGAACGCGCCGGCCGACGAGATCGTCGACCGGCGTGCCGTGGAACTGCTGCAGCTCGGCGCGGGTGAAGCGCGCCATCGGGTGATCAGGCGACGATCTCGGAGACCTGCATCGCCGGCTGGATGTTGGTGTAGTTGGCGACGTCGGCCATCACTTCACCCATGCGCGGGTTACCGAACGCGGCCTGCAGCGCGTCCATCGAGTCGAAGTAGAAGCTCACGGCTGCTGCGTTGGGCTGGCCGTCGACGCCCTTCTCGATCTCGGTCTTGGCGGGGGCGAACACCTCGTTGCACATCGGCACGTGGCTGGCCTTGTAGTAGTCGTGGTCGAAGGTCGTGCCTTCGCCGTTCGGGTATGACACGGTGAGTTTGATCATGAACGCGAAGGGTAGGGCGCGGGGCCGCCGTACATCGACTCGTAGAGCTTGTCGATGGTGGGTCGCGTGATCAGCGTGTAGGTGTCGGCGATGGCCGTTTCACGGTGGGCCTTCTGCGCCTCGAGACGCTCGGGATCGAACACCACCTTCAAGAACGCGGCGCGGCTGGGGAACACGTTGAAGCGGATCTGGTCCCACTCGCGACCGTCGCCGAGGATCGTGCCCTCCACCTGCGTCCACGCGGCCAGTCGCACACCGTGCGGCACGGCGATCTTCGCGGCGTGATCGGTGTAGGTGGCCATCTCCTGGCGACGCTCGTCATCCTTGAACTTGAGCACGTGCACCACCACGACGTAGGGGTCGTCGGCCGTGGGCGGGCAGGGCACCTCGGCCCACGTGGGCGCGTCGGCCGGCACCGACGGGATCGACATCGGCAGGCAGCCGGCCACGATGGTGGTGGCCATGCCGGCCTCCTTGTGAGCGTGGAGCTCCTGGAAGTCGGGGCGGTTCTGCATCTCGATGAACGAGCGACGCGACGGGTACTTCACGATGCCCACGCGATCCCACTTGGGGACGTCGTTGAGGAACTGCGTGTCGACGTCGGCGAAAAACACCGGCTCGGCACCGATGGCCTCGAGTGGCCCGAGCGGCGCGTAGCGATCGTCGGCCTCCTTGCCGCTGATGTCGCTGGCGCGACCGTCGGCGTAATCGGCCCTGTCGCGGTAGCTCATCAGGTTCACCATCCAGATGGGCCCGTCGTCCTGCGGCGGTGTGGTGGCCAGTTGCATGCCGTACTCGCGGTTCACCTGTCCGTAGCGGACGCTCTCACCCGCAACCCTGTCGTGTGCCATCGCACGCCCCTTCGAGGTAGTGGCAGAGAGTATGTCATATCTCTGCAGCTCCCCTTCCCATCGGGCGGGCCAAGGGGTACCGTCGACGACATGGGTGCGGCCGACAACGAGTTCGTGGGCGAGCCCGGCGAGGTGCTGCGTGCGCTGCACGACGACCTCGAAGCGCGCGCCGCGGCCCTGCGCACCGGCGCCACGGTGCCCAGCGGCGGCATCTCGTTCGGCAAGCGGGTCGGCGAAGGCACGAGCATCGCCATCGAGCGGTTCGCCGACGTGGCCATCCACGACCAGATCGTCGGCCAGCTGGCGCTGGTCGACGCCGCGCTCGCCCGGGTCGACGAGGGCACCTACGGCGCCTGCCAGGTGTGCGGCAAGCCCATCGCCCGCGAGCGCCTCGAGGCGATCCCGTGGGCTGCCACCTGCGTGGCGTGCGCGTAACTCCCGGACACTCCATCGCACCCCGCTGCTACGCTGGAAGTGCAATCTCAACCAGGGGCTGACAGGTTTCGACGTCAGAGTGTCTGTACGAGCGTGCGACCCGAGTTGCTCAGACTCGCTAAACGGGGCAACCACAAGAATTGCCAACGAGCAGTTCGCTCTCGCCGCCTGATTTCCAGGTGAGTGAAGAGACATCGTGACCAGAAATGGCGCACGGGGCCGATCCACCGCAGCCCGGCAACAGAAGCGGGGGATGACAGCGGAAAAGACTGCTGACGTCGGGAAAGACCGATGACGATTCGGAAAGACGATTCGCGGGCCACCAGCAATGGTGGCCATCCGACCCGCCGGTGCCTCTGCGTCAGAGGATGAGTCGGGAATGGTCGTAGCACGAACGTGGAGTGCCTGATGGACGGGAGTTCGATTCTCCCCAGCTCCACCATGGGGTGTAAGCGAAATAGCGCCTCCACCCAGAGCGTAAGAGGGACGCTCGGTCCTCGAACCGAGCGTCCCTCTTACGTTCGGCGACGATCCCCCGCCTGAGCCGTATCGCGCCCGACACAGGTGGACTGTCCGTGCCGCGGCCAGGATCGCAACCACGCAATGTCCGTTTGTTCGGCGAACCTTCGTTCACTCCGCGTGGGCGTGCCCAGAGCGCCCAGGCGACGGAGTCGTCAATCAGACGACTCCGTCGACGAGCAGGCGGCCGACGACAGCCCCACGCGCGGCACGCCACATCGGGATTGCTCAGTGGGCGACGCCCGCCATCGGCGGCCTGTTGCCGTGATGGAGGAACGCGAAGCGGTGCTGTCCAGCGAAGAACAGGCCCCAACCCGCGAGTCCCAGCATCAGCAGGCCGGGAATGACGAAGAACCACGTGAACAACCTGAAGTTCGGCAGGCTGTTGACGCTGGCGTAGTTGCCGACCTGCGCCTGCATCGTGGTCACCAACGGCGCATAGTGCGCCAGCCCAGCGGGCACCTGCTGGAAGATGCCGACGTTGCTCGACATCATCCCCAGCAGATTGCCGAAATCGGCCTGCATCTGTGGCAGACCCGCAAGCATCGCCGACATCGCCGGATAGTTCGTGGCGAGGAACTGCTGCACCTGCGCGGGCGTCATGTTGAGGGCCTGGGCGAGCCCGGGCACCAGCTTGGCGGAGTCGGTCTGCATCCCCTTGATGCCGTCGAGATAGGCGTTGAACTTGGCAACGTTCTCACTGCTCATCGCTGGGACCACCTTGCCGAGCGGCACGAACACGTCGTTGTAATAGGCGGCGGTCTTATCCACGTTGGCCTGGGCCATCAATGGATGAAAGCTGTCGAGCATCTGCTGCCCGTGATCGGCCTTCGACGGTAGGCCGAGCGCGAACGGCGCGGCAATCATCACAACTCCGAGTACGGCAACGATCCAGAGGACCTTGCGCATGGCGGTCCGCCTCCTTGTGGCCGCGACGCGGCCTCACCACGATGCTCCGGCCGAACGTCATGCCCATCCAGTGTCCTTGGCGTGGATCTTCTGGGACCTTCAGCCCTAGGAGGTCGCGCGGGCTCCGCAGCGGCAGACAGGGACCAACGTCGGCGAGATCGACTGCGTGTCCTCTGCTCGCCGGACGGTGGCATGCACGCCGGGCGTTAGGGTCGGCTGCTCGGAGGCTCGAATGGACGTGTTCAACGCACTCGAAGTTGCGACCGACGAGTTCGGGCGACGCATCGCTGCGGTACAGCCGACCGGTTGGACCGGCCCCACCCCGTGCCCCGATTGGGACGTCCACTACCTCACCGCCCACGTGGTGGGTGGCAACCGTTTCGCCGTGTTGATCCTCGGCGGGATGAGCGCCTCGGACGCGATCGACAGCGTCATGTCAGCGCCTCAACTCGGCGACGATGCGCTGTCGGCGTGGGCGATCACCTCGGTGGCGCAACTGGACGCGTTTCGCGATGCCGAGGTGTTGGCGCGGCGGGTCGACCATCCACTTGGCGAGATCACTGGCCGGGAGTTCTTGGAGTTCCGTGTCTTCGACATCACGCTGCACGCGTGGGACCTGGCGCGCTCGATCGGAGCAGACGAGCGACTCGATGCTGACTTGGTTCACACCGTGCTCGGCATTGTCGAGAACGGACCGGAGGGTATGGGCTTCGGGATCGCAGCACTGCCGAATGCTGACGGGGCCGGGTCACCGCAGGCGAGACTCCTCGACCTCACTGGCCGTCGCTGACCCAGCGCCGCACCGAACGACCGATCTGGGCGACCTGCGGAACTCGCTCGATGAAGGCCAGTTGCCCGGACGACGACGGGAAGGTGCTGTCGCCGCCAGACCATGACGGCTTCGATGCGTGGGTCTCGCCTGTGACCGGTGCAAGGACATCGGCCGCCGCTTCGGGCACTCTGCGCTGCTCTTCGTTTACCGGAACCCGATCCTCAATCGCCGTCGGGCAGCAGTGGGATCGTCTCGCTACGGCGCGATCAGGTCGAGGACGCGTCGAGCGATTTCGAGCGGGTCCGGGGCGTTCGTCGTGTCGATCTCAAGGTTGTATGTCCAGCCTCCGTGGACTTGGAGAGATGCTGCGGCGATTCCGGCCCACCGGCCGGTTCTCCGTTCACGGTGCACCAGTACGTCGAAGTCGCACCTCATACCGACGCAGATCAGCTCGATTCCGCTGAAGACGTCGACGATCTCGTCGTGGGTGTGGCCCGCTGCTGACAGCGTGACGTGGTTGCCTGCACGGGCGAGCGCTCCGATCGCTGCCAGATAGCCGCGGTGCAGCGATGGTGCGCTGTCGCGCCAGATCAGGTAGCCGGGCTGCACGGTGCCGATCTGCTCGGGCTCGTCGAGGACGACCAGTGGAAATGGGGCGATGGATTGCAGGGACAGCATCAACGTCGACTTGCCGGCGCCGGATGGGCCGTTGACGACGATGACTCGACCGCCCCGGACACCGGCGAATCGGGCTGGCTGGATGTACGTGTGTAGCCAGGTGAGCAGCCCAGTCTCGTCGCGAGCGAACACCACGCGGGCGCCACCCGCGTCAGTCGTGATGACGGCATCGACGCGTGAGTCGCTTCCGGCGATCGAGTTGATCGAGCAGTGATCGCACACCGGGCGAAGCTGCGCAGTGATCGCGTCGCCGTCGGCGGTCGACGCGAGGAGGTCGGAGATCGTGCGACCGTCGCGGACGCGCTCGATGAGATCGCGCAAGAGCGCCGCAGAAGGTTGATCTTCGTCGGTCACCCGATCCACGTACGCCAGCGTAGAACGCGCAGCTGACCGCTGAGCCGCTCGGCAACGCGCGCAGCTCGCTCGACGGGCGGTGCGAACAGGCCCCGGTAGGGCCAACCAACTGAGTGCCGACCCACGCAGCTCTGCCCCTGTGCACGTTGGACACTCGCTTCCGGCCGGGCACGAGGCGCTACCTCCGAG
>Ga0075026_100001113_pt1 | contig 11312 bp, 12 predicted proteins | sample Str012_2_FD_71392 | JGI IMG/M metagenome (GOLD analysis project Ga0075026, IMG submission 71392) | Freshwater sediment microbial communities in response to fracking from Pennsylvania, USA - Straight Creek_MetaG_SC_2012 | ecosystem: Environmental > Aquatic > Freshwater > Creek > Sediment...
GGGATCGCGGGCCCCGGTTTCGCCTCGCTCGAACCCCGATCGAGGGCCTGGGTCGCCGAACCCTGCGAGGTTGGACCCGTCGGCGTGGAATACCTGGTCCGAGCAGCCCGTGTCACCGACATCGACCGCATCGTCGCGCTCAGCAACGAGGCGGTACGGATCGACCCTGACCGGAGCCCGCTCGGGGCAGCGGACCTGATGCGTCAGTTGGTCTACCTGCCGCAGGCCAGCATCGTCGTCGCGGAATCGCAGCGGGTCGTCGTCGGTGGCGCGATCCTCGCGCTGCGGCCGTCCGTCCAGGCCGGCGGATACGTCGGCACCATCGACCTCCTGGTCGTGGATCCGGATCACGACGCCGACCGGATCACCGCCGCTCTCCTCGAGGAGCTGCTCCGCTCCGCCAGCAACAAGGGCTGCACCGTCGTCGAAGCCGAACGGCCGGACGACACCACGCTCCCGCGCTGGCAGGGGATGGGCTTCACCGAGGCGGGTCCTCGCATCTCTCGAACGGTGGCCGCAGCGGGTTCCGCCGCGCGTCGCTCCATTTGAACGTCCCCGCCGAGCTGCGTGTGCGCGCCGGCCGGACACAGCACTAGAACACCAAGGAGTACCAGTGGGCAAGAACGTCGCCGTCTTCGTGGACGTGGCGAACATCTTCTATGCGGCCAAGGCCGCGGGCGTGGACATCGACTACGTCACTCTTCTGAAGGCAGCATCCGCCGGGCGCGACCTCGTGCGCGCCTATGCCTATACCGGGCTCGACCCGGACAACGAGAACCAGCGCAACTTCCATGACTTCCTGCGCCGCAGCAATTACAAGGTCGTGAGCAAGGACATCCGTAAGTACGGCGACGGCAAGGTCAAGGCGAACCTCGACATCGAACTCGTCGTCGACATGATGAAGACGGCCCGGAACCTGGACATCGCGATCGTGGTGTCGGGCGACGGCGATTTCGCGCCGGCCATCCGGGCGGTCCAGGAACAGGGCGTCCGCGTCGAGGTCATCAGCTTCCGCGGCAATACCAGCTCCGACCTCATCGAGGTCGCCGACCAGTTCACCGACATCGTCCAGTTGGCGCGCGTCGAGAAGGGCACGCGCTCGGGTCGCCGGGTCGCCGACGGCGATGACGCGGACCTGTCGATGACCGAGGTCCCGGACAAGCAGACCGAAGGGACCGGCGCGGGACGAGGTCGTGGTCGTGGCCGCGGACGCGGCCGCGACGCCGAGCCCGTCGCCGCGGCGGGACGCCCGCGCGGGCGCACCCGGTCGGAACCCGCAGAACCGGTCGCCGCGAGCGGCAGGACCGACGGGCAGGGGCTCATCGCCCTGCCGGGAGAACGCCTGTCGCGCGCCGCCGGGGCACTGACCGAAGAGGATCTTGCCAAGGCCGAGGTCTTCCGCCTCGACGATCTCGATGACGAGGCGACCGATGCGCTCGACGAGTCCACCCGGGAGCTGGACGCCTCCGCGGACGGCGAGGACGGGGAGCCACGTCGTCGTCGACGCCGTGGCGGTCGGGGTCGGGGTCGTGGCCGGGCCCGTAGCGAGGACGGCGGAGTCGAGGACGAGGCGGCCGCCGAGCCGACCGAGCGGACCGAACAGCCCGAGCGCGCTGCCCCCGTCGCGCGGGCAGCGCGCCCGCAAGCGCAGGACGACGACGAGGACGTGGCACCCGCACGGCGGGGGCCCCAGCCGACGCCGTTCGGCTCCGTCTGGGATTCACAACTCGGGACGCCGTCCGCGTCGACGGCGCCGCGGGCGCCGATCACCGATGACGAGGACTTCGACGAGCCGGAGATCCCCGAGTACCTGATCGCCGAGCAGCGCCGCGGTGCGAACCGCGGCGGTGGTGGTGGCAATCGCGGGGCGCGTGGCGGGAGGTCCGCCTACCAGTCCGCGATGGAACGTGAGCGATACGGGCGTGGTGGCGGCGGAGGCGGCATCAACCGCTATCCTGACGTCAGTGCCCGCCCGCGGCCGAGCGCGCAACCGCGCGAGGAGCGCGGCTATGGTCGAGGCGACCGCCCGGCGGCGCCGGGGCCACGCAACTCGAGCGAACCGTGGAGCGACGTTCCACCCGAACTCGAGGCCATGCTCCGGGCGCAGGTCGCCCAGAAGCCCGTCTCGAGCCGGCCGGCTCCGGCTCCGCTGATCGACGAGGCGACGGCCGACGAGGTCGGCGCGATCGACGTGGTCGAGTCGGCAGCGGCGCCGAAGGCTCGTGCCGCACGCAAGCCGGCCGCACCCAAGGCGACCGATGCCCCGAAGACCCGAGCTCCGCGCAAGTCGGCCGCCACGGCGAGCGTCGCCGTGACTGCCGAGGCACCGCTGACCGAGGCCACCGCGGCCGATGCCGACATGCCGACTCCGAAGGCCGTCAAGCCGCGAGCGGCGCGCAAGCCGGCGGCCGCCAAGGGGACCGCAAAGGCGGCCGCCAAGGGGACCGCCGAGTCGGACGCCTCGGCCGATGGCGACGCGACGCCAGGGGCGCCGAAGCGCCGGACCACCCGCAAGGCGGTCCCGGCCGAGAACGCCTGACCGTCCATTCGATGGAAGGGGCCCGGACCCGGGGGCAGGCGGCCGCGCTCGTCGCTGTGACGGCCATGATCCGTGGTCCGGCTCCCCAGGCGGTCCTGTTCGTGGGTCCCGACGGGGTGGGCAAGACGACCCTGGCGCTCGACCTCGCGGCGGGGCTGTTGTGCACCGCCGACCGAGCGGAGCGACCATGCCGGGCCTGCCGGTCGTGCCGGCTTCTCGCGCACGACGGTCACCTCGACCTCCACCGGCTGGGACCTGCCGGCCCTGGTCGCCAGGTGGTAATGGGCGGGCCGGACGCCAAATACCGCGGAGTGAAGGACCTCATTGGCGAGCTGTCGCTGATGCCGATGGAGGGCGGCGCCCGGGTCGCAATCATCGAGTCCGCTGACCGGATGAACGAGGACGCTCAGTCGGCCCTGCTCAAGACACTCGAGGAACCGCCCAGTGGCGTGACGATCATCCTGTGCGCGGACGCCGAGGCTCGCCTCCTACCGACCGTCCGGTCCCGCTGCTTCCGGGTTCGGCTCGGACTCGTCGGGTCGCGCGACATCGAGGCGATCGTCGCGGACCACGGCCTGGCGGATCCACCGACGGCGGCCCGGCTCGGACGGCTCGCCGGTGGACGGCCGGGAGTTGCGCTGGCCTATGCGCGCGCACCGGACGCGGTCCTCATCCGCTCCGAATTGACACGTGTCCTGCTCGACATGACGGACGCCGGACCTGCCATCCGGCTCGCGGCAGCACGGGCGGCGATCCCTCGCGCGATCACCCTGTCCGTCGTCCTGGCGTCGGGGAGCTCGGCCGCGGCCCCGGCCCGCGCCGGTCGTCGCCGCACCGGATCGGCGGCCGGGCCCGCTCCGTCTGCCGTCCAGCCTGCCGAGACGAGTGACGCTTCCGACACCGAGGACCCGGCGACCGATCCGGATGACATGACCGTCACAAAGACGCGCCCCCCCGCCACGGAACGTCGCCGTGGCGTCGAGGTCCTGCTCGGGCTGTGGTCCGATGTGGCCCGCGACCTCGTGCTCATCGGCTCGGGCGGTGCCCGGTCGGTCCACGACACCGTCCTGCTCGACGAGCTCGCGGCCATCGCCGCGGCGATCGATCCCACCGATGCCGAGGCTTTCCTGGTCCGTGCCGCCCGGTCCGCTGAGTGGCTCGCAACGAACGTCTCGCCCGAACTCATCCTCGACACTCTCGTGCTCGCCTGGCCGCGCCGAGTGGTCGCTGCATGAGTCCCACGTCACCTGAGACCGACAGCGCCCGCCTTGACGCAACGATCATCGGACGCGTCCAGGGGGTGGGTTTCCGCTATTTCGTGCTCCGCGAGGCGATGGCGCTCGGGCTCGAGGGCTGGGTCGCGAACACCTCCGACGGCGCCGTCCGGTGTGTCGTCGAGGGTCCACGGGCCTCCCTCGAGACGCTCCTCGAGCGCCTCCACGAAGGTCCCGTCTCGGCGATCGTGGACCGGGTCAGTGCGGCATGGATGCCCGCCACGGGCACCCTCGGCCGGTTCGCCGTCCGAAGTGGCGGGCATCCCGGCGACTGACGACTGACCATCGGCGCCCGGCGAACCGGACGAGATGACTATTCCTTCGGACCGATCCCGAGCGCCATCCTGATGCACGATGGAGCCGAACTCTGCGGCCGAGGACCTTCCTGCGCTGTACCGCGCCGTGCTCGACCGCGTTGCCGAGATCGCGTCGACTGGCCGGCGACCGCTCGCCAACGACGTCCGTGCGCAGGCCATCCGCATCTACTCGCGAGCCTGGGATGAGCGTGCGCGGCGAGAGCTCGAATCGCTCCTGCGACGCCACTCGGCCGAACTTGCGACACATCCGGCGCGCCGCGGTTCGCGCCGCCGTTCGGTTCGCGCCGCCTGATCGTCAGGACCCGAAGGCCTGACAGGACGAGCCGTTCGGCGCCGTCCCACCCCGGCGTCGTAGGCTTGTGGGGTGTCCGATGAGACGATCCGAGACCTGATCGACCGTGCGCTCGATGCCTACGCGGTGCTCGAGGAGCGCGGCGAGGAGATCGAGGACGAGTGGTCGTATGTGGCCGACCTGTCCGACGCCTGGCGGACGCGGCTCGACGCGATCGCCGCTCACCACGGGACCGCCGAGGCGCCGGACGAGGCCGCTGCCGCGGTCGACCTCGCGATCGACGAGATCGGCCGGATCGAGGATCCGCACCGCGCCATCGATTGGCTGTCGACCTTCCCCCAGGTCGTGCTCCTCGCCATCGGGGAGCGGCCGTGAGATTCCAGGACGCGGCACGCGACGCACGGGCGGTCGTCTATGCCGGCATCCAGGCGGATCCCCTCGTCGGCAGGGCCGCCTCGCTCCTTGTCGACGCAACACACGCCGAGCGGCTGCTCGCGCGGGCCGTCATGAACGGCCAGACCACCGAACCGGACCGCTGGCGAGCGATGTTCCCGATGCTGTTCGGATCGGCGGCGACCGCCGAGGCTGGCGATCCGGTGCGCTCGGAGGCGATCCTCGAGGCGTCGCTCGCGGTGGCCGACCGTGGCGAGCAGGTCCGCAGCCAGGTCCGGGGCGCGCTAGTCGAGGAGCTGACCGCCCAACTCCTCGCCCGCCGGGTGATCGCCACCGACGTCCACCGCGAGAGGCGGATCCTGTTCGACGGCGTGCGAGCGGAGATCCACCCATACGACGTGACGATCGAGCGCAACGGTGCGGCCGAGGCGTTCGATTGCAAGTGGGGCGCCCGCGGCATCAACGCCGACGTCCTGCACCAGCTCGACGACGCACGCTCGAACGCGGCGGCCGAAGACGAGACGCTGGCGGTCGCGCTCGTGGTGTTCGATGCGCGCCGGTCGTGTGACGTCCGATTGGCGCGTCAGACGGCGCCGCATGAGGCGACGGGAGTGGTCACGCTCGAGACACTCGACGGGCTGGCCGAGCCGGGTCCGTGACCGAGCCGGACCGGTGCTCCGCGCCGTACCGCGTCCGGTTCGACGAGTGCCGGCCCGATGGGCGCATCCGGACCTCCGTCCTGCTCCGGTACACACAGGATCTCGCCGGGCTCCACTCGGATCGCCGCGGGTTCGGGCGCGCCTGGTACGCGGAGCGCGGGATCACCTGGCTGGTCCGGGCGGCGGAGGTCGAAGTGTTGGAGCCCGTCAGGACCAGTGACGAACTCGTCGGGACGACCCAGGTCGCGGGCTGGCGCCGGGTGTGGGCGCGCCGCCGGACCGATTTCCACGACGTGGCCGGGACGCTCGTCGCGCAGGTCAGGATCGACTGGGTCCTGCTCGACGCGCGCGGCGTCCCGACGCGCATCCCGGCCGAGTTCGAGCCCGCATTCGGGGCTGCGCCGTCGACGGTCGGTCTGCTCCGGGTGAACCTGGGTGAGGTGCCGGTCGGCGCCTCCACGTCCTCTCGCACCGTCCGTCCTCAGGAACTCGATCCGATGGACCACGTCAACAACGCGGTCTATGCGGATTGGCTGGAGGAGGCCATCCTGGCCGAGGGCGGCGACGTTGCGGTCGGGGCGATCCCGCGGCTCGCGAGGCTGGAATACGCAAGGGCAGCCGCGCCCGGCGCGTCGGTCGGTGTCGAAGTGTGGCCGGACGGCGACGCGTGGTCGTGCCGGCTCGCCGATGCCGACGGCGACCTGCTTCGCGCCCGCCTTGAGCTGCTCGCCGGGCACACGCCAGACTGACGGACCCGGCACCATAGGCGAGCCAGCCATCGTCCCGACGGAGCCCGACCATGAGCCAGAGCCCGATTCCCGACCCGGTCGATTCCGCCGAGGCGTATCGCGCCACGCTGCTCGCTGCCCTTGGCGAGGTGGATCCCGCGGTCGCCCAGCGCGAGACGTCGGCGAGGATCCGGGCACTCTTCGACGAGGCCGGCGATCTCCTGCGCGTCCGGCCCGAGCCAGGCGAATGGTCCGTGCTCGAGTGCGTCGGCCACATCGTCGATTCGGAACTGGTCTCCGGAACCCGCGAGCGATGGATCCTCGCCGAAGACGAGCCGGTCATCGTCGGCTACGACCAGGCGCTCTGGGTGGACCGACTCGAGCACAACGCCGACGACCCGGCGCTGCTCGCCGCGACATTCGAGGTGCTACGTACCGCGAACCTCGACCTGTGGGCGCGCAGGCCGGTCGCGGATCGTGGGCGGGTCGGGCGCCACAACGAGCGCGGTCCGGAGAGTTACGAGATGACATTCCGGCTGGCGGCCGGGCACGATCGCGTCCATCTCGATCAGGCGCAACGCGCCCTCGAAGCGGTGCGGGCAGCGCGCGGCCGCTGAGCCGGAACGTCCCACGATCCTGGACAGTCGGATCGTCGGGATCGAGCTGATCGCCGATCCGGACACGACCGGGCGGGCTGGATCTGGGTCGTCGAGCGCCGGCAGGCCTAGCCGGCAGGGGCCGCCAGGAGACTGTACTCGCCGTTGTAGCGGACCTGCAGCAGGTTGTTGAACAGGTTGAGCATGTTGATGAAGCCGATGAGGAACGTGAGCTCCACGAATTCCGGGTCGCTGAAGTGCGCGTGCAACCGCTCGGTCAGCGCGTCGGGGATGGTGTTCGAATCCGCCATGGCGGCGCGCGTGTACTCGACCGCCAGTCGTTCCCGCGGGGCCAATGACCCGGTCTGGTCGATGACGACCAGCGGGTCCCCGATGATGTCCGCGATCTGCACGAGATCGCAGTGCGAAGACGTGCAGAACTGGCAGTCGTTCGTCGCCGACGCCGTGATGATGACCAGCTCCTTGACCCTCCGCTCGAGCAGCCCGCCCGGGTAGACGCAAGTCCCGAAGCCGGCGAAGGCGCGCAGGATCTCCGGCCGCAGGCACATCGCCTGGATCATCTCGACCGGCGGTCGGCCGCGCTCCCAGAGTGCCCGGCTCTCGTCGAAGGACGGGTCGTCCTTGACAGCCTCGAACGCGGATCGGATCTCGTCCGGGGTGACCGTGACGCGCATCGATGGTTCTCCTCGAACAAGGCGCAGCGCTCGTGGCGCCCGATCCAGTGTAGGGCCGGCATCGGCCGGAGCATCCAAGCGCCAACCGACCGAATCGCCCGCCGGATTCGGGACCCGCACCACTAGGGTGAGCACGAGGTTGAGGATTCCCGACCCACTTCGCTCTCGGAGGATCGGATGTCCATACGCCCGCGTGCACCGCAGTTCGTCGGGCCCAGCTGTCCAGCGCTCTCCCCAGGGCGAGCTCCCCCCAGTCATCTCCATCGCGGCCAGCGCCCGTCCCGCCGGGTTACCCGGGCCTCCGTCCATCGCGCACGACCGACGCATCGTGCAGACGTCGCTTGGTCCCCGACCCTCTGCCTTCACGGGGGTGCCGCCGCGGTCGCCATCTCACGACGAAGGGCATACCGCAGGGTGGCGTAAGCCCCAAGGTCGAGGACGAGCCCGCCCAGACCGGCCAATTGCGAGTCGTAGAAGACGAACACCTGGGTGATCAGGATCCAGACGAGGACTCCGCGCAGGAACCAGCGGTAGGCATCGACGCGAGAACTGGGCAGGGCGAGCACTCCGCGCGCCACAAGCGCCGCTCCCGCGAGGGTCGAGAGGACTTGGCCGAGCGCGGCGACAGTCACCGGCTCGCTCGCATCGGGACGATTCACCGTGATCACGAGGAGGCTGCCGACGATCGCCGCCCCCGCGTAGACGATCACCGCCGCGGTCACGATCTGCTCGAAACGTGGATCGCCCGCTACTCGCTCGTACGTCCGGGCAAGCCACCGCGGAGCCACCTCCCACCACGCTTCGCCGTCCGGCCGGCTCGGGACGCCGGCAAGGTAGCGGCGGAGATCCGGAGCAAGGGTCCAGGTGGGTCCGACCTGGTCGAGCAGGTCGTCGATCCTCGCCCGGTCTTCCGGTTCAAGGGACCCGCCGAGCGTTCCCTGGAGTCGGTCGAGGGCGTTCGCGAGGGCTTCGCGCTCGGTCAGGTGACGTCGTCCCTCGACGGCTCGCGCGACGAGGAACACGACCACGAAGATGACGTAGATGAGCGCCACCGCCGGTCGGAAGAAGTAGTCGTTGTCGGCGGTGACGAACTTGCCGATCTCATCGACGAAGGTCCCGAAACCAAGTCCGGCCACGATGGCTGCGATGTGCTGGACGGGACGGTCGAGATAGGCCAGCAGCAGGATGATGGCGCCGAGCATGAGCGCACCGCCCCACAGCATGTGGGCGATGTGGAGCTCGCCCCCACCGACCTTCGGGAACCCCGTGAGCGTCAGGAACCAGCGGATCCCGATGAAGGAAACGACCGCGGCGACAAGGAAGCTCTCGAGCAAGAGCGGTCCATCGCTGTTGCGCAATGGCGGGTTCGGGCGCGGGTGCACCTTGCCAGCATATGGGCGGTGAGGGTGTCCAGCGGATCGGTCACTCGAATCACGTGAACACCTGATGATGACGTCGCTTCGGCCCCGGCTCACCTCGGGGGGAAGGGAGCCAGGGCCGACACGCAACGGTATCGGGTGCGCCTTGCGGTTCGGTCGGGAAACTCGCTAAGAACTGTGAACGTGGCAAGGTAAACGGTGTCGGATAGCTGAAAGGGTATGGTGATGGCCTCCTCGCAAAGGGTCGAACCGATGGCAATCCCATTTCGCCTCGTCGACGCATTCACCGGTACCGCCTTCTCCGGAAACCCGGCGCCGGTCTTCGTGTTACGCGATCCGCGGGATGCGGCCTGGTATCAGGCCGTCGCCGTCGAGATGAACGCATCGAACACCGCATTCCTGATCGCTCCGCCCATGGATGGCGACGGCTCCTGGGGCCTGCGCTGGTTCACGCCGACGGTGGAGGTACACCTGTGTGGGCATGGAACGCTGGCGGCCGCGCACGTCCTGTGGGAAGACGAGTACGAATCGAAGGGGACGCCGATCCGCTTCCGTACTCTCGCGGGAGAATTGACGGCCTTTCGACGGCCCGGGGGCGCCGCCGAGCTCGATTTCCCGGCGGAACCGCTCGACGTCCTTGAACCGCCCGCGGGATTGGTGATCGCGATCGGAGGTCAGGTCACGTGGCTCGGGCGCGGGCATACCTTCGTCGTGGCGGAGCTCGGATCCGAACAGGCGGTGAGGTCCCTCGTGCCTGACCTGGAGTGGCTCAAGGAGAACCTGCCGGATCCGCTGGTCGTGACGGCCCGATCCGATGATTCGGCATTCGACGTGGTCTCTCGGGTCTTCGCTCCCGCCATCGGCATTCCCGAGGATGCGGCGACCGGCTCGGCACACTGCGCGATCGGCCCGTACTGGGGCTCGATCCTTCGTCTCGACGAGCTTCGCGTGCACCAGCTTTCCGAACGCGGCGGCGAGTTGACAGTCCGGATGCTCGGGGATCGCGTTCGAGTGGGTGGCAAGGCGATCACGATGATACGCGGCGACCTGATGGACTGATCCGGTCGCCTGCGAGGTCCGGGGCGAACGTCGCGATCGATGTGCTCGGCGACTCGGTGGGCGCTCCAGTCGATAGCAGGATAGGCTTGACGGGGGGCTTGCAGGTCCATAGGCGCTCGAGGAACCAACCATGTTCGAAGGCATCACTCCGGTCCATCTCATCATCGTCCTCGTCATCGCGCTGCTCATCCTCGGTCCGGGCAAGCTCCCCGAGACCGGAGCCGCGCTCGGCAAGGCGTTCCGGGAGTTCCGGCACGGCCTGACCGACGCCAGCCAGACGACGCCGACCAGCACGGTTGCGTCGACCGGAACGACGACGCAACCAGACCCGACCGCGAGTCCGCCGCCACCGAGCGAGCCGTTGTAACCGCGTTCGCCCGACTTCCGGGGGTCGCCTTCCGGGGCCACCTCCACCGCGAGCGACGCCCACGCCGTTCGGCCCGGGCTGCCCATGATGGCCGGCTGCCAGGCTGCGCAACGGCCGGGTCTGTGGATGCGTAGCTTGGTTGTCGGCTACCATCGGCTCCGTTGTGATTCGTAGCATCCTCGGGACCAGCCGGTTCCTGATCATCCTGGCCGTGCTGGGAACGTTCCTCGCGTCAGCCACGCTCCAGGTGTTCGGGCTCCTTCGGGTGTTCGCCGTCATCGGCGAGCTCATCCGGGTGGGCGAGGTGTCATCGGCGGCGAGCAAGAGCCTGATCGCCGACACCGTCTCGATCATCGACATCTTCCTGATCGGCACCGTCCTGTTCGTGATCTCGGCCGGGCTGTACGAGCTGTTCGTCAGCCGTGACGTGGAGATGCCGGGGTGGCTAAAGATCGAGTCGCTCGACGACCTCAAGAACAACCTGACCGAAGTGATCGTCGTCGCCTTGCTGGTGGCCTTCCTCGGCCAGGCGGTCGAATGGACGGGTGATGTCGCGATCCTCGGCCTGGGGCTCGCGATCGCCGCGGTCGTCGTCGCGGTCGCCGTCCTGACCTGGGCGTCGCGACCGCGGGAGTAGCGCCTTCTATCGCCGGCGTACGGTGCGAAGCGCGGGTTCTCAGGCCTTCGACGCTCCCGCCCCGAGTTCGGCGATCTGTGCTCGGGCCGCCGCGACGAGTTCCGCGTTCGTGCTGGCATGACCGTGCAGCCCCCAGCCGCCCTCGGTCGCTTCCGTGAGGAGGACCCATGTGCGGTCGCGGATCGATGGATCGCCGGCCGCGCCGGCCACGATCGACGTGAGCTGGGCGACGACCGCCAGCTGCTTGTCGCGGTCGAGCGCACCGGCGTTGGTGAGGACCTGAACTCGAACGTGGGTGCTCTCGCCGTTGACGTTCGAGATCGAATCGGCCGGAAGCTCGTGAACGAACGCGGCCGTGTTGTCGCGGAACATCGGGA
>Ga0075026_100001114_pt1 | contig 11302 bp, 6 predicted proteins | sample Str012_2_FD_71392 | JGI IMG/M metagenome (GOLD analysis project Ga0075026, IMG submission 71392) | Freshwater sediment microbial communities in response to fracking from Pennsylvania, USA - Straight Creek_MetaG_SC_2012 | ecosystem: Environmental > Aquatic > Freshwater > Creek > Sediment...
ACGGTAGTTACCCCGTTTCTGAAAGTGAAGCCATCCGGCGCCACCGACAAAGGCCCGTTGCCATAACTATGGTCGGGTTCATTGCCAATAAAAACATGGGTGTGCAGGTCTATTAAACCCGGCGTTACATACATCCCTTTTGCATTAATTACCTGTAATGCGCCGGTGGTATCTATTTTTTTGGCGATGCTGACAATCTTCCCGTCGGCCACTGCAATGTCCATTACTTCATGCACATTGTTTTTGGGATCAACCACATAACCACCTTTTATGACGAGGGCATAGGGCTGTGCAGATGCCCGCAGGCAAAAGAGTAAAAGAATATAAAAAACATATGGCTTTAGCATGATCCATCCTGTTTTTATGAATGCGATCTTATCGCAAGTTGATTTTATGCAGATGCTTTTTTTAATTCTTCCGTAATTCTTGCGGCAACAATTTTTTCCTGCCCGGGTTTCAGCATCCATACGGTTACGGTGATGCTGGTATCCTGTGCATTGCCAATTTCAATGGAAGGTATGCCATTGCGCAGGTTCAGCTGCAAATCTTTTCCGGCTATTTTAACTTTGGCGGCATCCCAGCTGATTTTTAATGTAGGAGTAATATTGCCCAATGGGGGCACACTTATTTTGGTGGTAACGGTGCCAATGGTTTTAACACTGGTTTCGATAACGGCCGTAGCAGCTTCCCACTCCTTCCATTCTTTTTCATGATCCTGTTTGATATAACTTTCCAGTGCCACATACATTCCAAGTACTTCTTCTTTGTTTACTTTAAAACCACGGCCAATATTAAATCCACGCGGCGCCATGCTGAGTCTTGCTGCAGTAATGATGTCTTTTTTGCCCATCAGCAAACCTGCGCTTTGCGGGCCGCGCATGGCTTTACCTCCGGAGATGGCCACAAAACTGAAACCCATATCGTTAAATTTCCAGAGATTGGAAACCGGTGGCACATCTGCAGCAATGTCAATAGAAGTGGGGATGCCATGTTTTTTACCAATCGCCACCCATTCTTCGTGCATGATTTTTCCTTTGTCGGCTTCAATGTTTAAAAAATGCAGCAAGGCCGTTTTTTCATTGATGGCTTTTTCTACCTCTTCGGCAGTTTCCACATAAATGATTGTGCAGCCGGTATTTTTTAAGGCGTGGTTGTAAACAATGGTATGCGCTTTCTGTATAATGACTTCTGATTTCATACCGGTGCCCTCCAGGTGTGGCAATTGCTCCACTTTTTTCAGATCCATACCAGTAAGAATACCTGCCAGTCCCAGGGTCATGGCAGAAAAAGCGCCGGTAGTAACCACTGCTGCTTCGGCGTGTACCAATGGCGCAATCTTTTCGCCCACTTTATCCTGTAGTTCATCCATCATGCAAAAATCTGTGGAGCTGTTCATGATGGTCTCCACTACGTAATCGTGCATCAAAGAACCCGTCATGGCTGTATAGGTGCCGGCCGCATTGATAAATGTGCGTACACCCAGTTCTTTAAAAAGATCCCGCTTTGCCAGGGGAGATGCGGGTTGTGCCAGTACCGGAGCAGGGCTGAGGGCAGTAACGCCGGCGGCCAGTGGTGTTAACGATAAATACTTTAGCAGCGCTCTTCTTTGCATGGTAATTGTTTTTTACAGCGAATGAATAGGAAACATTATTTTGTTGATAGAACAAATTGGATAAACCTTTAAAATGATTTATCACCCGTAAGGTTTACAGGTGATAAAACTTCAGGGGTATGGATCGATAAAAACCAAAGCGTATTAACTTTTATATTGCATCACACATAGGCAATGCAATCCATTTCTACCAATGAATTGCCGGGCACGCCGCCTTTGGCAACCGCCACCGTGGTGCGTACCGGCGGGTTCTTGCCAAACCTTCCCTTGTACACTTCGTTCATGCCTTTGTAATCTTCTATATCGTTCAGAAAAACGGATACTTTCAAAACTTTTTCCATCGAAGAACCCGCTGCTGTCAGCTCTTTTTCAAGTTCCTTTAATACGTGGTCCGTATGTGCTTTAATGTCTCCTTCAAAATGTGCGCCCTTGCCTGCAACGAAAATCATCCCGTTGAATTTGGTAGCGCCGGAGAACAAAGGAACATCCTGATCGAGCACCGTGTTAAATACTTCTTTATCCTGGCCGCTTCCGGCTTTTCTTTCGGCCTTTGCCAAAAAACCAAAACCAATACTGCCAGCTACTGCGGTCAGCATTTTTTTTAAAGCAGATCTTCTTTGTGTTTGCATGTCTGGGTGTTTTATATAAATGAAGGGCATCCCTGAAAGGCGGGTGCAGACAATGTTCGGGGATGCCCTTTAAAGATAGCAAATAAGTTTTGCCCGCTTTTATTTATCCCACCAGATTTTAGTAAGTAAATCATCTGCGCCCTGGCGGGTTACGGCTGCTTTATATGCATCTGCATTCAGGTTTTGTTCTGTTTGCGGATACAGCATTCTTCTGAAAATTTTTCCGCCGGTAGCGTTGCCCGCATAATTGTTTGGCACCAGCGCCGGATATCCGGTTCTTCTGTAAGTAGCAAAAACTTCCTGCGCATCCGGGAAAATGCCCACCCAGAACTGTGTATAGATCTGCTGCATTTGCTGATCTGTTGTACCTGCTGTATTCAGCGGATTGGCCGCAACATAAGCATCAATTCTTGCTGAAGCAATGGTGGCGGCACTGCCCCCGATGACAGCCCATTGGCGCATGGACGCTTTGATACCGCTTTCGTATGAAATGCTGGCGCTTGCACCACTGTACCATCCTCTCAATGCGGCTTCGGCCAGCAGGAAATAGGATTCAGCTGCGGTAAACACCAGGCGCGGAGAACTCAGTGGCAATACTGTTTTGGGATTGGGCTCGGAAAATGTTTGAAAATTGGCGGGCTTTACGTTATTGATATTGGCCGGCATCCCTTTTTGAACAGCGGCACTTGTATCAAAAACGCCCTGGGCGGTGTACACAACTGATAGTACGCCAAGCCGTGGATCGTTGTTTGTCTTCAGGTAGTCAATAAATACGTCCTGGTATTTGCCGCCTTCGGTATTGGTGGCACCGTTTTGCGCAATGTAATCGCTGTTCCACAAATTCAGCGCCAGCGGGTTCTGATTAATGATTTGCCCCGTGGCCATATAGGTTATTTTGGCGATGTCGGCATCGGCTGTTATTACACCACCGGCGATGGCCTTGGTGGCCCATGTTTGAGCAGCTGCGATGTCTGCCTTTGTCATGCGCATGGCCAGGCGAAGCATCAGTGAGTAGGCAAACTTTTTCCATTTATCAGTAGCGCCAGCATACAGCAAATCGGCCGCGCCAAAAGTTGTCTTTGCAGGGTTGAGGCTTTGCGCGGCCGCATCCAGTTCAGACAACATGTTTGCATAAATATCTTTCTGTGCATCGTAAGCGGGTTTGAATATCGATGAGTCGTAACCGAGACCTGACTGGGAATAGGGAATATCACCATACAAATCGGTGAGCCTGCTAAAGCAATACACTCTCCAAATCCTGGCTTCTGCATATTCATTTATTTTTTCCGGATCGTTACTAACCGCCCTGATAACAATGCCCACCTCATTGATTTCATTGGGGTAGGAGTTGTTGAAAGCACCATAGGTCTGGCTGATCTGGCTTTGCACATATTTTGATCCAAAGCCTGCCACATCATTGTAGCTGGTGGTATACTGCATGGTGCCCAGCAGCAGGTTCAGCATATTGCTCACACCATCATACTGTGCCTTTGTAAACACGTATTCAGGAATTACTTTGGAAACCGCATCGGGATTGGTATTGATGGCGGCGAAATTCTTATCGCAGGATTGCATGGATGCCATAGCAGAAAACAACACTACAAATCCCAGGTACTTAATTATACTTTTTTTCATGTTTGTTGGAATTGAATGTTATTAAAATTTAACAGCCAGGTTAAAACCGTAAGACCTTGTACGGGGTAAGCCAATGGACTCAAACCCCTGCGCATTGCTGTTGGTAAAGCTCTGCTCGGGGTCAAAATTGTCCGTTTTCTTATACAAGGTGGCCAGGTTGCGTGCCACAAATGAAATGCTGGCCGACTGTAGTTTCACTAATTTTATTTTTGCCACAGGGAGATTGTAGGATAAAATCACCTGTCTTAGTTTTACAAAACTGCCATCGTGCAGGAAAAGATCGGAATAGGTTTTGTAATTGTCGTAATAGGGGCGGAGATCGGTAACGGCTACAGTACGTGTGTAAGCCGCACCAGTTTGGTCAACACCGTTTAATACAAGCCCGCTTTCGCGGCCCGGTAATGTTGTCTTTAACTTGCCCATACGTGTTGCATACACTTCAAATATGGAAAAGACCTTGTTGCCAAATTTTCCATCCAGCAAAAAGTTAAGGGAAAAACTTTTGTACCTGAATTCGTTGGTAAGGCCCATGGTAAGCGGTGCAACGCTGTTGCCCATCGCTTCCAGCGGACTTACCACCGGGTAGCCCGATGATTTATTAAATACCACCAGCCCGGTTTTTGCATCTTTCAGCATATGTGTACCCACCAGTGTACCAAAAGATTTTCCTTCAATATTGTTGAGGTAACCCCATCCACCCACCGAACTTGCAATCTGGATGGAAGTAAGACCCGGTGCCAGGCGTATGACTTTGTTGGCATTGTAGGCAACATTGTAACTCACATTCCAGCTGAAGTTTTTGTGTTTTATGGGTGAACCGCCCAGCATTACTTCAATGCCCTTGTTGCTCATCTCGCCCACGTTCAGGATGGCTGAACTGTAGCCAGATGTGCTGGAGATGGCGGTTTGTACGATATCATTGGTGGTTTTCCGGTTATAGTAGGTAAGATCCAGCGAAAGCCTGTTCTTAAACAATTGTAAATCGATACCGCCTTCGTAGGTAGTAGACGTGTAAGGCCCCAGGTTTGGATTGCTGATATTGCTGCTGGTTACGTTTTGCAAAGACTGTCCGGAACTTGGCACGGGGCTGTAGGTAAGGTTGATGGCAAATGGATCCGGTGCGCCACCGCCTACGCTGGCCCAGGAGGCCCTTAGCTTGGCAAGACTAACAGCAGTGGGTAAACGAAATGCATCTGATAGAATGAAACTTCCGCCGATGCTGGGGTAGAAAATATGGTTGTTCTTTGGGCTCAGGGTAGAGAACCAGTCTTCACGCCCGGTAAAAGTGAGGAAGAACAGGTTTTTATAATCAAGATCCACCGAGCCAAACAATGAATTGGTAACGATGCGTCCGCTGTAAGGTTTTACAGAGGCAGTTGCCAGGTTGGAAAAACTGTAAAAATAAGGGGTGTTAAAAGTAGAGCCATCAAAATTTACCTGGTTGTTGTTGAACTTTCGGGTATTGCCACCAGCCATTACGGCGATGCCAATTTTTTCGGCCAGCTGAATTTTGTAGGTGCCGTTTACAAGTGCATTGGTTTCACTAACATCAGATTTGATGCCGGCATACTGCCCGTTGGGAACATACAGCGTACCTGTTGGCAGAATATTGGTGTAATTGTAGTTGTAAAAATCCCTGCTGACCGTTCCTTTAAACACCAGGTTTTTAATGGGTTCAAATATAACAGAACCCTGACCGATGAAACGGTTCTTGGTATCGTTCTCCTGGTATTTGTTGATAACGAAATAACCGTTGGAGGCAATGGCCGCATCGTTCCAGATTTGTTCATTGCCATTTTTATCGTAACCCGGCGCCAGCCAGCGTACATCAACGGTATTGGCTACTTCAAGCGGCGTCCAGTTAGGATTGCCCAGTGCATCACCTGCGCCGGTGCGGTTATGCCCGTTTTCAAGATTGTACTGCGCCAATGCCTCAATGCTTATCTTATTGCTGAGTTTTGCATTTACGGAAAGATTGAGTGTTTTACGTTTGTAAGTAGTATTGGGCAGGATACCTTTGCTGTTTAAGTCCGCCGCTGAGAAGCGGTAGTTAATGGCATCTGTGCCACCCGTAAACGCAACGGTATTGGTAAAGGTTAACCCGGTCTGGTAAAAATGTTTGTAATTGTCTTTCTGCGCCACATATGGATGGTTAAAGCCATCTACTGCCATGTAATCCGGTGAGCCATCTATTTTTGAACCCCAGGATCTTCTTCCCGTGGCCTGCGCGGCTGACAGCGTAGTTGGTTTTACGCCGCCATCGCCCTGTCCGTACTGGTACTGGTAATCGGGTACCACGGCTACATTATCGAACGTAATGGTGGAATTGTATTCAACGCCGATGCCTTTTTGTGCACGGCCTTTTTTGGTGGTAATGAGGATAACGCCATTTGCTGCACGCGAACCGTAAAGAGCAGATGCAGCACCGCCTTTCAGTACCGTCATTGTTTCTATGTCATCGGGGTTGATACCGGCAATGCCATCGCCACGGTCTACGTTGTTGGTAATGCCATTTACGGTTGGTGCACCGCCGGGTACAGAATTGTCGATGGGCATACCGTTTACCACGTACAAAGGCTGGTTCTCACTACCCAATGAGCCGTTGCCACGGATGGTGATGCGGCTGGAACCACCGGGGCCGGTTGACAAACCCGCTGCATTCAGCCCGGCTACTTTTCCGGACAGGCCATTGGCAACATTGTTTTCACGGGCTTGTGTAAACTCGTTTCCTTTCAGTTCGGAGACTGAATACACCAGCGCTTTTTTCTCTTTTCGGATACCCAATGCCGTTACTACCACTTCGTCCAGGCTTTTGTTGGATTCTGTCAGCTGCACACTAATGTCTTTTTGCTGGTCTGTAACAATGATTTCACGTACTGTATAGCCAACGGATGAAATGACGAGTACAATGGAACCTGGTTTTACATCGTCGGGTACCAGTAACTTAAAATTGCCGTTTTCATCCGATGTAGTGGCCACATTTGGATTGCTTTTCAAAGAAACCGTGGCATTGGGAAGTCCGCTGCCATCCTTTAAAGATTTGACCCTTCCTGTTATTGGGTAAGATACTGCAATGGCTTCCGGTAAAATCAGGTTGTTGTCTGTACGTGTTTCAAATACAGAGAACTGGTTGTCGCCAATTTTTTTATAGCTCAGTGAAGTATTCGAAAACAATTGTTTCAGGGCAGCTTCTGCATCCATGTTTTTAAAACTGCCGGTTACTGCAGCCTGCACAAGTTTGCTGTCCAGCAATCCTTCCCGGTAAGCAACTTTCACTTTATAGAATGACTTCAACTGGTTGACTGCATCTTTTAAAGAGATCACCATGCTTTCACTTTGCGAATGCTGCCGCACTGAAGCATAGCTGTTGCGGCTGTAATTGTTGCTGGCTACTTCCTGTGCTATGGTGCCCGCGGGCATGCCAAGTATGACGAGTGAACACAAGGGGATAAGCAGGCAGTTCATGGTAAATTTTCTCATGCGTTACGATTTAAGTTGTGCAGTTTATTTGGTGATGTTGATATGTTTTTCAGCAGCTTGTTCTATTTTGATATTGAGGGTAGTGGCCACAACGTCGAGCAGATCTGATACGCTGTTTACACTGATATCGCCTTCAATCTTTAAAGAAAGCAGGTTGCTGTCTTTAACAGCCACTGTGTACCCGTAATTGTCCTGCAATGTTTCCGCAATTTCTTTCAGGGTGGCATCGGTAAAAGAAAGTTCATTGGCCCTCCAGGTGCTTACTTGTGCAGGTTTGGTTAGTTTTTTGGCAACCAGTAATTTTTGTGCGGCGTATTCAACATAATCGCCCGGCGCCATTATTACTGTTTTGTTGCCAGCGGCCAGATCGGTGTAATCAATTCTTATTTTTCCTGTAATCAGCGCCACATTGGTTTTACCGCGGCGTGCTTTTACATTAAAAGTAGTACCCAGTACTTCTATATTCACATCTCCGCAATGCACGATAAAGCGTTCGCCGGGTTTGATATTGTTACTGTCTTTGTTGAGATGGGTTACGTTAAAATATCCTTCTCCTTTTATCCATACTTCACGGATGGCATTTTCTTTCCAGTCGCCCGAATAAGAAATTGATGAATTGCCATTCAGGGTTACCTGCGACTGATCCGGAAGGGTAATGGTTTTTAGTTCGCCAAAGGAAGTTGTAAAGGCAAACTGACGGGGGCTGTTGTTCCGGTTCATGAGCCAGAATGAAAGACCGGCCACAATAATAAGTGCAGCGGCTACACGCATAAAGGCCGGCAGTGTAAATACATTTTTACGAACGGTTGCCGGTTGTTGTGCGATGGAGGATTCAATGCGTTGCCATAGCAAATCTTTGTGTGCTTCATTGCGGAATTCATCCTGCGAGCGGTACTGCCGTATACTGTCAGCTGCTTTTTCAATCACTGCTTTTTGCTGCGGGTGAGCGCTGATGAGCAACTGCCAGAACGCATGGCGCTCTTCATTTGGGTTTATTACCCACTGAATGAATTCGTCGTCTGCAAGAAAATCCTGTAATGTAAAACGGGCGTATTTTTCAAGGTTCATCAGAGATGGTATTTATACTGGTATACAGCAACCACTCTTAATTATCCCTTTTCGAAAAAAAAAATTATAAAAAATATTCCAGGCAGCACAAAAGGCCCAGCAATGGAGATGTTCCGAGCGTTTGTTGCAGGTTGTCAAGCGCCTTGTACAGCATTTTATAAGCAGAGTTGATGCTGATGGACATGATATCGGCTATTTCATCGTATGAAAGGCCTTCATAAAAACGCAGGTAAATAATTTCTTTTTGCCGGGCTGGCAGGCTTTCAATAACGGCTTTTACTTTTTCACGAAATTCTTTTTCTTCAATGGCCAGGCTGCTGTCATTGCTAAAGGAAACTTCAAAGCCAAGAGGATATTCTTCAGTACCAATGCCGGTATATTTTACTTCTGTCTGCAGTTTCCTGATCAGGGTGTTCCGCAAAGATTTATACAGGTAATTCTTTACAGATACAGGTTCGCCCAGGTTGGCCCGGCTGGTCCACAGGCGCACAAACAAATCATGAATGGCGTCTTCAATCAGGTTTTTGTCGCGGGTAAACTTATAGCCATAATTATTCAGCAGGCTGTAATGCTCATTGTACAAACTGGCATAGGCATCCCAATTCCCCTGTTTGAAGGAGTTCCACAAAGCAGAATCAGCTTCATTTCTCATGTTGCAGTATTGCAGTCTTTAAGCAGTGTATAATGGGTCAGCCTGGGATAAAGATATATAATCAATCCGGTAAACATTTTTCAGGCCGGTAATAAATCTTTACAATAAAGGGATAAACCGGTTTTCAATCCTTTTCAGGAAAAGTATTTTTGAAACCTGTTTAAAAAGTGGAAGCGGACCCCAATAGCGTTGTTTGTGCCAGGTTTATTTATGAAAACGTTTTCATAAGTTGTAAGCCCATTCATATGCAGGTAATTATTAATCAGGTAACTTCAAAACAGCATGCCGCACACAAAGAAATGATATATTGCGGCGGCAGGCATTGGCTGCGGGTTTATAAAGTTTCCAGCAGATCCACTATTCCAACGCAACAGCAACTGTTTAAACAAACTACAAAATTTTCAGACAGCATGAATAAGCTAGTAAGTTTTTTACTGTTTTTTATTGGTAGTGCCGCTATAGCTCAGCCATTGGCATATACCGTGGCCAACCTGCATGCACACAATGATTATGAAAAGCCATTTCCGTTCTGGCAGGCCTATAACCGTGGCTTTGGTTCTATTGAAGCGGATATTTTTTTACAGGAAGGCCGGCTCATTATCGCCCATGATACGGTGCAGGTAAAGCTGGGCAGAACGCTCGACTCTTTTTACCTGAAACCATTGCAGGTTTGCCTCCAAAAAAACAACGGCTATCCTTATTCCGATAAGAACCAATCGCTGCAATTACTGATTGATATTAAAACCGATGCCGTTCCAACCATTGCAGCATTGCTGGAAAAACTACAGTTGTATCCAGCCATCATTCATTGTCCGGCTGTTAAAATAGTCATCACGGGCAATCGTCCACCCGAAACAGCTTTCGCTGGTTATCCACCTTTTATTTTTTTCGATGGGGAGCTTTACCTGGATTATTCTGAACAGGCATTGCAACGCATTGTAATGTTAAGCGATGATTTTAAAAGGTATTCGGTTTGGAATGGCAAAGGTATTATACCGCAAAATGAACGCATGGTATTGAACAAGGCTGTTGCCAAAGCAGGAGGCCTTCACAAAAAACTCCGGTTCTGGAATGCACCGGATGTTTTAAATGCCTGGTACCAGTTTATGAAGCTGGGGGTGGATTACATCAATACAGATCATGTTGAAGGGGCTGCCACTTTTTTAAAACAGCTACCAGACAGAAGCTATACTGCAAGTTCGGTTTACAATACGTATGTTCCTTTGTATAAAAACGATGGTAAGGCTGCCCGCGTAAAAAATGTAATCCTGCTGATTGGAGATGGCACCGGACTGGCGCAATGGTATGCCGGCTATACGGCCAACAAAGGAGCATTGAATGTTTTTAAAATGCGGTATACCGGTCTTTCCAAAACCAGTTCTTACGATAGTTATATAACCGATTCTGCACCGGGTTCAACGGCTTTTTCTTCCGGCGAAAAAACAAACAACCGCTCCGTGGGCGTGGATCATACCGGCAAAGCCATGACTTTATTGCCGGATATCCTGGTAAAAAAGGGCATCAGCACCGGCATTATTACCAGTGGCGATATCAGCGATGCAACACCGGCAGATTTTTATGCACACCAGGCAGAGCGAACCAACAGCGAAGCCGTGCTGAATGATTTGTTGCAATCGCCCATTCGTTTTTTAATGGGCGAACCAAGCCCCAAAGCAAATGCTGCATTGCTGCAAAAACTGGCCACCCAATTCAGCATCGTATCAAACCTGGATAGCGTAACACCTGATCCTGCCAGGAAATGGCTGGTCACAGAAAAAAAAGCGGGATTGTCGATGCTGCAGGGCCGCGGCGACTGGGCTCAAAAAGCATTTGCAAAGGCAACAGCTATTCTATCGCAAAATAAAAACGGGTTCTTCCTGGTGCTGGAAGGTGCGCAGATAGATCACGGCGGTCATGAAAACAAACTGCCTTATGTTGTCACTGAGGTAATGGATTTTGATCAGACCATTGGCAAAGCCATGGCATTTGCAGACAGCAATGGAGAAACTCTGGTAATTGTAACAGCCGATCATGAAACTGGTGGATTGACACTCACCGATGGCGACTATGCGAGTGGTTATACCAGCGGCCAGTTCTCTACGGACGATCATACAGCTATACCGGTGCCCGTATTTGCCTACGGACCCGGTGCGCAATTGTTCAGTGGTGTTTATGAAAACACAGAAATTTTCAATAAAATACTGGCTGCGCTGGGCATCAAAAAAT
>Ga0075026_100001115_pt1 | contig 11301 bp, 10 predicted proteins | sample Str012_2_FD_71392 | JGI IMG/M metagenome (GOLD analysis project Ga0075026, IMG submission 71392) | Freshwater sediment microbial communities in response to fracking from Pennsylvania, USA - Straight Creek_MetaG_SC_2012 | ecosystem: Environmental > Aquatic > Freshwater > Creek > Sediment...
CGGGGCCCACGCCCACAACCGCTTCCTGTCCGAGATGTGCTCCCATTCGCCGCATCGGCGCGGCGGGATCGCCCTGGTGCCCATCACCCACGACGTCAGCAGGGCCGTCGACGAGATCGAGTGGGTGGCGGCCCAGCCCGGCATCCGGGGGATCATGATCCCAACCATGTGGCGCAACCGGACCCCCTACAACGATGCGTCCTACGACCCGGTCTGGGCTGCATGCGCCGAGGCCGGGCTTCCCGTCCACACCCACTCGGGTGAGGCCCCGATGGAGGAGTACGGCGAGAACACCGGCGTCTACCTGGCCGAAGTCGTGTGGTGGGCGGTGCGGCCCGCCTGGCATCTGTTGTTCGGCGGAGCATTCGAGCGATTCCCGGATCTCAAATTCGTGGTGACCGAGGCCGCCGCCTACTGGGCCCCCGACATGATGTGGAAATGGGATCAGTACATGGGGGGCGGGCACACCACCAAGAAGTTGGCCGCCATGCTGAAAGGCAAGATCTCCAAGCTGCCCTCGGACTACTTCGGCACCAATATCTTCATCGGTGCCTCCACCATGTCCCGTGAGGAGATCCGTCGTCGGTACATCATCGGCACCGACGTGGTGATGTGGGGCACCGACTACCCGCACCCCGAGGGGACATGGCCGAACACACTGGCAAAACTCCAGGCCGATTTCGCCGAGGTCCCGGTCGACGACACCGCCGAACTCCTCGGTCTCACGGCGGCCCGTGTCTACGGGTTCGACCTCGACGAACTCCGCCCGATCGCCCGGCGCATCGGTCCTTCGCCTGATCTGCTCGGCCAGAACGCCGATCTGCGCAGCGATCCGGCGGCCCGAGCCGAGGCACGATGGTGGAAGTCGGAGTATGGGGTGCAGCCCCCGGTCTGACGTCCCTCTGGCCCGACCAACTGATCCCGCCCTTCCTCGACCGGGTACTCCGCCCGGCTACCAGGAGCGCAGGACTTGGTGGCGGTCGAAAGCATTGCAGGTGGAGTCCGTCGGGTAGTCCTCGACGGCCAACGGCGTTGCGACCTCGGCCACGGTCGGACCGATCCGGTCACCGATGGGCCGCAGTGCTTCGAGGTCGAACCCGTAGACACGGGCCACGTTGTCCTCCAACATCTTGCGGGTCTCGGCCGGGTCACACGTCCCGAAGGCGGCCCGCAACGCCGTCAGGCTGTACGGGTAGGAGCCCTCCGAGTGGGGGTAGTCCGAGCCCCACATGATCCGTTCGACGCCGACCTGATGACGGACGGCCGACTCGCTGGCCCGTAGGAAGCTGGCTCCCACCGAAAAATTCCGTGCGAAGTACTCCGAAGGCTTCATCGACATTCCTTTGGCGGCCGCACCGAAGAACGCTGCCTCGGCTGCACCACCCATGGTCATCCTGCCGTAGAACCAGTCGAGGGTCTCGAGCCCCCGAGGCAGCCAACCCAGGCCCTGCTCGGTCAGGACCACGTGAAGTCTTGGATGACGTTCCAACACGCCGGCCAGTATCAGGTGCCACGCAGAACGGTGGGAGAACCAGGGGAGTTCGACCAGCATGATGGCCCGGGCCACTTCGGAGTCGCCGTAGTCGGGGAGGCCTCCGCCACCGTGGATGTTGACCACCATTCCGAGCTCCTCGCAGACTTCCCACAATGGCTCGTAGTACGACTCCCACAGGCCAGGCAGTCCCGATCCAGGAGCGATGGGGGGCAGCAGAATCCCTCCCGATGGCCGGATATTGGCGGCCGCCCAGCGCACCTCGGCTACAGCGTCGTCCATGTCGTTGGCGAAAATCTGGGCCACCCCAGCTCGCCGGCCAGGCACTTTTGCGCAGAAATCGGCGAGCCATCGGTTGTGCGCCTGGAGACCGGCCCAACGGCGTTCGTACTCATCGGGTCCCGGCGGAAGTGCGAGCAGACTTCCCTCTTCGAAAAATGGCGGGACGGTGTTCGGGAAGATGACTTCTGCGGCAATTCCATCGGCCTCGTTCTCGGCCAAGCGACGGTCCGAGTCCCAACTCCGGTACGCAGTTGCCGCCAGCAGATCGGCGAACGGATTGACATAGGTGGCCGTCCACGAGTCGAACTCGGCATGCCACTTCGAGGCCAGATAGGGACGGTAGTCGGGGATATCAGCGCCGGCATGGGCATCGGCGGAAATAACCGTGTACCGCCGATCGGGCGTGAGTTCGACGGTCATGGTGCCCCCGGGGTCGTCGATCCGGTGGTCGATCCGTCCATGACGGAAGTCACCCCATACCTTCGAGGGCCGACGGAGGAAGTTCGCCTTGTGCGATGGCATCAGCACGGGCATGCAGCAACCGGCCGGCGGCGTCGAGATTGTGACTGATTACGAACTTCCCGTCCTTGACCCCTTGCACGGCAAATCGACCCAGCTCGTCAAGGTCGACCACGTCGGTGGGACGTCCGGCCGCGGCCAATGCCGCCTTGAATTCGGCGAACGTCGTGCCCGGCGCCGGCGGTCGGGGTCTGATCCGTGCCAGCTCGTCGGGTCGATTGCGTTGGGCCTCCCATAGTCCGGTCTCGAGTAGTCCCCCCGAGGGATAGAAGACGGCGGCCCGTAGATTGGTGCCCTGGGCCAGGAACTGATGAGCCAGGGCCTCGGTGAAGCAACTGATAGCCGCCTTCGACGAGGCATAGACCGAGGCGTAGGGCACCGGTGCGATGCCGCCATCGCCTGACGACGTCGTGACAACTACGCCCGACTCACCCGAGGCCACCATTCGCGGAACGAACGCCAGGACGCCGTTGGCCGTCCCGAACACATTGACACCGAAGCACCAACGCCAGTCGTTCGGCTCCTGCTCCCAAGGATTTCCGCCGCCGCCCGAGGTGACTCCGGCGTTGTTCCAGAGCACATGACACGCACCGAGCTGGTCGTAGACGGTGTCGGCCAGCGACTCGAGGGAGGAAGCATCGGAAACATCGGTGACCACGCCTCGGACATCGCCCCGCATGGACAGCTCGTCCACGGTGCGCTCGAGTACGGGGGCCTCGATGTCGGCTATCACCACCCTGGCTCCTTCATCGAGCAGGGCTCCCACGATCCCCCGACCGATACCGGCCGCTCCTCCGGTCACCACCGCCACCTTGCCCGACAGGTCGTACATGTCACCTCCCCGAGATGCTGCAGGGCCGGCCCCGACCGCTGCCCGCTCATGCTGGCACACGGTCGCCTGTTGTGCCCGAACCGTGCCGCACCCGGATGGTTTCCTGATCCGGTATCCGTCGCCCACCTCGGCGCGGTCACGGTCGCTGCAGGACCCGACCCCGATCCAATGTCCACGAAGGATGACGGACCAGTAGCGTTCGGTCCCGACAGAAGTAGTGCACCGATCAACGGAAATGCGTCAAGGAAGAGGACAGGCATGTACAACCCACTCGAGGTCGGGGGAGTCAACGACTATCCGGTGCAGGTTGGGAGCATGCTCCTCACCCTGGTCGAACCGGACCCGGGGTTCGCCAAGGCCTACAACCGTTGGTACGAGCGGGACCACTACTACGGCGGATGCATGGTGGGGCCGTGGCTCTTCGCCGGCAGTCGGTGGGTGGCCACCCGGCAACTCAAGGACCTGCGCTGGCCTTCCGAGAGCACGGTCGCCGTGCCCGTCGACGCCGGCAGCTACATCGCCATCTACTGGGTTGAAAAGGGTCACCACCAAGAGCACTTCGCCGAGTGGTCGATCAACCAGGTGCGCGACCTGTACAGCCACGGACGCGGATTTCCCGAACGGACACATGTCCATACTTCGACGTTCCACTACGTGGATACCACCTACCGGGACGACGACCCCGTACCGGTCGAATTGGCCCTCGACCATGGCTATCCGGGACTTGTCGTCCTGTGGTGGGACGCGGCAGCCGGCACAGGGCACGACCTCCATGCGGCCCTGGCCAGCCGCAACCTCGACCAACTCCTCTCCGACTCGCCGGTGGAGATCGCCGCATCATGGGTTCCTTCGGTGCCGGGTGCCGGGGACCAGAGTGCCCCCATGGACCTCGGCTCACCTCCCGGCGGGACCGACCGGTTGGTGCAGTTGCTCTTCGTCGATGGCGATCCGACCACTGCGATCGACCGGATCCGGGCCTATACGGATGGAGTCGAGGCGGACGGAGCCGCAACACTGCAGTTGGCAGCGCCGTTCCGGCGGACCGTGCCCGGCACCGACCGCTTCGTCGACGAACTCTGACCATCCGAAGTCCGACGCCGGTCGGAGGGTGACTGCCCGGCCGCAGTGTCATGTTCGATTCTTGCAACCCGTCTGACCGAGCACCGGGTCGGCAACGTCCTCCTCACTCCTACAGCTAGTCCGCCGCCGATCCGATAGCAACCATGTGAAGGTGCCAATTCCCCACCTCCGGCGCGAGGGTGGGGTCCGTGATCAGCGCATGCCGCGGGCCATGGTCGTGGCCTATTCCGTGGCAGGAGCCTGGCTGGCCATCTACGTCACCACACTCCTGCTCAGACACCATGGGCAGTTCTGGCCGTGGCTCGACAACTGGACCGTGGACGCATTCGAACTGACGATGGCCCTGCTGTGCCTCTCCCGGTTCTTCGTGAATCGTCCAGGACGATCCGTGGGCCTGGCCTTTGGGCTCGCCCTGCTGTCCTGGGTCATCGGCGACACCATCTTCACCCTCTTGTCCCAAGGTGGGGCATCGCCACCCACTCCGTCGCTGGCCGACGCCTTCTACTTGGCCATGTACCCGCTGGCCTATTTCGGGATCATGTTGATCATGCGGGGCGAAGTCCGTTCCTTCAAGGCCAGTACCTGGCTCGACGGCGCGGTGGCCGGCTTGGGAGCGGCCGCCATCTGTGCCGCATTCGTCCTAGACAACGTCATCAACTCGGTCTCCGGATCGCCGTCGGCTATGGCGGTCAACCTCGCCTACCCCATCGGCGACCTCATTCTTCTGGCCTTTGCCTTCGGTGCGCTGGTCATCGTGCCCGGATGGCCGGCCCGCCTCCTCACCCTGGTCGCCGGTTGCCTGGTCCTGGCCATCGGTGACACCGTCTACTTGTTCCAGAATGCCGCCGGCACCTACCAATCCGGTACCATCCTGGACGCCACCTGGATGACCGCCTTGTTCCTTTGGTCGCTCACCATCTGGAAACAGGTGGGCGCTCGGCGGACTGACGCCGACGCTCACGCCCCGGGCTTCGTGTTGCCGGCCATCGCCGCCGTGGCTGCCGTCGTCATCATCTTCGCCGGCAATTGGATCCACGTGGGCTCGATCGCCCTCAGCCTCACTGTGGCCACTCTCGTACTGGTAGGCGTGCGGGCAGCGCTCTCCCGCCGGGAACTCAATGCCCTCACACAAGCCAACCATCATCAGGCGGTCACCGACGAGCTGACCGGTCTGGGCAACCGCCGGCTCCTGACCCGCGAGCTCGACGCCATCTTCTCCACCCACGACGAGTCGTGGGGCACAGGTGACGCCCTGGCTCTCCTGATGATCGACCTCGACCATTTCAAGGAGATCAACGACTCCTTCGGTCACCCGACAGGTGACGGATTGCTCCGCCTCATCGGCCCACGACTCCAGAGTGTCACCCGGTCGAATGACGTAGTGGTGCGTCTGGGCGGCGACGAGTTCGCTGTACTGCTGTCCGGGGCCGATGTCGAGTTCGCCATGTCGATCGCCGAGCGGATCACCACAGCGATCGAACCCCCTTTCGACGTGGCGGGGTCGAGCTTGCACGTCGGGGCCAGCATCGGCATCGCCCTCACTCCCCAGCATGCGACCAACGCCACCGAGTTGATGCGGTGTGCAGACGTCGCCATGTACAGGGCCAAGGCGGCCCACTGTGCCTACGACATCTACGAGTCGGCGCTCGACGACGGCGCCGACCGACTGAACCTCATGGAGGACCTGCGCTGTGCGATCGGCGATGGAGCGCTGATCCTCTACTACCAGCCCCAGATCGACTTTCGGACAGGTGAGATCAGCACCCTCGAGGCACTTCTACGGTGGCCACATCCGAGGCTGGGGTTCGTACCACCGGATCAGTTCATCCCCTTGGCCGAAGACTGCGGACTGATGGGTGTCCTCACCACCTTTGTGCTCGAGACGGCCGTGGCGCAGTGTGCCGAATGGCGACGGGCCGGTCATCCAGTGTCGGTGGCGGTCAATCTTTCGACCACCAACCTGCTCGACGTCGGGCTGCCCGCACAGATTCATGACGTACTCGCCCGCAACGGACTGACCACCGACTCCCTGGTGCTCGAGATCACCGAGAGCACGGTGATGGCCGACCTCAACCGAGCAAAAGTGATCATCCAGACCCTTGCCGACTCCGGCCTACTGGTCTCGATCGACGACTTCGGTACCGGGTTCTCATCGCTGGCCTATCTGAGCGACCTGGCCGTCGGCGAGTTGAAGATCGACCGCATGTTTACGGCCCGGCTCAGCATCGACGGAGAAGATGGACGTGACGAGGCGATTGTCCGCTCGTCGATTGATCTCGGGCACTCACTCGGGCTGCGGGTGGTGGCCGAGGGCGTCGAGCGGTCCGACCACCTCGCCTTCCTGGCCACAGCCGGCTGTGACGTGGCCCAGGGTTACGCCATCAGTTTCCCCCAACCACCGGAACAACTGGACTTCGAAGCCATCGATGACCGGGCAGCGCCGATGATGCCTACGGCTGATCACTAACCCGACTGCCTGATATTCGGCGAACTCCGGCGACGACGTCGAGTGGCGAGTGGACCCCTCTTGACCGGGGCTGTTCACACTATTAACCTGCAACCAAATGGTTGTGATTCTGAAGGAGCGACCGGACACTGACGAGAAGCAGGCGGACCTCGTCTTCAACGCGCTCGCCGACCGGACCCGGCGCGACATCCTGCGACGATCCATGGGCGGGGAACTTTCGGTTTCGGCGCTCGCCCGGTCGTACACCATGAGTCTGGCCGCTGTTCAGAAACATGTGGCCGTCCTCGACCGGGCCGGCCTCGTCACCAAACGCCGCCGCGGCCGCGAGCAGCTGGTCCGGACGGAGTTGGCCACCGTTCAGGCCGCCCAGTCCCTCCTCGACGAGTTCGAAGCGATCTGGCGTGCCCGGATCGACCGCTTCGCCGATGTCCTCAACATGCCAAACGAAGGAGCAATGCCATGACCGTCACCGCCGTGGAGATGGACCTCGAGCAGTTGACAATGTGCGTGACCACCCAGCTCGATGCACCGGTGACCCGCGCCTGGCAACTGTGGGCTGACCCCCGCCAGCTCGAGCGATGGTGGGGACCACCTACCTATCCGGCCACGTTCATCGACCACGACCTCACCCAGGGGGGCCGCTGCACGTATTTCATGACCGGGCCAGAGGGCGACCAACCGCGTGGCTGGTGGCGGATCGTGGCCGTCGACGCACCCCGCAGCCTGGAGTTCGAAGACGGTTTTGCCGACGAGGACGGCAACCCGAACAATGAACTTCCCGTCATGACGATGCGGCTCGATCTGACCGAGCGCGCCGGGGGCGGCACCACGATGACCATCGTGACCCGGTTCTCCTCGGTCGAGGACATGCAGCGGATTCTCGACATGGGAATGGAGCAAGGGATGACGGCCGCCGTCAACCAGATGGAGGGCATCCTGGCCGGCTGAGCCGGGCGGACCCGTCACAGCGCGCCCGGTCACACGAGAAGTGAGATGCTGATCCGATGCAAGCGACGGCCACAGGACCATCGTGCGGCTGAGCGAGACAGACCGCCTGGAGGCCTTCAGCGACGGCGTCATGGCCGTGATCATCACGATCATGGCATTTTCCATCGCGCCACCCGATGGCAGCTCGTACCGTGCTCTCTACGGCCTGCTACCGCACCTGTTGGTCTACGTACTCAGTTTCGTCATGATCGGCATCTACTGGGCCAACCACCATCACCTGCTGCGGGCCACGGAGAAGATCGGGGGATCGGTCATGTGGGCAAACCTCTTGCTCCTGTTCTGCCTGTCGCTCTTCCCGATCGTGACGGCATGGGTCGGTCGATTTCCCAACCGCCCAATACCGGCCATGGCCTACGGCCTCGTCGGCCTGGCGGCCGGCGTCGCCTATTCGATCCTCGTCCGCATGATCATCCGCGTGAACGGCGCCGATTCGATGGTCGGCCGCTCGATCGGCACCGACACCAAGGGCTACGCCTCGCTCGTCCTCTACGCCAGCGGGTCGGTACTGGCGTTCGTCTCCCCCTGGATCGCCTATGGGCTCTACGCCGGCGTAGCCGTACTGTGGTTCATTCCCGACCGCCGTCTCGCCGTCGGCACCGAATCATGAGCGGAGTCTCATTCGTGACGATCGACACCGATTTCACCTACGTCTGGGTCGAGTCCCGCCTCGTCGACACCCGGGGCAACTGAGGTGGCGAAGGCACGCAGGATCGTCCTCATCACCGGCGCCTCGTCCGGCATCGGCCGAACGTGCGCCGCCTTGTTGGTCGATCGCGGCTTTCTGGTGGTCGGGGCCAGCCGCCGCTCGATGTCGGACGCATCATGGCCCCAGGTCACCATGGATGTCGACGATGACACATCGACCACCGATGCTGTCGACCAGGTGGTGCGTGACCACGGCGGCATCGACGCCGTGGTCACTTGTGCGGGATGGGGTCTGGCCGGCTCCGTGGAGCAGACGCCGATGGCTGACGCCCGGGCCCAGATGGAGACCAACTTCTTCGGCACGGTGCGCGTCGTGACGGCCGCTCTTCCGACGCTGCGCGAGCGGCACGGGCGAATCGTGGTCATGAGCTCGATCGGCGGCGTCATCGGTCTGCCGTTCCAGGCGTACTACTCGGCCAGCAAATTCGCTCTCGAGGGTTGGGCCGAGGCGATGGCATGGGAAGTCAAGCCGTTCGGAGTCGGGGTCACCCTGGTCGAACCGGGCAACTTCCGGACCGGGTTCACGGCGAGCCGCCGGACCGTCGACGTTGACGGCGACGATCCCTACGCCCGGGCCTCGGCCACGGCCATCAGCAAGATGGAATCGGACGAACAGGGCGGAAACGACCCCAGAGCTGTGGCCGAAGCAGTGGCGAAGGTACTGACGGCGACCCGACCACCACGGCGCCTGTCCGTCGGACCGGCGGGCGAACGGGCGGGGGTGATGGCCAAACGCCTGCTGCCCAACCGGCTGTTCGAGGCGGCGTCGGCGTCGAGCCTCGGCGTCTAATCTGCCGAAATGTCCGGGCCACCTGAGCCACCATCGCCGATGGGCGAGAGCGATGTCGTCGGGTCAGTCGGTACGGCCCGTCGATTTCCCCAGGGGAGGTTCAGCGCACCACCCGGGGCCTGCGAACTCCTCCTCGTCCGCCACGGCCAGTCGGAGGACGCTGTGGAGGGCGTTCCGTTCATCCGCATGGAAGACCACGCCGATCCTCCGCTTTCCGAGCTCGGCCAACGTCAGGCCGATCAGGTGTGTGCCCGACTGGCCAACGAGCACATTGACGCCGTCTACGTCACCACGCTTCGTAGAACGGTCGAGACCGCGGCACCGCTGGTGGCGCGTCTCGGGATCGTTCCGGGGGTCGAGCACGACCTGCGGGAGATCTACCTCGGCGAATGGGAAGGGTGGGTATTCGAGCAGAAGTTCGTCGACCGCGACCCGTTGGCCCTCCGGATGGTTCGAGAACAGCGCTGGGACCTCGCCCCCGGATGTGAGCCAATCGACAGGTTCGCCCGCAGGGTCCGGACCGGCATCGAGCGCATCGCCGACCGGCACCCCGACCAGCGCGTCGTGGTCGTAGTCCACGGGGGCGTCATCGGCGAGGTGCTGGCTCAGGCCTCGGGCTCCGAGCCGTGGGCGTTCGTCGGCGCCGACAATGCCTCGCTCTCCCACCTGGTCGTGACCGAGAGCCGCTGGGTGATCCGTCGGTTCAACGACACCACCCACCTCGACCCCTTGGCGGATCATCCAGAACGCGGCACGGTATCCGGCTGGTGACCGGGTACGTCGCCCCCTGCCCCTGGGTAGAGTCGGCACCATGTGCGACACGCTCGTCGTAGTCGCTCCCGACCGGGTTCTGTTCGCCAAGAACAGCGACCGGAATCCCAACGAGTCCCAATTCCTCGACTGGCAGCCTCGCCGCTTCCACCCGATCGGTGATCGCCTCCAGTGCACGTGGATGGAGATCGATCAGGTGTCCGAGACGTTCGCCGTCCTGCTGTCCCGTCCCTTCTGGATGTGGGGCGCCGAAATGGGGGCGAACGAATACGGGGTGGTGATCGGCAACGAGGCCGTGTTTACCGATCAGCCCTATGCCTCGACCGGACTGACGGGTATGGACCTCCTGCGTCTGGCGCTCGAGCGAGCGGACACCGCCCGGTCCGCCGTCGAGGTCATCGTCACCCTGCTGGAGCGCCACGGCCAGGGCGGCGGATGCGGGCACGAAGACCACAGCTTCACCTACCACAACAGCTTCCTCGTGGCCGATCCGACCGAGGCCTACGTAGTGGAGACGGCCGGCACGTTGTGGGACGTCGAGCAGGTCTCTTCTGGCGTCAGATCGATAAGCAACGGCCTGACCATCCCCGGGTTCGACCGCCACAGCGCCACTCTCCCCACGTACTTCGCCAAGGCGAAGGTCCGCCAGGCCATCACCGGGTCGTGTGCGGCGACGACGCCACGCGATCTGATGGCGCTGCTCCGCCACCACGGAAGAAAGGGACCCGCTCCTCGTTGGTCACCGTTGATGGGAGCGAAGGCCGCCCCATGCATGCACTCCGGCGGCGGTCGCAAAGCCACCTCGCAGACCACTGGCTCGTGGGTCGCCGAGTTGAGGCGTGACGGCGAACATCGGCACTGGGCGACGGCCACGGCGGCGCCGTGCATCAGTCTGTTCAAACCGGTGCAGGTGGGCCTCGCCGTCGATCTCGGCCCCGAGCCGACCGACCGATTCGATCCCGACAACCTGTGGTGGCGGCACGAACTGCTCCATCGTGCCGTGCTGGCCGACCCGGTACGCCTGATTCCCCTCCTGGCCACCGAGCGCGACCGCATCGAGACCAGGTGGATGGGCACGTCGATCGAGCCGTCCGTCGCCTTTGCGGAGGCCGACGACGTCACCTCCCGCTGGACCGCGGCGATCCATTCCTCGGGTGCTCTCGACCGGAGAACCCGCCAGGCCCGCCGCTACTGGGACGAACGGAACCGCCGAGCATGCATTCCCCATGCCGATCCACGCGCCCGAACATCGTGAGCCCAGGTCGGTCCGGTCAACCGGCCCCGAAGAACGGGGCGCCGAAGGCGAACACCCCGCCGTCCGCCGCCCCCAGCCAGTAGCCCCCGGTGGACGCGTC
>Ga0075026_100001116_pt1 | contig 11299 bp, 8 predicted proteins | sample Str012_2_FD_71392 | JGI IMG/M metagenome (GOLD analysis project Ga0075026, IMG submission 71392) | Freshwater sediment microbial communities in response to fracking from Pennsylvania, USA - Straight Creek_MetaG_SC_2012 | ecosystem: Environmental > Aquatic > Freshwater > Creek > Sediment...
CTCCTAGCTCGTCCAGAACCCTTTCGTATCGTACTCCCGGATGGCCTTCAACTCGGCCATGCTGGGCTCAGGCGTAGGTTTCAGATCGTCGGCGACCTGGAGCTTCCATCCGGTATTCACTAGGACATCATCAACGGTCACGCTGGGATGGTAGGTAGAAAGATAGGCTTCGCCGGAATCTTCCCTAAACCGCAAAACGCACTTCGACGTGATGACCGCAGAAGGTCCGCCACGCGCCAAGCCCACACGCTTGCGCCACCCAGCGCCCTCACCGTTGCCGGGACTGGTAACGTAGTTCACGCGCTCCGGCAGGCGATTCTTAGAGTGTTCAAGAAGCGAAACAAAACGGTTGGCCATGGAAGCAATGTCGCAAGCGCCGCCTGAACCTGGCAGACGGACCAGACCGGTCTTTCCTTTTACCTGCGTGGAATTCAGGTTGCCGAAGCGGTCAGCTTCCGCCGCGCCCAGGAATCCCAAATTCACACGACCGGCCTGTAAGAACGAAAGCACGCTCAACATGTCCAGACATTGAGTTGCGCCCTTGATGTTGGGCGGATCGGCCATGGTATAGATCAATTCCGGCGACGGGGTAGTCCGGATCACGCCATTCTCAAACAGACCAACGGCGTTAGGCGCGTGTGTCTTCTTGGCGACAACGAATGCAATCAGTGGCAGCCGCATGCCGACGAAGACGACTTCGCCGTCCTTGATTTCGCGGGCAGCGGCAACGACCATGAGTTCGTTGAGGGTGTAGGACATAGTGAACCGAGCCATTAGCCTTTGGCTCTTAGCTTTTAGCCGCGCATGGCGGCAACCAGATTCAAGCTAATGGCTAAATGCTAGTGGCTAATGGCTGAATTATTGCACGGCGTTAATCGCGTTCTTTCTCACTTCGCCGATGGTAACCAGCGGGTCGCGTCCGCCGATGCGCGGCGCTATCCATTTCTTTTCCGCGCCGATAATGTCCATGAGCAACTTCTTGTCCGCCGCGTTGGGCATCCAACTGTCGAGTTCGGCACGATATTCCTTTTCTTCCATCTGCTGCCCGGTTTGCGGATGGAAAAACTGCTGCTTCCAGCGCCCGATATTGCGATTGAACTTGATGTCCGGGCAATAGAGCGGCGTGCTGCCAGCCTTTTGCGCGTTGCTGATGCGCTTGATTAGGGTGGCGCATTCGTCACGATAGAGATGACGGTTGTAGTCGTTCAGGTCTTCCAGGTTTGCGGGATTGGGATTGGCCGGCTCGTCATAACGGCCTTTGAGTCCCCATGTGTAGGCCCACTGCGCGGACGAAGAGTTGTCCGTACCAAATAGATCGTAGGAACTCGACAGCCACTTGTTCAGGTATTTCTGCATCAGCCAGCCGGGGACCACGCCGGCTTCCGCAATGCGCGCCAGCCCCGTGTTGCCGGTGCCCATGTGAAAGGCTTCTTCCTTGAGCATGTAACTCATTGACCGGCCCAATGGCGCGAAAGCCGAGTACTTCAGCATCTGGAGCTGGAACTTGCCGTCGCGATCAACGAAATCGGTGAAGGCAAAGAAGTCCAGCCAGTTGTCGCACTCTTCATTAAAGCTGCCCAGCAGGCGCTTGTTTTCGTAGGCGCGACGGTCGAGCATCTTCTTGGCTTCCACTTTGCCGGTGTCGCCAAAGAAATCAATCAGCAGCGCGCACATCTGCCAGCCATGACGCATTTCTTCAATCATCACGCGCGTGAGGCAGGAGCGGTCATAGTCACTGGGCGCGCTTTCAAACAGCCAGCGCTGCTGCTCCACGCTGGCAAACTCGGTGTCGCCCTGGTAGACGATCAGGTTCATCAGCGCGTCACGCATGTTCTGCGTGGGTATCTGACGCATGTTCTCCCACTTGTTGCGGCCCTTGTAGTAGCCGAACGTGATTTCTTCGGTCTCAATGGCGCCGTACAGCGTGTCAAATTTAAAATCCTTGATCTGGTCGTGGTCCACGCCCACTTCCTTGCGCCACTCGTTGAACAGGCCCACCCAGTCACTGAACGTGCCGATCTTGTGTATTTTTCCAGGCATGAAACAACAGCTCCTAGTTGCTAGCGTCTAGGCGCTAGCTCGTGATCTTTTGATTCGGCCTCTCGCTAGTAGCCAGCAGCTAGTAGCCAGAAGCTGTGTTTTACAAATTCATCCAGACGGTTTTCAATTCCGTGTAATGTTCAATGGCGTGCATCCCCAGTTCGCGGCCAAAGCCTGACTGCTTGAAGCCGCCGAAGGGCAAGGCAGCGTCCATCACGCCGTAAGTGTTGATCCAAACCGTGCCGGCTTTCAGGCGACGGGAAAGTTGATGGGCTTTCTTGATGTCATTGGTCCACACCGCAGCGGCCAGACCGTAGACGTTGCGGTTGGCCTGTTCGGCCACTTCTTCGATATCGTCAAATGTCAGAGTGGCCAGGACAGGTCCAAAGATTTCTTCCTGCGCGATCTTCATGTCATTCTTCACGCCGCCAAAGATCGTAGGTTCGATGAAGAATCCGTGATCGCCGTTCACCGCCGCGCGTTTGCCGCCGGCCAGCACCGTAGCGCCTTCTTTCTTGCCGGACTCAATGTAGCCCAGCACGGTTTCCATCTGCTTCTTGCTCACGATCGCGCCCAGGCGCGTTTTGGGATCGAGCGGATCGCCCAGCTTGATCTTCTTGCTGCCTTCGACGAGTTTGGTCATGAATTCGTCTTCAGCTTTTTTCTCCACAAACAAACGCGATCCGGCGCAACAGACTTCGCCTTTGCCGTAAAAGATTCCGTTGAGCGCGCCTTTCACTGCGGAGTCCAACGTGGAATCGGCAAACACGATATTGGGTGACTTGCCGCCCAGTTCAAGCGTCACGCGCTTGAGCGTGTCCGCCGACGCACGCATGATTTCTTTGCCAACGGAAGTCGATCCGGTGAACGCGACCTTATCTATGTGCGGATGCTTGACCAAAGCTTGTCCGGTCGCGGGACCGCCAGTGACAATGTTTAAAACTCCCGGCGGCAATCCAGCTTCCAGGCACAATTCGCCGAAGCGCAGCGCAGTGAGTGAAGTATCTTCCGCGGGCTTCAATACCACGCAGTTGCCGCACGCCAGCGCCGGACCAAGCTTCCAACTGGCCAGCAACAACGGGAAGTTCCAGGCAATAATCGCGCCCACAACGCCAACTGGTTCGCGCAGCGTGTAAGTAAACGCGTTGCTGAACGTGTTGACGGTTTCGCCATGGATCTTGGTGGCCCATCCTGCGAAGTAGCGGAACACGTCGGCGACCATGGGCATGTCAACGTAGCGCGATTCGAAGATCGGCTTGCCGTTATCTAGCGTTTCCAACTCGGCCAGCTCTTCAATGTTCTTTTCCACGAGGTCGCCGATGCGCCACAGAATCTTGCCGCGCTCGCTGGCGGACATCTTGCGCCACGGACCAGTCATGTCGTCAAACGCTTTGCGCGCAGCGGTCACGGCCTGGTCGACGTCATGCGCGCTGGCGTCAGAGATTTGCGTGAGCACTTCTCCGGTTGCCGGATTCACAGTGTCAAACGCTTTGCCGGAGCCTTCTATCCACTGTCCGTTGATGAGCAGCTTGCCGGGGGAAACTTTTGCTTTGGTTGCGGTAATCATTACTTAGCCTCTAGCTGCTAGCCGCTGGGGACTAGCGTGATGAATTGCCCTAAGGGATTCTTTTTTCCGTACGGCAACTTCAAAAATACTTCCAGTCATTTAATCCTTAGTCATCCTGAGCGATGTCTGAGTCCCGAGTAGCGGTATGAGGACATCGCTCAGGATGACAACTCTTAGAGAGCGTTTTACGTGATAGGGCTCCCTCGCTGCGCTCGGGATGAAACCTATTTCGCTTTAAACGTTGCCGGTCTCTTTTCCACGTACGCAGCCAGGCCTTCCTTGGCGTCTTCGCTGGCGAAGAGGCGCTGTTGCAGTTCGCGTTCCACAGCCAGAGCGGACTCCATGGGAATTTCCCATCCCGTCTGCACGGCCCGCTTGATGTTGCCCACGGCCTTGGCGGCTTTGTTCGGCGGAGTGAACTGGCGCGCGTATTCCATGATGTTTTCCATGAAGTTGTCGCGCTCGAAAATGTCGTTGATGATGCCCATCTCCTTGGCTTCTTCAAACGTGAAGGTGTTGCCGGTGACCATGAGCTCAATGGCTTTGCTCTTGCCGACCATGCGGCTCAGGCGCTGCGTGCCGCCGGTGCCGGGCAGAACGCCCAGGTTGATTTCCGGCAGGCCGATCTTGCCGGCGTCGCGGCGGGCAATGCGGATGTCCGCGGCCATGGCGATTTCGAGGCCTCCGCCGACGCAGTGGCCGTTAATGGCGGCGATCACCAGCTTGGGCGTGTGCTCCAGGCGCAGCAACATTTCGTTAGCGTGCAAGCAGAAGTAGTACTTAAAGGTCGGGTCCACGCTGGAGAGCATCTTGATGTTGGCGCCGGCGGAGAAGAACTTGTCGCCCGCTCCAGTGAGCAGCAGGACGTACACGTCATTATCCATACGCGCCTTCAGGATGGATTCATCCAACTGGCGGTTCATTTCGTAGGTGTAGGTGTTTGCCGGCGGATCGCACAATTCAATGATGGCGACTCCGCTTTCCACGCGGTAATTCACCAGAGTTTTGTTTTCCGTTGCTGTGGTTGCAGCCATGATTTCCAAGCTCCTTTAGATTTCCAAGTCGTTTCAATTTGAATCTTTTGACTAACAATCCCGGGGGAACAGCTATTTGGGGCCGGGTGCGGAAGTTTTTCGTTTCGTTTTGCCGTTGCTCACAACGCCGCGAAGAAACAGATCGCCCATGCCGTGGGCCAGTTCGGCGGCATCAGGGTCCACGCGGGGGTTATGCCAGGTATAAATCCAGTTGATCATGCCGAAGAGGCTGAGCACTGCCAGCCGCGACGAGAATTGTAGTCCTTTGGCCTTGCGTAAATCTTCCAGCAGGTCCAGGCAAATGCGGTAGTAGTCGCGCTTGATGGCCCGCACTTCCGCGCCCTGATCGTTCTTCAGCGTGTCGTCTTCGTGCGTGAGTACCTTCATGGCCTCTTTGTTGGCCAGGGAATATTCCAAGTGGTTCTCAATGAAGATACGAATGCGCTCTTCCGGGTCCGCCGACTGTTCCAGACGAGAACGCGCGCTGGCGATAATGGTTTCAAACGTGTGCTTTTGGATCAGATACAGCAACTCTTCCTTGGAAGAGAAGTAATGATAGAGACCGGCCAATGACATGCCGGCAGCGCGGGATAGATCACGCATTGAGGCGCCTTCAAAGCCCTTGTCACAGAAAATTCGCGCAGCGTGTTGCAGCACTTTCGCCAACTGGCGATCAAAGCGCGTATCGGGCGAGTCCGCGGACGCTTTGCGTCCATTGCCGGAGCGGCGGACCGGCAAAGCGGCGGCCTGTGACGTTGACTCGAATTGGGACTGGGGGGCTCGCAAACGGTGTTGGGCTTTTTGGCCGTCGTGATCTAGTTACCGAACGTTCGTTCGGACTTTATTATCGAGGAGAGGTGCCAGAGTCGTCAAATCAGAGGCGCCCAGCTTCGCCCTCTCGCCCAGGAAGCCTCGGTTTTCAGCCGGATTCCGGCATAAGTCTCAAAAACTTGTTCCATAGCGCATTTCGTTCGTGTCTTACCACACAGAACAACCGGAACGACAGCAATTATTCAGGCATTAGGGGCTGGCGGGTCGGCGGAAGAGTTGAGTTTCTTGTCTGGGTCCAGACGTGAAACCAGGCTCTGAAGTTCTCAACGAACAACCTGAGACTGAAGAGCAACTCTCGAATGAGGACTCAAAGGTCAAAGAAATTAAAACTAAAAACTTGTCCCCCCGAGAAGGAGATTTTGAAATGCGTACACAAAATTGGAATTCGTTTTCATCGTCGGCCAAGAAGGCCGTAATTTCCCTGGTCCTGGTTGCCGCCCTGGCTCTTGCCGTTGGTTGCGGTGGCGGAGGATCAGCCACCAGCACCGCTACCGGTCCCACCCCCACACCTACTCCGGCCAACAGCGCCGCCACCCAGGTCCGCTTTGGCGATGCGCCGGCTGACAGCGTGATTTCATTTGAAGTCACCGTTTCTTCCCTGACTCTTACTCCCGCCGGCGGCGGCACAGCCGTGAGCATTCCGGTTGGCGCCAACAACCGACTGGAACTGAGCCACGCGTCCGGCAAGTTTGAGCCGTTTGCTCTGGGCAGCCTGCCGCAAGGCTCGTTCTCCGCGGCCAACCTGACTCTGGCCAACTCTGAACTCACGTTCCTTACCGCTACCGGCACTCCCGTTCACATCAACGGACCGGCCAGCGCTTCCGTAACAGTTCCGCTGAGCCCGGCGCTCACCATTGGAACTTCGCCGCTGGTTCTGAACATTGACGTGAACCTGGCGAACTCAGTCACACTGACTGGAACCACCATCACCGGCATCAGCTTTGGACCTTCATCCTTCTCCATCGTCGCCAAGGCTCCGGGTGCACAAGCCGGCCAGCAAGATGACGACGGCGAAATTGAAGACGTCCGCGGCACCGTGGCATCAGCAACCGCCAACAGCTTCGTCCTGACCGTTGGACAGAGCAAGGCTTCGCTGACCTTCAGCTTTGATGCGACCACGCAGTTCAGTGACGGCGTGACCGCAGCCACTCTGGCCAACCAGATCGTGAAAGTGGAAGGCTTCACCAAGTCCGATGGCAGCCTGTTCGCCAAGGAAGTGGAAGGCCTGGAAGCAAGCAGCGGCGCGGAAATGGAAAGCTTGATCACCGCCATCTCCGGCACCACGCTCACCATCAGCGCGGATGACGGCATCGGCGGCGGCATGGACGACACCAAGATCGGCGCCAGCTTCACCGTGAACATCGCCGGCCTGAACGCCAGCAAGTTCAAAGTGGATGGCGGCAACGGTTTCGGCGGGAGCGTCCCGAACACCCTGAGCTTCGGACCGACCACGATTCACCAGGGCCAGCGCGTGGAAGTGGAAACCAACAACCCGATCCCCGCAGCCAACGGCAGCATCACTCCGGACAAGCTGAAACTGCAGCAGCAAGGCGTCTCCGGTACGGTGGCCAACCTGGCAGCGAGCGGCAACTTTGACCTGAACCTGGCGGCCGATTCGCACTTGACCATTATCTCCGGTCAGACAGTGGTCCACGTGATCAAGGCCGCGAGCACGGATGTCCGCAAGGCGCCGGCGAACGGAGCCTCAGCTCAGGTACGCGGTCTGCTCTTCTGGGACGGCGCAGCCTGGCAGATGGTGGCCCGCCGCACCCGCTAAGCAAGAATAAGCGAAGCGCAAAACATCGCTTCAGTCCTCCCCGAACCGGTCGCAGCCAACCAGCTGCGGCCGGTTTTACTTTTGGGAAGCACTCAGCCGTCAGCGGTCAGCAAAAGCCGCAGAAAAAATTAGCCGCGAATTTGCGCGAATCAAAACAAATCCGAAATCGGAAATTGTTAGATTGGCGTTCATTCGCGGCTAATCTTGTCCTTTGTGCCAGGACTATGAAGATTTCAGTTGTAGTGGCGGTTGGCTTTGCGCAACACGTGAGGCTTCTGACGCTGGCGCGTTTTGAGGAGCCTATATACCCAATCGCCGGAGAAGAACAGTCCCAGAGCCATAATGAAAACGCCCGTGGCGACCAGTCCGCTGGGAAAAACGGGCTGGCGCCAGATGTTGTAATAGGGAAAGACACCCTCGGTTTGAAGCCTGGCCCAGCCATACCAAGCTATCCAGGCTCCACCCAGGATCAAAATGGCCCGGTTTTTGAGCCGTACAAGGATTCTCTTCATTCGTTGATTGCGCGTCTATTTCTCAATTCCCAGCTGCGTCAGGATGAACGCGTAATCGAATGCCACCTCATGGTAGCGATCATAACGTCCGGAAGCTCCGCCGTGACCGGCCGCCATGTTGGTCTTCAAGATCAGCACGTTTTTGTCGTCCTTGAGCGTGCGCAATTTGGCTACGTACTTCGCCGGTTCCCAGTACATTACCTGGCTGTCATTGAATGAGGTCTTGACCAGGATCGCCGGGTACGAGGCTTTCTTGAGATTGTCATACGGCGAATACTTGAGCATGTAGTCATAAGCCGGCTTCTCGTTGGGATTGCCCCACTCTTCGTACTCGCCCACGGTCAGCGGCAAGGACGCGTCCAGCATGGTGTTCATCACGTCCACGAATGGAACGTGCGATACCACGGCGCGGTACAAGTCCGGACGCAGGTTGGTCACCGCACCCATCAGCAATCCGCCGGCAGAGCCACCTTCCATGGCGACACGGTCACGCGCGCCGTATTTGTTGGCCACCAGATGCTCGGTGCAGGCGATGAAGTCAGTGAACGTATTCATCTTGTTCATCATGCGTCCGGCATCGTGCCAGGGCTTGCCCATGTCTCCGCCACCGCGGATGTGCGCGTACGCCATCACCACGCCGCGATCGAGCAAGGAAATGCGCGTGGCGCCGAACGTGGGCGACAGACTGGCTCCGTAAGAGCCGTAGGCATAAATGTAAAGCGGGTTGGAGCCGTCTGGCTTCTTCATGTCCTTGCGGTAAACAACGGAGATGGGAACCTTAACGCCATCTTTGGCCATGGCCCAGACACGCTCTGAAACATACTTTGAAGCATCGTAGCCGCCCGGGACTTCCGTCTGCTTCAACAGCGCGGACCGGTGCTCCGCGACGTAGTAATCAAACACCGAAGGCGGCGTAACCAGCGACTGGTAGGAATAACGATACTTGTCGGTCTTGAATTCGCGATTGATCTGCGGGAAGACCGAGTACGCAGGCTCGTTGTAAGTGATGCGTTTTTTCACGCCGGTCGCTATGTCAACGACCGTGAGTTCAGGCAATCCGTTTTCGCGTTCCGCCAGGACATAAAAATCCTGGAAGACATCCACGCCGCTGAGCATTACGTCCGGACGCACGGGAATGATTTCTTTCCAGTTTTCCGTGAACGGCGCTTTCACCGGCGCTTTGACCAAGCGAAACGTCCGGCCTTTGTCATTGGTGCGGATGTAGAACTCGTCGCCGTGATGGTCAACGTAGTACTCCATCCCTTGCTGGCGCTCCTGGATGACGTTCCATTTACCGAATGGCTGCCCAGCATCACGATAGTGGATTTCAGACGTGGTGTGGCTGCTTATGTCCATCATCAGATATTTGCCACTGCGCGTTTTGCCCACGCCGATGGTAAAGCGCTCGTCCGGCTCTTCATAGATCAGAACGTCGTGGTTCGCGCCATCTTTATTCGCGCCATTTTTATTCACGTTATCTTTATTCGCGCCATCTTTATTCGCGCTATCTTTGGCGCTCGCGTCGTCCATCTGGTGGCGATACATGCGGTACTGCCGTTTGGTCTTTTCGTCTTCTACCGTATAGAAGATGGTCTTGTTGTCATTGGCCCAGGCAATGGACCCGACACGTTCAGCGATCACGCCGCTGTCCTTGCCGGTGCGCAGATCGCGGACGTAAAGCTTGTATTGGCGAAAGCCGGTGTTGTCGGTGGCATAGGCCATCAGGTTGCCGTCATCGCTGACATCGGTGGCGCCCAACGACATGAAGGGCTGCCCCTTGGCTAGCTCATTCACGTCAATGGTGATCTGCTCCGGAGCATCCAAGCTGCTTTTTCTGCGGTTGTAGATTGGGTACTGCTGCCCTTTTTCCCAGCGCGAGTTGTAAAAATACTCGCCGTACTTGTAAGGCACGTTGACATCAGTCTCTTTCAGATGGCTGATCATCTCGTCATAGAGCTTCTTCTGCAGCGGCTCGGTGGGCTTCATCACCGCGTCGGTGTAGGTGTTCTCCGCGTTCAGATACTGCGCGACCTCGGGATTCGGCTTATCACGGAGCCAACGGTAGTCGTCCACCAGGTGGCCGCCATTGATGGTATTTTCTGTGTGGATCTTTTTTGCGACCGGCGGGTTGGCAGCCGGCGAAGCCGGCATGGCGGTGGCGGCGTTATTGGGAGTCTTATCGTCTGCGTTGGCAAAAGCTGTCATAAGGATAAAAAGCGTAACCAGAGATTTTTTCATAAATCCGCCTCGTAAGGGGAAGGTAGGCTGACGGGGATTATAGCAAGGGGTGGCGCTAGCCGCGGGCGCCCAATTGCTCCCTAAGTTCGCCCTGCCAGCGCTGGATAAAACGCAAGGATATTTCCCGCCGAGCCTGGTTCGGTGAGGCCAGGATTAGTTTTTCGGTTTCGTCCAGCTTCCTGAGCGCGGCAGGCAAGTCGCCCTGGGCCTCAAGAATTGCGGCTTCCACCCGCGGATGCAGCCAGGGAATTTCCTTGGAATCGGGCACATCGGCCAGCCATTGTTTGGCGAGTTCTACGTTGCGGCGCCGGCGCGCCTGAAAAACCGCGGCGTCAGTCATTAGGGCGTGGCGCATCAGAGGCGACGTATAGTTTACGTATTGCAGGGAAACTTCAAGGGCCTGGGCGGCTTCTTCATCCTTATGCTGATGGTAGGCGGCCGAATAAGCCAACGAGAAAGCTGTAACCGTATCCGGAGATTTGTCGCGCAGAGCCGTGGCTTTGGCGAGATAGTCCGGCGAGAGCGCTTCGGACATCACGCCTTCGCGAAGCTCGGCAGAAAGCTTCAGCATGGCTACCCATCGTTCACCGCGCGCGCGATTGCTCAACAGCATCACCAGACGACTGCCATCACTGTGGAAAGCCCCGCTACGGAAGGGCAACAGGTTTATTACGCCAAGAATGAGCGAGTAGAGCGTGAAAAAGTTCAATAGAGGGCTGGAAGACAGCGGCAACAACAACACGAAGACAACGGTAAGTAGATTCACGGCGGGGCCAGCAAAAATCATGGCGACCGCACGCCACACCAAGTTGTCCAACTTGGTGGGAAACATGCTGGCCCAGCCGCCTGAGCCAGCGCCTTTGCCCCGGTAGAGTGAGAAGCGAAAAGGACGGTCAAACTGGATTCGTCCAACGCGAAGAGAGTTGAAGCGGAAGCCCGCCAGCATTCCGCCCAACACGTGCCCCAGTTCGTGAATCGCCGTGACCACAAAGATCACCACGAAAGCCACGACGAAAACCATAAAAAAACGCAAAGGATTTGCAGAAGGGAAAACCTGATCCAGGTCTACAAATATCCGGTGAATCACCGACTCTAACAGCGGCGAATGCCAGAACAAAATAATTACAGTGAAAACAAATACCAATCCAAACCACATGGCAAGAGCCACGATGGAACCGGAAACGGCGTTTGCCGGAGGCGGCAGCGGAGCCTGGCGATCAAGGATCGGCGTGCTGGTGGTCGCGGGCGAAGCTTTCGCGGTCGAGCTCATCGGGCGCAGTCTAACACGAAGCCGATAAGT
>Ga0075026_100001117_pt1 | contig 11298 bp, 5 predicted proteins | sample Str012_2_FD_71392 | JGI IMG/M metagenome (GOLD analysis project Ga0075026, IMG submission 71392) | Freshwater sediment microbial communities in response to fracking from Pennsylvania, USA - Straight Creek_MetaG_SC_2012 | ecosystem: Environmental > Aquatic > Freshwater > Creek > Sediment...
GATTGAGTGACGACCGAGCCGAGTTCCAGCCTTCCCGAGAAACACTCGGGCAGTCCCGTGCTGGCATTGCTCTTGGCGATGGCGATGTTCGTGCTCGTCGTCGACACGTCGCTGATGAACGTCTCGATATCCGCGGTCGTGCACGACCTGCACACAACGGCGAGTGGGGTGCAATCCGCGATCGCACTCGAGGCGCTCGTATCGGCCGCGTTCATCCTGATCAGCAGCAAGGTCGGCGACCTCATCGGACGCAAGCGGGCCTACGTGCTCGGTCTCCTCGCGTACGCCATCGGCGCCATCGCCATGACCCTCGCGCACACGCTCACCACGATCATCATCTTCTGGGCGATCATCGGAGGCCTCGGCGCGTCGCTCTTGCTGCCCGCGATGCAGTCGCTCATTCACGGCAACTTCGAAGGCGCGCCGCGCGTGAAGGCCTACGCGTTGGTCGGCGCGGCGGCGGCGATCGCCGCCGCGGTCGGGCCGTTGCTCGGCGGGTTCGTGACGACATATCTCTCGTGGCGCGTCGGCTTCGGACTCGAAGTCGTGATCATCGCGGTGGTGCTGTCGGGCAGCAAGCTCGTTCGAGACGTCGAGTACACGGGACCTCGGCACATCGATCTCGTCGGCGCGGTGCTGTCCGTCATCGGCATGGGCGGAGTCGTCCTCGGCATCCTCGTCTGGCAGGAAGGGGGTGAAGCGGTCCTCCTGCTCATCGTCCTCGGCGCGATCGGGCTCGCGCTCCTCGCGCGGTGGCTCGTCAAACGCAAGCGTGAGGGCAAGCTGACCCTGCTCGACCCCGACCTCTTCCGGTTCCCGCACTTCCGGATCGGCATCAGCCAGACGATGATGCAACAGATCACGTTGGGCGGCGCAATGATCGCGCTGCCGCTGTTCTTGCAGATGACGCTCGAGTACAACGCGATGCAAGCCGGGTTGTCGCTCGCGCCACTGTCGCTCAGCATGTTCGCCGTCGCGTTGCTGGCGGGCAAGAAGTTGGGCGACCGCCGCCCGGCCAACATCGTTCTGACGGGCTTCGCCCTGACCACGATCGGGATCGCCACGATCATCCCGGTGATGCCCCGAGCCGAAAACGGCTGGGCCCTCATCGTGCCGCTCCTCATCGCCGGATCCGGGCTCGGTCTGTTGGTCTCGCAGCTCAACAACTACACGCTTTCGCCCATCGAGGAGGAACGCGTGAGTGAAGCCGCGGGGGTGAACTCCGCGTCGGGGTCATTCGGGCTGTCGTTCGGCCTCGCGATGGCCGGCGGCCTCATGCTTGCGGCGCTGTCGTTGGGCTTCACGCGAATGGTCGACAACAGCACTGTGATCCCTCCGGCTCAACAGGACCGGATCTCGACCACCCTCGAGGACAACGCCGAGGTGATGAGCAACACACAGCTCGCCGGGCTCCTCGAGCACGAGCCGCCGGCAATCCAAGCGGAGATCCTGCGCATCAACACCGACGCGAGAAACCGCGCCCTTCAGGTCGCACTGCTCGTGCCCGTACTGGCGAGTGTCATCGGACTGGTCAACGGCTTCCGCATGCGGCGACTCCCCGACATCGAGCCCGCGGCCGACCGAGAAGGGCTCGACCTCGCCTGACCGATCGGATCAGTGCGCCGCGAGCATCGTCTTGACGGTTGCGACCAGCACACCGAGTGCGAGCGCGGTGACGCCATACGCGATCGACGTGGTCCGCGACCTGCCCGAGTGCCTCGCGATGAAGGATCGGACTGCACCGATGACGAGCGCGGGCACGTCCCCGGTGAACTCCTGCGCCCGAACATCTGACAAGAAGACCACGGGCAGACTGGAGACGAGCGCGACGAACATCGCGCCGCCGACCCGCGCGAGACCGATGTACGGGTCCTGGCGACTCGGTCGTTCGACGCCTGTTCTTCGCGACCGTGACCGTTCGACCTGGCGCGACGAGGGTGCGTGTGGCAGCTTTCGGCTGCGATGAGTGCTCCAACGCGCGGGTCATCGGCCGGGGTCTGGTCGAGACGGTTTCCGATCGTGGGCTGGCTGCCGCGGTATGAGAGGCGCCTGCTGCGCGGAGACATCTTCGCGGGGGTCGCGGTGACGGCCATGATCGTGCCGAAGGATCTCGGTTACGCGGGCATCGCAGGTGTGCCGGTTCAGAACGGCCTGTATGCAGCCGCGGCCGGCGCGATCCTGTACGCGCTGTTCTGCACGTCGCGGCAGATCTCGACGGGTCCGAGTTCTTCGCTCGCGGCCGTTGCCGGGAGCGCAGTGCTCGCGACCGGCCTGGCCGGCGAGCAGGCGGCGCAGTTGGTGGCGGCGATCGCGTTGGTCACTGGCGTGTTGTTCTTGTTGCTCGGCGTGTTTCGGATGGGTTGGATCTCGCAGTTTCTCTCGAAGGCGGTCGTGACCGGATTCCTGGCCGGTGCTGCGGTTCAGGTCGTGATCGGCGAACTCCCGAAGCTGACCGGAACATCCGCGGACGGTGATTCCTCGTGGCGGGAGCTGGCCTCGTGGATCCGCGGGCTGGGAGACATCCATTGGGCGACGGTCTTGGTCGGCATCGTCTCGCTCGCGGTGATCCTGGGGTTGCGTTTCGCGGCGCCCAAGGTTCCCGGGGCGTTGGTGCTCGTCGTCGGCGGCCTGATTGCGTCGCACCTGTTCGACCTCGGCGCGCACGGCGTAGCACTCGTCGGGCCCGTACCGCGCGGATTGCCCGCCCCGCAGATCCCGACCGTCGATCTGTTCACGCAACACTTCGCGCAGATCGCGATCGCGTCGGTCGCGCTCCTGCTGATCGGGTTCTCGCAGACGGCCGGCGATGCTCGGGTATTCGCGACCCGGCATCGTTACCGCATCGACGTGAATCAGGAGTCGGTGGCGCAGGGAGTGGCGAACGTCGGGGCGGGCGTGTTCCAGGGTATGCCCGTTTCGACCAGCCTCTCCGCGAGCTCGCTGAACGAGTCATCGGGCGCGACGACGCCCGTTGCCTCCCTGACGACGGGGCTGCTCGTGCTCGCGACGCTGGTGTTGCTCGCACCGCTGTTCTCGGAGCTGCCGAAGCCGGTGCTCGCGGCGATCATCATCGACGCGGTCGTGTTCGGGATGATCGACATTCCGGAGTTGCGGCGTCTGCATCGTGTTGCGCGCTTCGACTTCTGGATTGCCGTGGCCGCGATCGTGGGGGTCCTTTCGGCCGGCGTGCTCGCCGGTGTCGTCATCGGGATCGCCCTTTCGCTGGGATGGCTCGTGTACGTCGCGACGCGTCCCCCGATACCGCTGCTCGGGCGCGAGGTAGGAACGCAGGTCTTCCGCAGCATCAACGATTACCCCGACGACGAAACCTTTCCCGACATCACGGTCGTTCGCCTCGACGGGGGCCTCTTCTTCGCCACGGCCGAAGCATTCGACGATCGCATCCGCGGCCTCACGGAGATCGACCCGCCGCCACACGCGCTGGTAGTCGACCTCGAAGGCGTCAACTTCATCGACTCGCAAGGAGCAGCAAAACTGACGGAGATCCAAGCATTCACCGACGCCCGCAATGTCACCCTGCGACTCGCACGAATGAAGCCACACGTGCGCACGGTGCTCCAATCCGAAGGAGTCCTCGACCGGATCGGAGCCGACCACATCCACGGCAACGTTCACCGAGCTGTCCAAGCGCAACTCGACGACCACATCCGTCAATCACAACACCCCGACCGATAGCCGTACGCGAGCACACGTCGCAGCCGCCGAGCGGAGCCTTCGCGCGACAGCGGGTCCGGGTTTCCGTCCCCTCGGCGTGACCGGGATTGTGACGTCTCGAACCGGGTGATCGTCGCGCTCACCATCCGGTGACATCCATGCCGGCAACAGCTATGTTCTTGCCGCGCGTAACGCGCGGGGGAGGCCCGAATATGGACCCCGATAGCGGAGTGCCCGAGCCCGGAGCGGAGCGAGCACCGACCACACCCCCGTTCTTGCAGCGCGAGGTTCCGCGGCGATCGGTGTTGATCGGTATGGGAACCGGCGCGGCGGTCGCGATGGTGCCCGCCAAGGCGTTCGGTGCAGTCGTCAAGTCCGGGCTGATTCTGACCGCCCGCCCGTCACTCGTCGTCAGTGTCGTACGTCCCGACGACTTCTTGCACCTCACGTTCCGGTTCGTGAACCTGCAACTCGACACGAGCACGCCGAACAATCCGATACTGACGCGCATCGACTCGCTGACCGATGCGCTCGTCGTGGTCGACTTCGGCCCGCAGCACGTCACCGAAGCCGTGTTGTGGACGACGGGCTCGCCGCCGAGCGAGGTGCTGGTCGACCCGGTGCCATCCGTCGCCGACGGGATCCCGGCGCGCCTCGCCGGCAGTTCGCGCCTCGCGTTCCTCCTTCCGCTGAGCGTGCAAACGCTGCCGTACGACCTTGCCACACTGCTGAACTGGAGCACCTTCTCCCAGAGCGTGGTACCGGTCGCCCGGCCCGGAACCCCGATCGGCGCCGCCAATGTGCGAGGCGCGGCGATCAGGTTCTCGTTCCCGGCGCTGCGCAAGCCGAAGGCCAACGAGACCGCGATCGAGGTGCCGTGGTGGCTCGTGCTGTCACCGACCGATCAAGCCGCCTGGGCGCACGCGACCGAGCCGGTCACGCACAACGGCCGCACCGAGTTGTGGCATACGCGGCTCGGTACCAAGAACGGGAATGCGGTCGACGAGGCCCATCCCGACACCGTGCGTGCGGTGTGGGCGCAGGATCCGAGTTTCCCTCTGTACCTGAAGGGCACTGCGACCCCGCCCGGCATCATCGAAGACCTGACCACTCCCGTCGCGCCCGCCCAGGGCCTACCGTTCCGAATGGCGTACACGCCGAAGGACCGTCTTGACGCGGTGAACAACTCGGCGAACTACAGCAAGAGCAACCCGGTCCTGAGTCAGAACTACACGCCGACACCGTTCAAGACCGATCGGTTGATGCTGAGCGCGCTCGGCGCGTACATCGATGTCGACGGCGTTTGGCCGAAGAGCCCGTTCAACGCTCTCCTCGAGTGGAAGAACCGCGGGACCCTCGGTCGTGACCACTACGTCCGCATCGTCAACAAGGGATTCCTGCACCCGTTCGGCCACCGTGCCGTCCTCGTGCGCGAGAGCGAACGCCGCATCGCGAATCTGAACGGCACGCGCAGCGCGTATCTCTTCCTGCGTACCTTCTTCATCGTCACCGAACCGGAGCGCACGTATCCCGCCGCCAAGGGTCTGCCGAACGCCGGGCGCGAGTTCCCGTTCCAAAGGATCGAAGTCATCACCCGCGTCTCGCCCGACTTCGCGTCGCAGACGCCCATCGGTGCGCTCGGGCACGCGTTCCAGGCCTTCGACGGCGGCGGAAATCCGATCGTTCTGACGTTCCGCGGCACCGACTGGGAAAGCAACACCGCGACGTTCACGTCGCCGTTCGTTTGGATCGAGGACGATCCGGTCACCAAGCCGCCGTTCGACCCCACATTCATGACGCAGCTGAATGCGGCGTACGGGTTGTTGCCCGCGGTACAACGCACCGCGCAGGTCGGCGGGCAGAAGGTTGCGTTCGCGACGCCGAGCCAGCCGGGGAACACGAGCCATCCGGTCGAGAACCTGGTGTTCGGCGCCCGCGACGCCATCGACAGCGCGTCGGCCGACGCGTACAAGGCCGTCGACCAGATGCGCGCGTTCCCGCACATGGTCGAGGGGCTCATCAAGCTGCCCGACCTCGAGAAGCTGGCCGGCGCGGCCGGGCTCTCTCCGGTGGTGAAGTACATCGACGAGTTCGTGTCGAACGAGTTCGACCAGGGTGTCAACGCGGGCAAGGCCTACCTCGGTTTCCTGTCGACCCAGGCCATGCAGTTCGCGACCGAGAATGCCGGCGGTCTCGTCAACCCGAACCAGGCGCTGTCGGCGATCACGCGCGACCTCGGACCGGTCGCGGGTCCGCTCGGCGACATCGTCGCCAACAAGTTCGATCCGGCGAGCATCTTCCCCGACGACGCGGCCAAGATCCTCGGCGGCATCCCGCTGAAGGACATCCTCGGGGTGATCCAGGACCTGACCGGTCAGGCCGAGAAGGCAATCAACTACGTCAAGCAGAACCTGCCGACCGAAATCGTCATCAGCTTCGAGTGGCACCCCGACCTCAAAAAGGACGAGCCGCTCCACGTGTTCGAGCCGAGCATTGTCGACCCGAAGGCGTCGGCCGTTTTGCAAGGTGAGTTCCGCCAGAGCCTCACCGACCCGAACAAGCGCAGCGCGAAGTTCAGCGGCGAGATCACCAACTTCAAGCTGAACCTCATCGGCGACGGCGCGACGCTGTTCCTGATCGTCGATGTCGCCAAGCTCGGCTTCAAGTCGGGTTCGGGACAAAAGACCGACGTCACGGTCAAGCTGAACGGGATCACGTTCGCGGGCGCGCTCTCGTTCGTCGAACAGCTGCGCAGCATCCTCGAGAACCTCGGCGACGGCTTCGGTATCAAGGTCGACGCCACCGCGATCACCGCGAAGATGAACATCGAGATTCCGGCGGTGACCGTCGGCGTGTTCAGCTTGTCGAACCTCGGTTTCAACGCGGGGCTGACGGTCCCGCTGACCGGCGACCCGGTGCGCGTTCGCTTCGGACTGTCGACGCGCGACAACCCGTTCATCCTCACCGTGTACATCTTCGGCGGCGGGGGATGGCTCGGCATCGCGCTCGGCGCGGACGGCATGGAGAGTCTCGAGATCGGCTTCGAGTTCGGCGGCAAGCTGGCGCTCGACGTCGGGGTCGCGGCCGGTTCGGTCGAAGCGATGGCCGGCATCTACTTGAAGATCGAGAAGACGCCGCCGGGTGACACGGTCACACTCGAAGGCTTCTTGAAGATCCACGGTCACGTGAGCGTGCTCGGGATCGTGTCGGTCGACATCGAGATCTACCTGTCGTTCCAATACATGCACAAGCCGCCCGACAAGAACATCGTGACGGGTAAGGCGAAGGCCACGCTGAAGGTCTCGGTGCTGTTCTTCTCGATCAGCGTGAGCTTCGAGGTGGAGAAATCGTTCGGCGGCAACCCCGCCGACCCCACGTTCGCCGATGCGATCTCGACGAGCGACTGGGCCAACTACGTCAACGCATTCGCGGCGGTGTAGCGCTATGGCAACGAGAACGGTCATCTTCACCGCCCTGCCCAACGGCGTCGCCTCGAGCGGTCGCCCGCAACTGTCGGTGCACATCGCCCCCCGGCTCGTGCCGACCGGGCCCGGCGACGGTCAGCTCCAGGATTTCGCGGAGTGGGAGGTCTGGCCGAACCAGACACTCACGCCCTGGCAGGTGCAGTTCGGCAGTGGCGAGATCGTTCCGGCGAACGTCGTGACGAGCCCGGCCGCGAATCCGGCGCGTTGGAGCGCGCTGTTCGACCCGACGTCGCTCGTACGCGGCCGCCCGTCAGCCGAGGACTTCACCTCGCGCAAGGTCCGGTCGTACCCGGTCGGCAACGTCTTCGGTCATCTGCAGACGCAGTACGCGACGATGGCGGCGACGACCGGCGATCAGTATCCCGATCGCAACCAGCTCGGCCCGTTCATCAACCCGTTGCGTCCCGAGCTCATCGTCGAGATGTTGCAGCAGATCGAAAAAGAGCTCGTCGCGCCGAACTTCACGATCGGGCCGGCGCCGCCCAACCCGACCAAGGACTTCGCGCAGCTCAAGCGGTTCCACACGCCTTCGGCGTCGCGCAAGGACCCGTTCGATCCGGCCGACAATGCCACGGTCCCGAAGTTCGACTTCCACCAGATGCTCGCCCTCGCGCAGGACCATCCGATGCTCCTGCGCCTCCTCGGCCTCGTCGTCGATCTGGAGCTCACTCGGTTCCCGCGCACGGGTGGATTGACGACTGTGCGCGTGTTCCCGACGCCGAGCCCCGCGTTCCCCAGTGGCACCACCAGCTCGTCGCCGTTGACGGAGTGCACGATTGCAACCTCGCCGCCGGCGTTTCGCGCCGAACCCAGTGCCGGGAACCTCGAGGTGAGCGACGGGTACCTGCGGCTCGAAGACCCGAACGTGTTCGGTGTAATCCCCGTCGACCAGGACGGCGGTGGCCTCAAGGCGATGGACGTGTCGAGCCTCATCGAGCGCTCGGGGCAACACTCGAGCATCGACACGCCGACGACGTTCTCACTTCCCGTGTTGCGCTCACGCGGTATCGCTGTGTTCCAGACCGGGCGCGCGCTGGCACTGCACACCGACAAGTTCGTGCGAGCCAAGACGATCGACGCCGACGTCGCCACGGGCTCGTCGCCCGGCCAGAACATCACGCTGTTCGCGGAAGACGTCATGCAAGGGGTGCGCTTCGACGCGATCGATTCCGGCATCGGGATCTGGCGATCGCTGTCGGCTCGCACCGGGCAGCTGAACTTCCTGAACGGACCGGCGATCGAGACGATCTCAGCCGACGAAGGGATGACCATCGTCGGCGCGACCGGAGCGTTCGACGGCTCGACCGACGACCTGTACGTGGGCGAGACGATCACCTCGTGGAACGGCTGGAGCCTCGGCGCGCCGCGGCCGGCGAAGGTCATCGACAACGACGACGCGCTGGTCGACGGGTCGAGCGTCGCCCATCCGAACGGGTTCCCGCTCGAGATCAGTCATCAGGTCGCGGCGGGGTCGCTGCCGCGCCTGCGGTTCGGGCACACGTACCAACTCCGGGGCCGAACCGTCGATCTCGCGGGTAACAGCGTGTCGCTCTCCGACCCGTCGGTCGCGCACGCTTCGCCCCGGGTGCAGTTCGGGCGGCTCGATCCCGTCGAGAGCCCGGCGATCCTTCTGCGCCAAGGACGCGGCCCGGGCGAAGCGGTCGATCGGGCGGTATTACGGAGTAACTACAACGTCGCGCCGTCGCCGGCGACGACGGAACGACATTTGCTCGCATCCAAAGTGTCGGAACTGACGGCCGAGATGCACGGGATGTTCGACACGCCTTCGCCCGGATCGATGGTCGACGTGAACGCGTACAACCTCATCGCGGGCCGCGAGTCGAAGCAGGTGACCGACCTGGCGTCGTCGCAACCCGATCCTGCGGGTGGTGGCGCGTTCATCTTCGACGTCGACCACGTGCGCGCGCCGTACCTGCCCGATCCGGTGTCGACCGGAGCGTTGCTGCGCGGTGTCGGCGGCGGGACCGACGAGGTCGCGCTCACCTGGGACGGCGTGTGGCCCGATCTCGGTGACGTTCGCGTCGTGATGAACGAGCAGCCGTCGCCGCCCGCGTTCCCACCGTTCGTCTACAGCGCCGCGCTGCAGCAGCTCGACCTCTACGTCGCCAAGGCCGACACGCTCACCGTACGGATGAGCACGTTGCCCGACGTCGCGAAGATCCGGGAGTTCGGGTTGTGGCCGTGGATCTCCGCGGCGGGTCTGTTGACCCCGCAGCTCCGCACCGACGTGGAGGCCGGGCGCAACTGGATGTTCACGCCGTTCCGAACGATCACGTTCGTTCACGCGGTGAAGCAGCCGCTCGTGCCGCTGACGTGGCAGTTCCTGCGCGCGTCGCGCGCACCCGGCGACACCTTCGCAGTGCTCGACGGCGCGGGCGCGTTCTCGCGCAAGAGCACCGCGCGCATCGACCTCGATGCATCGTGGGACGAGTACATCGACGCCGGTCCGGGCGCGGCGCTACCGACCCGACCCGATCCCGACAATCCCGGGCTGTGGCTCGATCGGCCGGTCAACCAGGCGATCCCGATCTCTGCGCCCGTGCCCGAGCCCGGACCCGGCGGATCACCGGCCGACATCTGGCACACGACCGAGGTGCCGGCGCCCGGTCCCCGTCACGAGTTCCACGACACGAAGCACCGCAACGTGAACTACCCGACGCGCGTCTACAGCCGCTTCGACGAGTACTTCCGCAAGGACGCCGGGATCGACTTCGGCGTGAACAATCCCGTGCTCGTCGACGCGGCCGGGATCGTGAAGGGTTCGATGCGCATCACGAAGCTCGTCTCCGGGAAGACGCTTTCGTACACCGAGGGCATCGACTACTCGGTGGATCTCGTGACCGGAGAGGTCACTCGGCTCGTCGGGTCGGCGATGCCCGATCAAGTACACGCGTCGTGGGTACCCGATCCGAACGACCGGGTTGGACCGCCGACCGTGCAGCCGATCGACATCTTGTCGTCGGTTCGCCCCGACGCTCCGAAAATCGTGTACGTCATCCCGACGTTCCAGTCCCAGGACTCCCGTCTCCTCCTCCAGCACCGCCGAGAGCGCATCGGCGCGGGCGTGCGCGTCTACCTGGAACGGCCGTGGTGGGTCACCGGTGGCGGCGAGATGCTCGCAGTGGTGATGGCGGCGAACCCGCCGCTCGGGCCGCAGGCGGTGCTCGGCCCCGACGCGGCGCTGGTGTCGACGCAATGGGGTGTTGACCCGGTGCACGCGGGCGCGATCACGCCGGAGAGCCCGGCGGTCACCAACTTCCCGTTGCGGGTCGAGGACTCGAATCCGCGCGGAGTCCCCGAGGCGCCGGGCGTCGACCTCGCGGTCGCGGGTCACGCCGTCGGCTTCGACGGGGTGCGTGACCTCTGGTACTGCGACATCGACATCGACACAGGCTCCGCGTATTTCCCCTTCGTACGGCTCGCGCTCGCGCGCTGGCAGCCGGACTCACTCGGGACGCTCGACCTGTCGCCCGTCGTGCTCACCGACTACGTGCAGCTCGCCGCCGATCGCGTCGCGACGGTCACACCGCCGCTCATCGTCAAGCGCGGCGCGAAGCCGGCGTACAGCGTCTCGTTGACCGGGCCTGGGTACGGGACGACGACAACGGACTCGAGCGGCTTGCGCGCGCAGGTGACGGTGCAACAGCAGATCGTCGGCATGACCGGTCCGCTCGCGTGGGAGTCGGTCGGCCGTCCGGTGGTGCTCACGCGCTTCACGACATCGGGGCCGACAGTGACGTTCACAGGGTCGGTGCGGCTGCCCATCGGCGTCGCGCTCGCCCAACTGCGCTTGTTGTTCGAGGAGTTCGAGCAGATCCGTGTGGACGCCGACGATCCCAACCTCGGTACCGCGCCGAAGTTCGGCAACCGCGTCGTCTACGCCGATATCGTGACGCTCGGTTAGCCGCATCCGCGCGGCGGAGGCACGCGCTGGTCGGTGGCGGGATCGGGGAGACCGTCGAAGTAGCGGTCGAGCACCTGGACGAAGCGCGGCTCGTCGGGCGCGGCTCGCAGGAACAACGTCATCGACGAATGCAGCTTCTGCGCGTCGATCCCCCCGAAGATTTCCTCCGCGGTCCGCCCGTGCGTCGCGAGGACGAGTTGGGTGCATGCGAGC
>Ga0075026_100001118_pt1 | contig 11292 bp, 10 predicted proteins | sample Str012_2_FD_71392 | JGI IMG/M metagenome (GOLD analysis project Ga0075026, IMG submission 71392) | Freshwater sediment microbial communities in response to fracking from Pennsylvania, USA - Straight Creek_MetaG_SC_2012 | ecosystem: Environmental > Aquatic > Freshwater > Creek > Sediment...
CTGCGCGATGCCGACGCCGTCGGCGACGCCTTGGCCGGCATGCCCGCCACTCCCGCCGGCTTCCTGGTGGAGTCGACGGTCACCGATGTGGTGGCGGAGGTGCTGGTCACCGTGCGGCGCGACGCGCCCATCGGTTGGCTCGTCACGTTGGGCCACGGAGGTGTCACCACCGAACTGTGGGGCGACGTCACCCATCTCCTCGCCCCGGTCACCGCCAGCGAGGTCACGACCGCACTCGGCCGTCTGCGCAGCGCTCCGCTCCTGCATGGCTTTCGCGGACGGCCAGCTGCCGATGTCGACGCACTGGCCGCGCTGGTCGTGCGCCTCGTCGACGCGGTCGTCGGCACCGACGTGGTCGAGGTGGAGCTGAACCCGGTGCTCGTCGGCGCCCACGGGGCCACGGCCGTCGACGCACTGCTGATCGTGGAGGAACCAACGTCATGACCCATCCCGGCTTCCATGTCGACATCGCCGATGGCGTCGCCGTCGTCACGCTCGACCGGCCGAAGGCCAACGCCATCGATGCCGCCACCAGCGTCGCGCTCGGCGACGCGTTCGCAGGCTTCGATCGCGACCCGTCGGTGCGCGTCGCCATCTTCACCGGGGCGGGCGAACGGTTCTTCAGCGCCGGCTGGGACCTCGGCGCCGACGAGGACTACGACAGCGAGTACGGCGTGGGTGGCTTCGGTGGCTTCACCAACCTTCCCGACCGTGCCACTCCCGTCATCGCCGCGGTCAACGGGCTTGCCGTGGGTGGCGGTTTCGAGATCGCCATGGCGGCCGACCTGATTCTGGCGGCCGATCACGCCGAGTTCTTCCTTCCCGAGGCCGGGTTGGGCATCCTGCCCGACAACGGCGCTGTCCGACTGCCGCAACGACTGCCGCGCGCCATCGCCAACGAGATGCTGCTCACCGGGCGACGGATGGGCGCCGACGAGGCAGCCCGCTGGGGTCTGGTCAACCGGGTGGTGCCCGCCGCCGACCTGCTCGCTGCGGCGCGCGGCCTGGCCATCGATGTGTGCCGTGCCGCCCCGTTGAGCGTGGCCGCCATCCTCGACATCGGCCGCCGCACGGCACACGTCGATCCCATCGCGGCGATGGCGAGCATCCGCGAGATTCCGAGCTACCGGGCTGCGATCGACAGCGACGACGCGCAGGAGGGCGCGCTCGCACACGCCGAGCGTCGCCCACCCGTCTGGCGCGGTCGCTGACCGTCCATCGGAAGGGTCAGTGGGGAAGGCCGAGGCCGACCGGGACGTCTTCGTAGTCGATGGTCCACAGGCGAGCGGCGTACGACGAGTCGACACCGCTGCACCGCCACCCGAGCAGCCGTTGAGCGGCGGCCGGCAGGTGGGCGACTTCGTCCCACGACGTGCCCAAGGGGCCCGCCTCCTCGGGCGTGAGCCATCCCAGCACGTAGGACAGGTGCATGCCGTAGCGGAACTCGGCATCGGTGACGTTGCGTCCGGCGCCGTGCAGGACGCGTCCGGTGTAGATCATCCCGCTGCCGGCCGGCATCACCGCCTGACAGATCTCGTGCGGCTCGGGCTTGCGGCTGTAGTCGTCCCACAGGTGACTACCGGGCACCACCTGGGTGGCGCCGTTGTCGGCGGTGAAATCGCCCACCGCGAACATGCAACTGAGAGTGACCTCGAACCCACCTGCCACGTCGGGCCGACACAGCGTGCGCCAGTTGTCGGCGTCGCGGTGGATCCACTGCGGTTTCTCGCCGGGCCCGATGATCATCATCTGACCGGTGTTCATCCAGTAGTCCTCGGCGTTGGGCAACAGCACCGCATCGACCGCACCGAGGTAGAAGGGGTCGGTGAGGATGTCGACGAAGGCCGCGCTGCGATGCGCCAGCCGGGTGAAGCGAGTGGTGCGCTCGCCCCAGAACGCCCGCACCGATGGCGAAGCGGCTCGCGAGCCCGCATCGACCCCCGACGCGTGCGTCACCATGTCGGATCGGAACCGTTCCAGCGTGTCGGGCGCCACGAAATCGCGCACGATGACGCCACCATCGGCGGCGAGCACGTCGAGCACGGCCTGCACGCCGTCGCTCTTGCTGACCTGTTGCAACTGCACCATCAGTTGTAGCTCCCCACTGCGAAGATCTCCGACGCACCTTCGTGCATCGCTGCCAGTTCACCCGCCAGCCGTTCGACGTTCTGGGCGTACACATCGCCGTCGGCATCGGTGTGCGCGACGCTGAGCGTCCACGACTCGCTCTTTCCCCATGGTGGCAGGAACACACCGTTGTTGTGCTGGATGAGGAAGTGCAAATGGCTCACGCCGGTGGAGATCGACAGGAACTCGCGGTAGTTCCTGGCGGGCTCGTCGCGGAAGGCCACCGACCCCTTGAAGCCCATCACGACGCCCGTGGCGGATTGACCCACCGCGCGCAGTGCCGCCACCGAACGATCGAGCATGCGGCGGCCGATGCGCTCGGCCTCCACGTACGACTCGGGGGTGAGCACTTCCAGCAGCGTGGCCCGAGCCGCTGCCATCGTGAGCGGGTTGCCGTTGAACGTGCCGATCTGGTCGTAGCGACCGTCGGCGATGGCCGACATCACCTCCTCGGAGCCACCGATGGCGCCACACGGAAGTCCGCCACCGAGGGCCTTGGCCAGGCACACGATGTCGGGGGTGACGCCGAACAGCTTCGTCACACCGCCGGGGTGCACCACCAGGCCCGTCTTCACCTCGTCGAACGCCAACAGCACACCGTGTCGGCGAGTGAGTTCGCGCACACCCTCGAGATAACCGGGCAGCGGCGGGATGATGCCGGCGTTCATCATCATCGGCTCGATGATCATGCCGGCCACCTGGCCGCTGTGCTGGTCGAGCACGCGCTCGAGCGCGTCGAGGTCGTTGAACGGCACCAGTCGCAACAGGTCGGCCATCTCCTGCATCACGCCCGGCCCAGGCACCCGGTTGGGGTCGTCGATGGGACCGAGCTCCGACTCGGAGCGGAAGATCGAGATCATCGCCGAGTCGTGGTGGCCGTGGTAGGTGCCCTCGATCTTCACGACGAGCTTGCGGCCGGTGATGGCACGCATGAGGTGGAACGCGTCCATCGTGGCCTCGGTGCCGGAGTTGTTGAACCGCCACATCGGCAGCCCGAACCGACGGGCCAGCTCCTCGGCCACGACGACCGAATCCTCGGTGGGCTGCGCGAAGTGCGTGCCGTTGGTGACCCGATCCTGCACACGGCGCACCACGTGCGGGTTGGCATGGCCCACCACGTTGACGCCGTAACCGCCGTGCATGTCGATGTAGCGCGTGCCGTCGACGTCGTACACGTGGGCCCCTTCACCATGGCTCACCCACACGGGCAACGGTCGCGAGCTTGCCCAGCTGGAGCAGACGCCACCGGGCATCACCTGGCTCGCCCGGTCGTAGAGCGCCGCCGACGCACCCATCCGTGCACGAAACACGTCTTCTTCACGGTTGATCAGATCGTCGAGCGAAGCACCGTTGGTGACAGCCATGTCGCGAGCCTAGCCCACTTGTCTGATCGACCATTCAGGGTTCGCTAGTGTGGCATCACCGTTCGAGGAAGGGACACCCGACATGCCGAACGACATCCACACCCTCACCCGGTTCGACTACCTGAGCGACGAGGTCTGGGAGGTGGAACGCGAGCGCATCTTCCACCGCGGATGGTTCCTGGCGGCTCGTGGCGACACGCTGGCGCCGGGCAACCGCACGGTGGTCGACGTCGCCGGCGAGAGCGTGCTGCTCACCCGCAACCTCGACGGTCGTCTGCACGCCTTCGCCAACGTGTGCCGCCACCGCGGCGCTCGGCTGTGCGACGCCCACACCGACAGCGGGCAGGGTTCGCTGATGTGCCCCTATCACGCCTGGACGTATGCCCTCGATGGTCGGCTCATCGCCACACCCCACCTGTCCGACGACGACATCGACAAGTCGACCCTGCCACTGTGGCAGTACCACGTGCGCGACTGGGACGGCTTCGTCTTCGTGTCGCTGGCGCCGGAGCCGCCCGAATTCGACGCCTGGATGCAGCACAACGCCGCTGAACTGCTGGCTCTGCACCGGTGGGGGTTCGCCGACCTGAAGGTGGCCGTCACCTCGTGGTGCGACATCGAAGCCAACTGGAAGATCGTGATGGAGAACTACCAGGAGTGCCTGCATTGCACGCGTGTGCACCCCGAACTGGTCGAGATCGTGCCGCTGTACCGATCGGGCAACGTGGTCGACGCCAGTCGGCCCGACGGCGGTGTGCGCCTGGCGTTCGGCAACAGTTTCAGCAACCTTCCGGTCGACCTGCCCCTGCTGCCCGGACTCGATGCCGACGACGCCACGTCGTACTTCGGCGGCACGATCTTCCCGAACGCATTCATCGACGTCACCGGCACCAGTGCCATCGTCAGCACGCTCTTCCCCAAGGGCCCGAACCGCACGTCGATGCGCATGGAGTACCTGTTCCATCCCGACACCATCGCCGCGCCGGGCTTCGACCCCACCGCCATCGTCGAGTTCAGCGACCTGGTGGCAGCGCAGGACAACGTGGTGTGCGAGCGCGTGCAGCTGGGTGTGGCATCGAGAGCGTTCGAGCACGGCGTGCTGTCACCCAAGGACGACCTGGTGGTGGCGTTCATGGAGCACTACCTCGCCGCGAGGGGTCAGTTCGAGCCGTCGGGGCGTTAGTTCGGCTGCCCGACGTCGGCCCGCGGAGCACAGCTCGCTGCGACCTGCCCGTCGGTCAGTTCGGCAGCACCCGCACCGAGTCGGGTTGCAGCAGCACGCCCACCTCGGCACCTTCCGCAAGCGACGGGCCGTCCGCACCGTTGGCCACCATCGCCTGCAACGGGTGCTCGCCCGATCGCAGGTGCACGTGGGTGAGCGCGCCGGCGAACACCACATGATCGACGGTGGCTCGAATGGACGCGTCGTCCGCCGGCACCAGGCGCAATCGCTCGGGCCGCACCACTACGTAGCAGTTGCCGCTCGCGCCGTGGGTGGGCGCGTCGACGCGTTGGCCGAGCACCTCCACGCTGTTCGCGTCGGCCACGGCCGGAAGGAGGTTGGCCAGACCGAGGAAGTCGGCGACGTAGGTGTTGACCGGCTCGTCGTACACCTGCCGGGGACTGCCGACCTGTTCGATGATGCCGTTGTTCATCACCGCCAAACGGTCGCTCATCGTGAGCGCTTCCTCCTGGTCGTGGGTGACGTACACGAAGGTGATGCCCACCTCACGGTGCAGTGCTCGCAGTTCCACCTGCAAGACACGACGGAGCTTGGCATCGAGCGCGCCGAGGGGTTCGTCGAGCAGGAGCACCTTCGGTCGGAGCACCAGCGACCTCGCCAAGGCGACGCGCTGTTGCTGACCGCCCGAGAGTTGGTGGGGACGGCGGGTCTCGTAGCCGTTGAGCCGAACGAGTTCGAGGGCCTCGCCGACGCGACGCTTCGCCTCGTCCTTCGTGCAGTCGACAAAGCGCAGCCCGAACGCCACGTTGTCGGCAACGGTCTTGTGCGGGAACAGCGCGTAGCTCTGGAACACCGTGTTGACCGGCCGCTTCTCGGGAGGCACACCTCGCATGTCGACCCCGTCGATGTGGACGCTGCCGTGCTCGATGTCCTCGAATCCACCGAGGAGCCGCAGGGTGGTGGTCTTCCCGCACCCCGACGGACCGAGCAGGGAGAAGAATTCACCGGGCTCGATGACGAGGTCGATGCTGTTCAGCACCTTGAGCGCGCCGTAGAACTTCGACAGGTTCTGCAGCTCGATACGGCCACCGCCGCCCGACAGCACGCCGTCGCTCGCCATCTCTCCCCCTGTGTCCGAGGACCGGACTTGACTGAACCGTTGGTCAGGAAACCATAGCCCAACCCGGACGGCTAGGTTCCGCGTCATGCACAGCGAGGACATCGAGTACTTCATCGACGGCGTCCGCTACGTCGGACACATGGCCACTCCCGACGGCGACGATCCCCGACCAGCGGTGCTCGTGTGCCACGAAGGACCCGGCATGACCGAGCATCCGCGTCGGCGCGCCCGACGACTCGCCGACGAACTCGGCTACGTGGCGTTCGCGCTCGACTACTGGGGTGGCGGCGTACCGCTGCCGGCCGACGAGGCGATGCAACGGCTCGGCGGGCTGATGGCCGACCAGGCCACCACACGCATCCGAGCCCGAGCCGGTCTCGACCGGCTGCTCGCCCACCCACGAGCCGACCACCAGCGGGTGGGCGCCATGGGCTACTGCTTCGGCGGCACGATGTCGCTCGAACTCGGCCGCGACGGCGCACCCGTGCACGCCATCGTCGGCTTCCACAGCGGCCTCGCCAACGCCACACCCTCCGACGCTGCCAACATCTCCGGCAAGGTGCTGGTGTGCATCGGGGTCGAGGACCCCGTCATTCCGCCATCGCAGCGCGCCGCGTTCGAGGACGAGATGAATGCCGCCGGCGTCGATTGGCAGATGGTCCTCTACAGCAACGCCGGTCACAGCTTCACGAACCGACTCGCCGACGGCAGCCGCCCCGGGTTCCAGTACCACGAGCCGAGCGACCTGCGCTCGTGGCGGGCGATGACCGACTTCTTCCACGAGGTGTTCGGTCGCTGACGCCGGCCGGTCCACGCAGCCGATGACCTAGTTCCCTGGTCGACCGCCACCGGGTGGGTGTACAGGTGGATCAACACATGAACGAGGAGGTCCGACGATGGCCACGCCCTCGTGGTATCCCGACCCCATGCACCGACACGAGCTGCGGTGGTGGGACGGCGCGTCCTGGACGGCACATGTGAACGACCACGGAACGCCGTCGGAGGATCCGCTGTTCGGCTCGGATCCAGGTCATCCCGCCTGGAGCCCGCCCACCGTCGCGGCCAGCACTGCGACGCACCCGGAGCCGATCACCACGCTCTCGGCCACGGCACCAGCGGCTGTGCACGGTCGGCGCTCGGCCGTGGTGGTCGGGGGCATCGTGGCGTCGGTCGCCATCGGCGTCGGCGTGCTCCTCGCCACCCGCGACGGAGACGGAACCACCAGCCTCGGCGACGCGACGACGATGCCGGTGCCGACATCGGTCGCGCCGCGCAACACCGCCCTCGCGTCGAGCACCACCGCCACGACTGCCACCACCACGACTGCCACCACCACGACTGTGGTCGAGCAGGTGATCACCACTCCGGAGACGAGCGCAGCCACCACGACGACGATCGCGCCACCCGCCACCTACACGTCGACCCAACTGGTGGCTGCACTCTCACAACGCAGTGGCGTGCCGTCGACCTGGCAGAAGCAGCGGAACGGGGTGAAGAACCCGACCGCGTACTCCAGCGGGGCGGCGTGCAACGGCCCCAACGAGCCCGCGCGAGCACTCGACGCCAACAGCGTCGGCCAGGCGTACGGGCCGTCCTACCACCTCCCCAACGGTGGCGCGTTCGGCGTCGATGCCTTCTCCTTCGAGACCACCGCCGACGCGGAGGCGTTCCTCTCGGCATCGACCACCCAGGCGAACGCGTGCGTGTCGAAGCGAGTGACGCACCGCGTGTCGGAGATGGATCTCGACATGATGATCAGCCCGTCGTTCGACCGCGCCACGTGGACGCTCACCGACGGTGCCATGGCGCGCACGGCGGCGGCCGACGGCAGCGATCACGCCGTGCTCGTGTCGCGCTCGATCGGCCATGTGATGAAATGGAACGCCGACACGTACGGCTACCGGTCGATCGAACTCACTCGCTACGAGCGACACGGTGCCGTGGTGCTGGTGTTCTGGCGATGGGGCAACAATCACCACCAGGGCTTCGGCAACTACGAGCCCAGTTGGGACTTCTCGCCCACCGATGCAGAGCTCGTGAAGAACGTTCGGTTGGTGCGCAGCGGCGTGCTCGCCGCCCTCGGCTGACCGAGGTCAGCGTTCGCCGCGCAGTTCCTCCGACACACCCTTGGGCGCGCGCTGGCTCATGAAGCCGAACATGTAGCCGGCGACGCGCCGCATCTGGATCTCCTCGGCGCCCTCGGTGATGCGGTAGCGGCGGTGGTGACGGTAGATGTGCTCGAACGGCTTGTGACGCGAGTAGCCCATGCCACCATGCACCTGCATCGCTCGGTCGGCCGCTTCGCAGCACAACCGGTTGGCCCAGTAGTTGCACATCGACACCTTGTCGCTCTGGCTGAAGGCGCCGTACTTGTCCATCATCCAGGCGGTCTTGTGGATGAGCGCGCGCAGCATCTCGCACTGCGTCTGCAACTCGACCAGCGGGAACTGGATGCCCTGGTTGGTGGCCAGCGGCTTGCCGAACGGCTTGCGCTCCCGGGCGTACTGCACGGTCTCGTCGATGCAGAACTGCGCGGCGCCCAACGACGACGCCGCCTGACGGATGCGGTTCTCGTTGAAGAAGTGCTGCACCACCTGCAGGCCCTTGCCCTCGCCGCCGAAGATCGCTGCGTGCGGCACGCGCACGTCGGTGAGCCGGATGTGGGCATGGTCGGTGGGCATGTTGAAGGTCCAGAGGTACTCGAGCACCTCGAACCCCTCGGCCTTGGTGGGCACCAGGAAGGCGGTGATGCCGTCGCCGTCGCCGGCCTTGCCGCTGGTGCGCGCCATGATCATGTCGTACTGCGCCTTGTGGATGCCGGTGTTCCAGGTCTTCTCGCCGTTGATGATCCACTCGTCGCCGTCGCGCACTGCGGTGGTCTCCATGTGGGTGGCGTCGCTGCCATGGTCGGGTTCGGTGATACCGAACGCGAAACCCTTGCGACCCTCGGCGAGATCCTCGATCCACTCGGCCTTCTGCTCTGGCGTGCCGTAGGCGATCATCAGCAACAGGCCGACGTTGTTACCCACGATGGAGTGCTCGTTCTGCAGGTCGTTGTGCAAGCCCAGGCCACGACGTGCGAGGTGCTCGCGGATGACCGCCATGCCGAGGTTGGTGCCATTGCGGCCACCGAACTCCTCGGGGAACGGGTAGCGATAGAAGCCGGCCTCGTCGGCCAGACGCTTCACCTTGTGGAGCAGCTGCTCCCATTCCTCGTTGGGCAACCCCTGGTTGTCCCAGTCGGTGCGGGCGTCCTCCCGGCGGTGGTCGAGGAAGCGGATGTTGTCGTCCTGCTGTTCGAGCGGCTCGATGACCTTGACGATGAACGCGTCGAGTTCGGCGAGCAGGTCGAGCAGTTCTTGCGGCAGATCGAAGTCCATGGCGCGAGCATTCACCCTCGCCCGCGGACGAAACGAGCCGGAGCGCCCCGCGAGCGCCCGCGAGGCGACACTCCCTCGTTCGGCGGTGTCAGAATGGACTCATGACCGACACCTTCACCCGCATGGACGAATCCACCGCCGAACAGTGGGCGGTCATCGGCCGCGAGACCGCCGCCAACCAGGGGCGCGTCGCCGACCGCATCATGATGCTGCTGCGGTCACTGGGCGACATCACCGACGGGTTCTCCACCGACCAACTCACCCACTGCCTGCAGACCGCCACGCTCGCCGAGCAAGCCGGCGCCGACGACGAGGTGATCGTGGCGTCGCTGTGTCACGACATCGGCAAGGCCATCAGCGTCCCCAACCACGGCCCCATCGCCGCCGAGATGCTGCGGCCGTACGTGCGCGACGAGGTGTACCGCACGATCATGCACCACCAGGACTTCCAGGGACGGCACTACTACGCCTACTTCGGCAAGAGCACCGATCTGCGCGAGCAGTTCCGCGACGAACCCTGGTTCGCGCTCTGCGAGCAGTTCACCGACGACTGGGATCAGGTGGCGTTCGACCCCAACGGCCACACCGAACCGCTCGAGCATTTCGAGCCACTCGTGCGCACGGTGTTCGCCCGGCCGCGCAACCTCGTCTGAGCGCACCATGACCTCCGCCGGACCACGCACCACGCTCACGCCGCTCGGCGCGGTCCGAACGGTCACCGGCAGCAAGTTCCTGATCGACCACGGCCCGTCGCGCGTGCTGATCGATGCCGGCCTGTTCCAGGGCATGAAGGACCTGCGCGAACGCAACTGGTCGGCCTTCGACGTGCCGGCCGACAGCATCGACGCGATCGTCATCACCCACGCCCACCTCGATCATTGCGGGTACCTGCCACGCCTGGTGAAGGCCGGTTTCCGAGGCGACGTGCACGTCACCTTCGACACGGGCCGCCTCATGTCGGTGGTGCTGCCCGACAGCGCCCGGCTGCAGGAAGAGGAAGCGAAGTACGCCAACCGTCACGGCTACTCGCGCCACGACCCCGCGCTCGCGCTCTACACCGAGGCCGACGCCTGGACCTCGCTCGATCAGCTCAGGCCACAACCGTTCGGCTCGACCGTCGACGTCGCCCCCGGCATCACCGTTCGGTTCGATCCGGCGGGGCACATTCTCGGCTCGGCGACCGTGCTGATGCAGCTCGCCGACGGGCCCACCATCCGCTTCAGCGGCGATCTCGGGCGCCCCTCGCACCCGCTGCTCGTACCGCCGTCACCCGTCGGCGACGTCGACTACGTCCTCGTCGAGTCGACGTACGGCGATCGCGTGCACGACGACTCACATCCCGAGACCCAACTCGCCGATCTCATCACCCGCACCGTCGACCGTGGCGGCAAGGTGATCATCCCCGCGTTCGCGGTGGATCGCACGGAAGTGATCCTCTATCACCTCCGCCGGCTCGCCGACGCCGGCCAGTTGCCACAGGTGCCGATCTTCGTCGACAGCCCGATGGCGCTCGCCGCGCTGCAGATCTATCGCGATGCCATTCAGCAGGACGCCGCCGACATCCGCACCGATCTGCGCGCCGCGCACGATCCGTTCGACCTGCCCGACCTCCACGAGGTGCACGATTCCGAGGGGTCGAAGGCCGTGTCGGCCCACCGGTCGCCCGCCATCATCATCGCCGGCGCGGGCATGGCGTCGGGTGGACGCGTGGTGCACCACCTCGAACGATTCCTTCCCGACCCGCGCAACAGCGTCGCCCTCGTGGGGTTCCAGGCGGCTGGCACTCGCGGACGTCAGCTCGTCGACGGTGCCACCAGCGTGAAGATCCACGGTGAGTACATCCCCGTGCATGCCGAGATCAGCAACCTCAGCAGCTTCTCGGTGCATGCCGACGCCGACGAACTGTTCGACTGGCTGCGGTCGGCGGAGCGGGCGCCGCGCACCGTGTTCGTGGTGCACGGCGAGCCGACGGCATCCGCCGCGCTGCGGCGCCGGGTGGGCGAACAACTCGACTGGAACGCTGTGGTTCCCGACCTCGGCGAACGCATCCTCCTTCGCCGCTGACGTGCTCGCTCCACCGGTGCGGCAGCTGGGCAATGGCAACGGCAACGGCAACGG
>Ga0075026_100001119_pt1 | contig 11288 bp, 9 predicted proteins | sample Str012_2_FD_71392 | JGI IMG/M metagenome (GOLD analysis project Ga0075026, IMG submission 71392) | Freshwater sediment microbial communities in response to fracking from Pennsylvania, USA - Straight Creek_MetaG_SC_2012 | ecosystem: Environmental > Aquatic > Freshwater > Creek > Sediment...
GAGCGGATCTGGAAGTGCTACTACGCGGCGCAGGCGCACAACCGCAAGCTGGCGGCCTTCCAACTGAAGGAAGCGGTCAACCTCATGCAGAAGGGCTCGATCCTGCGGCCCAAGTACGAGGAAGACATCGACGCATTCACGTCCGCCATCGTGGCGTCGCTCCAGGCGAACATCGAAGCCGAAGACTGGGACGCGTTCGAGACCACGTTCGCCACGATGGTCGAGGAGGCGAACGCCTACCACGAGAAGTACGACAAGGGCTTTTTGCGCTGGCAACTGCCGTCGACGCCGCCCCCCGACCTCGATCTCACCGCAACCTGACGCTTCAGCTCTGCCAGTACTCCGGGCCCGAACCACCTTCGGGTGGGGTGAGACGGCCGCCCTTGGCGGAGATGGCACCGCACTGGACGCAGTTCGACGGTGCGACCTCGACTTCGACAAGACCGTCGTCGCCCATCGGACCGGCCGTGTACACCTGCGCGGGGCACAGGTTCGCCCAGAGCTCGGCGACGTCGGGCGCGACCCGCGTGCGGACGAGCAGGTGATTGGGCTGTTCGTCGCGGGTCTTGTTCCCGCACGCGAACACCGATGAAAGCCGGTCGAACGTGAGCACGCCGTCGTGCACGACCTTGGGCGCGGCGCGCTCGGGCGCACCGTCGTCGAGGGAGAGGAGCGGCTGCTCGTCGTCGGGTTCCGTCCTCATCGATCCGATGCTGACCCGCCCCTTGGTGATCGTGTTCACGACGCCCAGCGCGCCACCCACGAAGAAGCCGCGGCCGAACACCTGCCGGAGATCGCGCACTTCGTGCAGCTCGTCCCAGATGAAGCTGGCGCGCACGGCGTCGTCGTACGACGCGAGCGCGGCATCGGGCACGGGCACGTCGTCGGCCGTCTGCGAGAGCGCGGCGAACGCGGCTTCGGCGGCGAGGCGCCCCGACTCCACCGCGTAGTGCACGCCCTTCAACGTCGGGACGTTCACCATCCCGACCCCGTCGCCGCACAGGAGCAGACCCGGCGCGTGGAAGCGGTTCGGAAGCGCGTGGAGTCCCCCGCCGGGAATGGTCTTCGCGCCCCACTCGATCCGCTCACCGCCTTCGAGAATCGGCCGGATGGTGGGGTGCGTCTTGAGGCGCTGGAGCAGGTCGTGGGGGTTGAGTCCGGGATCGCGGTAGTCGAGGCCGACGACCATCCCGACGGCGACCATGTCGTCACCCATCGGGTAGACGAACGATCCGCCGAACTCGCGGTACTTCGCTTGCGGCCGCAGGGGCCATCCCATCGTGTGGATCATCCGCCCGAGCGGTTGCGGAACTTTCCACACCTCCTTGACTCCGAGTTCCCACACCTGCGGCGCCGCGTCACCGCGCAGACCGAAATGGTCGAGCGCGACGTTGGTGAGATGTCCTTGCGTACCTTCCGCGAGCACGGTCACGCGCGCGACGAGGTCGCTGCCCGGCTCGAAGTTGCGCAGCTCCTCACCCTCGGCGCCGCGGCCCTTGTCGCCGGTGCGCACGCCGACCACTTCGCCCCGTTCGACGAGCAACTGCACTGCCGCCGTCTCGGGCAGGAGCATCGCGCCGCCGGCCTCGGCCCGTTCGGCCATCCAGCGCCCCACCTGCGACAGCGAGACGATGACGTTGCCGTGGTTGCGCATCGGCGGCGGCGTCGGGATCGGGAGTGCTCGGTCGCGGGTGAGCACGTAGACCTGCTCGTTGCCGACCCGGCCGTAGTTCGGCATGTCATCAAGGCCACCGTCACCGGCAAAGAGCCGCTCGAGCGCGGCGGACCGGATCACCGCCCCGGAGAGCAGGTGCGAGCCCGGCTGCTTGCCCTTCTCGACCACTGCGAGCGGCACGTCGCCCAGCCGTTCGGCGATGTCGGGGTGTTCTTCGAGCAGCTGACCGAAGCGGATCGCGCACGCGAGCCCGGCAGGCCCGCCGCCGACCACGAGCACGCCGACCTCGATGCGCTCGTCGAGGGGATCGGTGGGTTCGCCGACAAACCGATTCGCGTCGAATTCCGCGCCGAAGTCGACCGGTCGCGACATCAGCCGGCGTGCTTGCGCAACAAGTCGATGAGCTCGGGCACGACCGTGTGCACGTCTCCCACGACCGCGACGTCACTGAACTCGAAGATCGGAGCGTGCGGGTCCTTGTTGATGGCGACGATCGTCTTCGAGTTCTGCATCCCGACCTTGTGTTGCACTGCGCCCGAGATCCCGAGCGCGACGTAGAGCTTGGGCGAAACCGTCTTGCCGGTCTGGCCGATCTGCGCCGATGCGGGGTACCAGCCCTTGTAGACGGCGGCGCGCGTCGCGCCGACCGCACCGCCGAGCGCGGCCGCGAGTTGCTCGGCGATCTCGAAGCCTTCCTTCGATCCGACACCGATGCCTCCAGCGACGATGACGTCGGCGTCACCGAGCGACGGCCCCTCGTCGGCTCGCAGCGTGCGTTCGATCACTCGGGCGGCGAGCGTGTGCTCCGCGAACGCGACCGTCAGCGACTCGACCGTGGGCTCGCGCTCCGGGGCGGACGGGTCGGCGGCACACGAGCCGGCCCGGAACAGCGCGATCCGCTGCGGCGACCGCCATCCGACGTCGGCAACTTGCGATTCCTGCAGCATCGGTTGCTTGCCGACGGGCTGGCCGTCGCGGAACTCGAGGTCGACCAGATCCCAGTTGATGCCCGCCTCGAGGCGCGCCGCGAGCCCGGCTGCAACGTCGGCCGCGAGCACCGAGTTCGAGAACAGGATCGTGTCGAAGTTCGGGAACCGGCGCACGAGTTCGACCACGGCGTCGATCCGGGGGCCGGGAAGCGGCGACGGGAACGCGTCGACCACCGTGAAGACGGTGGCCGCGCCGTAGCGTCCGGCCTCGCGCGCGAAAGGCTCGAGTTCGTCGTTGCCGACGAGCACCGCGGCGACGTCGGGATCGAGCGCGGCTGCTTTGGTGAGCACGCCCAACGATCCCAGCGAGAGCGCATGCTCATGCTGCTCGAGGAAGACCAGAACGCTCATACGAGGTCGCGCTCCAGGAGGTAGTCGAAGATGGCCTGCGCCGCGGCGCCGTCGTCCTCGATCGTGACCGCGCCGGTTCGGGCCGGCGGTGCACCGACGCCCAACACGACGGTCTGTGAGCCCGCGACTCCGAGCGTGTCGGCGGCAATCCCGAGGTCGGACGCAGTCAGGGTGTCGAGCGGCTTCTTCTTCGCGCCCATCATCCCCTTGAGCGACGTGTAGCGCGGCTCGTTGATCGCGTCGCTCACGGCCACGACGGCGGGCAGCTTCGCCTCGATGGTGTCGTTGCCCACCTCCGTCTCGCGCTCGACGCGCACCAGACCGTCGTCGAGCGACAGCTGCGTCGCCTGCGACACGAACGGCAGCTGCAACCGCTCGGCGACCGCGGCCCAGAGCACCGCGCCGCCGCCGTCGGCGGTCTGCTGCCCGAACAGCACGAGGTCGGGCGCCTCCCGTTCCAGCACGCGACCGAGCACGAGGCTCGTCGCGACCAGATCGGAGCCGGCGACCGCCTCGTCGTCGACGAGCAGCGCGCGGTCGGCACCCATACCCAGCCCGGTGCGCAGCGATTCGGTCGCCGCCGCCGGGCCCATGGTGACGAGCACGACCTCGGCGTCGCCGCTTTCCTTGAGCCGCAATGCCTCTTCGATCGCGTTCTTGTCTGTCGCGTTCAGCTCACCCGGTCCGCTGCGGTCGAGCGTGCCCGAGTCGGGGCGCATGCGCAGGGTGCCGGTCGGCACGTGCTTCACACACACGGCAATCTTCATGGGCTGCAGATCGTACCGGTCGGCGTGCTCAACACCCCCGAACCTGCGTCGTGTGACGTCGATAGACGACACTGAACGACGCACGAATGGTAGGGCGGGATGGGGAGCTAGATATCGAGCTCCTCTTCCGGGGTGAGCGGTTTGCGCTCGCGCACGGGAAGGGTCGCAAACGCGGCGGGCGGCTCGCGCCACGGATCGGCCAGCGTGCCGGCGCGGGCGTCTTCGATGGCGCGCCACACGCGCTCAGGACTGCACGGCATGTCGAGGTGTCGAACCCCGAGATGGCCCAGCGCGTCGACGACCGCGTTCTGCACCGCGGGCGTGCTCCCCACCGTGGCCGACTCGCCGATGCCCTTGGCGCCGAGCGGGTTCAGCGGTGACGGCGTCTGCGTGTGCGCGACTTCGAATTGCGGGAACTCCGCCGCGCTCGGTATGGCGTACTCGGCCAACGTCGACGTGAGCGGGTTGGCATCGTCGTCGTAGACCATCTGCTCCCACAACGCCTGTGCGATCCCCGACGCCAACCCGCCGTGTACCTGACCGTCGACCAGCATCGGGTTGAGGATGCGCCCACAATCGTCGACGGCAACGTGGCGAATCGGCACGACCCGGCCGGTCTCGGTGTCGACTTCGACAACCGACACGTGCGCGCCGAACGGGAACGACGCACCTGCCTGTACGAAGTCGTGTTCGGCAACGAGCGGCGCGCCCGACGCGCCCGCGCGCGTTGCGACCTCGGCCCACGTGACCGATCTCGACGGCACCCCGGCAACGCCGAACATGCCCTGCTCCGACAACACGATGTCTTCCGGCGCGGCTTCCAGGAGCTCCGCGGCAAGGCTGCGGGCACGTTCGAGGACCTCGCGCGACGCCTCGAGCGCCGCGCTGCCACCGAGTTGCAAGGAGCGCGACCCGCCGGTTCCTCCACCCCGTGGAACGAGCGCGGTGTCGGACTGCACGAAGCGGATGGAGTCGATCGGGATACCGAGCTCACCCGACACGAGCTGCGAGTAAGCCGTCGCGTGACCCTGCCCGTGCGCCGAGGTCCCGGCTTTCACGGTGGCGGTGCCGTCGGCGTGCACCTCCACCTCCGAGTACTCGCTCCCCGACCCACCGGCGGTGATCTCGACGTACGCGGAGATCCCGATACCCAACAACTTGGTGTCGCCGCGCTCACGCCGCGCCGCCTGCTCGGCGCGCAAGTCGTCGTAGCCCGCGATGCGCAACGCTTCGGTGAGCGCGGCGTCGTAGTCGCCGATGTCGTAGGTGACGCCGGTGACAGTCGTGTACGGGAACTCGTCGGGCTGGAGGAAATTCCGGCGGCGGATCACCACCGGGTCGATCCCGAGCTCGACTGCGGCCATGTCGAGGATCCGCTCCAGCATCGCCGCGGCCTCCGGTCGACCCGCGCCGCGGTACGCACCCATCGGCGCGAGGTTGGTGAGCGCGACGGCAACGTCGTAGCCGATCTTCGGGATGCGGTACACACCCTGCGCCATCATGCGGGTGGGGCCGAACGCGAGCATCCCGCCGAAGCCGGCGTACGCACCGGCGTCACCGACGACGCGACAACGCAGACCAACGATGGTGCCGTCGCGGCGCAGCCCGAGCTCGACGTACTGCACCTGGCCGCGACCGTGCGCCATCGAGATCATGTTCTCGGAGCGGGTCTCGATCCACTTCACCGGACGCCCGAGCTCGCGCGCGACTCGCACTGCCACGATGCTCTCGGGAGCCCAGTGCTTGGCGCCGAACGAGCCGCCGACGTGAGGCGCGATCAGCCTCACCTTTTCGGGCTCGATCCCGAACGCGGTCCCGAGCCCGCCGCGGTTCGAGTGCGGCATCTGGCAGCCGAGGTACACGGTGAGCTCGTGGCCGTCGCCGTCGTCACCGGGGATCACCGCGATCGCGGCGCCCTCCATCGGCACGACGGCCAGCCGTTGGTTCTCGAAGCGCCCGCGCACGATCACCTCGGCGCCCACGAGCGGGTCATAGCCGTCGGGCTCGCGGCCACCCATCACGATGTTCGAGCCGATGGCTTCGAACTGCATCGCCGAGTCGGGCGCCAGCGCGGCTTCCATGTTGGCGACCGCGGGCAACGCCTCGTAGTCGACCACCACTGCGTCGATCGCGTCGACGGCCTGAGCCTTGGTCTCGGCCACAACCACGGCGACGGTGTCGCCGACGTAGCGCACCTTCTCGCGGGCGAGTGCGCCGCGCACGGCCTGCGGGTGCAGTTGCATCATGGCGACGTGGTCGGGGAAGTCGAGATCGTGGGCCGTGTACACCGCGACCACACCCGGCATCGCACGCGCCTCGCTCGCGTCGATACTTCGGATCTCGGCGTGCGCGACCGGAGATCGCACGAACGCCAGGTGCAACGCGCCGGGAAGGTCGAGGTTGTCGATGTAGGTGCCCTCACCCCGCAGCAGCGGCGGGTCTTCCACGCGCCGCACCGGTACACCGACAAGCGAGCCGGCGCCGAACGCGGTTGCCGTCACGACGCGTCGACGGTGGCCAGCGCGCGACCGACGAGCACGCGCGCAAGGTGGCGCCGGTAGTCAGGTGAGGCGTTGAGGTCGGAGGGCGGCTCGGTGCCGTCGGCCGCGAGCGCGGCGGCGTCGACGGCCGACGCGCCATCGCGCAACGCGGCCTCGACCGCAGCCGCCCGCATGGGCGTGGAGCCCATGTTGACGAGCGCGACTCCCGGGTTCGCGCCGCCGACCGCAGCGACGCCGACGATGGCCCAGTCCTGCGCGCGCCGGTTGAACTTCTCGAACGCCCACCCGGCGCCGTTCGTCTTCGGGACCCGCACCTCGGTGATGATCTCGTCGGGTTCCAACGCGGTCTCGAGGAAGTCGCGGAAGAAGGCGTCGGCCTCGATCACGCGCTCGCCGCCACTCCCCCGCACGACGATCTGTCCTCGCAGCGCGAGCACCACTGCGGGGAGGTCCGACGCGGGGTCGCCGTGGGCAAGTGAACCACCGAGGGTGCCGCGATGACGCACTTGCGGGTCACCCACTTCGGCGGCCGCCGCGCTCAAGAGCGGCGCGTGCTCGCGCAGCAACGCATCGGTCTCGACGTCGTGGTGGCGGGTGAGCCCACCGATCGCGATCGTGTCGCCCGCGTCGTGCACGTACGAGAGGTCGGAGAGACGACCCACGTCGACGAGGACCGACGGGGTCGCCAACCGCAACTTCATCAGCGGAAGGAGCGAGTGCCCGCCGGCGAGCAGCTTGGCCTCGTCGCCGTGCTCAGCCAGGAGCGCGATCGCTTCATCGACCGTGCCCGGACGGGCGTACGCGAACGCGGCGGGGATCACTGGGCCGCTCCGGCCATGGTCGCGGAACCAGCCACCACCGCGGCAACGATGTTGTGGTAGCCGGTGCAGCGACAGAGGTTGCCTTCGAGACCCTTGCGCACCGTCGACTCGTCGAGCGCGCCACCCTCCTGGGCCAGCGACACCGCCGCCATCACCATCCCCGGCGTGCAATAGCCGCACTGGAGCCCGTGATGTTCGCGGAACGCTTCCTGCATCGGATGCAGCACTTCGCCGTCGGCCAAGCCTTCGATGGTGGTGACGGCGCGACCGTCGGCTTGCGCGGCCAGCACGGTGCACGACTTCACCGACTCGCCGTCGAGGAGCACCGTGCACGCGCCACACGAGGTGGAATCGCACCCGATGTTGGTACCGGTGAGGCCGACGACCTCGCGCAGATACTGCACCAGCAGCGTGCGGGCCTCGACTTCGTGTTCGGTGGTCACGCCATTCACGACGATGGCGACGGGAACTTCGGTGTTGGGAGCAGACATGGCGGCGACACTACCCGCCGTTGCGACCTCGGTCGGCCGGGCCGACCGCCGGTCGGACCGCCGAGCTCACGCGACGCGCGTGAGCTCGACCGAGACCTCGAGCGCGTGACTCGGCCCGCCGTGGTACACGCCCTTCAACGGCGCGATGTCGTTGTAGTCACGACCGCGGGCGACGAGGACATGACGTTCCGCCACCGGCGAGCCGCTCGTGGGATCGAGCGGATGCCAGTCGCCCACCCACGCCTCCAGCCACGCGTGGCTCTGGCCCTGGTGCACCTCGCCGACCACGCCGCCGAGCTCGTCGGGATACAGGTACCCGGAGGCGTAGCGGGCGGGGATGCCCGCCTCCCGGAGCACCGCAATCCCGAGGTGGGCGTAGTCCTGGCACACGCCCCGACCCGCCCGCAGCACCTCGATCGCCGTCGTCGACACGCTGGTGGTACCGGTTTCGTATTCGACGTGCGCGCGCAGCCACTCACCGAGCTGCGACAGCGCGGCCGCCGGGGTGGGCGCCGCCCGCAGCTCTCGCGCCACGGCGCGGATCGCCTCGTCGGGCTCGGTCATCGGCGTGTCGGCCAGGTACTCGTAGAACCGGTCGACGAGCCCTTGCGCGTCGATGGCGGACCACGCCACGGTGTCGTCGAGGTTCGGTGTGCGTCCGGCCGTCTCCACCAGCGACGATCCGACCACGGTCAGCTCGCTGTGCGGCTGGTGCAGATCGAACACGTGAACTCGGCTCCCCCAGTAGTCGCGGTAGCGGTAGAGGTTCGACGCGGGGTGCACCTCGACCCGGTGCTCGAGGGTGAACTGGCTCGGAGTGTCGAGCGGCGAGATCCGCGCCTCGTTGTACGACGCGTGGACCACGCCGGAGTAGAGGTATCGAGTGGTGTGACGGACGCGAAGCCGCCAGGACACGGTCACACGCTCCACTCGATCACGCGTGTTTCGCGGAAATAGCGCCGCGCGATCGCCGCGTGCACGTCGGCGCACTCGTTCTGCAACCGTGCGAGCAGAGTGGGAAGGTCGTCCATGGCTTCGTCGAGATGCAGGAACTCCAACTCGGCACACACACGACCGAGTCGGCGACGCGCTTCGTCGTCGACACCGGCGCGCGCCGACCGCGGATCGAGCGCACCGAGGCTCTCATCGGCCGTGGTCAGTGCGTGGAACACCGACCGCGGGAAGAGCCGGTCGAGCAGCAGGAATTCGACCGCGGTCTCAGCGTCGACCGCGTGCTTGTAGGCGCGCAGGTACGCCTCGTACGCCGAGCAGCTCCGCAAGGTGGTCGTCCAGCCGGTGCGACCGAAGGCATCGCCGTATCGCGCGCTGAGCAGTCGCGTGGTCATGTCGGCGCGCTCGAGGCTGCGACCGACGGAGAAGAAACGCCACCCGTCGTCTCGGCTCATGGTCGCGTCGACGATGCCGTTGCACGTGGCAGCGCGGTCGCGCACCCAGCCGAAGAACTCGTGGCGCGCGGGCCCGGTGCCCGCCCGGGCCCGGTGGCCGACCTCCCGATAGGTCGTGTTCAGCGTCTCCCACAGCTCCGACGACAGTGCCTCACGCGCGCCGCGTGCGTTCTCCCACGCGGCACCGATCGAGCACGTGATGGAACCGGAGAAGGTGAGGTCTTGCGCGAGCAGCGCGGTGACCGTCATCGCGTTGGGCTCGGCGCCGACGTCTTCGCTGTCGGCGCCCATCGCGTCGAGCAACGCGCGGCACACGGTTGCCTCGTCGGCCCGCCGGTCCTCCAGTAAGAGGTGGTAGTGCACGTCGAGCAGGCGCGCGGTGTCTTCGGCGCGCTCCATGTAGCGACCGATCCAGTACAACGATTCCGCGATCCGGCTCAGCACGGCGAGTCACCGACGATCGCGGTCATTGCTGTTGCGCGTCCTGTTCGGGCAGCGGACCCAGCGCGGGCTTGGGTGACACCATGGGCCTTCGGACGGTGACCCGCGGCTCGGGCGGCGACATCTCGCGGCCTTTCACGTCGGCCGCCGCGAGCACCCAGGTGTCCTTCGAGCCGCCGCCCTGGCTCGAGTTCACGATGAGGCTCTTGGCCGGCAACGCGACGCGCGTGAGGCCGCCCGGGGCCACCCACACGTCGCGTCCGTCGTTGACCGCAAACGGGCGCAGGTCGAGGTGTCGCGCGCCCATCCGGCCGTCGACGAACGTCGGCGCGGTCGACAGCATGACCGGCTCCTGGGCGATCCAGCCCCGGGGGTCGGCCAACACCTTGCCGCGGAGCTCGGCGAGGGTCGCGTCGGACGCCGCCGGGCCGATGACGATGCCCTTGCCTCCCGAACCGTCAACCGGCTTGAACACGAGCGCATCGAGCCGGTCGAGTGCCCACGCGCACACCTCGGCGTCCTCGAGTCGGTAGGTCTCGACGTTGGCGAGGATGGGGACCTCGCCGAGGTAGTACTCGATCATCGCGGGCACGTAGGGATAGACGGCTTTGTCGTCAGCGACACCGTTGCCCGGCGCGTTCGCGATCGTCACGTTGCCCGCGCGCGCCGCGTTCAGGATGCCCGCGCACCCGAGCACGGAATCAGGGCGGAAGTGCACCGGATCGAGAAACTCATCGTCGACGCGCCGGTACACGACGTCGACGCGTTGCTCGCCCGCGGTCGTCCGCATGTAGACCCGTTGATCGCGACAGAAGAGATCGCGTCCCTCGACCAGCTCGACCCCCATCTGGCGCGCGAGGAACGAATGCTCGAAGTACGCAGCGTTGTGGATTCCGGGGGTGAGCACGACGACGCGGGGATCGTCGACGCCCGGGGGCGCGGTGGCGCGGAACGCCTCCAGCAGACGTTGCGGGTAGTCGGCGACCCGGCGGATGCGATGGCTGGCGAAGAGCTCGGGGAACACGTGTGTCATGGCCCGGCGGTTTTCGATCACGTACGAAATGCCCGACGGCGTCCGGAGGTTGTCTTCGAGCACGCGGAAGCAGCCGGCGCCGTCACGCACGAGATCGACGCCCGCCACGTGCACGCGCACGCCGCCCGCGGGATCGAGCCCGGCGGCACAACGGTGGAAGTGCGACGAGCTCACGACGAGTCGGCGCGGCACCACACCGTCGGCCAGGATCTCGCCCGGCCCGTACACGTCGGCGAGGAACCGCTCGAGCGCGAGCACGCGTTGACGCACACCCGCTTCGACGACGGCCCACTCGTCGGCGTCGATGATGCGGGGCACGAGGTCGAGCGGGAAGGGCCGCTCCTCACCCGAGTGGGAGAAGGTGATGCCCTGGTCGTGGAAGGCGCGGTCACGTGCCGCGCACCGGATCTCGAAGTCGTCGCGCGACAGCGTGCCGAGCACCTCGTGGAGCGACTCGTAGTGCGAGCGCGGCTGGTCGGGGCCCGAGAACATCTCGTCCCAGGCGCGTTCCGGTGCATATCCGTCGAGCAGGTCGCCCACCTCCCCCGGTCTACCGGGGCCAGGTTTCGGCAACGTTTCCGGAGGTTGCCGGTTCGGTGGCAACGCGCCATCACGGCGCCGGAATTCTTGGACACCTCTTACCCGGCTCTGGCCAGTCGCTCACGGCCCCTCTTTATGTTCGTGGTCATGGACGACCAGACCCCCACCGCCCCGCCCCGCCGGCCCCGAGGGAAGCCGCGTGCCAGCCGAGCCCGGAAGGCGGCAACCGCGCTGAGCGTGGCCGCCACTCTCTCCCTCGGCGGCGTGCTCGCC
>Ga0075026_100001120_pt1 | contig 11280 bp, 13 predicted proteins | sample Str012_2_FD_71392 | JGI IMG/M metagenome (GOLD analysis project Ga0075026, IMG submission 71392) | Freshwater sediment microbial communities in response to fracking from Pennsylvania, USA - Straight Creek_MetaG_SC_2012 | ecosystem: Environmental > Aquatic > Freshwater > Creek > Sediment...
CCGGCTTCGTGGCTCAGCCGGCGGTGGTCGACGGGGCCAGCACCCTGCTGTACGACGTGTTCGGCGCGGCCGGACGCCACTCGCGGTCTGCGGTCGGCGTCGTCGCGCTCCCCCGCGGCGGCGCGGTCGAGATCGAGGTGGAGGTAGCCCTGCGCGGACTGCTGTAAGGGTGGCATGATCTGCGCCCGCGACCTTGGAGTAGCCCGACCATGAAGGCAGCTCGACTCGAAGACGGTGCCCTGCACATCCGCGACGTCCCGATGCCCGAGCCCGGGTTCGAGGAAGCGCTGATCCACATCACTGCATCCGGCATCTGCCACTCCGACCTCCACATCGCGCGCGGCGACTGGTACGGCCTGCCCGGCAACGGGGTTCTCGGTCACGAAGCCATCGGCGTCGTCGAGGCGCTCGGTCTGGGCGCCGACGCCTACGTGTCGGTCGGCGATCGGGTGATCCTCGGCCTGGGCGGCGCCGGCGGCGGATACTGGTGCGGCGCGTGTCGCGAGTGCCTCGGCGGGCGTCCGCGCCTGTGCGCGCAGAGCAAGCCCATCATGGGCACCTTCGCCGAATTCTTCACCGTGTACGCGAAGTCGCTGGTCGCGATCCCCGACTCCCTGGGCGATGGCGAAGCACCGCTCGCGTGCGGTGGCCTCACGGCCTACGGCGCGGTGAAGAAGCTCCTCGACCATCACGTGTTGCCCGGGCGACCCATCGCGGTGGTCGGGGCGGCCGGCGGTCTCGGCCACTACGCGGTACAGATCGCCAAATCGTTCGGCTACCAGGTCGTCGGGGTCGACGTCGGGTCGGAGCGCCTCGACTTCGTGAAGTCCCTCGGCGCCGACTTCACCCTCGACGCGTCGGAAGCGCTCGACGTCGTGCGCGCCGAACTCGGCGGGGTCGACGCCAGCCTCATCTTCTCCGCGCGCATGGCCGGCTTCCGGCTCGGCTTCGACCTGCTCGGTCCCCACGGACTGATGGTGTGCGTCGGCCTGCCGCCGACGAGCGAGGGCAACATCGAGTTCAACCCGTTCGAGCTGTTCATGAAGGACGCCACCGTCCTCTATTCCGCCGTCGGCACCGTGCAGGACATGCGAGAGCTCGTCGCCCTCGCGGCGGCGGGCAAGGTCACGACCCACGTGTCGCGCACGGGGGGCTTGTCGGAGCTGCCGGCCATCTTCGACGAGCTCGAGGCCGGGAAGTACCTCGGACGCGCGGTGCTCACCGACCTCGGCGCGTAAGGAAACGCGCGCTGCCGCTCAGCCGTCGAACACCTGCAGTTCCGGGTGGTCGTCGAGCAGGTAGTCATTGGTGAGGTCGTCGACGAGGTGCGTGCTCGCGACCACGTCGAGTGCGTCGAGTGTCCAACCCCCGGCCTGGGTGATCACTCGCTCGCGATCCGGTTCACTCAAGCGAGTGATGGTGTCGCCGGCGATGTGGAACGTGCGACCGTTGACACCTCGCGCCGCGTCGGTGCACAACCACACGACCATCGGTGAGATCTTCGCCGGTGGATGGGATTCCGGTGTCGCGCGGTTGAACGCGAGTGGCGTGCCCCGTGGGGCCATGGTGACCGCCATCAGGGTCGACCACTTCGACGTGTGTTCGTTGTACTCCTGCGTCGACACGCCGAGCGCAAGCGGACGGATCGCATTGCAGCGCACGCCGAATCGCCCGAGCTCACGGGCGACGGTGCGAGTGAGACCGACGACGCCCTCCTTGGCCGACGCGTACGCGACCGCCGACGGGTGGCCGAAACCCGATCCCGAACTCGTGTTGACGATGGCGCCGGAACCCTGGCGGCAGAAGTGCGGGGCGACCTCACGGATCATGGCGAAGTAGCCCTTGAGGTTCACCGCCAACGCGAGGTCCCATTCGGCCTCGGTCACCTTCCACAGGTCGGCGTTGCGCGCCGCGGTGGCGTTGTTCACGAGGATGTCGACGCGCCCGAACTCGTCGAGGGCGTGCTGCACGATCGCCGCGGCACCGTCCCAGGTGGCCGACGTGGTGTCGGCAACCGCAGTGCCGCCGTCGGCCACGATCTCGGCCACGACGCTCGCGGCGTCGGCGCCGCGCCGCGTCCCGAGGTCGTTCACCACCACCGCCGCGCCCTGCGCGGCGAAGAGCTGCGCGTGCGCGCGCCCGATCCCCCCACCGGCGCCTGTGACAATCGCCACCTTGCCCTCGAGTCGTCCGGTCATGTCATCCTCCGCGGTTGGCGCCAACGACTGTACGCCGAGGCGGAACCCCGACGAACTCCGCCCGAGCGCACTGGCGACGTGTCAGTGGTCACGTCGACTTCAGACCCCACGAAGACGCAGTCGATACAGGCAGCACCAGTCGGACCGAGGCGCGGGAGGGCGACGATGGCGGTGTTCACACGACGCAAGCAGACGGCGGACGGCACGCGATCGCCGTCGGGAGACCGCCGCCGCACGAAGCGTCTCCACGTGGGCTGGGAGAGTCGCTACATCGTCGTCGACGCGTCGCGCGAGGTCATCTACGTCAGCAACTCCGACTACACGCCCTGCATCCTCCACAACCTCTCCATGGACGGCGCCGCGCTCGAGCTCACCGACGCCGCAGTTGCGGTCGGCGACCGCGTGCTCCTCGATCTCCCCCTCGGTGAGCGCCAGCGCGCGACGATCAAGGTCCGCGGCGAAATTCGCCATACCACTCCAGATCCCGACGGCTCCACCAACGTCGGCGTCGAGTTCCGCGAGGTCGGCGACCTCGAGCGCGCACTCCTCTTTCGACTCCTGCGCGACATGAAGGACACGAAGCAATCGGTCGCTACCAGATGCGCCTGAGCTGCGCGCCTTCGCGCCGGATGCGCAGGCGTTCGCGACGCTCTTCCGCAGTGACGATCGGCGTGTCGGCCGGCAGGTGCGCGCGCACCTCCGCGACCGGGACCTTCTTGATCGTCGGGTCGGGGTAGTCGCTCGCCCGGTTCCAGCGCATCTGGATCATGCCCCAGGGGTAGTCGGCCTTGTCGAGCCAGTTGGGCACGCCAGGGTCGAGCCGCGAGATGACCGCCCGGAACCTTCCGTCGCGGTCGATGTGCGCCTGCGTGTCGTTCAGGCTCGATTGTCGGTTCACCCAGTCGACGGTGCAGAACCGGTCGTCGGCTACGAGCGCTTGCCAGTAGCGACATTCCTTCGGGAGGTCGGTCTCGAGGATCAGCGCCTCGGTGTCGGCGATCTCGTGGATCCCGTCGTAATAGGCCTGCTTGGGTAAGCCGCCCATCTCGTCGATCTTCGTCGAGCGCAGGAACGTGTTCACACCGTGGTGCTGGCGGTAGTACCGCACCAACCTCATGTCGAACTCGATCATTCCTTCGATCCAGGCGGCCATGTCGGAGAAGCGTCGGGCGATCTCTTCCGGGCTCATGTCGGCGCCGCCGTCGTCGACCCGCTCGATGGCGACGCGCGCATCGATCTCGTGGTTCCAGTCGCACGAGCACCTCCGCATCAACAGTCTTCGGGCCCTCGGATCGAGCTCCCACCAGTCACCGTCGTGACCCGCCGGCCGTTCCGCACTGAGCAAGACGCTGAAGGCGCCGTCGTCGTCGAGCTGGAGGTCGTCGAGCTCGTTGGTGATCTGTAGCGGCGCGCTGGTGCCGTCCATCATCGACGGGCTCAGGATGTCGTACGCCTGCTGCGTGATCTCGACGAAGCGGGAGGTACCGCGGTACCCCGAGATTCGGTAGACGCCACCCGCATCGATCTCCGCGTTCGAGTAGACGTAGTCGGGATCGGGACCGCCCTGATTGAACGCATAGTTCCACAACGGCATGAACACCGGTCGGCGCGCATCCGTGTACACCCGTCCGAGATAGCCGCACGCGAGGATCGACAGCGCGAGCTTGTTCATGTCCTGGATCTCGGCTTCGGTCGCACCGTCAGGGCGCCACTTCGCGATCAGGTTGTCGCCGACGCCCGCGAGCGCCTGCATCTGATCGGCCCAGCTCGGCAAGTTCTGCGGGGTGCTCATCGTCCTGGCGCTCCTCGTTCTGGTCGTGTGGGGTTCGTTCAGCCTTCGAGGGCAACGTCGAAGTGGCGGATATAGAAGTCGTAGTCGGAACGCAGCTGAGCCGTCGTCAACCCGAACTGTTCCGCGGTGTAGCGGTGCGTGCCGTGCGCGCCCGACCGGTTGGCGTCCTGCCATTCGACGATCGACTGCGCGACGGCCGGCCGGAGCTCGAGCCCCAGAAAGTCGTAGATGCGGCGCACGGTACCCACGTGATCAGCGATCAGGTCGCGGTGGTGAACATCGAGGAAGCGGTCCTCGCCGATGCGCGCCCGAGCCGCGATCGCGCGCTCCACACCGATCCGGAGGTGCTCGGCCACCTCCCGGCCGATCTGATGCGGGTCGCGCTCGCCGCACCCGGGCGGAAAAATGGTCGACACGATGCTGGCCCACGACGGCACCGACTTCGCCGGATCGCGGTGCGTCATGATGAAGCGGACGTCGGGATAGGCCGACACGATCGCTTCCAGGTGGAAGTTGTGGTGCGGCGCTTTGAAGAGCCACTGGTCGGGTGGGCGACGCGACTGCAGCAGCTGCACGACCCGCCGGTGGTACGCGTAGGTCGGGCGCATGTCGGTGTCGCGCCACCATGCGTGGTAGCCGTAGACCGGAAGCGTGTACTGCTGCCCGTGGAACGCCATCCCCAGCAGCTCGGTGTCTTCCGTCGTCGCGTCAGCGTCGTAGAGGTGCATCGCCTTCAGCTCGGGTGAGACCTGCTCGTTCTCCTCGATCAGTCGCAGACGGCGCGGGTCGCCGGCCTCGCCCTCGGTCGTCGGCGGCGGGCACGGCTGCGATTGCTCCCACTGGCGCAGCGCGCGGAACTGCGGATCCAGCGACATCATGTTGGCGAGCGCGGTGGTGCCCGTGCGGGGGAGCCCGTTGATGTCGATCGGGCCGCGGAGCGGCAGCTGCGCGATCTCGGGATGCTCCCGGTACCAGGCTTCGACTTCCAAACGGTTGACCAGGCGGCGGCGGAAGTCGCCGATCACGTCGACGCTCGACTCCGGGGTCAAGTCGGCGTCGCGCTCGAGGCTCTCGAGCAGCACGTCCAGACCGTCGCGGAAGTCGCCGGGGCCGAAGTCGGAGTGACCGGTCGCCTGGCTCGCCTCGGCGAGCAGCACCTCACCGGTGGGAGCGGGATCCATCAGGCGGACCGGATCCGGTCCGCGTAGAAGTGCTCGGCGACACGGCGGAACCCGTCGCGCCAGCCGACGCGGCACGGTCCGGTGATCGCGGCGCGCTTGGTGTGATCGCCCACCGCGCCGTGCGACGCGCCCGGGATCTCCTCGACGATCACCTTGGCGTCGACTCCGAGCAGCTCGCCGAAGTAGGCGGAGTACTCCTGCACGCTCGCGGGCTCGTCACCACCCCAGTTGACGATCGTGGCCGGGACGCCCGCGACATCGAGCAGCGGCTCGAGCTGCGCGCAGATGTCGTCATCGTGGATCGGGCTGTACGGCATCGGGTCCCACCGGGTTCGTACCGGCTCGCCCGCCGCGATTGCGTCGAGGTGCCAGACCGGGAGCCCGCTCTGATCGCTGTACGCGGCGCACATGCGGGCGATCGTGACCGGCAGATCGAACGAACGAGCGCAGTAGCGCGCGACTCCCTCCTGGGCGATCTTCGAGACCGAGTACGGCGCGGACGGCGGTGCCATCGCGTCACCGAGCGGATCGTCTTCCCGGAAAGGGTGCCAGGGATCCGGATGCGGCTTGTAGGTGGTGACCGTCGACATCACCAGCGCAGCTTTCGCGGTGCGGCAGTGCTCGAGCACGAACCCGGTGGCCTCGGCGTTGACCGTGAGCGCGCGGTCGTAGTCGTCGGGGCTGAAATCAGCCGCGAGGTGCAAGAGGTAGGTGAAGTCGTCGGGCAACTCGGTGAGATCACCGTCGGCGATGTCGAGCGCGCGCGTGGTCACGCCCAGCGCGTCGACCTTCTCGCGCGTCGCCGGGTCGCTGAAGCGCGCGATGCCCCAGACGTCGTTGTCGGCGGCCAGCGATCGCGCGAGCCCGAACGCGATTCTCCCCGCGGGCCCGGTGATCAAGATCTTCTCGTCGCTCAGCATTCGCCGGCACCCCCTCGGCCTCGGGCCACGCGACCGGAGCGTACGCTCCGCACCGTGACCGCCGCCGACGCATCGCTCGATCACGCGATCCTCGCCGCGCTCGACGGCCTCCTGCGGGCGCTCGAGCTCGAGCCGGCCGGCGACGATCGCTTCCGCGTGATCAGCGAGCCCGGCCGTTTCGATCGCATCTTCGGCGGGCAGACCGTCGCCCAAGCGCTCCTCGCGGCCAGCGCGACCGTCGCCGACAAGACCCCGCACTCCCTACACGCGTACTTCGTCGAGGGCGGTACTCCCGAGGAGCCGCTGGCACTGGGGGTCGACCGCGTACGCGACGGACGGTCGATGTCGACGCGCCGCGTGACCGTCAAGCAGGACGAACGGCCGCTGCTCATCGCGATGGCGTCGTTCCACGCGAATCCGACGAGCCCCGAGCTCGCCGGTCCGCCGCCTGCCGTTCCCGACCCCGACGAACTCCCGACGTTGCAGCACTGGGCGCGCGACCTCCCGCCGGCGCGGCGCGCGCAGGGTCGCACCTGGATCGAACAACCGCCTCCGCTCGACCTGCGCATCGGCGAGGCGCCCACCTTTCTCGGTGGCCACGCGACCGACGGCACGCGCTCGCACTGGATGCGTGTACCGCGCGACGTCGGCGACGACCCGCGGCTGCATGCGGCGCTGCTCGCGTACGCGAGCGACTACCTGCTGCTCGACATGGCATTCCGCTCCCACCCCGAGCCGGTCGCGGGCGGATTCACCGGCTTCAGCCTGGATCACACCCTCTGGTTCCATCGCCCGGTCCGCTTCGATCAATGGCATCTGCACACCCAGGAGACGCTCGCGATCTCCGGGGAGCGGGGGTTGGTTCGGGGCGCGATCCACGACGCCGACGGGCACCTCGTGGCCACGGCCATGCAGGAGGTGCTGGTGCGCCCAGCAGTACGGTGACGCATCGATGACTTCGTTTTCGCAACCCATGTTCGAGCAGCCGTGGCCCGAGGGCGAGTACCGGATGTTCCAGCTCGGGTTCGTTGTCGACGACGTCGTGTCTGCCGCGGCCAATTGGGCGCGCGTCTTCGGCGTCGGACCGTTCCACGTGCTGCCGCGCATGGAACCGGCTTGCACCCATCACGGCGCGGAGTCGACCGTCGCCATGCAGATCGCAGTGTCGCAAGCGGGACCGGTGCAGATCGAGCTGATCCAACAGCTCGACGATCGTCCGAGCGTGTACCGCGACCTCGTCGGCAAAGATGAGTCGGGGTTCCATCAGCTCTGCACGGTGACGGCCGACTACGACGGTACGCGCGCGCACTACCTGAAACTGGGCTACGAACTTGCGTGCGAGATGCACGTGAACGGTCAGCATCTCGCGTACTTCGACACCGTCGCCGATTTTGGTTTCTACACCGAGGTCGTCGAAGAGGTACCGGGATTTCTCGAGAGCTTGGCGGCGATCGCGCAGACCTGCGCGACGTGGGACGGGACCGATCCCGTCCGCATCCTCACCCGCGACGGCTACCGCACGCCCGCCGCGTGACCGCTGCGCCGGCACCGGTTAGCGTCGGGCGGTGCCCACCGCCCACCTGAACGGCATCGACGTCTACTTCGAGCGCAAGGGTGAGGGACGCCCGCTGCTCTTCCTCAACGGGTCGGGTGCCACCCTGGCTTCCGACGGCATGTTGGTACAGCCGTTCACCGAGTCGGCCGACACCGTCGCCGCCGACCAGCGGGGCCTGGGCCGCACCGAGATCCCACCCGGGCCCTACACCATGGCCGACTACGCCGCCGATGCGCTCGCGCTGGCCGACCACGTGGGTTGGCCCACCTTCGCGCTGGTGGGTGTGAGTTTCGGCGGCATGGTGGCCCAGGAAGTCGCGGTGACCGCGCCAGGGCGGATCGAGCGACTCGCCCTGCTGTGCACGTCGCCGGGTGGCGCCGACGCCGCGTCCTTTCCCCTCCACACGTTGGAGAAGGTGTCACCGGAGGATCGCCTGGCCACGGGCATGAGGATCCTCGATCGCCGGTTCACGCCCGAGTGGCTGGCCGAACATCCGGTGGACAAGATGATCGTCGACGGCTTCGCCCAACGACAGTCCGCCGACCACACGGCCGACCAGGCTCGGGGGATGGCCGAGCAGCTCGCCGCCCGCAGCCATCACGACGTGGTCGACCGCCTGGGCCGCATCACCTGTCCGACCTTCGTGGGCAGCGGTCGCTACGACGGCATCGCGCCGGTGGCCAACGGCGAGGTCATCGCCGCGCGCGTCTCCGGTGCCACCCTCCACATCTACGAGGGCGGCCACCTCTTCATGTTCCAGGACGCCGCCGCGTTGCCCGAGGTCGTCGGGTTCCTCACGACGTAAGCGCGGCGCGTCTCAGCGGTTCGTGACCGCGACGATGTCGACCGCGCCAGTCGCGTAGCAGTAGCGGTACCAGACGCGCACTGGATGCTCCTCGACCTCTGCGGCCAATGCAGCCGCGCGGACTTCGTCCTCGGGCTGGCTCGACAGCGCGGCGACCGACGGGGACTCGCGCTCGATCCAGTCGTGGTGCTCCTCGAGATCTCGGAGCGGCCTCCCGCCATCCAAGCCGCGGCGGTCCCGTCACCCGGTGGTCAGCGGCTGCGCCTGCGTCGGAACCGCGGGCGGCGGTGTGGCCGCTTCCACGACAATCGGCGGCGTCACCGATCCGCTGCGGAGAACTGTCTTCGGCGGCGGTGACGTCGTGGTGGTGGTCGGCGGAGTGGAGCAGCTGAGCTCCGTGGTCACGGTCTCGGTCCGGCCGTCGGGCCAGAACGCGTACACCGAGAGGCTCCCGTCGGTGACCTTCGACGTGAGCGACGAGATGTCGGCGCTCGCGGTGCCCGAGCCGACGAAGCCGGGCGGGCTTTCGACCGCGGCGACAGTCTGGTAACCGCTGGCGTCCACGTCGACGGCAAAAGCGATCGGTTGGTCCTCGGCATGGAACCCGGAGAACGACGCCGACACTGACGAGCAGTTGGCGTTCACGATCTCTCCGGTGTGGGCGGACGCAGTGCCCGCCATCACGAGAAACGTGGCGAGGGTGATCGCGAGGACGGTCAGGACGACGTGGCGGCGAAGCATGTTGGACTCCCGGTGCGAGTGTGGACAAGCGCCGCGCTCGTCCGCTCCGGAATCCTCCGGCACGGGACGCGCGGCGATCAGCACGAGGTGACGGCCGCGCGGTTGCGCCCACTCCCCGATCGAGCTGTTCGTTTGTGCTCACTGCCCACGTCGACGACGGAGTCGTCGGAGGGCTTCGCTTCGCTGCACCGAACATACACGCGCGCGACCTCGCGCGTGCAAGTGGTGACGAGGTTAAATCTCTCGAAACGCGAGCGCAGGCGCGCCCGTCAGGCGATGAAGTCGCGTCGCAGCTCGGCCTCGACCGCGCGCCGGATCCACGCCGAAACCGACCGTCCGTCCGCATCCGCCCGCCGTCGCACCTCGTCGAGCATGGCGGGCTCGAAACGCACCGGGACCATCTCGGTGAACCGCGGCGTTGCGTGGCCCGAGCTGCGCGTCGCGGTAGCGGTCGTGGCGTGGGGCGCCCCGTTGCTCTTCGCCGCCCCCTCCGACTTGCTTTTCGACTTCTTGCGCCCCACCGTGTGCTCCCGTCTCCGGATGTAATACGAACGCGCGCTCGGCGACGCCGCCGAGTGCTCTCTCGTGCATCGGTCCGCGCGCCGACGACCTGAACCCGCGATCCGGACGAGCATGTCGAATCACATTCAGCCCGACGAGGTTGCCTACGCTTTGGCTGACCGGTTCCCTCGACAAGACCGCGTTCGACCAACTCGACCCGCGGGGGGCGTCCCTTGCGGCCCACGTCATCCGCGCCAAGGCGTGTTGCCGGAGTGCCATTCGCGACCGCGCGCGAAGCGCATTAAGGTGCGCTGGCCGCAACCGTCCGGGTGAGCCCGGCCGGAGCGGACAGGAGCACACTGCAAAGAGCGGGCGAGACGAGCGGACGGCGCTTGTTGTCGCGTCATAGACGAGAAGGGGCACGCAGATGATGAAGAAGAAGATGGGCAGGATCATTTCGATGATCGCCTTGAGCACCGCGCTCGTGGGCGGGCTGGTCGGCCTCATGGCCGGGGTCGCCAGCGCGCACGCGAGCATCGCCTACGACTGCAACACGGTCACCGTCACGTTCACCCAGTTCAGCGTCAGGACCCCTCCGGACGCCAACACCGGGGTCGTGACGGTCAACGGCGTCGCCCACAACTTCCAATGGACCACCACCGATTTGACGGCCACGGTGCCGTTCAAGAGCAATCAGGGCGATGCCGACGTCGTCGTGACGGTGACGTGGACTGGAAGCAGCGGCAGCGGGAGTTCCGAACAGACGTTCTCGACGGACAACTGCGCACCCGAGCCAACGACCACCACCACGACGACCACCACCACCACGACAACGCCGACCACCACCACGACGATCCCGATCAAGGTGTCGCCGTCGGTTGTCGTGCGTGCAGTCGCGGTTGTCGCCTCCCCGGTGTTCACCGGCTGACGTAGCAAGACCCCATCACGACGCCGCGCCGCGGGCGCTGCCTGCGGCGCGGTGTCGTGTGGATTCGGTGCCGAACTCAGTCGGCTCCGTGCGGCGCGGCCGTTCTGTTGTTCTTCGACAGTATTTGGCGACGCCGCCCTCGTCGAGGTGCTCCATGTCCAGCGACACGTAGCGGCCCGGACGCGACGGAGCCCCGGTCACTGGTCCCGCAACCATGCCGCAAGCCCGTCGAGCATCGGCATCCCCCCGCCCCTAAGCTGGCCACGTTCAATCTTCTCGGTCTGTTCAGTCATCGGCGACACCCGGCTGGTCAGGCCGCCCTCGATCGCCCACGGCGCCCGGCTCAGAACCTCCGGTTCTCGCTCAGGAAGCCACACACCGTTGCTGATCAAGCTCACCCCGTCCAGGCACCGCGACCGGAGGCGGCTCGGTGGACGGAGGTGGCAGGTTTTCCTCCTGGTCTTGCTCCTGCTCCTCGTCAGTCTGGTGACGTTCAGGGTCGAGACAACCAATGAATCGAATGACGACGCGGTGTCGTCACACGACGTCTTCCGGAGTGCGCCGGCGTTTACGACGCCGGTGCCGTCTGCTGTGGTCCTTGACGCGAAGAGTTCGACGTGGTCGGCGTGGCTCGGTGGTGGGACCACGTCGTTGGGACC
>Ga0075026_100001121_pt1 | contig 11280 bp, 8 predicted proteins | sample Str012_2_FD_71392 | JGI IMG/M metagenome (GOLD analysis project Ga0075026, IMG submission 71392) | Freshwater sediment microbial communities in response to fracking from Pennsylvania, USA - Straight Creek_MetaG_SC_2012 | ecosystem: Environmental > Aquatic > Freshwater > Creek > Sediment...
CAAAGCACCATTAAAAGTAAGAGGCATAAAAACGCTTGAACAGTTAGCCAAAGCACAATAAGATTTGCAGCGTCTTTTGCTGCAATGGTTTCACAAAAAAAGCGCCGTAACACAGGGAAAGCGCCATAAACAACCAGCCAGTTTACACAGTATGAATATTTCTGAACTATCGTTGAAGCGGCCAGTTCTTGCCACGGTAATGAACCTGATGATTATTTTGTTTGGGGTAGTGGGTTTTACCTTCCTGGCGGTACGCGATTACCCAGCAATTGACCCTGCCATTATAAACGTTAGTACCAGTTATACCGGCGCCAACCCCGATATTATTGAGAGCCAGATAACCGAGCCACTTGAAAAACAGGTCAATGGCATTCCGGGTATCCGCACCGTTACTTCTTCCAGCCAGCTGGGCAGCAGTAATATTACCGTAGAGTTTAACCTGGGCGTTGATTTGGAAGCCGCCGCCAGCGATGTACGCGATAAAGTGGGACAGGCAGCCAGGAGTTTGCCGCAGGACATTGACGCCCCGCCGGTGATTAGCAAGGCCGATGCGAACAGTGATTTTATTTTAATACTGGCCGTGCAAAGCCGCACCAAAAGTTTGCTTGAACTGAGCGATTATGCCGAAAACGTATTACAGCAGCAGTTTCAGACCATCGATGATGTAAGCTCGGTCAACATTTTCGGTCAGAAAAGATATGCCATGCGCCTGTGGCTGAACCCCGACAAAATGAATGCTTACGGGGTGGCGTTTACCGATATCCGCTCCGCCCTGAACAGCGAAAACGTGGAATTGCCCCCCGGCAAAATTTACGGAGACAATACGGAGATGCTCATACGCACTTTGGGCAGGCTTACATCAGAAAAACAATTTCATGATTTAATTATAAAAGAAGACAGCAACGGTATTGTGCGGCTGGGCGATGTGGCCCGGGTGGAACTGGGACCCGAAGCGCTGGAACAAAGCTGGAAATACAATGGCGTAAATGCGGTGGGGTTGGCAATCATTCCGCAGCCAGGCGCCAACAACATTGAAATTGCCAACGAGTTTTATAAAAGGTTTGAACAGATCAAGAAAGCCAACAAATCGGATATTGAAATCAATGTACTGATCGACAATACGCAAAACATCCGCAATTCACTTTCAGAGGTAAAAGAAACACTTATCATCGCCTTTATTCTGGTGGTGCTGGTTATCTTCCTGTTTTTCCGCAACTGGCTAATTGCCATCCGCCCGCTTATCGACATCCCCATTTCGCTGATTGCTACCTTCTTTATCATGTATATTTCCGGTTTTTCCATCAATGTACTTACACTGCTGGGCATTGTGCTGGCAACGGGGCTGGTGGTAGACGATGGCATTGTGGTTACTGAAAATATTTTCCGCAAAATGGAAGAAGGATTGCCCATCCGCAAAGCAGCGCTTGAAGGCAGTAAGGAAATTTTCTTTGCCATCATTTCAACATCCATTACACTGGCCATTGTGTTCCTGCCAGTGATTTTCCTGCAGGGTTTTGTAGGCCGCCTCTTTCGTGAATTTGGTGTGGTATTGGCCGCAGCGGTATTGATATCTGCATTTGTATCGCTTACCATAACGCCCGTACTCAATGTGTACCTTACCCGCAAAGACAGTTCGCATGGCTGGTTTTATGTAAAAACAGAACCATTTTTCACCGGCATGGAAAATGGCTACAAGCGTTTGTTACAGGCATTTATGCGGATAAGGTGGGTGGCCTGGGTGATCATTTTAGCTTGTATGGCCATTATCTGGCTCACCATGTCTGCTCTAAAAAGCGAAATTGCCCCGCTTGAAGACCGTAGCAGTATCCGCTTTACCGTAACTGGGCCCGAAGGCATGAGTTACAATGCCATGGCAAACTATACCGACAGGATCGCCAATTATTTATACGATTCTGTGGCCGAACGTGACTTTGTATTTGCCCGTACACCCGGCGGCGGTGGTGGTGGCGGAAGTGTCAATTCATCGCAACCACGCCTTGGCCTGATAGACCCCGAAAAAAGAAGCAGAAGCCAGTCAGACATTGCCAATGACCTGCAGCGCAAACTCAGCCGCTTTAACGATGCACGCATCTTTGCTGTGCAGGAGCAAACCATTTCGGTGGGCGCCGGTTCACGGGGCAGTTTACCCATTGCTTTTATTCTGCAAAACCAGGATTTAAACAAGCTGAAAGAGATCATCCCTAAATTTTTGGAAGAAGTTAGAAAAGACAAAACCTTTTCTAACGCTGATGTAAACCTGAAATTCAATAAGCCCGAAGTACAGATAACGCTTGACCGGATGAAGATCAAAGATCTTGGTTTATCAACCCAGGATGTTATTTCGGCCATGCAATCGGCTTTTAGCGGCGGAAGGCTGGCTTACTTTATTCAGAATGGCTACCAGTACCAGGTGATTGCACAGGTAGACCGTACCGACAGGGACAAGCCACTGGATATAACGCGGCTGTATGTACGAAACAGCAAGGGCGAAAGTATTCCGCTCAGTGCGGTTATTCACATGGAGACCAGCAGCAGCCCGTCTACCCTGTATCACTTCAACCGGTATAAAGCTGCTACCGTTTCGGCATCGCTATCCGAAGGACAAACCATTGGTGATGGCATCAAAGCCATGCAGGCAATATCAAACAAATTACTCGATGAAACTTTTCAGACCTCGTTATCGGGCCCTTCCAGGGATTATGTAGAGAGCTCGTCCAATATCTTATTTGCATTTGGCCTGGCGCTTGTGCTCATTTACCTGGTACTGGCCGCCCAGTTTGAAAGCTTCCTGGATCCTTTTACCATTATGCTGACGGTGCCGCTGGCGCTGGCCGGTGCATTGCTAAGTCTTTGGGTGTTTAACCAAACGCTGAATATTTTTTCTGAAATTGGAATGATTATGCTGATTGGCCTGGTTACAAAAAATGGTATCCTGATTGTTGAATTTGCCAATAAGAAAAGAGAAATTGGATTGGCCAAAACCGAAGCCGTGGTGGAAGCAGCTGCGCAAAGGCTGCGGCCTATTTTAATGACCAGCCTGGCCACGTCTTTTGGCGCATTGCCCATTGCGCTCAGCCTGGGTGCAGCCTCCACCAGCCGTATACCGCTGGGTATTGTGGTGGTTTGCGGTATTCTTTTCTCACTGATACTAACGCTGCTGGTAATACCGGCGGTGTATACCTATATTTCCGGCACGCATAAAGTGCACCAAACAAATATTACTGAATAATTTATCATTGATGAAGCGGCTATTATTGTCTTTTTTACTGTTGGGTTTATACGAGGCAGCCTCTGCCCAGCAACTACGTTTACAGGATGCTGTTAGCATTGCGCTTAAGAACAGCCTCGACATTCAGGTGGTAAAAAACAACCTGGAGATCAGCAGTGTAAACAACAATACCGGCATTGCCGGCGGCCTGCCCGTAGTAACTGCAACAGGATCAGACATTGAACAATCTGTAAACATCAAACAAAAGATTAGCCAGAAGATAAACGGCGTGGATACCAGTTATAATATTATCCGGAACGGCGCCACTTCTAACCAGCTGGCGGCCAGCGGAAGCGGCAGTATGTTATTGTACAACGGTCTGCGGGTAAAAGCCACCAAAAAAAGACTGGAAGAGCTGGAAAAGCAAAGCCAGGAATACGTGAACTCACAAATACAAAATGTAATTGCGGCTGTTATGACCAGCTATTATGATATTGTGCGGCAGCAGAATTATTTAAAAACCTTTGACCAGAGTATTGCCGTTGCGGGTAAAAAATTAGAGATCATCAAAGCCCAGCAAGGCGTTGGCCTGGCCAATAATGCAGACCTCTTCCAGGCGCAGCTGGATATCAACAACCTGCAGCAAACAAAAGTACAGCAGCAACTGGTGATAGACCAGGCCAAAACAGGCTTGCTCACATTGCTTACGCTGCGGCCAGATTCTACTGTGATCATTGGCGATACCATTATTGTAGACAAATCCATTGTACTGGGCAATGTGCTGGACAGCATCAGCACCAACCCCGACATTATAGCTGCCAATCAGCAAATCAGGATCAATGAACTGATAGAAAAGGAAACGGCAGCGCAGCGCTACCCAACGGTGCGTGCAAGTGCCGGCTACAATTACAACCGCACACAAAACACGGCCGGGCAAACCTTGCTGAACCAGAGCAATGGCCCCTTTATCGGCGGCAATTTTATTATCCCTATTTACAACGGAACCATTTATAAACGCCAGCAAAAAGTAGCCGCCATCAACTCCCGCAATGCCGGTTTGCAAAAAGAAATGGCGGTAAGGGATTACAGCGCCAATGCGGTGAAGACTTTCCAGGCCTATACTTCTGCCATGCTGCAAATGGAAACGGCAAAAAAGAACGTGGAGCTGTCGCTGCAATTGCTCAACCTTGTATTGCAGCGTTTTCAGCTGCGCCAGGCCACCATTGTAGACCTCACACTGGCACAGCAGGGTTTTGAAACTGCCGCATTCAGCCTCATTAATCTTAGTTATGCTTCCAAAGCATCGGAAATAGAATTGAAAAGACTGGTAAGCAAATTAACGCCGTAGATGTGCGGACGATGATTTTCAGGATGTATAATGTTCTTCGATTGGGCAGTTTTATGTACAGCTTGTGCATACTGTTCTATTCGCAAATACGGCGATAACAGGCTTGCCTTTTTATCCTTGTTCTCCTAGCTAATGACTTTGATAGTTCTTTTAATGGTATGCGCTTTGTGTGTAAGTTCCTGTTTTTCATTGCTGAGAATGGTGATATGTCCCATTTTCCGGCCGGCCCTGGTGTCTTTCTTTCCATAAATGTGCACGAACACATTGTCCATGCCCAGCACTTCGTTAATGCCATCGTATTTTGCCTCGCCTTCACAGCCTTCGGCGCCCAGCAGGTTTACGATCGCCGCAGGCAAAATAGGATCTGTATTGCCCAGCGGATAACCCAGCATAATACGCCACAGCATATCGAACTGGGAACTGTAATTGCCTTCTATAGTATGATGCCCGCTGTTGTGAACGCGGGGTGCAGTTTCATTTACGTATACATCGCCGGCCCTGTCAATAAAAAATTCCACGGCAAAAATACCGGGGCTTTTCAGGTTTTTTACAAGGCTGATGGCAATGGCTTCTATTTTCCAGCAAGCTTTTTCCGGAATATCGGCCGGGCTGATCTGGTAATCGAGCAGGTTAAGGTCTTTATTGAATACCATGTCAACAGCAGGGTAGAGGGCGGTATCGCCTTTTTCATTCACGGCCACAATTTGCGCAATCTCTTTTTGTATCTCAATCATTTTTTCGAGAATCGCTGGTGCATCAAATCCTTTACTAAGGTCTTCTTTCTTTTTGATCACCTGTACCCCGCGTCCATCATAGCCACCCATGGCAACTTTGTGTACGGCGGGTAAAAAATTCTGTTGCAGGCTCAGTTCGTGCAGGTTTTGTGTAATTACATATGGAGCGGTGGGCAACTGCTGATCTTTGTAAAACTGTTTTTGCAGGATCTTGTTTTTTATAATGCGCAATGCCGATGGTTTGGGAAACACTTTTACGCCTTCGGATTCCAGTTTTTCCAGTGCATCCTCGTTCACACTTTCAATCTCAATGGTAATGGCGTCCAGTCCCTTTCCAAAATTGTAAACGTCTTCAAAATTGCCGATATCTCCTTTGGTAAAATGGTGGCAAAGATGTGCAGCCGGGCATCCGGGATCGTTCTCCATTAAAAACGTTTCTACCGGGTAATTGGCAGCAGCCTGTAACATCATTCTTCCCAATTGTCCGCCACCCAGAATCCCAACTTTTTGCATACTTTCCTGATTTATGCGGTAAAAATAAGGCAAGCGTTTGAGGAATTGAACCCATTGAAAAAAAAGGACCCGATTAACAATTTTTCGATAAAATCCGGAGCTTTTTGGCTTGAAATCATATAATTTTTAAATACAAGTGCTTAAAACGGTCGCTTTTCCACAATGGTGGATAGCTGGATTAATATTTGCTGGTTGATTGTGGTAATTTTAACGCAACTGAATTGTGCTTTGGAGTACTAATTTACACCTATATCCGTTGTATGAAAGACGACAGTCTATGACTATGATAAGATCCGCATTTTTAGTGATATTTACCTGTATTTTCTGCACAGCAGGAGCGCAAAATGCTGCTCCTGAGTTCAATTTTGTCAATTACCAGCGTTCCTTCCCGGTTTTTAACGAGGCCCTCAAACGCAAAGAAGATACCCTGATGAAGCAGTTTGAGGAGAAAAAGCTGGTTTGGCCCGCCAAATACATTTACATCCGTTCGTTTAAATACGATAGCCAGCTGGAAGTATGGGTAAAGCAGGAAAAAAACGATCCCTTTAAACTGTTTAAAACTTATAAAGTTTGTGCATTGGCAGGTACCCTGGGCCCCAAAAGAATGGCCGGTGATTACCAGGTACCCGAGGGTTTTTATTATATCAATGAGTTTAATCCAAGGAGCAATTACCACCTTTCATTGGGACTAAATTATCCCAATGTTTCCGACCGCATGCTCAGCGATTCATTGCAACCCGGTGGAGATATCTATATTCATGGCAGTTGTGTTACCACAGGCTGTATTCCTATTACCGATACACAGATTGAAGAGCTGTACATACTGGCAACGCAGGCAAAAAACCAGGGAGAAGACTTTATACCGGTGCATATTTTCCCGGTATCTTTTAAAGCCCCCAAAAGCAATTATTACCTGGCTACATACGAAAAAGATTTTCCCGAGTACAAGAAGATGGCTGAGAAGCTGAAACAGGTGTACTATTATTTTGATAAACACAAGAACCTGCCGGTGATCATGATAGATGAAAAAGGCGGTTATGTTTTTGGCGATGATGTAAACATTCCGGAAGATGTAAAGCCTGAAGTAAAGCAGGTAAAGAAAAAAGAGGCTACACTGGTAAAGTTTGATGAGGCGGAGCTGATGAATTCTGTAAATAAATTACCCGTATTTGCAGGAGGGGCAGAAGCATTCCAGAAATACCTCGACAATCTCTCAAAAGATTTGGTGAGCATGTTACCCGCTGATCAAAAGAAAACATTTATTACGGTAGAATATATTATTACCAAAGAGGGTAAGACCATTTTGCCAAAAGTGCTGCGGGGTGCTACCAACGAAATGAACAACCTTATTATTGAAAGATTTGAAGCCATGCCCGCCTGGTCGCCCGCCATCCGTCTCGAAAAACCCATCGCCATCCGGTTGAAACAAACCATTTACGTGGAAGCCGACTAAGCCAAAATTGCCAAAGTAAAAGAGCTGATGCGATTTGCATGGGTACTGCAATGTTTGTTGTAATTTCCGCCATTACAAAATTTTTTGTTTTATGAAACCCTTTATTACCTGTTTGCTGACAGCATTCCTGCTTTTTGCTGCCTGCAAGTCTACCAAAAAATTGTTTGATGAGGGGCAGTACGACAAAGCCCTGTATTCTGCCCTGGACGATTTGCGCAAGAAACCAGACAATGCCATAGCTGCTTCCATTCTGCCACAGGCTTACAATGAAGCCGTCATCAAATACGAAAGTTCCATCAATGCCGCCAATACGGGTACAAAAAATGCCCAGAAACTGGATCTTATTTACCGCGATTATGTAGCGCTCCAAAAAATGTATTCCGCCATTGCGGCCACGCCTGCCGCTTTCAGTCATGTAAATGCAACCAATTACGCAGCAGATGTGGCAACGGCTGCCGAAAATGCCGCTGCATTCCGTTACAGTTATGCAATGGATTTGTTGCAGCGCGGCGACCGCCTCAGTGCCCAGAAAGCCTATGAAAATTTTAAACAGGTTTCGGTGTATGTACCGGGGTATAAAGATGTGGATGACCGGAAGAAGGAGGCCTATGATCTTGCCATTACCAATATTATTGTAGACAAATTTGATCAGCGTTTCGATAGCTATACCGTGAACGGCAACTATTTCCAAAACGACATCGTGAATACGCTGAACAATATCGGCAACAGCCATTATTATAATTTTTTCAACAACAGCGAACCACGGGCCCGTGAAGTGCGGGTGGACCAGTACCTGGACATCAGCGTATATGATATCTGGTTTGGACAAATGGGTTCCAGCAGGGATACCTATACCGTTACAAAAGACATTACGGAGAAAGATGATAAAGACGATAAGAAAAACAAAACCTATACCGTGTCTGCAACGGTAACGGTGGTAAGGAGGGTGATTGATTCCAGGGCCAGTATGGACTACCGCATTACCGATGCCGCTTCCAGAAGGATGGTAGGCAACGACCGGATAATGGCGCGGTATACATGGGAAAAACAAACCGGCAATTATAGCGGAGACCAGCGGGCACTGACAGACCGCGACTGGGCCATCATCCACGGGGTGTACAATAACCAGCCTGCCTACGATGAACTCTACCGTGAGCTAACACGCCAGCTGATGAGCCAGTTCGACAGCCGGATGCGAAGCCTTTACGGACATTAGGCCTCGCTGTAAATCTTTGTATGGCGGAGTGGGAAACCTCAAAACCACAGGGCCTGCAAACTCTTTTCCGCAGTTAGCTTTGTGCTACAATAAAACTTTTTTTCTCTTTTAAACGCTTAGCCTTTTAGCAGCACCTGCACCGTTTCTTCACTCTGTTGACGCAGGACTACTTTTTTGCCTTCCGTTAGTTTTTGCAGCAAAACTTCTTTATAATGACGGATGGTCAGCAGCGACAAACCTTTTTCTACTGCCACTTCAAACATGGATGAAGCGGTATGGGCCAGTTTTTCAATTTTGTCTGTACGGTCGTCGAGGCAAACCACCAGGCTTACAGCACCGGTTTGTATGAGGTTGGGTTTTATTTTTATGGCAGCAAAAATTTCATACAAGCGGCTCATGGGCTGTTCGCCGATAAAAGAGAAATCGCGGGTATGCAGGTGCAGCAATGCCTGGTTGTCTTTTACTACGATGATGGGAGGCAGCTGGCTGATATTGCTGTTGTGGATGATGGTGCCGGGGAGTGCAGGATCCAGGAAGCATTTCACGTGCAAAGGAATGTCTTTGTTTTGAAGCGGCTTAATGGTCTTGGGATGAATAACCTGTGCACCGTAATAAGCCATCTCAATTACTTCATCGTAATTCAGTTCGCTGATCAATTGTGCGTCCGGAAATGCTTTGGGGTCAGCATTCATTACACCTTCCACATCTTTCCAGATGCTAAGGCTTTCGGCGTCCAGTATATTGGCGAAGATAGCGGCTGAGTAATCACTGCCCTCACGGCCAAGTGTAGTGCTTTCATTTTCATCGGTAGCGCCGATAAAACCCTGTGTAATCACCAGGTCGTGAGCGTTAAAAGCCGGCAATACATTTTCAAGGATCCGCCGGGTGGTAAATGCCATGTCGATATTGGCATCGCGGAAATTGTCATCGGTACGAAAAGTATCCCGCACATCCAGCCACTGGTTGACAATGCCCTCCTCATTAAGATAGGCACTCACAATAGCAGTCGATAGTAATTCGCCGGCGCAAACCACCTGGTCATAATAATAATCAAAGGCACGCACAGGTTTATCGTGCAGTAACCATTCTACTTCAGTAAAAAAATCACGCAGCTGTGCTTCGCAGGCCAGGTAATTCTGCACCAACAGGTATTTGGCAGTATTGAGGTGCTGGCTTTTTACCTGTGCAAATAAATCCAGCGCTTGTTGCTGCTGGTTGTTGTAAAATGCTTCCACCACTTTTTCCAGCGCATTGGTGGTTTTACCCATGGCTGAAATAACAATCAATATTTTCTGTTCGGGAAAATTGCGGAGAATAGCGGCTACATTGCGGATACGTTCTATACTGTTAACACTTGCCCCGCCAAATTTAAAAACCTGCATGCTAAAGTCGATTGATTAAAGGATTATAGTGGCTGCAAATATAGAGTATAGTCATTTTAGAATTCGGAGTTAGTATTCTGGCTAAAAAGCCTGCAGGCTTATTGAAGTGATTACGAAGTATAAAACATTGCTGCTATACTTTCTAGAAGTCCGGTTTTTTACGCCGGCGGCATTTGCATTGTTATCATAGGAGTTAACAGCCAAAAGTCTCATTTACCGCGGCCTTAAAAAAGCAAAGAAGCAGACTGAATGCTAAATACCGGATACTAAACACGGGCTTTAGCTTTTTTTGCTATTATGCCGCCCTTGCAATATTTTTGCCCCACTTTAAACCAGTTTACAGTATGGCAAGATCAATTGCATTAAGAGAAGCGATACGTGAGGCGATGAATGAGGAGATGAGACGTGATGACCGCGTTTTTATTATGGGAGAGGAAGTAGCTGAATACAATGGAGCTTACAAAGTAACGCAGGGCATGCTGGATGAATTTGGCCCAAAACGTGTGATTGATACTCCCATCTCTGAACTCGGTTTTACAGGTGTGGCAGTAGGCGCCGCTCAACAGGGTCTCAGACCCATTGTTGAATACATGACCTGGAACTTTGCGGTACTGGCGCTCGACCAGATACTGAACACAGCTTCCAAAATGCTGGCCATGAGCGGCGGACAGGTTTCTTGCCCAATTGTTTTCAGAGGACCCAACGGTTCTGCTGGTCAATTGGGTGCACAACACTCCACTGCGTTTGAAAGTTATTATGCAAATATTCCGGGGCTGAAAGTAATTTCTACCGCCAATCCATACGATGCAAAAGGATTGCTGAAGCAGGCTATCCGCTATGAAGAAGACCCGGTAATTTTTATGGAGTGTGAGTTAATGTATGGCGAGAAAGGCGAAGTGCCCGCTGAAGAATATTACATACCGCTTGGAAAAGCTGATATTAAGAAAGCTGGCCGCGATGTAACGATTGTTTCCTGGAGCAAAATGATGAAAGTAGCCATGGGTGCGGCTGCGGAACTTGAAAAAGAAAACATCAGTGCAGAAGTGATAGATATGAGAACCATTCGGCCTATGGACTGGATGACGGTGCTGGAAAGTGTGAAGAAAACAAACCGGCTGGTAATTGTTGAAGAACAATGGCCATTCGCCTCCATCTCTTCTGAAATTGCTTACCGCATACAGAAAGAAGGTTTTGATTACCTGGATGCGCCCGTTCGCCGTATCACCGCTGCAGATGCGCCGCTGCACTATGCACCCAACCTGGTGGCACTTGCCCTGCCCGATGTGGCCAGAACTGTAAAGCTGGTAAAAGAAGTGATGTACCAGAAGAAGTAAAAGACCCAACCAACTGCTTTATAATTAAAAGGCCCCCGGTGTTAAAACCAGGGGCTTTTTCAATATCGGCCGATTACCATCTGATCCTGTAA
>Ga0075026_100001122_pt1 | contig 11278 bp, 10 predicted proteins | sample Str012_2_FD_71392 | JGI IMG/M metagenome (GOLD analysis project Ga0075026, IMG submission 71392) | Freshwater sediment microbial communities in response to fracking from Pennsylvania, USA - Straight Creek_MetaG_SC_2012 | ecosystem: Environmental > Aquatic > Freshwater > Creek > Sediment...
GTCTCGACGACCACCTCGAGCGGCACCGTGATCAGCAGCGGCATGGCTGCCCACTGGGCGGCGGCGACGGCGCCACCGGCTGCGCCGATGCTGCTCGTGCCGCGAGCGGCGTTACGGACCAGGGCGTCGGCCAGCGCCTCACCTGTCAGGCCGCCGTGGTGCTCGGTAAGGGTCGCGGCGTCCCTGATGGGGATGTGCGGAGCGGCGTCCAGGAGCAGGTCAGCGAGCATCCGGCCGCTGGTGACCGCCTGCGCGCCGGCGCGTCGTGCGCGAGCTCCGACGATGGCGGAGAGGCGCACCAGGAGCTTGGCCTGATCGGTACGGCCGAGATCGGAGTCGCTGAGCTGGCTCACGATGTCGGCGACGTCGCGCGCCTCCTGCTGCGAGAGCAGGTCCTCGCCCGGTCGTGGCGCGGCCACAGGTGCGTCGGCCGGCGCCGAAGGCGCCGGCCAGGTCGACGGGTGAGGTGTCGTCGGGGGCGGGGGTGGGACCGCAGAGGGAGACCCGGCCGCACGTGCGGCGTCGTGGTCGCTCATACGGTCACCCCCACCTGGTGTGTCCAGGGACACGTCGGTCGTGCGGGTCAGGCGCAGTCGCGGCAGATCGACTCGCCCTTGACCTCTCGGGCCAGCTGGCTGCGGTGGTGCACCAGGAAGCACTTGGCGCAGGTGAACTCGTCGGCCTGACGCGGGACGACGCGAGTCGTCAGCACCTCGTCGGACAGGTCGGCACCGGGCAGCTCGAGGTTCTCGGCGAGTTCGACCTCGTCGACATCCACGCTGGAGCCGGCCTTGTTGGCGCGCTGCGCCTTGAGCTCCTCGAGGGAGTCCTCGGCGAGCTCGTCGTCAGTCTTGCGGGGGGCGTCGTAGTCCGTGGCCATCGTGTCCTCAACTTCGCGTGCGGTTCGTGCGGGGCCTACGTCATCGGAGGTCTCGTCGTCTCGTGCAGCCCGTCAACGTCCGGACCCCCGGGTTTCATCCCGAGGATCCCTGGGCGATGTTCGGGGATTGTGCCCGACCCAGGTGACGAGTGTGAGACGACCCCCCGAACGACTCGCACCAGGGAGGGTGGGAAGACTCACACCTGCCGACGGGGAACGCAACCGCCAGCGCCGCCTTACCCCTCGACACCCGGAGCAACCGTGCCTGTCTACGCCCTCGGCGAACGCGTGCCGACCATCGACCCCACCGCATTCGTGCACCCGGACGCCGTGGTCATAGGCGATGTCACGATCGGTCCGGAGACGACCGTCTGGCCTACCGCGGTGCTCAGGGGCGACCACGGATCCATCGTGGTGGGCGCCCGTACCTCGATCCAGGACGGCACGGTCGTCCACTGCACCCGCGACCTCCCGACGGTGATCGGCGACAGGTGCGTGGTGGGGCACAACGCCCACCTCGAGGGCTGCACCATCGAGGACGACTGCCTCGTGGGATCTGGCTCGGTCGTCCTGCATCGCGTCGTCGTACGTCGCGGCTCGCTCGTCGGCGCCGGAGCCCTGGTGCCCAACGGGACGGAGGTGCCCTCAGGCGCGATGGCTCTGGGAGTCCCCTGCAGGATGCGCGAGGGCGCCGTGGCAGAGGGGTCGTTCGCGCACGCTGTGGACACCTACGTGCACAACGGGCACTGGTACCGCGCAGAGCTGCGCAGGCTCGACTGACCCGAGCAGTGGGGACCGCAGCGGCGGGGTCCCGGATCAGTGCCGCGGTGCCTGGGGCGTGGGCCACACCGAACGCACCACGCGATCCCAGGCGACGTCGGGCAGCAGACGGCGCGACGTGATGAGGGCCTTCGCCATCGTGCCCACGGCGTACCGGGCGCGCGGGTGGTTCGACGTCGCGGCGCGTACGACGACGTCGGCCACCTTGTCCGGCGACACCTCCATGTTCGACGAGCTTCCGTCGTAGGCCTCCCGATAGCGGTCGACGAGCGCGCTGCGGAACTCCGAGTACGGCCCGTCGCCGAGGTCGACGGTGTCGACTGCGGACTCGACGAACGCTGACGTCACCGGTCCGGGCTGGACGAGCGACACGTGGACACCGAACGGTGCGACCTCGAGCCGCAACGCGTCGCTCACTGCTTCCACGGCGTGCTTGCTCGCGTGGTAGAAACCGCCGCCGGGGAACGTGAATCGCCCGCCCATGCTGCCGATGTTGATGATCCGGCCGCTGCTGGCCTCCCGCATGCCCGGGAGGACGAGCTGCGTCAGGCGCACGAGGCCGAACACGTTGGTCTCGAACTGTGCGCGGATCGCGTCCATGGAGACATCCTCCACCGGGCCCTGCAACGCGTAGCCGGCGTTGTTGACCAGCACGTCGACGTGGCCGTGCTCGGCCTCCACCGCTGTGACGGCAGCAACCATCGACTCCTCGTCAGTGACGTCGAGAGCGAGCACGCGCAACCCCCGAGAGGCCAGCTCGGCAAGGGTTTCCGGCTTGCGGGCCGTGGCGTAGACGGTGAACCCGTGGGTGGCCAGGGCCAGGGCGGTTGCCCGTCCGATTCCCGACGAGCAGCCAGTCACGAGTGCGGCGCGATTCGTGGTCATGTGTGGTCCTCGGTGTCGGGGCGCACAGGGCGCCGGGGTGTTGGCCTCGGTCAGCTGGTCGGCGCTGACGAGAGGTCAGTCGGTGTCCGCATCGAGACTCTCGAGCAGGTCGTGCAACGGCCGGAACAGGTGCTGGCCCGCCGCCAGGATCATCTCCTCGCCGGCGGGCGCACCGCGCAGACCCTCGATCCGAGCACCGGCCTCGTGCGCGACCAGCCCGCCGGCGGCGAGGTCCCAGGCCATCGGTCCGCGCTCGTAGTAGGCGTCGACCCGTCCGGCCCCGAGCCAGCACAGGTCGACCGAGCAGGCTCCTGCCCGGCGGATGTCGCGCACCCTCGGAAGGACCTGCTCGACCACCCGCGCCTGCGAGGTCCGTCGCTCGACGGTGTAGCCGAACCCGGTGGCGACCAGGGACGACGCGAGCTCGACGGGGTTGTTGACCTGCAACCGGTGGACACCGTCGGCGTCGTGCAGCGTGGCACCGCGACCGCGTACGGCGACGTAGGTCTCACCGAGCGCCGGTGCCGCGACCACGCCCACCACGGTGACTCCGTCGATCTCCGCCGCCACCGAGACGGCCCAGCACGGGAGGTCGTAGAGGTAGTTGACGGTCCCGTCGATCGGATCCAGCACCCAGCGGATCCCCGTCTCACCGACGTGCGACGACCCTTCCTCACCGAGGATCCCGTCGTCGGGACGAGCCGTGAGGATCCGGTCGACCAGCAGCGCCTCGCTCGCACGATCCATGAGCGTCACGACGTCCGAGGCGCTGGACTTCGTGTCGGCGACCGTCACCCCCTCACGACGTCCGGCATGGACCATCGCGGCTGCTTCGAGGGCGGCTGAGACAGCCAGCTCGTGGAGCTGGTCGAGGAGCTCGGGGTCGTAGTGGAGGGTCACACCCCGATCCTGCCCCACCTCACCTGCCCACGGGTCGGTCGTGTCGACGGGATCGCTGTGATCAGTCCGACCCGCACATCGCTGGACGGGGACCCCGCGGGTTGGCACAGCAGCCGACGGGGCAGACGTCGTAGGACGGCCCGATCGCAGACATCGCCTGCGGTGTCGCCCTGCCGACGCGTTCGAGCACGAGGTCGCGGACCATCGCGACGAAGCGCGGATCCGTCCCGACGGTCGACGCCCGAGACGCAGGCAGCCCGATCTCGCGGGCGTGGTCGAGCGCCACCGTGTCGAGATCCCAGACCACCTCCATGTGGTCGCTCACGAAACCGATCGGGACGATGACGACACCCGGCGTGCTGCCGCCGACCAGCACGTCGAGGTGGTCGCTGATGTCCGGCTCCAGCCACGGGATCGTCGGGGCCCCGGACCGCGACTGGTAGACGAGGTCCCAGGCGGGGTCGATCGGCAGACGTGCCGCGACCCCGGCATGCACCAGCGCCGCGACAGCACGGTGCTGGGCGACGTACGACCCTCCCTCCGGGCCGCTGGAGTCGGCGGAGGCGAGCGGGATCGAGTGCGTGGTGAACACCAGCCGCGGGGCAGTCACGTCCAGCGACGACGCCGCCGCGATCACGGCGTCGACCATCGGCTCGACAAAACCTGGGTGGTCGAAGAAGTGGCGCAGCTTGTCCAGACGAGGCGCCGGCGGGCCACCGTCAGCCTCGACCTCGGCGACTGCGTCGGCGAGATTCTCGCGGTACTGACGGCAGCCGGAGTAGGACGCGTAGGCGCTGGTCATGATGCAGATCGCCGACGTGATCCCGTCCTCGCGCATCTCGCGCAGGGCGTCGACGAGGTAGGGATCCCAGTTGCGGTTGCCCCAGTAGACCGGCAGGTCGAGGCCGGCGCCCGTGAGATCTGCGCGCAGCGCGTCGAGCAGCTCCCGGTTCTGGGCGTTGATCGGTGAGACCCCGCCGAACGCGGTGTAGTGCGCGCCCACCTCGACGAGCCGCTCGCGCGGGATGCCGCGTCCCCTCGTGACGTTCTCCAGGAAGGGCACGACGTCGTCGGGTCCCTCAGGTCCTCCGAAGGACACGAGCAGCAGAGCGTCGTAGGAGCCGCGTGGGCCGGTCACCGTCATACCGAGATCCTCGCAACGGATTCGTGGGAACGCACACCGGGTCGATACCGTCACTGCGTGCTCTCCCCTTACGTCGACGTGCTGCGCCGACCGGGAGCGTTCCGGATGTCGAGCACCGGGTTCCTGGCCCGCTTCCCGATGGCGATGATCGGCATCGGCGAGGTGCTCCTCGTCTCGTCGCAGACCGGCAGCTATGCCCTGGCCGGCGCGCTGTCCGCAACGGGTGCCTTGGCGAACGCCGTCTTCGGACCACTTCTGGGCCGCGCCACGGACCGCTTCGGCCAGAGCCGCGTCACCTCGATCCTCGTCGCCACCCACGTGCTCACGCTGACGGCGTTCATCGTGCTGGTCCGCGAGTCCGCACCGACGTGGGTGCTGTTCGTAGCGGTCACACTGTCAGGGGGGTCCTTCCCCAACCTCGGTGCGCTCGTGCGATCCCGGTGGGCCTTCCTGCTGGCAGGCGACCCCCCGGCCCTGCGTACGGCGTTCGCGTTCGAGTCCGTCCTGGACGAGGCCATCTATGTCCTCGGCCCGCCCATCGCCACGGTGCTCGCAGTCTCCGTGGTCGACTTCGGCGCGCTGGCCGCGGTCGCCGTGCTCCTCGTCGTGGGTTCGGTGCTGTTCCTGCGCGCCCGCGAGACCGAGCCGCCTCCCGGCGGGTCCGCGGCCCGCGGCAACGGATCGGCGCTGCGCTTCCCCGGCGTCATCAGCGTGACCCTGGCGTTCGTGTTCCTCGGCGGGCTCTTCGGCGCCTTCGAGGTGGTGACGGTCGCCTTCGCCGACGAGGCGGGGATCCGCGGCTGGACCGGGCTCCTCCTCGGCCTCTACGCCCTGGCGTCCGGTGCCTCGGGCGTGGTCATCGGTGCCATCCACGTGCAGGCGCCGATGTACCGCCAGCTTCTCCTCTTCTCCGGCCTGATGGCGGTCGCGACGATCCCGTTCCCCTTCCTCACCAACCCCTGGTGGGTCGGCGCCCAGTGCCTGCTGGCCGGGCTCGCCGTCTCCCCCGTGCTCATCAACGGGTTCGCGCTCATCGAGCGGCTCGTGCCCAACGCCCGCATGACCGAAGGCCTGGTGTGGAGCAATACGGGCATCGGCGTCGGGATCGCGATCTCCGCCGCACTGGCGGGCTCGGTGATCGACGCCCGGGGCGCATCGGCGGCGTACTGGATCTGCGTGGTGTCGGCGGCGCTCACCTTCCTCGTCGTGCTCGTCTCGACCCCGACTCTGGCGCGGGCCTGGACCAGCGCCCACGCCGCACCCGGAACGGACGCGGTCGACGCCTGAGCAGCCGCCCAGGGCCGGACCGGGACGGGTTGCCGCGTGGCGGTCCTCGACCCGGGCCTCGTCTCGGGTGAGACTGGCGGGGATCCCTACCGGCCACCCCAGGTCGGAGCGGACGTCGAGGAGGACCCATGCGCGAGCTGTCCTTCGTCGGGCTGTCGGACGACGGACTGTCGCTCGTGCTCAGCAGCACCGACGGAACGCGTTTCGTCGTCCCGTGCGACGAGCGCCTCGAGGCTGCCGTACGCCGCGACAAGAGCCGCCTCGGACAGCTCGAGATCGCGCTCGACGGCACCTCGCCTCGAGACATCCAGCAACGGGTACGCCATGGCCAGAGCCCCGATGACATCGCCGCCAGCTCGGGTCTCACGCTGGACCGCGTGATGCGCTTCGCCGGTCCGGTGCTCGCCGAGCGCGAGCACATGGCCGCTCAGGCGCGCGACGTCGAGCTCCGCGACAGCGGTACCTCGCTCACGGTCACCGCGACGGTGACTACGGCGCTGGAGCGCGGCGGTGTCGATGTCGAGCTGCTCGAGTGGGACGCGTGGCGGCGTGAGGACGGCCGATGGTCGCTGCTCGCCTCGTGGGACCCCGAGGACGACGTCGCGGCCGGTGCGACCGCAGCACTGTGGATCTACGACCCCGCAGGACGCACGGTCGTGGCCGACGACCCCGCGAGCGCCTGGCTGCTCGGCGACGTCGCCACGGTCGAGCCGGTGCAGGCCGACGGCCGCCCCGTGCTGGTGGGCCTGCCCAGCGCAGCGGAGTCGTGGGACGACGAGTCCGACGACCCCGATGCAGCGCTCACGGCGATCGTCGACCGCGACTCCAGCGGCGCCCAGATCGTCGAGCTGGCCGACCGGCCGCCTGTCGAGCCCGACGACGCCTCGCCGCTCGACGACCTCTACGACACCCTCCCCGGCCTCGCCCGCCCCGAGGCCGCGCGAGGCACCCGGCGATCGCGTCGCAAGGCCGCGCGACAGGCTCCCGCCGGCGATGTCGAGACCGGTGGCAAGCCACGTGCGACGGTACCGAGCTGGGACGAGATCCTGTTCGGCACACGCAACCCGGAGAGCTGAGAACGCCTCTCTCCCAGCAGATCTCGGCTTCACCAGACGAAGTGCCCGTATCTCGCTCGACCGGATCGCTGTCAGCGCATCGGGCCTGTGGCAACAGGTCGTGACGGGTCGGCGATCCAGCCGGACCACGACTCGGCATACAGCGCGCAGTCGACACCGATGAGTCGCAGTGCGAGGACGGTGTGGGCTGCGGTCACACCTGAACCGCAGTAGACCCCGACCGGGTGGCCCGGGGCGACACCGAGCGGAGAGAACCGCTCGGTGAGATCGTCAAGCCCGAGAAACCTGCCGGCGATGTCGTGCGACATGGCTGCCGGCGCGCTCACCGCTCCGGGGATGTGACCGGCCACGGGGTCGACCGGCTCGACCTCGCCGGCGTAGCGCGCGGCCGACCGCGCATCGAGGAGGACGCCGTCGCGGGCGAGGGCTGCAGCCCCTGCCGCGTCCAGCACCGGCAGCCGGGCGACCGCAGCCGTGAAGGGATGGTCGGTCGCCGGACCGCTGTCGCCGTAGGCAGGGGTCACGGGGCCGGTCTCGATGTCGCCACCCGCCGAGCGCCATGCGTTGAGCCCGCCGTCGAGCACGCGCACGTGGTCGTGCCCGTGGTGGGTCAGCAGCCACCACGCCCGTGCGGCCACCGTGGCGTCGGCCCCGTCCATGACGACGACGGTGCGGTCGAGGGTCACGCCTCGACGGCGCATGGCGGTGGCGAAGCTGGCCGGGTCCGGCAGCGGGTGCCGACCGCTGGGGCCAGGGGGATCGGCGAGGTCGGCGTCGAGGTCGACGTAGACGGCTCCGGGCACATGGCCGAGTGCGAACAGGTCGGGTCCCGGCGGACCGAGCAAGCTCCACCGGACATCGAGGATCACCGGCGGGGTGGCCGTGTCGAGCAGTGACTGCAGCTGGGCCGGAGCGATCAGCGGAGAGCTCACCGGGTCACCCTCCGACGGCCGCACTCGTCGGCTGCACGAGGGACGGGGCCGAGTGCGGGCTGGTGTCCGCGTCGGCGAAGGGCAGCGGTGTCGGGCTCATGTGGGCCGCGTGCGACGACGTAGCCGTCATGCGGCGACCGTAGTGGCGACGGCAGAGGACCTCGTAGCCGATCACGTCGACGCTGAACGTGTCACCGACCATGACCTGCTCACCCTCGATCACCATGTCTCCGTTCACGGTGCGAGCGTTGTGGGTCGCGCGCGCACCGCACCAGCACAGCGCCTCGACCTGGAGCACCTGCACCTTGTCGGCGAGCTCGACGAGGCGCTGCGAACCCGGGAAGAGCTTGGTGCGGAAGTCGGTGAGGATGCCGAAGGCGAAGACGTCGACACCGAGCTCGTCGACGATCCGGGAGAGCTGGTCGACCTGCTCGCCGGAGTAGAACTGGGCCTCGTCGCAGATGAGGTAGTCGCACCGGCCGCCTGACTCGAGGACCTCCACGACGTGCACCCAGAAATCCGTCTCGGGGGTCACCTCGACGGCAGGCACCTTGAGCCCGAGCCGGCTCGAGAGCGTCTCCTCCCCCGCCCGGTCCAGCGAGGTGAAGACGATGCCCGCGCGTCCACGAGCCGCGTGGTTGTGGTCGGTCTGCAGCGCCAACGTGGACTTGCCGCAGTCCATCGTCCCCGAGAAGAAGACGAGCTCTGCCATGCGCGGGGCTCCTCGACGTTCGTCCGACACCAGCGACCCGTCGGGTCGTGCCCCGAGTATCCCCCGCTGCCGGGGGTGACTCAGCCCGACCCACGGATTGCCGTGTGTGTCGGGTGCGCGCTGGGGCTGGACGCTCGGGAGGCACGGACGCTGAGCGTCCGTGCCTCCTGAGGTGCGTCGTGCAGCGCTGCGGCTAGATCCGGAACGCCTTGGCGGTCGCGAGCCACGAGGCGTCGGCCAGCGTGACCACGCGGTAGGTGCCGGCAGCCAGACCGCGCTTGCCGAACGAGTAGGCACCCCGGGTCGTGACCGAGGCTGTGTAGAGCTTCTTCCAGGTCTTGCCCGACAGCTTCCACAGGGAGACGGTGCCACCGATGCGTGAGGTGACGCCCGAGACGATCTTGGTCTTGCCCGACTTCGTCACCTTGACCGACAGGCTGGGGGTGACGTAGACGACCTTGACGGCCGAGGTCGACGGCGCGGTGAGGACGTCACCGGCGTAGACCCAGCGGAAGCGTGTGTTGCGGGTGAGGATCCCCGTGGTGCCACCGCCGCTCGTCGTGGTCGCGACCGTGGTCCACGTGACGCCACCGTTGATCGACGACTGCAGCGTGCCGCGACCGACCGTCGCGGTCTCCTTCTGGAGGATCTGACCCGACGCCGGCGAGGGGTAGGTCCCGAACGCGTTGTACGCGACACGAGTTCCGGTGGCGACGACTGCCTTAGACAGCGTCAGGGTCGACGCGACGCCCATCTTGGCTGCAAGCGCTGTGAAGGCGGGCGCAGCGTCGGCGAGCGGTGTGATGTAGGCGAAGTACTTGTCGCTGCCGGCCGGCCAGGCGGTGCCCTGGGTCAGCGGGGAGGCGAAGGTCGCGTCGGTCGTGGTGTTGGGCGTCACCGTGTGGGCGGTGGTGATGTCGAGGTTCCACGCGGTCCAGGTGCCCGCTGACTGACGCAGACCGAGCAGGTTGTCGAGGTTCGGCAGCGCGGTGATCCCGGCCCCGGTCTTGACTCCGTCAGGTGCTGTGGTCGTGTCGATGGCCCAGGTGGTCCAGGTCTCGCACGGGTCGTTCACGCACTCTCCGGTCACCAGCGTGTTGGCGTCGGTGAAGACGAAGTTGTACGGCAGCAGCTGGGGGTCGTTGACCGGCGGGGCTACTCGGTTACCGGTGTAGTTGAAGCTCGTCCAGATCGGGGCCGACACGAAGTTGGCGCCGGTCTGGGTGATGTCGAAGACGCGGATCTGGCTGCGGTTGACGCCGCCACCACCGGAGTCCGGGTAGCTCTGGAGCAGCTCGGCGGCCTTGCTGCCGTCGGTCGAGATCGCGAGCCGGTAGACGTAGGAGTGCGAGCCGGCCGCAGCCGCCCACGGGTTGAACTGTGCCGCACCGTTGATCTGCGCGGTGGTGCCGGCGACGACGTCGTACTTGTAGAGGTTGCCGCGTACGAGGAACCAGACGAAGAGGCCGTCGGCGCTCACGACCGGGTTGACGTCGGTGTAGGTGCTGAGCACTTTGGACACCCCGCCGTGGGTCACGACGAGCGCGCTGGTCGTGTTCGGGAAGACGGAGCCGACCGTGCGCACGCCCGTGACGACGGTCGTGTCGGCGGTGAGGGTGTCCGACGAGGCGGCGAAGAACGACGTCGACAGACCCGCGGGGTTGAGCAACGTCGGAGTGCCCGAGCCTGACGGCGGCAACGAGCTCAGCGCCGCCGCGGACGCCACGGTCGTGTCGATGAACGCTACTGACGGCGTTCCCACGGCACCCGAGGCCGACATCGGGGCCGCGACGGCGAGGCCGGCCAGGAGCGCGGCGGCGGCGGTGAAGGCGGCGCCGCGGCGCAGAGTCGAACGGGTCATCGGTGTGGTCCCCCTTGGGAGCGGTTCGGTGGTGGAGCAGGCTCGCGCGATGGACACGGTGCGTGACCGTCCAGATCCCCCGGACTTGGCCCCGAATCCGCTAAGGCTCGCACACCGCGCGGTGAGTGAACACCGTGCGACATCCCCATCACCCGATCGGCCGACCGTACCTCCCACGGCTGAAGATCGGCTTAACGGATCCGTGACCCGACCGGCCCGATCCAGGCGCGGTCGCCGCGGCTGCCGATACGGATCAGCGAGGACGGGTCGCGGTCGCCTGCGAGAGCGCACCGGCGAACACGAGCGTCTGGGCCACGACCTCCGCGCCGTCGGCTGCCTCGGACACCCGCAGGGCCAGGTCGTCGTTCGAGGCCGTACCGGTGTAGCCGTGATCGGCGTCGCAGGCAGGATCGCCGCAGGACGCCGGCTCGAGGTCGATGCGGCTGACTGCGCCCCACCCGATCGTGAGCACGACCTCGCGCACGGGGGCGCCCCGGCGGTGGGTCGCGGCGTCGGAAGCGACCCGTGTGACGACGACGGAGTCGATCCGCTCGAGGCGGACGGCTTCGGTCGAGGCGGTGGCGTAGGCCGTCGTGCTGGTGTCGTCCGGCGGGTGCTCGTCGGTGTGCCCGACGACGAGGCGCGTCGGCGTGAGCGCGAGCACGGTCACGTGCCGACGCAGCTCGTCGTGGTCGAAGGTGGCCTCGTGATGGACCACGTACGACAGCACAGCCTCGTCGGCCAGTGCCGTGTCGAGGGTGTCGCTGACCAGCTCGGGGTAGTAGCCGCTGCGCTCGATGTCGGCGCGCAGACGCGGGGCG
>Ga0075026_100001123_pt1 | contig 11277 bp, 12 predicted proteins | sample Str012_2_FD_71392 | JGI IMG/M metagenome (GOLD analysis project Ga0075026, IMG submission 71392) | Freshwater sediment microbial communities in response to fracking from Pennsylvania, USA - Straight Creek_MetaG_SC_2012 | ecosystem: Environmental > Aquatic > Freshwater > Creek > Sediment...
CCTCCCCGGTGTGCCGTGGAATCTGTATTTTACTGAGCAAGGTGCCGTCATACACGGAGCGTACTGGCATGATGACTTTGGAAAGCCACACTCGCATGGGTGTGTAAACCTGTCACCGGCTGAAGCAGAGCGCCTCTACTATTGGGCAGACGTTGGTGTGCCGGTGGTCATAGAGGGCTAACACAGTGTGTCTATACTTTTGACAACTACCCTACCCCGCGGTACCGTGAAATCACACACATGAAAGAACGTATTAAAAACAATGTGCACGAACTTCGCACCGATGCTGGAGCAACGCAAGAAGAGCTTGCTCTCGGCGTTGGTGTGAGCCGTCAAACGATAATCGCTATCGAGAAAGGAAATTACACTCCGTCGATTGCGCTTGCACTCAAGATTGCGAAGTTTTTTAAGGTACCTGTTGAAACAATATTTAGTATTCACTATGAAAAATAATTTTACACTTGAAGTCGTGGTGGCGACGGTGCTTATGGGTTCTTCCATCCTTTTGCTCAATCCGTTTCACTTTTGGATGCCGGAAATGGTGGTGTACTGCATGCTCGCACTCGTCCTCGCAGCGCTCGCAGTGTTCGGTGTCTTTGTGCTCGACGAGAAGCCTGTCGATGAGCGAGAAGAGGCACATCGCTCACTTGCCGGCCGTATTGCCTTTTTGGTCGGCTCCACGGTGCTCACTGTCGGCATTGTGGTGCAGGAGGTGCAGTATGAAAAAGTAGATGAATGGCTGGTGCTTGCGCTCGTCCTTATGGTGCTTTCAAAAATTGCGACGCGTATCTATAGCAACGCAAAGCTTTAATTTATTTTTTCTCGACCCGTTCTCTACATAATTTTTTCACACACGTCGCGCTTTTCCTGCGAAGCGCTCGTTTGTCCTCAACAAAACATCTGCCAAATGCCAGAACCAAGCTGTTTTGTTTCCGGAGTTCAAAAATTATATAGAGAACGAATCTCCAGCTTGTCCACAACCAAATGTAAAGTATGCTTTACATTGCGGTGTTTGCTGTATACACTACTGCAATACTAATCCTAACTTTAGAGCGTGTATGAACAAAACATTCATTGGAGGCATTATCGCAGTTGTCATCATTATTGGTGCTGGTGTGTATGTCGCACAGCAAAAGACGCACGATGCAGCGATGATGGCAGCAAAGGCTGCACAAGAAGCGCAGACAGCAATGGATGCAGAAAAAATGCACGCAAGTGATGCTGCAAAACAAGCAGCAATGAAGAGTGACCAAGCGAAGGATGCCATGATGGCACAAAGTACTGACACTGCGATGAAAGGTGCAGACGTGATGAGCGATAAAGCAATGACCGCAAAGGATGACACAAAGATGATGGCAAAGGACACTATGATGCCGCATGTTGGCTCATATGAAACGTACACTCCTGAAAAAGTTGCCATGAAGGCTGCTGCTGGTAAGGTCGTTCTCTTTTTCCATGCAAGCTGGTGCCCTACCTGCCGAGCTGTTGACGCAGATATCAAAGCACACCTTTCGGCTATTCCTGCAGGGCTTACTATTCTTGATGTCGATTACGATGCTTCAACCGACCTCAAGGTAAAGTATGGGGTAACTATTCAGCACACGTTTGTGGAGGTTGACGCGCAGGGTGCGATGATAAAGAAATGGAGTGGAAGCCCAACGCTCGCAGCGCTCGTCGCAGAAGTAAAATAATACAATGATACTTCTTCTCATTTCATTTGCAGCTGGTTTGCTCACAGTGCTCGCGCCGTGTGTGCTACCTCTCCTCCCCGTGATAGTGGGCGGAAGTGTTCGAGGAGGAGGTCGTTCATACCGCCGTGCACTCACTGTGACGTTCGCACTCGCGCTTTCGGTGGTGCTCTTTACCCTTCTCATAAAAGCGAGCACGGTGTTCATAGCTATACCGCAGCTTTTCTGGAAACTATTTTCAGGAGGCATTGTGCTGCTCTTTGGACTGGTAACGCTCTTCCCTGGTGTGTGGGACAAGATTCCGTACATGGCTCGTGCGAGCGTCGGTAGCAACAAGCTCCTCGGGAGTGGCTATACCCGGCACGATGTCTGGGGTGATGTCATCGTTGGCGCTGCACTCGGCCCGGTGTTCTCGACGTGTTCGCCGACGTACTTCCTTGTGCTTGCTACGGTGTTGCCGCAGCATTTCTTCGTTGGGCTGGTGTACCTTATCTCGTACGCAGTCGGACTTTCTGCTGCGCTACTCTTCATTTCCTTTGTGGGGCAACGTCTCCTCGAAAAGATTGGCACACTTGCCGACCCACATAGTATCTTTAAGAAAGTTTTGGGTGGGGTGTTTCTCGTTGTTGGTATCGCGATTATAAGTGGTGCGGACAAACAATTTGAAACATTCTTGCTCAATGCAGGAATTTTCGACATCACAAAAGTCGAGCAGCAGTTGCTTCGTTTCGCGCCAGCACCGACATCGGTGACTGCGCCACTACAGGCGCCGCTCGGAGAGAATGCTGGCTCCACGACCACGGCAGGAGCAGCGCCGCAGTCGATTGCTGAAAAAATTAAAAGCCGTGTTTCTGCAGCGCTCGATACTCGCGTGAAAGCTCCAGAGATTAGTACTCCTGATGGATTTATTAATACCGATGGAAAACCACTCACGCTCGCGTCACTCCGTGGAAAGGTCGTGCTGCTCGATGTGTGGACATACAGCTGTATAAACTGTCAGCGAACACTTCCCCATATCAATGCACTCTATGCAAAGTATAAAGACCAAGGCTTCGTCGTGGTGGGGCTCCATACGCCGGAGTTTGCATTTGAACACATACAAAAAAATGTCGAAGATGCCGTTGTGCAGTTTGATATCAAGTACCCCGTTGTGCTTGATAACGATTATTCAACGTGGAATGCGTACGGCAATCAGTACTGGCCGCGGCAGTATCTCATCGACCAAGACGGATACATTGTCTACGACCACATCGGCGAGGGTGGCTACGAGGAGACAGAAATGGCTATTCAAGCTGCACTCGAGCGAGGTGTTCAAAATAAAACATCAGTGGCTAGCACCACGCCACTTCTATCGATACCGGTTCCCACTATCGATGCAGCAAGTCCTGAGACATATTTCGGAGCTGCACGAAACGAGTTTCTCGCAAATGGTACGCCCGGAAAAGTCGGAACACTGACGTTCGCTATTCCTCCACAGGTGAATGCAAACCAGCTCTACCTCGGTGGTGTGTGGAATATAAAAAATGAGTTTGCCGAAAGCGCTGGAAAGGACAGCATTGTTTTTCGCTATACCGCAAAGGGTGTGTATATCGTGGCAGGAAGTGCAGAGGGCACTACCCTCTCCGTGTATAAAGACGATGTGCTTGTAAAGAAAGTGACGGTAACAAACGAAACACTTTACCACCTCGTTGATGATGACGCGGCGGCAACACATACACTACGAGTCGAATGTGACTCAAAGGATCTACAGGTGTTTACGTTTACGTTTGGGTAAAGATCTGCAGCAAACATAAAAGCCCCGTCTGCGAAGCAGACGGGGCTTTTATGTTTGCTGCACGTGCCTACTCACTCCAGACGTCATCCTGACGAACGAGCAAATCCCCCGCTCGCTCTGGCTCGTTCATGACCGCCTTTACAATGCGTTCCATGCGCATGCCTTGAGAGCCTTTGATGTATACGACATCACCGGCTTTTACGAGGTCTTTCAGTATCGCGGCACCTTCGTCCGAGTCTCGCACTTCGATGATGCGTGTTTCCTTCATCCCTGCCTCAAGGGCACTTTGCGCGATGCTTTTCGCACGGACGCCGACAGTCATCAAAGCATCTACTTTTGGAGCGAGGTGCGTGCCGAGCTTCTCGTGTTCTTTTACCGAGTAGCGACCAAGCTCGAGCATGTCGCCGATGACAGCGATGCGACGCTTGGCTTCGGTCACGGTAGCCAATGTGTCGATACCTTCTGTCACAGCGATTGGGGACGCGTTGTAGGTGTCATCGATGATGGTACTGTCGTTGATACCTGGGATGAGGCGCATGCGGCCGGGTGCCGTCGTGTGCTCTCCGTATGCGTCACCAGCGGCACGGAGTGGAATATCAAGTAAACCACCCACGGCGCATGCTGCGGCAGCTGTGTAGGCGTTGTGGAGGCCAAGTGAACCCATGGTGCGAATGACCACAGACTCAGGGCCATGCGAGATGGCAAAACTGCAGCCGACTGGATGTCCTTGCTCATAGATGATTGCTTCCTGTGATGCGGTGTATGGCGACGGTGTTATCTTGCCAAAACCAACAGTATGCACGGAAAGCTCATTGAGGGGCTTGCGAATGTTTTCATCGTCGTTGTTAAACACGACAGTGCCGCCCTCTTTGAGTGCGCGAACGAGCTCCATCTTTTCGGAAATGACCGCTTCGGGTGTTTTAAAATATTCGACATGTACCGGTACATCAGGAAAGCGGGTGAGCACGATAATGTCAGGACGCACAAGCGAAGCAAGGCGTTTCATGTCTCCTGGGCGATCGACACCCATTTCAAGCACGAGCCACTCAGGATAATTGCGTGTAAAGAGTGCAATGAATAAACCTTCGACGATATTGATGACCCACAAAAAAAGGTTCTGCGAAGCATTTGGAAGTCCGAGGATGGTGAGCGTCACGCCAATGTCAGTGTTAAAACTCTTTTCACTTTTACGTGCGCGTACATGAGAGCGGATGACGGTATACACCGCGTCTTTCGCTGAGGTCTTCCCGACGTTTCCAGTGATGCCAATAATGCGAGGCTTTTTACGTGCAAGGAGGATGCGTGCTTCAAAAAAGAGGATGCGCTCAATGGCGAGTTTCAGTGTTGCTTTCATACGTGCTATTTTCGCATGAGATGGCGAAGTTTGAAACTTCCATGTGTGGCGTAGTGAAAGCGCCGTTTAGTTACAAAGAAAACCCAGCCGCATCATTTTTTGCAGGTTGGGGGTAGGTCTGGGGCAAAAAATGATGCGGCTGGGTTTTCGACTGCGGTTGCTTTATCTATCCGGTGGGATGTTGTAGTAGTTGATAAGGAAATGCGACATGTTGATGAACGGGTCGGTGAGTGTTTCCGAAGCATACTTCACACCCTGCGGCTCGACGGTAAACATGAAAACGATGAACTTCGGATCGTACGATGGAAAGTACCCGAAAAATGAATGCAGGTACCGGTCGTCGTAGTAGCCGCCTCCCTTTGGGTTTGCTATCTGCGCCGTACCTGTCTTTGCCGCAACGCTGTAGTGTTCGTTTTTCTTTGCACCTTTGCGAAGTGCTTTGTCGACGACGATTGTGAGCATGCGTGAAATAGTTTCGCTGGTACTTTCGTTCCACACGCGTGTTGGGTCTGGCTGCGAGATCTCCTGCTCGGTTCCATCGGTGAAGCGTATTTTTTTCACAACATGCGGTGTCACCAAGAGCCCGCCGTTACCAAGCGCTGCAAGTGCACGTATTGTTTCGATAGGCGTCATCGCGATACCCTGCCCAAAGGATGCTGTCGCATACTCGACGTCGCGCGGGCTGCTCAGGTTGTCGATACGGCCATGCGTTTCGTTTGGCAGGTCGATGCCCGTCTCGGTACCGAGGCCAAGCGAGGTGAAGTAGTCACGAAAGGTTTTCTTCCCCATTTGCTTTTCAATGAACGCTACGCCGGTGTTGAGTGATTGGTTCAAAATTTCCTGCATGGGAATGGTGCCGCGACCGCGCTTGTCGTAGTTGTAGATGGTATAGCCATCCATATCGAGATGACCAGCGTCGAAATAGGTGGTTTCAGGCGTTATCACATGTGCATCGAGGCCAGAAGCGACGGTGAGCGGCTTGATGATAGAGCCCATTTCATAAAAGTCTTCAACGAGCGGGTTGTTGAAGCGAGATACGTCGACATCGTTGCGGTTGTTTGGGTCAAAGCCAGGTACAATGCTCATCGCGATGATAGCGCCCGTCTTCGGGTCCATCACGATGCCGCCGGTGAACTTACTCTTTACTTTTTCGTGGATCGCGGTGAGCTCGGCATCGAGCGCACGAGACACAGAAGGCTCTATCGTGGTGATAATATCCGCTTCTTGTTTCGTTTTTGAATCAAAATTGAATACGCCAAGATTTCCAAATATCTCTGCAAAGAAATTTACAGAGACCTTCTTCTTATTCCGCTCGAGGCGGTCGTTATAGTATCGTTCGAGACCATACCTTCCACTAAGGTCGTTGCCGTCATAACCAACGAACCCCACGACGTTTGACTCAAGCTGCCCTGCTGGGTAGTAGCGCGATTGATCTTGGTAGAGATGAACACCAGCAAGTTTCAGAGCTTTTATTTTATCTGCAGTATCCTCCGGTATCTTTGTTGCGATCTCTTCGTAGGTATCTCCTCCTCGCTTCGCTGCGCGTTTTGCAAAATCGTCTTTATCAATCGGTGTGAGTGCGGAAAGCGCAGCGTAGGTTGAGCTACTATTTTTTATTTCGATAGGATTGATGGCGAGGATGTATCCGACTTTCAATGTTGCTCCGGCAACCTCCTCGCCGTCTTTTGTTGTGAAATAAATACTACCGCGATCGTAGACATTGGTTGCGGTGTGTACATACTGACGCGTTGCTTGTGCACGATAGTCATTCGTCTGTAGTATCTGCATTTGGTAGAGACGCCCAATGAGGATCAGCGCAAGAAAAAGCAATACACCGGTGATGATTCTGATGCGCAGTATCGAGCTTGCCCTCATTGTGTTATTGTCCTCTAAATGCGAGGTTCGCCTTTGTTTTTGTAATAAAGGTTTTCTGCTCCGTTTTTTGGAGTCCGTGCGCAGTTGCCACTTCTTCAGTGATATTTGTTTTCGCAATGATATAGCGACTCTCGAGCGCAGCTATTTTTGTTTGCGTGGTGTGTATCTCAGCGTCGATTTCTTGACGCATAACGACGTTCAGTACCGACGCGGAAAGAAAGTACATGTAGAGTGCAAACGCAACGAGTAACAACATACCAGAAAACGTTACCATCAGCCGTTCTTCGGCGTAGAGGGTCGCGGTTCTGGTTATGTGTTTTCGTTTCATACTTTTTCTAGGATTCTGAGTTTGGCGCTTCGAGAGCGTGGGTTACTTTTTTGTTCATCGCGGCTCGGGGTGAGTGGCTTTTTGATCGGGCTTGTTGCCACTCCCTCGGCGATAAATGTTTTGAATGCAGTTTTGACGATGCGGTCTTCGGTACTGTGAAAGGTGATGATGGCGAGACGTCCCTGTGGCGCGAGCATGGTGAATGCTTTGTCGATGAACTCTTCGAGTGCTGCAAGCTCGTCATTCACTGCGATGCGGAGCGCTTGGAAGGTCTTCGTGGCAGGATGGATTCTCCCCTTTCGTTTCATCGTTTTCTCGACGATGTCCGCAAGCTGTGCTGACGAGCCGATGTACTCTTTCTCGCGTGCTTCCACGATGGCGCGTGCGATTTTGCGCGAGTTGCGCTCATCGCCGTAACCGTAGAGGACGTTTGCGATATCTTCTTCGTCCCAGCGATTCACGACATCGCGTGCGGTAAACGGGTACGTGTCTGGCTCGCCGTAGGTCATAAAGAGCGGCTCATCCTTTGCAAATGAGAATCCGCGAGGTGCGTATCCTTCACTTGTTTCAAACTGGTTGGTGCTCCAGCCGAGGTCTGCGAGGATTCCGTCAACACGACTGAAACCCGCTTCACTGAGAAGCGAGTCGATGTTTCGAAAGTTGCCGTTTATCACCTTCGTGTTTGTCTTCCCTGCGAAGAGTTCGCGAAGGAGTGTACATGATGCGGTGTCGACATCGATCGAAATGAGCTGCCCCTCCAGGCTGAGCGTTTCGAGGATCCCTATGGAATGCCCGCCGCCGTTTGCAGTCGCGTCGACGATGGTACTGTCACGCTGAACTCTAAGCGCGTTAATGGACTCGTCTTTCAAAACTGTAATGTGTCCAGACATAACGCCTCGTGGTTGTTACAGCACTCCTATATCGCCAAGCTTTTCTGCAAGCGCTTCGGCTTGCGCCTCGATGTGTGCTTTGTAGGTGGTCCACTTATTCTGGTCCCAGATTTCAATCCGATCATGGATACCTGCAAGGACGACTTTTGAGCCGAGCCCTGCAAATTCTTTTAAGAAATCAGGAATAAGAATGCGACCAACACTATCTACCTCTACTTCTACCGCTCCAGAAAGAAAGAATCGATTGAATCCTCGCGTGTCCGCCTGTCCGAATGGCAAACGTCCGATTTTCTCGGTGATCGTTTGCCATTCATTCAAGGGATAAACAAAGAGACAGTTATCGAGTCCTCGGGTAATCACCACTCCCTCACCAAGCTCCTTCCGCCATTTAGACGGAAGTGAGAGCCTTTTCTTGGGATCGAGGGTATGTGTGTATTCTCCGATGAGCATAACTCAATAAATTCGATACATTCTATTTCTAGAACTATACCACTATCTCCCACCACATTGCCATTGTATACCACTATGCCCCACCACGTACCACACTTATCCACACAAAAAGCGTGGGACGCTTTTTGTGCATGACATACAACCCAATCAGTACTTTAGGCACTATGGAGTTTTTGTGTCTAACATACATAAAAACCGCCGGAACCAAAAAGGTTCCGGCGGCTGGTCAGGTGCCTAGCGTGGGAGGTACGCTGGCAGTCCTGCTTCGTTCACCTTGTAGCCAAGGCGAGCGAAGAAACGTGTGAGTGCGTCATACGGGTGGTTGTGGCTCATGTGACGTGGGCGCGCAGCACGTAGTGCAAGTTGGCGCAGTATTGCGTCAACAAACTGCTGTCCGCCAAGCGTCTCAGTTGAAACTTTTGCAAGCTCCAAGTATTGTCCACGTTTGCGGACCGTTATCCAGCCGAGCGAAAGCACGATGACGATTGCTAGCATGCTGCACATGAAGACTGTGTTGGTCCATGTGCCAAAGCTTTGGGGTAACAGGTGCGCCGACAACGCGATGCTGACGAGTAGGATCCCAATTATTCCCTGCCATTCGGAAACCAGCCTTCGAACTTTGGTGAACATGATATGCATTCATGTATACTCCTTCTTTGAATGTAATGTGCTGTCCTATTCCCTGTGACGAAGGAGTGGAGAAAATCTTTCAAGAATGTAGAATCAAACCCTTTCGGCGTCTCGGAACGTAGTCGCGCGCAGGGAGTGGAGAGACGCAGAAAGGGTTTTATGAAACGAGTTCACTAAGACGATCTACAACAAATTTCTTATCGAGCGTGGAGAGGAACCAGCCGAGCTTCGGTCCGCTATCCTTTCCCAATAATGCGCGATAAAACGGTGTAAAGAAGTCCTTTGGTGAAAGACCAGAAGCCTCCTTGAGGCCGTGGAGCGCCGCGTGGATGGTTTCCCCGTTCCAAGGAGTCACTGCGTCGAGCGTGGGCGCTGCAGTCGCTAGTGCCTTCTTTTGCTCGTCTGAAATGATGCGTGCAATTTCAGGGAGTGTTGTTTGTAGTACAAATCGAAATTCTTCTGGCGCTGCTGTCGCAAGCCAACGCTTTGCGTACTCGCTGCGAAGTGCAACCTCAGCGAGGTCCGCATCGTTGAGTGGACTTCCCTTCATTGCCGTTACTTCGTATTCAGTATCGAGGTGTGCCATTTGCACGAGAAATGCAATCTGTGAAAAACGAGGCAGGAATCGCTCCTTGAGGAGTGTTGTGTCTCCGGGAAGATGCGACTTGATAAAGACGCGCGTGTCGTCATCGGCTTCACCTTTCCAGTATTTCGCGGCGATTTTGTCGTAATGGTCAAAAAGTACGGGAATGGTATCACCTTCAGGGTCGATATTAATCTGACGACCAATGTCACTCTTTATAAGAAGGAGTCGGAGAATATGTGGCGGAATGAGGTCAGCGATTTCCCGTGCCGACGCACCTGCACCCTTCGACGATGACATCTTTGCGCCGCCGACGAGGAAGAACTCATTTCCCACACCGTAGGGCGGTTCGTAGTCGAACACTTCCTTTGCTATTCGGTTTGAAACTTGGCGCGAGCCTCCCTTTGTATAGTGGTCTTTACCACCGCCTTCGAAGTGCACGCCGTTTACCACAAACTTTGCAGCCCAGTCTACTTTCCAGGTGAACTTTGAACCGCCATTAAATGGTGACATCCTGCCGGTGTGATTGCAGCCCTTTGTCCAGTCGACGGCGTTTTCGCGACAGATGTAGGTCACCTGCTCACCGTCAAAATCGGTCACTGAAGTGGTCGAGAGTTTCCCGCAGTGTTCGCATACCACATTGATTGGGTACCACGTGTCTGGTTTGTCACTGCCCGATTCTTCTTTAAAGATTTTTCGGATGAGGTGTCGCTTCTCGATGCCGGTGCGGATGAGGTCATTCATCTTGCCCGAAAGATAGAGCTCGCTTGCGCGATAGACGCGTGGAATAAAACCGATCTCCTCCATGACAGCTAAGTACTCTCGCCCGTAGTACTCTGCAAAGTTGAGCCCTGAGCCGTCTGGCGACGGGATTGAGTAGAGTGGCTTTCCCATGTATTGGTTATACACAGACGCATCAAGATAGGCTGGCATGCCGTCCATTGCGTCGAAGTCGTTTATTTCAAAAAGGAACACGCATGAAATAGCACGCTCCTTGAGACCCTCCGCTACGAGCGCGTGCATAGCTGCAGAGCGCAGTGAGCCGACATGGACGCGACCCGAGGCTGTTTTCTCGTCGCGGACGATGAGAGGCTTCCCTGCATCAATAACACCCCGATATCGTCGGATGGTTTCGTCGGTCAGTGCATCTGCCCAAAACATCTCCCTATCCTAGCGGAATATGGCCGAAACGCAAAATCGCCCGAAAGTTTACTTTCGGGCGATATGTCTACTCTGTGTACGAGAATACGATACCAAAGAAGTTTGTGTCGACTTTTTTAAAACCGAGTTTTTCGTACATCCTGTGTGCGGCCTGCCTTGCGTTGTTGCTGGTGAGGTACACGCTACCTAGCTTCTTTTGCTGTGCGATGGCGAGCAAACGCTCCATGAGCACGGTGCCAATCCCCTGCTTCTGGTGTGCTTCATCCACAACCACATCCTCGATAATGCCCACCACACCTTTTGCAAGTTTGCTGTAGAAGATGAGCGTTGCCATGCCGATAATTTTCTTAGTATCGTCGCGAGCAATGGCAACGACGCTGCCTTCATCAAGAACTTCTTCAAGTTGTTGTCGCGGCATCTGCGGGATGCCTTTTTTCAGCTGCTGCAGGAGCAGGTTTATTCGAGCGACCTCGTCGGTCGTCGTCGCGTTTGGAGTAAGAAAATCAATTGTATAGCTCATGTGTATATCCTTTTATCTTAGAGC
>Ga0075026_100001124_pt1 | contig 11272 bp, 9 predicted proteins | sample Str012_2_FD_71392 | JGI IMG/M metagenome (GOLD analysis project Ga0075026, IMG submission 71392) | Freshwater sediment microbial communities in response to fracking from Pennsylvania, USA - Straight Creek_MetaG_SC_2012 | ecosystem: Environmental > Aquatic > Freshwater > Creek > Sediment...
CAGGTTCCGTGCCCCGGTGCCGACCCACACCCGCCGCTGCTCGGCCACCGCGAGCACTCGTGCTTGGTGGATGGTGAGTTGATCGAGGTAGTGCTGCACCCCGAGCAGGTGCGACTTCAGCCGCAAATCCAAGACAGATGAAAGCTCGACAGCCTGGAGCGCCTGGATGGCGTCGTCGAGGATGTCGAACGGGTCCTTCATGTCGATCATGATAGCGAACGTACGTTCGACTGTCAACCCGGGAACGAAGAGATTTTTCTCACTCGTCCGACCACTTCGTACCAGGCAGGAAGTACCGCTTCGCCCACACTCCACGCGGGTCCTCTCCCGCCACCGGCATGCGCCAGGTCGACACCTTCGTCGTGGCAGCATCGAGTCGCACGGCACACAGGGCGCGGGGTTGGTCGTCGGTGCCATCGACATAGGCATCGGCCGCCTGGTCGGGCACGTACCGCTTGGCGATGCGGCGATACACGTCGCGCCAAGCTTCGTCGTTGCCGGGCGCGTGCCGCACCTCCACCCGACCCTGTACCGACACCTTGCGCCAGGGCGCCGCCTCTTCGTCGACCGAGATGCCCACGCGAGGGTCGCGCAGCAGGTTCTTCCAGATCACTGCCGGCGAGCGCGGCGTGAACAGCAGAGCGCTGTCTTCCACCACGAACCACAGCGGCAACACCCTCGGCGTCCCGTCGTCGTCGATGGTGCCGATGCGGGCGAGGTGACCTCGCTCGTCGAGGAACGCGGTCATCTCGTCGTGCGTCAGCTTGGGCATGCCCGGAGTGTAGAAACATGGACGACGATGACTGAACCGACCAACACCGAGCCGGCCGGCGTCGATCACGCCGCGATGGAGTTCGTCACCGAACTCGGCGCGTCGATGATCCAGGCGGGCACGGCGGTGAGCGACGTACAGGAGAGCCTGCTCCTCGTGGCCGAAGGGCTGGGGCTGGCCGACCCCGACGTGCTCGTGCTGCCCACTGCCGTGCTGATGCAGGTGGGCAACGGCGCTCGCGCGCGCAGCCGGATGAGTTCGTTCCACCGTTCGGGGTTGCGTCTCGATCAGATCAGCACGCTCGACGAACTCACCCGCCATGCCGAGTACGGGCAGGTCGAGGCGGCCGATGGACTGCGACGTCTGCGAGCCATCGCCAAGGCGCCGCCACCGATGCCGTTCTGGGTGCGCATCGTCGGCATGGGCGTGCTGTCGACGGGCTTCGCGTTGGTGCTGCAGCCCACCCGCATCGGGCTGCTCGTGGCGTTCGTGCTCGGTCTCGCCATCGGCGTGCTGCGCGTGCTCGAGCTGGCGCAGTTGCAGATCGCGTTGCCGGTGCTGGCCACGTTCGGCGTGAGCATCGTCGTGTTCGAGGTGGCGGCCCACTACGGCGGAGAGAACCCGGTGCGCATGCTCATCCCGCCACTCGTGCTGTTCCTTCCCGGCGCCGCGCTCACCACCGGCACGATGGAGCTGGCCGCCGGCGACACCGTCAGCGGCGCCAGTCGCTTGGTCGAGGGCGTCGTCAACCTGTTGCTCCTGGCGTTCGGCATCGTTGCGGCCGCCCAGGTGGTGCGCCTTCCTGCCGCCGAACTGCTCGACCACCCCATCCAGAGGCTCGGGTGGGTCACCCCGCTCATCGGTCTGGTGGTCATCACCCTCGGCCACTACCTGCACAACTGCGCACCCATTCGATGGATCGGCTGGATCTTCCTCGTGTCGTGCGTCGCCTTCGCAGCGCAGGCCGCCGGTGCTCAGTTGGTGTCGGCCGAACTGTCGGGCTTCTTCGGCGCCGTGGCGATGACACCACTCATCATCTGGCTCTCCGACCGACCGGAAGGGCCGCCGAAGATGACCCTGTTCCTCCCCGCATTCTGGCTACTGGTGCCGGGCGCCACCGGGCTCATCGGTGTCACCCAGGCGGTGGGCACGCACGGCGTCGGCGACTTCTCGGAAACGGCCGTCACCGTGGCGTCGATCGCGCTGGGCACCCTGATCGGCGCCGCGTTCTGGAACGCCTCCCACGACGTCGCGTCCTACACCCGACGCCGCATCCGGACGGTGCTCTCCGATCGCGACTGAGATTCGGCGCCGCTACTTCAACAGCAGCGTCTCGATGCGGCGCGACGTGACCGACACGCCGATCAGACCCATCACCGCGAGCACCAACAGGTGCAACAGGTAGGTCCACGACAGTTCGCCCTGGTTCAGCCCCCGCACCACCACCACGCCGTGGTACAGCGGGCTGAGTTGCACGACCCACGCCCACTTGCCGTAACTCGACAGCGGGTAGAAGGTCGCCGAGAACAGGAACATCGGCAGCAGGATCGACGGGACGTACTCGAAGTCGGCCCAGGTGCGCATGTAGGTGGTGGCGGCGATGGCGACGGCACTGAACGAGAACGAGATGAGTACCGCCACGGGCAGCATCGCCAGGCTCCACCACGACGCGGTCATGCCCAGCGCCGCCATGGTGACGAGGAACGCGGTGGCGTAGATGGCGCCGCGCATCGCCGAGTAGAGCATCTCGCCGAGCGCCACGTCGCCCGACGTCATCGGCGTGGCGAGCACCGAGTCGTAGGTCTTCTCGTACTTCAGCTTGAAGAAGATGTTGGTGGCCTCGTACACCGCGCCGTTCATCGCCGACGACGCGAAGAGCGCCGGCGCGACGAACTCGGCGTACGGCATGACCTGCCCACCCACGTGCACGTCGCCGACGAGCCGACCGAAACCCACCCTGATCGACAGCAGGTAGAAGAGTGGCTCGAAGAACCCGCTCAGCAGGATCATCCAGCCGCCGCGACGGTTGATGATCCACTGCCGCTCGAGCATGCGCTGCGGGCGACGCGCGTGCAGCACCTGCGTGGGGATGATGCGCAGCGGGAAGTCGGTGATGGACGTCATGCGCCCAACCGCGTGCGGAAGGTGCGGCGAGCGAGTGTCCAGCCGACGGCGACGAACACCAGCAGGTAGCCCACGTGGATCAGCGTCGACTGCAGTTCCAACCGACCATTGGCCGCGCCGCGGGTGAGTTCCACGCCGTGCCAGAGCGGCGTGGCCTTCGCCACCCACTGCAACCATGAGGGCAGCTGGTCGATCGGGTAGAACGCCCCACCGAACAGGAACAGCGGGGTGACGACGAAACGGTTGATGTTGGGGAACGAGAAGTCCTGCTCGCGGGTGGCGGTCCACGCCGTGATGATCGACGAGAACGCGAGGCCGGTGAGCGCCCCGAACACCACCGCGAGCGGCAACCCCGCCGATCGGGTGTCGGGGAACAACGCCAACGTCGCGGCCACGGCCGAACCGGCGATGAGCGCCTTCGTGGCGTGCCACAGGAACACCCCTGCGACGACATCGCCGGGCGACAACGGCGTTGCCGCAGCCGCGTGGTAGCCGCTCTGCCACTTGAACCCACCGAGCACTGGCCACATCGACTCGCTGGTGGTGACCATCATCGCAGTGGTGGCGATGAGCGCCGGCCCGAGGAACTGGAGATAGGTGAGCCCACCCAGCTTGCTGGCCGCCTGGTTGCCGTGATCGACGAGCGCGCCCACACCCACACCCATGCCGAGCAGATAGAGGAACGGCTGGACGACGGACGCCATGACGTTCGACTTCCAGATGGTGCGGTAGAGCCGGAAGTGGGTCTCCCACTGACGAACGGCTGCGGGTGTGCTCATGGCTCACTCATTCGATCAACGACCGGCCGGTGAGACGCAAGAACACGTCCTCCAACGAACTGCGACGCACCAGCGCCGACTCGGGACGACTGCCGCGCGCGTGCACCTGGGCCAGCGCGGCCTCACCGTCGTCGGCGTACACGAGCACACGATCGGGCAACACCTCTGACCGATCGCCGATACCGGCCACGTCGGGGGCGCGCTCCACGTTGGTGCCGGCCGGGTAGCGCAGCTCGAGCACCTCGCGCGTCGAATGCTGTTCGATGAGTGAACGCGGCGAACCCTCCGCGACGATGCGGCCACCATCCATGACCACCAGGCGGTCGCACAACTGCTCGGCCTCGTCCATGTAGTGAGTGGTGAGCACCAGCGTGACCCCACGCTGCTTCAGACGGTAGAGCCGGTCCCACAGCACGTGACGTGCCTGCGGGTCGAGGCCGGTGGTGGGTTCGTCGAGCAGCAACAACTGCGGGTCGTTGATGAGCGAACGAGCGATCGTGACGCGTCGTTTCATACCGCCCGACAATGGCTCGATCTTGCTGTCGGCGCGGTCGGTGAGTTGCACGAATTCGAGCAGCTCGGCGGCACGGCGGCGGCACTCCGCACGCGGCAGGTCGAAGTAGCGACCGTAGAGCTCGAGGTTGTCGCGCACGGTGAGTTGCTCGTCGAGCTGGTCGGCCTGTGGCACCACACCGATGCGGGCGCGGATCTGCTTGCCCTGCGTGGCCGGGTCCATCCCGAAGATGCGCAGGCGGCCCTCGGTGACCGGCGAGACGCATCCGATCATGCGCATCGTCGACGACTTCCCGGCACCGTTCGGGCCGAGGAAGCCGAACGATTCGCCGGGCCGCACGTCGACGTCGATGCCATCCACGGCGGTGAACGAGCCGAAGCGCTTCACCAGGTGCTGGGCGGAGATCAACGGCTCGGGCATGGGGCCAGGACCCTATCCGCCTGAAAGGGTCGCGGCCGAGGGGTTTCGCCGTGTCAGCCGGCGAACAGCGCTGCGTCGAGCGTGCTCGACCATTCGCCGCGGGCCGACAGCACCGCCGCCAATCGCCCGATCTCGTCGCAGCTCTTGGCCGCTGCGCCACCACATCCGGTGGCCACCACCACGTGGGGCGCGACGTCACGGATGATCGGGAACCCGCTGGATGATTCGGTGATCACACACCCCACGCGATGCGCCTCACGACCGGCCAGCACGGGGATGCGTTCGGCCACCCAGTGGCTCAGGAACTCGCCTTCTCGTTGGCCGCCGTCGGACCGGTGCCAGTCGTCGACCTCGTCGCGCGATCGAACCGGTCCGCTGTCGCGGTAACCGCCGATCTTGAACCACAGGTTGCCGTCGGGATAGCGGGTGGGCGGCACCGAATACAGCCAGTGCTGATCGGCATCCTCGTGCCACAGGATGCCCGGCATGTCGGCGAGCACGTCGGCCACCTCACCATCGACCCGGAAGAACAGCGCGGTGATGCCCACCGACGTGACCGGCAACGGTTCGGGCAGTAGCTCGAACGCGTGCACGTACGCGCCTGCGGCGACGACGACGCGCCGAGCCTGGATGGGGTCGCCGCCAGCGATGCGGATCCGGACGCCGTCGGCGGCGGGTTCGATGCCGTCCACGTGATCGCGCAGCACGATGGCCCCGTTCCGCTGGGCTGCCACGAGCTGGTTCTGCACGAGCAGGCGCGGGTTCACCATGCCGGCGCCGCCACGCTCGACGATCACCGTGGCGTCGGCAGCGGCGCGCAAGTACGGGAACTCACTCGTGTCGGCCTCGCGGAACACGGCACGATGACGGCGTGCGACGTCGAGCTGGCGCTGGTGACTGTCGGCTTGCTGGTGCACGTAGATCACGCCCGTCGGCCGGTGGAAGGGGTGGCCGCCCTCGGCCGCAATCTGCGGATAGCGATCGATCGACTCCTCGGCGAGCGTCGCCCACACGTCGTCGTCGGCGATCACACGGGTGAGCCGCGCCTCGTCGTGCCACGCGCCGAACGGGCCGCCGCCGCTGTGCGGCTCTGTGGGCTCATCGGGCCCGATCACCAGCACCTCGCCGGCTGCTGGATCCATGCTGAGATGTCGGGCCGCCGACGCACCCATCGGCCCCGCACCCACCACCACCGTGTCGATCACGAGCCGACGCTAGCGAACTCGGGCAGCGACCAATGGAGTCGCTACGAACGCGTGAGTGGCAGGCAGGCGAGCACCGGCGCTCCGGCGTTGCGGCCGGCCACCCCCTGCACGACGCGATGCACGAAGTCGAGCTTGGTGCGCACCGGCTCGGTGAGGGTGAACGGGTAGAGGTCGCCGCGACCCATTGCATGGTTGACCCGGTTCAGCATGAGCGACAGCCAGTGCCAGTCGGCGAGCATCTCGGCCGACGACACCTCCTGATACGTGCGGCGTGGTGCGACGTCGTCGTCGATCAGGCCATCGACGAGGCCGGCCCGCAACACGAGACCCGCTGCTGCTGCTGTCGTGAGCGAGTCGGTGATGTGGAGGTAGTGGGCGAACGACTCGGCGAAGTCCTCCCACGGGTGCATCGTTGCGTACTCGGAGATGTACGACGCCTGCCAACCTTCGGGAGCGCCCTGTCGGTAGTGCCGATCGATCGCATCGGAGTACGACGCCCGCTCGTCGCCGAAGAGCTCACGACACTCGTCGATCCAGTCGGTCTGCTCGACCAGGATCCACTGGTAGTAGTGCCCGACCTCGTGACGGAAGTGACCGAGCATCGTGCGGTACGGCTCTCCCAGCCGGATCCGCAATGCCTCGCGGTAGTCGTCGAGCGTCTCGATGAGATCGATGGTGATGACACCGTTCGCGTGGCCGATGGTGACACGGCCCTGCCCCGAATCCGACGACAACAGGTCGAACGCAAGGCCTCCCTCGCGTTCGTAGAACGGCTCGACCGGCAACCCCAACTCGGCCAGCTGGACGAGGAGACGGCGCATCACACGCGATGCGTCCGCGAGCTTCTCGAGCGCCATCGTGTCGGACGCGTCGGGTCGCTGCCGGTTGAGCCGACAGGCCAGGCAACGGCCCGCTCCGACATCCTCGGCGACGAGCCAGTTGCAGCGCCAGTCGCGGTTCGAGCAGGGAACCCAGGTTCGACCGTCGACACCGACACCTTGATGCGTCGCCTCGCGCATGGTGAGCGTCGGCGGGTGGAAGCCCACCGCCAACCCGCATGCCGAACACTCGAGGGTCTCGAGAAAGGTGATACTGCGGCACCGGGGACAGCGAAGCATCTGCACCACGGTGAAGCTATCGGCAGCGGCGCGACAGATTGGGAGGAATCGCCCGGTCGTACGGGCAGCGACCGGTCACATCTCCCACGACCTCCGTCACCACCACGGTGCCGCCGACGACGTCGACATGCGTGACCGAGCGTTGTCAGGTCACTCGATGCGCATGCCGGAGATCGCCCGGGCGATCACCAGCTGCTGGATCTCGCTCGTGCCCTCGAAGATCGTGTGGATCTTGGCATCGCGGTGCCAACGCTCCACCGGGTATTCGCGGGTGTAGCCGTAGCCGCCCAGGATCTGGATGGCGTCTTCGGTGACGCGCACGGCCACTTCGCTGGCCTTGTACTTGCTCATCGAGCCTTCGCCGTGCTTGAAGCCACCGTTGCGAGCGAGCCAGGCGGCGCGCCAGATGAGCAGACGGGCTGCGTCGATCTCGGTGGCCATGTTGGCGAGCTTGAAGGCGATGGCCTGGTGCTGCACGATCGGCTTGCCGAAGGTCGTGCGCTCCTTGGCGTAGTCGAGGGCGAACTCGTATGCCGCACGGGCGATGCCCAGCGCCTGCGCACCCACGCTGGGGCGGGTGGCCTCGAACGTGGCCATGGCCGGCTGCTTCTCGCCGGTGGTGCCGCGCTCGCGAGCACGGGCCAACTTGGCGTCGAGCTTCTCCTTGCCGCCCAGCAGCAGGCTGCCGGGGATGCGGCAATCGTCGAGCACCACTTCGGCGGTGTGCGACGCCTTGATGCCGTGTTTGAGGTACTTCTGGCCCTGGCTGATGCCCTTCGTGCCGGCGGGCACGATGAAGCTCGCCTGGCCACGGCCCTTCAGCTCGGGCTCCACCGCGGCCACCACGACGTGCACGTCGGCGATGCCACCGTTGGTGATCCATGCCTTGGTGCCGTTGAGCACCCACTCGTCATTCGCCTGGTCGTACACCGCACGGGTGCGCAGCGAGCTGACGTCGCTGCCGGCGTCGGGCTCGCTCACGCAGAAAGCGCCGAGCTTGAGATCGTTCGCGTCGCCGTAGCACTGCGGCACCCATTCCATCACCTGTTCGGGCGTACCGTTGCTGCTGATGCCGGCGGCGGCGAGCGCCGAACCCATGATGGCCATGCCGATGCCGGCGTCGCCCCAGAAGATCTCCTCGATGGCCACCGGCAAGGTGAGCCCGGTGGGGTCGGCCATCGCGTTCATCAGGAACTCCCAGCCGTAGAGGCCGATCTCGGCGGCCTGCTGCACGATCGGGTAGGGGAATTCCTCACGCTCGTCCCACTCGTGCCCGGCGGGACGAATGACGTTGGCGGCGAAGTCGTGGACCCACTGCTGGATCTGCAACTGATCGTCGTTGAGCATGAAATCGGCCATGTGGAGCACCTCTTGATGAGCACGTGTGGTTGGGCACGGGGAAGTTACTGACGAGTAACTCTACCCGCCGGTAACCCAGGTTGTCCAACACGTGCGCCACCCGATTTCGAGGGTTTTCGGAGCCCCCGGGGGGTCCGAAAACCCTCGAAATCGGGTGGGTTGTGGCAGAGTGACCGGCGGGGACGCCGACATCGTTCGGCATCGGAACTGGGGAACTCATGCAGCGCTCGTTCATCACCGCGGCCGCCGTGTCGGTCTTGCTCGCCGCGTGCAGCAGCAGCGGCTCGAGCACGGCCACCACCGCGCCCGGCACCGCCGCACCGCAGTCCACCCAACCGGGCACGACGGTGCCGCCCAGCACCGCGCCGGCCATCCCCACGGCCGCACCCGCCGATGCCGCCACCACGGCGGCCATCACCAAGGCCATCGCCGGTGCGCCCGCCGGCTGCGACCCGCTCGACCCGGCACGATGCCTGTTGCCGTTCCCGAGCAACGCCTACACGACCACCGACACCACGAGCGCAGCGACGCACCTACGCGTCGCGCTGCCCGCCAAGGGCATGCCCGTGAACAAGGCCGGCGTCGCCATCGATCCCACCGAGTGGAACCGCAACGACGGCTTCAGCCCCAACACTCCGATCCTCGCACTGTTCCCGAACATCGATCCGGCGGCATCGAAGCTGCCCGGCTGGAACGACATCGGCGCGTCGATCGAGGCGTCGTCGCCCGTGGTGCTCGTCGACGAGACGTCGGGCACTCGCATCCCCCTGTGGGCCGAGGTCGACTCGCACGCAACGCTTCCCAAGGACCGGTTGCTCACCATTCGGCCGGCCATCTCACTGCCCGAGGGGCACACCTTCGCCGTCGGCATCCGCTCGCTCGTCGACTCGAAGGGCACGGCCTTCGCGCCGAGCGACACGTTCCGCGTGTACCGCGACAACCTCACCACCTCCCTCGCGTCGGTCGAGGATCGTCGCCCGTCGATGGAGAAGGTGTTCGCCGCACTCGGCACGCAAGCGGTCGAGCGCTCGTCGCTGCAACTGGCGTGGGACTTCACCGTGGCGAGCACGACCGACATCGCCGGTCGCATGCTCGCGATCCGCGACGACGCGCTCGCTGCGCTGGGCGACAAGGCACCGAAGTACACCATCACCAAGGTCACACCCAACACCGACACGAACATCGCCGAACGCATCGAGGGCACGTTCACCGTGCCCAACTACCTCACGGGCGACGGTTCACCGGGCAACCGCTTCCACTACTCGGTCGACACGGCCACTCATCCCGACGCCACACCCACGGTGAATCCCCAGCACCCGACGGCACAGGCGTCGTTCATGTGCAACATCAGCGTGAACACGATGAAGGGCACCACGCCGGCACACCTCGTCGAGTACGGCCACGGTCTGTTGGGCAGCAACGACGAGATCAACGCCGGCAACGTGCGCGACATGTCGAACGAATGGAACGTCGTGCACTGCGCCACCAAGTGGGCCGGAATGAGCGAGGACGACATCGGCAACGCGGCGGCGACGCTCGGCCAGATGGGCAACTTCCCCACCATGGCCGACCGACTGCAGCAGGGCGTGCTCAACCAGATCTTCCTCGGCCGGCTGATGACCCGCACCGGCGGCCTCGCCGACGACAAGGTGTTCCACCGCACCGACGGCTCGCCGATGGTCGACCGGACCCACCTCGACTACGACGGCAACAGCCAGGGCGGCATCATGGGCCTCATGCTGGCTGCCGTGTCGCCCGACATCGAGCGCGCCGTGCTGGGCGTTCCCGGCATGAACTACAGCCTGTTGCTGCCACGGTCGGTCGACTTCGACACCTACGAGGCCGTCATGAAGCCCGCCTATCCGAACGAGCTCGACCGCACCCTGATCTTCGCCATCACACAGATGCTCTGGGACCGCGGCGAGGGCTCCGGGTACGCACAGCACCTCACGGCGAATCCGTATCCGGGCACCAAGGCCAAGCCCACGCTGCTCGATGTGGCCTTTGGCGACCACCAGGTGACACCGCTGTCGGCGATGGTGGAGGCGCGCACCATCGGCGCACAGATCCACCAGCCGGTCACCGCCGACGGTCGCGGCGACCTCGCCAAGGCCGCGTGGGGGCTCGATCCCATCACCTTCCCGTCGAAGGGATCGGCCATCATCGTGTGGGACTCGGGAATGGAGCCGATGCCAGTCGCGAACCTCGCGCCGCGCAAGGGTGACGACTCCCACGAGGATCCGCGTGCCGACGCCGACGTGCGCAAGCAGAAGGCCAGTTTCCTGTTCGACGACACGCTCATCGACGTGTGCGGCGCGAAGGCGTGCACCGCCGATCATCGGAAGTGACCCAGCCTCGTTTCCGGCGGGTCAGCCCACCGGGATCGACAACACCTGCTTGGCGATGGCCTCGAACGTGAGGTTGGCGCCCGGCTTGAAGGGGTGCACGCCATCCCATCGGTAGGCCGTGCTCGACGCGATGGCCGGGTCGGTGCAGTACTGCTGCGGGCCGGTGATGAACGTGGTGGTGGACGCGTTCTTCGCTGCCAGCTGTCGCATCAGGTCGTTGAGGTGCGCCACTCGTTTGTCGTCGCCGCGTTCGGCGAGGGCGGGCACGCCGGCACCCTTCACGTCCTGGGGCCGCATGCACGGGATCTCGAGCAGACCGACCCGTGCGCCGGTGGCCGTGAGCGCATCGATGCCCTTCTGCAACCCGGCGGTGAACCGCTGGTCGTTGGCGGCGCCGTAGAAGGGCAGCAACTGACCGTTCACCTTCACGTCGAAGACGTCCCACGCTCCGATCACCACCAGCGCCACCTCGGCACGGCCGGCGCGCGCGGCTCGGGCCCATTTCGTGTCCCACCCCGAGCAACTGCTGAACGAGCGCGTGTAGGGCCTGCTGGAGATGGCCGTGCCCGAGTCGTACACACTGCAGCCCTGCACCGAACCGTCGCTCAACACGAAGGTGCTGTCGAGACCGGA
>Ga0075026_100001125_pt1 | contig 11266 bp, 5 predicted proteins | sample Str012_2_FD_71392 | JGI IMG/M metagenome (GOLD analysis project Ga0075026, IMG submission 71392) | Freshwater sediment microbial communities in response to fracking from Pennsylvania, USA - Straight Creek_MetaG_SC_2012 | ecosystem: Environmental > Aquatic > Freshwater > Creek > Sediment...
GAACTGGTGGTGCTCGACATGCAGATCGCCAACATGGGCGGGGTCGCCTGCGCGATCGATCTGCGGCTCGAGGCCGGTGAGGGGCGGGTCCCCGACACCTTGATCCTGCTGCTGCTCGACCGCGAGGCCGACCGATTCCTGGCCAAGCGGGCCGACGCCGACGGCGAACTCGTGAAGCCGGTCGACGCCGGGATCCTGCGCCGGGCCGCCAAGGAACTGCTCGCCGGTTCGGCTCCGGCTGCCCGCTGACGACTCGCTACACTGCCCACTCCCTACGGGATGTGGCGCAGCTTGGTTAGCGCGCAGCGTTCGGGACGCTGAGGCCCCGGGTTCAAATCCCGGCATCCCGACCAATGTTTTTCGCAGGTCAGCGGCAGTGCACTCGTGTCGGGACCTACTGGACGATGGTCGTCATGGTGCGTTCGTGGCGCGCCGTGGGCCCGGCGCGGTCACGTGGTTCAGGGCGTCGGGTCGTCGTCGACGATGTTGACGAATCCGCTGCTGTGCGGCCCGAGGACTGCGTTGGTCCCCGTGATCGATGTCAGTTGCAGGAAGAATTTTCGGGTGAACTCCGGGAACGTGTTGGGAACGAGCGCGATCGTGAGATCGGCCGAGGTGCCCCCGGTCGGGATGATCAGCGTTCCCGTCGCCGCGACGTAGTCGGTCCCGGCGAGTGCCGAGTCATCCGCGGTGGTGTAGTTGACCGCGACCGGTGTCTTGGCCGGACGGTCGAGATTCACCGTGATGTGCGCCACGCCGATGCCGTTGTCACCTTCCCAGACCGCGGTGTCGGAGACCTGGACCTTGGGCTTCGCCGCCTTGGTCAACCCGGGTTGGATCTCCACCCAACCGGTCGCGACCTGTACCGGCGCGTTCGCGGTGATCGTGGCGCCAAAGTCCAGGAATCCGGATCCCGCGCTCCCGAATACCGAGACCGGGATCGCCGCGGCGACGTGACCGGCCGATATCGACACCGTCCCCGGTGTGTTGAGGTAGTTCGTGCCTGCGATCGCCGTGCCGTCGAGGAACGAGTAGTGCACCGTGACGTCGTACGGGAGTGGTGACGTGAGCGTGACCGGCAGGTAACCGATCGTGGCCACCTGCCCGGGCGGCGGCGGCGAGATTCCGGGATAGATGCGGGTGTGACCCACCTCGAGCCACGGGTCGTGGGGCGGTGGGTTCGGACCCTGTTCCATCGCCGTGAGCTTGAGGTTGTCGTAGCAGTTCATCGCGGCCTCGATCGGACCGACGGGGAGCACCTGGACCAGGTATTCGCTGCCGATCTCGAGCGGCGCCTGGACGAAGCCGGTGCCCGACGATGTGTCCTGAGCCAGCGAACTCGGCACCACCGTCAGGGTCGGCGGTCCGATCTGGGCGCGGTCGATCTTCCAGAACTGCAGTTGGAGAGTGCCGAGGGAAGGGTCGGCGACGCTGATCTGCGCGCGGACGTTGATGGCCTTGACGCCCGGGATCGAGCCGCCGATCTTGACGTCGTAGTACGTCGTGTCCTGGCCTCCGCCCGCGACCCGGTCCAGGTCGGTCAGCGAGCGGTCGACATCGGACTGCGACGCGAGCGTGCCGCTGAGGGCCGCGGTGATCGTGCCCAGCGACTGCGCAGTCGCCGGAGTGTCACCGGTCGGGACCGCGAGCTCGTCGAACCCACCGGTGCAGGTGCCGAGACCGGGGAGCCCCGCGGCCTGACTCGCCTCTCGTACCACTTCGAGCACGTCGACGTAACCGGTGTTCTCGGAGCTGGAGCCGTCGACGTTGGGATCCGCGCTCGGGGTGCAGGCCGGTCCAGCGGTCCGGGTGATGTTCCCCGTCTTGCAGCCACTGGTCTTCAACAACGTCCGGAGCTGGAGCGCGTTGAGTGACGGATCGATGGCGAGCGCGATCGACGCGGTGCCCGACATGAACGCCGTGGCCGGGCTGGTCCCGGCGATCGCGCAGGTCTTGTAGGTACACGGCGTCGAAACGCCCGGCTGGGGTGCGACCATGACGAGGGATCCCGGAGCCCAGAAGTTGATCCGCGCTCCCTTCGAGAGGCTCGGGTTGCGGATTGGCGCGGCGACGGGCGCCTTCCCCGGCGCGAGAGCTCCGACACACAGCACGCCGTTGAGGATGCAGGGGATCTCTTCGATCGCCGACGGGTCGACGTCCTTGCCGTTGCCCGCCGCCGCGAAGATCGTCACGCCCGACGCGTTGGCGAACGTCACTGCGGTCATCACCGCGCCGAACTGATCGGACGCCTCCAACAACCCGCACGACAGCGGGTCGAGGTGGAGCGAGAGCGTGCAGGCCAAGGCGAGGGCCGCGTGCACCGCGCCACTGCAGAGGTCGAGTCCTACCTTGCACGATGCACCGGAGCTGATGCTTTCGATCTTCGCGGTGGCCGACGCCGCCGCGATGGCATTGGCCATGGTGTCCTCGTAGCCGTTGTCCACTCGGAACAACTTCAGCTGGGCCGTCTGGCCACCAATCCCGGCCGCGTCGCCCCAACCGTTGTGGAACTGGCCGGCCGCGGTCATGGCCATCGTGTATCCGTGCCATGGGCAGGCGAAGCCACCCTGACAGAGCACGGCATTGGGTCCGGCGGCTGCGCCCGGACCGCAGGCCGTGGATCCTCCGTCGACGTGACACTGCGGGATCTGGTTGAAGTCGCCGGACGGCGCGCCGTAGTCCGGTGCCGTGAAGCCACCGCCGAAGTCGTTCGGTCCCGCGAATCCCGAGTCGATCACGGCGACCGGCGCGGGGGTGAATCGCGACGGCACCCGCATCAGATGCAACAGCGCGGTCGCGTCGCCGGCGCGCACCGCCTGCGAGCCGTCGTTCGCGGCCGGGTTGTACCACTCGTTCGTGAAGGCACTGACCGCGTCGCCCTCGTTGCTCACCGGCGCGTCCTGTGCCTCCATCAGGAGGTTCGGCCACACCGACAGTCCGGCAGTCTGCTCGGTGGTGATCAGCGCCAGGAGCTGGGTCGCCGCCGGGGAGGAGACCAGGAGTCCTCCGCCCGAGTGGAGCCGGGCGAGCACGGACGCGAATCCGGTGGCGTCGAACTGGGTCGGGTCGATCATCACGTTGTGAAACGTCGACAGCGTCCCGCCGGCGGGTGCGCTCGGAATCGAGAGGGAGCCGAGGTCGGTGCCGTGGTACCGAGCGAGGAAACCGGCGAGATCGCCCGGCACGGAGTCGGAGACGAGGACGTCGTCCAGCGCCATGACCGCTCGAGTCCTGCCCTTCCGGAGCGACACGTTCGGCCCGTAGGCGCCGACCGCCTCGGTTGCCGGCAGCGGGACGGGGTCGGTCGCGATCGTGGCCGTGGAACCCGGCTTCGTGCCGGTGGTGAAGAACGACCCGATGGCGAGCGCTTTCGTGCCGTCGTCGGCGGTCACGAACACCACGTCGCCCGTCTGAGCCGCGAGAACACCATCGCCTTGGTGCGGTTTCCCGGTACCGAGCGGCATGCACCGCGCGGCGGTCCAGCGACCCGGACCGGCGGAGGTCAGCCCTCCCGTTTCGACGTCCTTGGTGCCGAGGTCGTGGAAGGACAGCGTGGGTGACGCCGCGGAGACGTCCGGGGCGATGAGGGTCGCCGACACGCAGCCGGGCACGTCATACCGGGGCTGGTCGAATCGCAGCACCCCGGGGAGGGACGAGGTCGTTGTCGTGAATCGGGCCGGGGTCGACGAGGACGCATGCGCGACGGCTGCCGACGCGGGAACGACCGACGGTCCGCCCGAGAGCACCGCGGTCACGAGCGCGAGCGAGAGGATCGCTCCGAGCCCGGCCCGGGGGGTCACACTCGCTTCCTGGACCGATCGCCCGTCCCGACGAGCACGACGCGACTTCCGACCGAGTCGACCACGCATCCTCGTACCTCGATTCATCCACCGAGTGGGCCCCGCAGGATCGTAGTGACGGATGCGTGACCCTTCACCGGGAGTCCGGTGTTCTTCCGGTGAACTCCGGGTGCCTCCGTCATCCGATCGGCGGTGTCGCGCCCGCCGAGCCCCGGACCGCCGGCGGGTTCAGATGGCAGGGTCGGAAGGACTACAGAACCAACGGCCGGAGGCCGAAATCTCGGGCATGAACTCTCGACACGTCCGAATCGTCACGCGCGACGGCGCCACCGTCATCGAAACCGAAGCCCGCGGGTACGACGTCCTGCGCAATCCCGCGCTCAACAAGGGGACCGCGTTCACCGAGACCGAGCGTGAGCGCTTGGGACTCGTCGGGCTCCTCCCGTCGGCCGAGCCGGTCGAACTGGCCCAGCAGGTCGACCTCGCGTACGCGCATTACTGCGAGCACGGGACCGACCTCGACAAGCACCTCTACCTCCTGCGGTTGCACGACAACAACGTGACCCTCTTCTACGCGCTGATGCAGAAGCATCTTCTCGAGATGTTGCCGGTCGCGTACGACCCCACCGTGGGCGAGGCGATCGAGGGCTTCAGCGAGCTGTACTCCCGGCCGCGCGGCGTGTTCCTCGCGATCGACGCGCCGGACGCGGTCGAGGCTGCCCTCGCGGCCACCGGCGCGACGGCCGACGAGATCGACCTCATCGTCGCCACCGACGCCGAAGAGATTCTCGGCATCGGCGACTGGGGCGCGTGCGGCATCGACATCTCCATCGGCAAGCTCGCCGTCTACACCGCCGCGGCCGGCATCGACCCGCACCGCGTCTTGCCCGTGGTGCTCGACGTGGGCACCGACAACGAGACGCTGCTCAACGACCCCGAGTACATGGGGGTGCGCCACGGCCGTATCCGCGGCGCGGAGTACGACGCGTTCGTCGACGCGTACGTGCAGGCCGCCCGCAAGCAGTTCCCGAACGCGCTGTTGCACTGGGAGGACTTCGGCTCGACGAACTGTCGGCGCATCCTCGACCGGTACCGCGACACGTGCGCCACGTTCAACGACGACATGCAGGGCACCGGCGCGATCACGATGTCGGGCCTATACAACGCGCTGAAGGTGGCCGGCACGGCCTGGACCGATCAGCGCGTGGTCGTCCTCGGCGCCGGCACCGCCGGCTGTGGCATCGCCGACCAGATCTGCGCGCAGATGGTGCGCGACGGCATGACCGCCGACGAGGCGCGCGACCGCGTCTTCCTCGTGGACCTGCCGGGTCTGCTCACCGACGACATGAACGACGCGCTGCTCGACTACCAGCGTCCATACGCGAAGCCGTTGAGTGACGTGACCGACTGGACCCGCACCGCCCCGGTCATCGACACCGCCAACGCCGCCCGCTGGCCCGCCATGGCCCGGCTGCAGGACGAGCGGAGCGCCGACGGGATCATCGACCTCGCGGCCGTCGTCGCCGCCGTGCAGCCGACCATCCTGATCGGCACCTCGACGACCCCCGGCCGCTTCACCGAGGCGATCGTCACCGACATGGCCGCGCACGTCGACCGGCCGATCGTGTTCCCGCTCTCGAACCCCACCCCGCTCGCCGAGGCCACCCCCACGCAGATCCTGACGTGGACCAAGGGCCGCGCCCTCGTGGCGACGGGTTCCCCGTTCGACGATGTGGAGCTCGACGGCGTCACCCATCACATCGGCCAGGCGAACAACGCCGCGCTGTACCCGGGCCTCGGCTTGGGCGTGATCGTGGCCCGCGCGTCGAAGATCTCGGACGAGATGATCCGGGCGGCCGCCCTCGCGGTCGCGGGCCGGGCCGACCTGACCGCACCCGGCGCGGCGCTGCTGCCGTCGAACCAGTACCTCCGGGCGACGTCGAGCGTGGTCGCGGTCGACGTGGTGAAGACGGCGCAGGCCGAGGGCCTCGCGCAGGCTGAGATCGACAACCCGGTCGAGGCAGTCCGCCAGGCCGAGTGGTGGCCGGTCTACCGCCCGGTGGTCGCGGCATGACCCAGGTCGCCGCGCACGACACCGCGCCCGACACCGCGCCGGACCCCGAACTCGACCCGCCACCCGCGGTCCTCGATCTCCCGATCGGCCTGAGCGCGACGGGAACCCGTCGGGAGACCGACAGCCTCGGGCCCGTGCCCGTCCCGGCCGACCACTACTGGGGCGCGCAGACCCAGCGCAGCCTCGAGCACTTCAACATCGGCGACGACCGCATGCCGGCCGAGGTGTACCACGCCTACGGCTACGTGAAGCAGGCCGCGAGCGTCGTGAACGCGCGCGCCGGTCGGCTGCCGGCTTGGAAGGCCGACCTGATCCAACGCGTGGCCGAGGAGGTCATCAGCGGCGCGCTCGACGCGGAGTTCCCGCTCTACGTGTGGCAGACGGGTTCGGGCACGCAATCGAACATGAACGTGAACGAGGTGATCTCCAACCGCTGCATCCAGCTGGTCGGCGGTGAGCTCGGCTCGCAGACCCCGGTGCATCCGAACGACCACGTGAACATGGGCCAGTCGAGCAACGACACGTTCCCGACCGCGATGCACATCGCCGGCTACCAGATGGTGACCGAGCAGACCCTGCCCGCGCTGCGGGCATTGCGCGATGCCCTCGACGCGAAGTCCCAGCAGTGGGCGAACGTCGTGAAGATCGGCCGGACCCACCTCGAGGACGCGACTCCCCTGACCGTCGGCCAGGAATGGTCCGGCTACGTGGGCGCGCTGGATGACGCCATCGCCGACCTCGAACAGGCGACCGCGGGTCTGCTGCAGGTGGCCATGGGCGGCACCGCGGTCGGAACCGGATTGAACTCACCCGCCGGATTCGGTGACGACGTCGCCGCGGTGCTGAGCGAACTCACCGGGTACGCGATCACGACGGCCACCAACAAGTTCACCGCGCAGGGCACCCTCGACCGGATGGTCCGGGGCCACGCCGCGCTCAAGGGCGTGGCGGTCACGCTGTTCAAGATCGCGAACGACCTGCGGTGGCTCGGATCCGGACCGCGGACCGGTCTCGCGGAGTTGCGGCTGCCGGCGAACGAGCCGGGTTCCTCGATCATGCCGGGCAAGGTGAACCCGACCCAGGCCGAGGCCATGCTCATGGTCTGCATCGAGATCATGGGTTCGGACGTGGCCGTGCAGATGGGCGGGGCCGAGGGCAACTTCGAACTCAACGCCTTCCGCCCGATCATCATCAGCAACTACCTGCACTCGGCGCGGATCATGGCCGACATGTGCGACCACTTCCGCCGATTCATGGTGGAGGGCGCGGAGCTCAACGAGTCACGCGTGGCCGACAACATCGACCACTCGGTGATGATGGTGACCGCGCTCTCGCCCATCATCGGCTACGACCAGGCGTCGAAGATCGCGCACCACGCGATCGACCACGACACCACGTTGAAGGACGCGGCACTGGCGAACGGCGTCACCGAGGACCTCTACGACCGCGTCGTGGTGCCGCTCGACATGACCCACCCCGGCTCGGCCGACATCGCCCCGTAGCGGGCTCGGCTCATGAACCCGGGGGACGCGGTCCTCATCGTCCTTGCGGGTATCGCCGCGGGGATGATCAACACCGTCGTCGGTTCCGGTTCGTTGATCACGTTCCCGACGCTCATCGCGCTCGGCTACCCGCCGGTGCTCGCGAACGTCTCGAACAACATCGGACTGGTCCCAGGGTCGATCTCGGGAACCATCGGCTACCGGCGCGAACTCCACGGGCAACGCGATCGGCTCACGAAACTCATCCCCGCGTCGGTCGTCGGTGGCCTGATCGGATCGATCCTGTTGCTGTCGCTCCCGAGCGACGTGTTCACGACCGTCGTCATCGTCCTGATCGTGGTGGCGCTCGTGCTCGTCGTCGCCCAGCCCCGGTTGTCACGATGGCTGGCGGCGCGCGGCCACTCGAACACGAAGGTGACCCTCCCGTTGTGCCTGATCGTGGGCGGCCTCGGCATCTACGGCGGCTACTTCGGTGCCGCGCAGAGCATCCTGCTCATCGCGTCACTCAGCATCTTCCTCACCGACGATCTGCAACGGCTCAACGCGACGAAGAACGTCCTCGCGCTCGCGGTGAACCTCGTCGCGTCGGTCACCTTCATCCTGGCGACCCACGTGGACTGGGCGATCGTCGGCTGCATCGCCGCCGGGTCCGTCGTGGGAGGACAACTCGGCGCGACGGTCGGCCGCAAGCTCAACCCGCACGTCCTGCGCGGGGTGATCGTCGTGGTCGGTCTCTCCGCGTTGATCCACCTGCTCTGACCGGCGGCGCGCCGACGCGTCAGCGCAGGCCGGAGTCGCACTCGATGTCATGGCTCGTCGAGTGGCGAGCGATCACCACCACAGTCGCCGACGGACAGCGCGGCAGCGGACCGGCGCCCGTCGCCGTCACCGTGTAGGTCCCCGCCGGGAGCTGCAACCGGAACGAGCCGTCGGCGTCCACGGACCGCGTCGAACCCACCACCCGGTCGCCCGCGACCGCGGCCACCCGGACGACGATGCCGCGAGGTGGACAGGTCTGGCCGACCCGCTGCACCGGGCACGTCGGCGTGGCCGTGACCCGACCGGTGATCGTCCCGAGGCGCGGCGGCGCCCGGCGCGGCTGTGAGGACGTCCCGCACGCGACGAGGAAGACCATGGCGGCCGCCACCAGTGCCAGCGAGGCGTGTCGAGTACGCATGCGATCGCATCATGACCGGCCCGGACGGCGATCCGACATCGCCGAGATGAACGCTGCGCCTTCCCCTGGGCAGAGGCCGCGAAGTACCCGTATGCTCCCGCCGCTCAGTCCCTCCGGATCGCGTGGTGCAGCCGATGAGAAGGTCTCTGTCCGTCCTCGTCCTGATGGCCGTCGCCACCGTCGGCGCCACCGCGATCACGCCCGCCGGTGCGGCCCCGGTGACGCCGAAGGGGACGACGACACCCCACCGGGTCAAGGTGCGGCGTCACAACGTGCACCACGACATCTCCGCACCGCTGAGTCAGATCCCGCCGGCGGCCGAGCAACCGCCGCGGCCCGAAGGCGCGGACACAGGGCTCCCCATCGCGACGCCCACCGGCGCGCCGGACCCCGTCGTGCAGACGAGCCAACCCGGCATCACGATCCCGTCCACCAGCACCAACTTCGACGGCGTCGGCAACGGCATCGCCGGACCACAGGGAACGTTCGCCGTGAGCTCGGCGCCGCCCGACACCAACGGAGCAGTCGGCCCGAACCACTACGTGCAGACCGTCAACAGTGACTTCGCGATCTTCAACAAGTCCACGGGGGCCATCGTGTACGGCCCGGTCCCGATCAACACGCTGTGGAGTGGCTTCGGCGGTGGCTGCCAGACGAACAACGACGGCGATCCCGTCGTCAACTACGACCGGATCTCGGACCGCTGGGTGATCTCGCAGTTCTCGGTGAGCACCACGCCGTTCCTCCAGTGCATCGCGGTCTCCCAGACCGCGGACCCGACCGGCGCGTACTACCGCTACTCGTTCGCGTACGCGAACTTCCCGGACTACCCGAAGATGGCGGTCTGGCCCGACGCCTACTACGTCACCTTCAACATGTTCAACGCGGCCGGCACGGCCTTCGTCGGGGGTGAGGCCTGCGCCTACGACCGGACCAAGATGCTCGCAGGGCTGGCCGCGACCCAGCAGTGCTTCCTCGCGGGGTCGAGCTTCGGAGGCCTGCTCCCTTCGGACCTCGACGGCACCCACCTCCCACCCGCCGGCGCGCCGAACTACATCGTCTCGTTGGGCGCGGCGGCCAACCAACTCGCCAGCTGGAAGTTCCACGTCGACTGGACCACGCCGGCGAACACCACCTTCACCGGCCCGGCGGCGCTCGCGACCGCCGCCTTCAGCGAGCTGTGCAACGGCGGCGCCTGCGTCCCGCAGCAGGGCACCGTCCAGACCCTCGACTCGCTGGCCGATCGGCTCATGTTCCGCCTCGCGTATCGGAACTTCGGCGATCACGAAGCCCTGGTCGTGACCCACAGTGTGACCGCCGGGAGCAGCGGTGGTATCCGCTGGTACGAGCTGCGACCGACCGCCGGCGTGCTCTCGATCTTCCAGCAGGGCACCTACGCACCGGACTCCAGCTACCGCTGGATGGGCAGCGCGGCGATGGACGCCAACGGCAACCTCGGTGTCGGCTTCAGCATCTCGGCCACCAACCGGCATCCCGGCATCCATTACGCCGGGCGCCTCGCGGGCGATGCGCTCGGCACCCTGCCCCAGGGTGAGGGAACGCTGATCGACGGCGCCGGCTCGCAGACCACCACGCTGGAACGCTGGGGTGACTACTCCGCCATGACCGTCGACCCGACCGACGACTGCACCTTCTGGTACACGAACGAGTACATCCCCGCGAGCGGGACCTTCAACTGGCACACGCGTATCGGCTCGTTCAAGTTCCCGTCCTGCAGTGCCGTCGCGGTGAACGACTTCTCGATCAACGCGGCGCCGACCACCGTGAGCGTCGCGCCGGGTGGTTCCACCACCTCGACGATCACCACCGCGGTCACGAGCGGTGTCGCGCAGACGGTCGCGCTGTCGATCAGCGGGCTGCCGACCGGTGTCACCGCATCGTTCGCTCCGTCCACGGTCTCGGCCGGCGGGTCCTCGACGCTCACCCTCAACGCGGCGGCCAACACGGTTCCGGGCCCGGCCACGCTCGCAGTGACCGGGACCGGGACCAGTGCGACCCACCAAGCGGCCCTGTCACTCACGGTCACGACTCCCTCGGCCGACCCCGTGGCCAACGGTGGCTTCGAGACCGGCACCCTCGCGAGTTGGAGCGGCGCGGGCACCGCGGGCGTCGGCGGTGGTGCGCACACCGGCTCGTTCGCAGCGCAGCTCGGCTCGGCATCACCGACGAACGGTGACTCGACCATCGCGCAGACCTTCTCGGTGCCGGCGGTCGGCGGCAAGCTCGCCTTCTGGTATCAGATCGCGTGTCCGGACGTGCTCGCGAACGACTGGGCGACCGCCGTCCTCCACGACAACACCGCGAACACCGACAAGACGGTGCTCGCCAAGAAGTGCACGAACACCGGGAAGTGGGTGAAGGTCAGTACGCCGGTGCTCGGCAGTCACAGCTACACGCTGACCCTCGCGAACCACGACGACAACGCCGCGGGCACCGCGACCTCGACGAAGATCGATGACGTCGCGGTCGTGTACAACCCGGTGGCCAACCCCGGCTTCGAGTCGGGCACCCTCGCGAGTTGGACCCCCAGCGGCACGGTGAGTGTCGGCGGCGGTGCGCACACCGGGTCGTTCGCCGCGCAGGCCGGAGCCGGGACCGCCACGAACGGCGACTCCTCGGTGGCCCAGACCTTCACGATCCCGTCGGGATCCACCACGTTGTCGTTCTTCTACAAGATGACGTGTCCGGACAC
>Ga0075026_100001127_pt1 | contig 11260 bp, 8 predicted proteins | sample Str012_2_FD_71392 | JGI IMG/M metagenome (GOLD analysis project Ga0075026, IMG submission 71392) | Freshwater sediment microbial communities in response to fracking from Pennsylvania, USA - Straight Creek_MetaG_SC_2012 | ecosystem: Environmental > Aquatic > Freshwater > Creek > Sediment...
TACGACAACCAGTTCATCTTCGACGAGCTCGCCTGGAACTTCGAGCCGTCCGAGATGGGCGCGGCGTTCGGCCTCGAGCAGTTGAAGAAGCTGCCGTCGAACTTCGCCCGGCGCACCCGCAACTTCGCGATGTACACCGAGTACCTGTCGCAACACACCGACAAGTTCGTGCTCCCGCAGGTGACCGACGGCGTGGAGACCGCGTGGCTCTGCTACCCGCTCACCATTCGTCCCGACGCGGGCTTCGCACGCGCCGCACTGCAGGAGCACCTCGACGGCAACGAGGTCGACACCCGCACCGTGTGGACCGGCAACGCCACTCGTCAGCCGTTCATGCGCGGCGTCAATTTCGTGCAGCCCGGCGACGGCCTCCCGAGCGCCGACGCCATCATGGAGCGCGGTTTCATCCTGCCGCTCAACCACGCGCTGCAGGACGAGCACATCGAACTCGTCATCAGCGTGCTCGAAACCTTCCTCACTCGCACCGCTCGCTGAGCGGGAGGTCGCTCAGCACGTGAGGCCGGGGCCGGGGTCCCAGTCGTCGAGGCCGGACTGGATCGACGTGGCGACGGTACGAGCGCGCACGTCGGCGGCCTCGTTCTCGGGGTGACCCTGGTGGCCGCGCACCCACTCGAAGGTCGGCGCGTGCGTGTCCATCAGCGAGTCGAGGCGCTCCATGAGGTCGCGGTTCTTCACCGGCTCCCCACTCGACGTGCGCCAGTTCTTCTTCTTCCACCCGTGGCGCCACTTCGTGCAGGCATCGATCACGTAAGACGAGTCGGCCATGATGTGCACCGGCCGGCCCACGGGTACCGCCTCCAGGAGCGACAGGACCGCGAGGAGTTCCATCCGGTTGTTGGTGGTCTCCTCCTCACCGCCCACCGACCAGCAGTCGTCGTTCACGTACCAGCACCAACCACCGGGACCCGGGTTGCGCAGGCACGAGCCGTCGGTCGCGGCAACCAACTTCGTCGTCGGTCCGTCGGCCGCCGCCTTCGGCGGTTCGGGTGCGGGCGCGTCACTGGCGCCGAAGAGGCTCTGCTGATCCACGCGGGCATCGTAGGATCGCAGCCCGTCACGACCGTGGACGCCACACCAATTGGGCTGGGGGAACTTCCATGCCGCAGATGATGCCGCCGTTCGAGCTGACCGACGACGCGAAGGCGTTGCGCCAGTTCATCTTCGAGTACTGGTGCTCACGAGGCGTCGCGCCCAACCTGCGCAACATCTTCGAGGGGATCGGCTTCGATCGGCGACGCACGTCGAACGCGCTCAAGCAGTTGCAGCAGGCGATCATGGTCGTGGTCAACCAGGACGCCACCAACTGCGACATCCTCAAGGCTCCGCCGTTCTCGTCGTTCCCGAGCCAGGTCGAGCTCTACATCGACGACGAGTTCCACAGCTACATCGGCTGCGCGAGCGAGGCGCTCGCGGTGTCGAACATGCCGCCGTTCCAGGGCAAGGAGTGCCGGCTCGAGGCATTCTGCGCGTGTTGCCTGGAGCCGATCACGATCATCGACAAGTCGTTCGAGCTCATCAGCTGCGACCCGGGCGACGTGCTGTGGCACGTGAGCCGCAGCCCGTGGGACTGGGGCAACGTCGACATGGGCTCCATGTGCGACGCGATGAACTTCGTCATGAACGCCGAGCACGCCGAGGCGTACGAGCGCCAGATCGGCATGCGCGGCGTCACCACGTCACTCGACGGCGGCAAGGAGTTCGTGCGCTACACCGCGACGATCCGCATGCACGACTACCACTGGCCGCCGGGGATCATGGATCCCGCCGACATCATCGAGCGTTTCCGGGGCCTCGGCTGCGACGTCTCCGTCTGGGGCGCCTGACTTCGGGGTTGCGCCGCCCCCCTCACAGGTTGCGTCGCTGACACGCGTATGGCGCGTGCGAACGACGCAACCTCGATCAGGTGAGGTTGTACTTGGGGAAGGTCCCGCTGAACGCGTGCTCGTAGAGGCCGAAGCCGGAGTGGCGTCCGGTGTCGTCCTCGTAGGTGAAGGCGCCCGAGTGGTCGACGAGCGCGAGGCCGCCCAGCTCGGCGATCTCGGCGACCTCGTGCGCGAACGACTGCACGACGGTCTCCGGTCCCTGGTACATGCCGTGGCGCCAGTCGGCCTCCAGGCCGTAGCCCGTGCCGACGGCGATGAAGCTCGGCAGGATCGAGGTGCAGTCGATGTCGAAGCCGGCGTCGGGGAACGAGATCGTGGAGTGCGCCAGCAGCCGGGTGCCGGGCACGAACTCGTGGTGGTGTTCGGTGCGCCCGAGCTGTTCGATCCGGCCGTCGTGCCACACCCGCTCGGACTGCTCGAGCGACCGCTCACCCCGGTCGTTCTCCGCGCAGATGTAATAGATCGAGTGGTCCTCGAAGCGCATGGGGAAGTAACTCCACATGTTCCCTGCGCCCCGCGGCATCGAGGCCATGATCCCGGGATGCTCGGGCTCGCCGACCGTGCGCACGCCCCATGAGCGGTCACGTGAACCCCAGGTGGTGTCGGGGCCGACCGTGAGCGATTCCCCGCCCACTTCGAGCGTGCCGCTCCAGGAACCCATCTGGGCGAGGCGTTGCGTGTCGAAGATCACGCGTGCGCCGGCGCGGATGAACTGGTTGGGCTCGGGGATCGCCGGACCGAAGCCCTCCCAAGTGAGATCGGCCGCGATCGAGTACTCCGCCCCTGATCCGGTGGGCGGCTCGCACACGAACCGCAGACGCTTCAGTGGTTCGAGCACCTCGACGTGCAGCGGCCCCACCTGCATGTCGGCCCGGTCGCCCAGCGGCCGGGAGGCGCGCACGACGTGCTGCTGCTCCCCCGCCCGCACCGTCACGAATGCGTCGGTGGTGCCCAGGTTCGGGTACTGGCCGAGCCCGAACACCGCCATGAACTGGCCGCCGGTGTCGAAAGCGTTGAAGTAGTACCTGTCGTAGAAGTTGCGGTCGCTGGTTGCGACGTGCGCGATCCAATTCGCGCTCTGGTGCACCGGGTAGTCGTCCCAGGACGTGACGGTCACGACGTGCTCCTGACGTACGGGTGATGGGCTGCGTTCGGTCGGCATGGTGGCACAGGCGTGCGGCAGGATGTCGAGCATGACGTCTCCCGCCCTCTCCGATCTGCAGCGGCTCCTCGACCTCCAGATGCACGGCCAGGACATTCCCGGCCTCCTGGCGCACTGGGCCGAGCACAAGCCCGACCACCCGGCCCTGGTCTGGTCGCCGCGGGATGGTGACGGCCGCCGGTGGACCTATGCCCAGTTGCTCACCGACGTGCGCCGGGTCAGTGCCGGGCTCGCGGCCCGGGGCGTGGTGGAAGGCGACAAGGTGCTCATCCACTCGGAGAACTGTCCCGAGATGCTGCTCACGTGGCTGGCCTGTGCCCACCTCGGTGCGGTGGGCGTCACCACCAACACGAAGTCGGTCGGAGCGGAGATGACCTACTTCGCCGAGCACACCGGCGCCGTGGCCGCGATCACCCAGCCGCAGTACGCAACCATGGTCGCCGAGGCCGCGCCCGGCCTGCGTTGGATCGCGGTCACCGACGACAACAGCGGCGAGGCACCCACCGACGACGAGGCCGCCGACGCGACGAAGTTCCTGAGCTTCGAGGCGTTGCTCGGTGACGCGGATGCCGCCGTCGACCGAACGCCAGAGCCGATGCTCCCGTTCGGGATCATGTTCACCTCCGGCACCACGAGCCGCCCCAAGGCCGTCGTCCACACCCACGCGAACGCGGTGTGGTCGAGCCGCACCGGCCCCCGCAACATCGATCTCGGCACCGACGACACCTACGTGATCTTCCTGCCGTTCTTCCACGTGAACGCGCAGAGCTGGAGCTTCTTCGCGGTGCTCGGCGTGGGCGCGACGGCGGTGCTGATGCCCAAGTGGTCGCAGAGCCGCTTCTGGCCCGTTGTCGTCGAGCACGGCGTCACCCACACGTCGGTGATGCCGTTCGTGATGGCCGCGCTCGGCAGCCCCGATCGCCCGACGGAACACCGCCTGCGCGCGGGTGTGTTCGGGCTGATCCTGCCCGACCTCGACCGCATGTTCGGGATCGCCATCTACGCCGCCTACGGCATGACCGAGACGGTCACGCACGCGATCACCGGGAAGCCGCAGGAGCTCCTCCCCACTCGCTCGATGGGGCACGTCACTCCCGGCTACGAGATCGCGGTCGTCGACAAGGACACCGGCGAGCTCTGCGACGAGGGCGAGATGGGCGAGCTGTGGCTGCGCGGCGCGCGGGGCATCCACCTCTTCCTCGAGTACTACCGCAACGACGAGGCCAACGCGAAGGCGTTCGAGGACGGCTGGTTCAAGACCGGCGACATGGTGAAGCTGGGTGCGGGCGGCAACGTCTTCTACCAGGAGCGCGACAAGGACCTGCTGAAGGTCGGCGGCGAGAACGTGTCGGCGAAGGAGGTCGAGGACCTGGTGGTCACGCACCCCGCGGTCGCGCAGGTCGCGGTGGTCGGCAAGCAGCACGACTTCCTCGACGAGGTGGTCGTGGCGTTCGTGATCCCCGCGCCCGGCGATCACGACCAGCCGACCGTCGAGGTGGAGATCATCGATCTGTGCGCCGATCAGCTCGCCAAGTTCAAGGTGCCGCGCGCGGTGTACTTCGTCGACGAGTTCCCGCTCGGCACGCTCGACAAGATCCTCAAGAACCGCTTGCGCGAGATCGCCGACGAGCAGCCGAGGATCGACTGACGATCCCGAGCCGCTGGCGTACCCCACGGGTGCGGGTCCGAACCGCGTCCGAGGTGGTGGCGGCGTGGAACGCCACCGTGCCCCGCCATCCCGGCCGCAGCCACTGCACCAACGGCTCCTGGGTGCGCACCGCGAGGTCAGGGCCGCTCAACAGCTGCCGGAGGAGCACCAGGTACGCCGTGCGGGGGAGATCGCGCCGGGCTGCCGACTGCCAGGGCTTGGGCGCGCCGAACGCGTGCAACAGCACGCACCGAGTACCCCCGCGACGGCACGCGAGGGTGTCGCGGTCGACTACCCGGGTTGCCACGAGTTGGTCGCGGCCCTGGGCGATCTCAGAGGCCGGAAGGATGGCGAGTTGTCCGGGGGGCACCTCCGACATCAACATCGCGTTGAGCACGTCCTGATCGGGCAACCCGCAGGGATCGTCGAGGCAGAACGCGTCGATCCGGATGGCGTCGTCGGGCAGCTCGGCGCATCGCTCGCCCCAGCGCCGGAGGAGCGTCTCGTGGAGGGAGGTGGAGAGGGCGACGAACCCCGCGTTGACGTACGGCTGGCGCCGCAGCGGCGCGTCCAGGGCGAACCGATCGGCCCAGTCGGGAAACCACCGGTCGGCGAGCACGTCGACGAACGCGCACAGCCGCCCGGCGCGCGCCTCCGCGATGATCTCGTCCAGCGGTGCGGTCACGATGATGTCACTGTCGAGATAGACGACGACCGCCGCGCCGGGCGCCGCCGCGAGACACGCGGCGGGCACCAGCAGCCATGGATGGCGCGGCCGCTCGGGCGCGGCCACGAAGTCGCACCACGGCGCGAGTTCAGCGCGCTGCGCCGCGGTGAGCCCGAGGTCGAGCACCGTCACGCGTTCGGTGTGCCCGAGCCCGTGCAGCGAGTTCACGAGCGCGACCACACCGACGGCGTGGTCGGCGTCCGCCATCGTCGCGAAGCGCACCGCGCTCATCGCCGCGTCACGCGGAGGCGCCAGTGCGAGCTCGGCGCCCAATGGCGCTGGCGGCTCAGCTCGACGGCGCCATCCGCCACGGTGACGCACTCGAACTCGGCGGCGATGCGCACGAACGCCGCCGCGAAGCTGCGCGTGAGCAGTTCCCCCAGGCACGCGCGGTGATCGATCCCGAAGGGCGCGTACACAGCGCGCCCGCAACCGCCGTCGAGGAAGCGGTCGGGGTCGAAACGGGTGGCCTCGGGGAACACCGATTCGTCGCGGTGGATCTCACGGATGCACACGCGCACGAACCAGCCGGCGGGCACGACCACCGGTCCGGACGCGGCCGGGTACTCGAGCACCTCCTTCGACTGCCGCATCACGAATTCGCTCTGCTCGAGGCGCAGCACCTCCGAGACGAAGCGGTCGGCGACTCCGTCACCGGGGGTCGCGGACCGGAGCCGGCCGGCCCACTCGGGTGACCGTGCGAGGTGCCAGAGGACCCACACCAGCAGGCCCGCGACGTCGTCGCGCGTCGTGAGCATGGTGTAGATCAGGTTTCGGAGGAGGGCGGGCTCGTCGAGACCGCGGGCGTCGCCGGCGTCGAACCGCTGGGCGAGGGTCACGGGCGCCGGAGCGTCGTCGGCCCGGGCCGCGGCGACGACGAGTGCGCCCAAGTGGTCGAGGCGCGCCTCCAACTCGGCATCGGTGAATTCGGGCGCGTAGAAACGTCGATCGGGGTCGAGCTCGTCGACCATCCGGCGCAGCGACTCCAACTCCGCGTCCGAGGCCCGGATGGCGAAGATCACCCGCGTCCAGGCGGTGAACACGCAGGTACGGACGGCCTCCCGCGGGTTGACCCCCACCACCGTGACGCACTCCGCGGCGAGCGCCTCCATCGACGCGCGGGCGAATTCCTCGAGCAGGGGGACCCACGAGAGGACGACGTCGGGGCCGAGGGTCCGGGCGTAGTGCTGCCGCAGTTCTGCGTGGCGCACGCCGTCGCTCCCGCGCACGCTGCCCCCGGGCACGAACCGCTCGTAGGGCGCCCAGGCCGGACCGAGGGCGCCGGACCGGGTGCGGAGGAGGCCGGTACCCGTGGCCAGGTCGACGGTGCAGACGGTGGGCACGTCGTAGAAGTTGGCCTTGAAGACCACTCCCTCGCGTGCCGCGTGCCGCGCGAACCACTCCGGGTGCACGAGCCAGCCCGGACCGCGCCCGAGCCGACCGGGGGGCAGGCCCTCCTGCACGCCCCGGGACGCTCGCGCGTTCCACGCCCCCCGCAGCGCGGAACCCGCGAACACGACGACCACCAGTCCGGGCACGTACCAGGCTCCCGTGCGGACGGCGAGGCCGAGCCCGGCCACCACCAGGAGTGCGGCGACGGCCACGGCGAGGCCCAACCGTCGCCAGGTGCGGGGCTCGGCCCGCCGGAGGTTCCCGCAGGTGAGCAGCCGCACCGTCAGTCGCGGTGATGCCCCGGCGCGTACCACCTCGCGCGTCGCGGCGCGCAGTCGACGCAACGGCAGCCGGATCACGTCCGGCAGTTGCTCCCGCCAGGTCATGGCGCGGTGTCGTCCCGGAGGAGCCGCAGGCCGAACACCGTGCAACTCACGATCGACGTCACTCCCGCGAAGGCGAACGCGACGCGGGGACTCGTGGCATCGCTGAGCACACCCATCAGCGGGCCCCCTATGGGCAACAGCCCGAAGATCGTGATCGCATAGAGCGCCATCACCCGGCCGCGCATCACCGGTGCTGCGTGCAACTGCAGGAACGCGTTCGTCGACACCATGTGCACGATCATCGAGAACCCGACGGGGATCAACAGCACGAGGAACAGCCAGAGTTGCGGCATGAAGGCCGCCACCACCGTGCACGTTCCCATCGCGTAGCCGCCGAGTACGACTGCACGCGCACTGCGCAGCCCGAGCCGGGCGACGGTGAGCGCCCCGGTCAGCGCGCCGATGGACATCACCGTGGTCATGAGGCTGAAACCCGCGGCGTCGGTGCCGAACGTGACCTTCGCGAACAGCGGATAGATCACGCCGAAGTTGAGGGCGAACGTACCGAGCACCGCCGCGATCAGGAGCGCGTTGCGAAGATCGCTCGACGCCCATACGTACCGCAGCCCTTCACGCACCTGACCGGGCGCTCGCTCGAGCCGCGGCCGAGGGTGCAGCTCTGCCGGACGCATCATCAGCAGAGCTGCGATCACGGCGAGGAAGCTCACTGCGTCGATCGCGAAGCAGATTCCAGTGCCCACCGCGACGATGAGCAGTCCCGCAATCGCGGGTCCCACGATGCGGGCCGACTGCGCGATCGCGCTGTTGAGCCCAACCGCGTTGGGCAGTTCCGCCGGAGTGACCATCTCGGAGAGGAACGACTGCCGCGTCGGGTTGTCGATGACCTGCGCGCACCCGCCGACGAGCGCGAGCGCGTAGACCATCCACAGCTGCACCACGTCGGCGACGACGAGCACTGCGAGCACGGCAGAAACCACCAGGAGCACCACCTGCGCGCCGAGCAACAGCTTGCGGTTGTCGAATCGGTCGGCGGCCACGCCCCCCAACGTGCCGAAGATCAGCGTGGGCAGCGCGATCAGGGCGGTGAGCACACCGACCGCGACGCCGTCGGCACCCGACAGGTCGAGGACCAGCCAACCGAGCGCGATCGACTGCGCCCACGTGCCGACCTGCGATGCGGTCTGACCAAGGAAGAACAGCCGGTAGTTGCGGGTGTGCAGTGACCGGAAGACGGAACCGGGCTGGTTCAGGGGCTGGCTCAGGGCTCGAACACCTGGAGGTCGGGGCGGTCGTCGAGGCGGTAGTGGTTCTCGAGGCCGCCCACCAGCTCGACCGGCGCGACCTCGTCGAGCGCGTCGAGGGTCCAGCCCCCCTCGCGCACGATCACGCGCTCGGGCCCGGGTTCGCTGAGCAGCGCGTAGGTGTCACCGCGCACGTGGAAGGTGCGACCGTTGACGCCGCTCGCCGCGTCGGTGCACAACCACACGACCATGGGCGCGATCTTCGCGGGCGGGTGCGACTCCGGGGTGGCCTGCTCGTACGGTGCCGCGGTGTCGCGCGGCGCCATCGTGATGGCCATGACGTCGGCCCACTTCGCGGTCGCGACCGAGTACTCCGACGTCGATTTCCCGATTGCGAGCGGGCGGATCGCGTTGCACCGCACCCCGAAGCGACCGAGTTCGCGCGCCACCGTGCGGGTGAGCCCGACGACACCTTCCTTGGCCGCCGAGTAGGCGACCGCGGACGGGTGACCGAACCCCGATCCCGACGACGTGTTCACGATCACGCCCGACCCCTGACCGGCCAGGTGCGGTGTGGCCTCGCGGATCATGGCGAAGTACCCCTTGAGGTTCACGTCGATGGCGAGGTCCCACTCGGCCTCCGTGAGCCGCCACAGGTCGCCGTTGCGGGCCGCGGTGGCGTTGTTGACGACGATGTCGAGACGGCCGAACTCGTCGAGGGCGTGGCCGACGATCGCGGCGGCGCCGTCCCAGGTCGCCGAGGTGGTGTCGGCCACGGCCCGGCCGCCCTCGGACGTGATCTCGGCCACGACGGCCGCCGCGTCGGCGCCGGCGCGCCGTCCGGTGTCGTTGACCAGCACGGACGCGCCCTCGGCGGCCAGGAGCCGGGCATGCTCCCGCCCGATGCCGCCCCCCGCGCCGGTGACGATCGCCACCCGCCCAACGAGTCGTCCCGTCATGTCCGTCCCCCTCGATCCTGTCCGGCCCGGCGCAGGCTAGGCCGGTCCGGTCTGGTCGGACTCGTTGCCCGACCCCAAGTCGGGACCTTGGTCCGTAGACGACCCCGGCGCCAGTCGTTCTAATGGCTAGCATTATTTGGTGCGAGAACCGAGTGGCCGACACCCAGGGGGAACGACGCCGATGCCCGCGCACAAGATGACGCTCGACGAGGCACGCGAGAAGTACCGCATCGAGCGGGAGAAGCGCCTCCGCCCCGACGGCATCGCCCAGTACCCCGATCTGAGCGGCAAGTACGCCGACTTCGACACCGACCCCTACACCGCCCCGTTCGAGCGCGGCGCGATCGTGGAGGACCTCGACACCGTCATCGTGGGCGCCGGCTTCGGCGGCATGCTCGCCGCCGCCAACCTGCGCAAGGCCGGCGAGAGCAGCTTCCGCATCATCGACAAGGCCGGCGACTTCGGCGGCACCTGGTACTGGAACCGCTACCCCGGCTGCATGTGCGACGTCGAGTCGTACGTCTACCTCCCCATGTTGGAGGAGACCGGCTACATGCCGACCCAGAAGTACGCGCAGGCCTACGAGATCTTCGACTACTGCCGACTGCTCGGGCGCACGTTCGACCTCTACCCCACCGCGCTGTTCCAGACCGAGATCGAGACGTGCACGTGGAACGAGCCGTCGCACCGCTGGGTCGTCACCACCAACCGCGGCGACACGCTGCGCGCGAAGTTCGTGGTGATCGCGGGCGGCGTGCTCAACAAGGCGAAGCTTCCCGGCATCCCCGGGATCGAGAACTTCCAGGGCAAGAGCTTCCACACCAGCCGATGGGACTACAAGTACACCGGCGGGGGCCCGGCCGAGTTCATGGCGAACCTCGCCGACAAGCGCGTCGCCATCGTCGGCACCGGCGCGACCGCCGTGCAGGTGGTGCCGCGCCTCGCCGAGGCGGCGAAGGAGCTCTACGTGTTCCAGCGCACGCCGTCGAACGTGGGCGTGCGCAACCAGCAGTCCACCGACGAGGAGTGGTTCAAGTCCCTGGAGCCGGGCTGGCAGCGCGAACGCATCATCAACTTCACCGACTCCGTGTGCGGCAAGCAGCCCGAGGTCGACATGGTGCACGACGCGTGGACCGACATCTTCTGGGTCGACACGAAGAAGAAGCCGGAGTCACCCGAGGAGGCGCTCGAGCTCGAGACCGTCGACTTCGAGAACATGGAGAAGATCCGCCAGCGCATCCTCGACACGGTCGAGGACCCGGAGACCGCGGAGAAGCTGCTGCCCTGGTACCAGCAGGGCTGCAAGCGCCCGTGCTTCCACGATGAGTACCTGCCGGCGTTCAACCGCCCGAACGTGCACCTCGTCGACACCGACGGCAAGGGCGTCGACCGCATCACCGAGCACGGCCTCGTCGTCGGTGACACCGAATACCCCGTCGACGTGATCGTCTACGCGTCGGGCTACGAGGTCACCACCGAGTACTCGCACCGGCTCGGCTTCGACCCGGTGGGCGAGGGCGGCGTGTCACTCGGCAAGTCGTGGCACGAGGGCCCGCACACGCTGCACGGCGTGACCACGAGCGGCTTCCCCAACCTGCTGATGATCAGCACGGTGCAGGGCGGCTTCGGCGTGAACTTCGTGCACTACCTCACCGAGACGTCCGCGCACGTCGCGTACATCATCGATCGCTGCCTGCGTGAGGGCATCGCCGAGGTCGAACCCACGGCCGAGGCCGAAGAGGCCTGGTTCAACGAACTGCTCCAGCACATCGACGGCGTCGCGAACTACAACATGACCTGCACGCCGGGCTACCTGAACGCCGAGGGCGGTGGCGACATGGCCTCGCTGCGCGCCACGCCGTTCATGGGCAGCGTGGGCG
>Ga0075026_100001128_pt1 | contig 11258 bp, 10 predicted proteins | sample Str012_2_FD_71392 | JGI IMG/M metagenome (GOLD analysis project Ga0075026, IMG submission 71392) | Freshwater sediment microbial communities in response to fracking from Pennsylvania, USA - Straight Creek_MetaG_SC_2012 | ecosystem: Environmental > Aquatic > Freshwater > Creek > Sediment...
CAATAAGATTCAATGGGATAGCCGCTTTTCTTATTTTTACCGAAACTCTCAGCCCTCATGCGCAACCCCCTCATCCGCCCGGAGATCTTCACGGCCAACAGAAAGCGATTCATCAAGGCCATGGACAAGAACAGCATCGCCATCTTCAACAGCAACGACGAGCTGCCCATGAATGGTGACGCCATCTACCGATTCAAACAGAATTCCGACCTCTATTGGCTGACCGGCATACTCCAGGAGGATTCCATGGTGATCCTTTCCCCCGACCACCCGGATCCAAAGATGCGGGAGGTTTTGGTATTGGTGCGCCCGAACGAGCTGAAGGAGAAATGGGACGGCAAACGTCTGCGCCGTGCCGAGGCCACTTCCATATCCGGCATCGAATCCATCCTCTGGCTGGACACGCTCGATGGTCTCCTGCAACCCATGATCCACCTGGCGGATACGATCTACCTCAACACCAACGAGAATGACCGCAAGGCCAATCTTGTACCGGTGCGGGACTACCGTTTCGCGCAGGAGATGAAGGAACGGTATCCCCTGCATCAATACAAGCGTAGTGCACGCCTGATGAAAGAGCTGCGTGCGATCAAGTCGAAGGAAGAGGTCGAAGTGCTGCAGCAGGCCATCGATGTCACGGAGAAGACTTTCCGCCGGCTGCTCGGATTCATCAAGCCCGGCGTCATGGAATACCAGATCGAAGCTGAGATCTATCACGAATTCATGATGAACGGTTCTGAAGGCCCCGCCTATGGATCCATCATCGCTTCCGGCGACCGTGCACGCACCCTGCACTATGTGAGCAACAACCAGCCCTGCCTGGATGGCGAACTGGTGTTGATGGATTTCGGTGCCGAGTTCGGTGGCTACTGTGCGGACCTCACACGCACCGTACCTGTGAATGGGAAGTTCACGAAACGGCAGAAGGAAGTGTACAATGCCTGCCTCCATCTTCACGACCACGGCAAGTCACTGTTGAAGCCCGGTATCAGCATCGTGGACTATACCGACAAGGTGGGTGAGGAAGCGACGAAGACCTTCCTGAAGATCGGACTGATCTCGAAGAGCGATGTGAAGAACGAGGATCCCGAGAACCGGGCCTATCGCAAATACCTGTACCATGGTATTTCGCACCACCTGGGCATCGACGTTCATGACCTGGGCACGCGTACCGAACCCATTCAGGCCGGCATGGTGTTCACCGTCGAGCCAGGCATCTACATCGAGCAGGAGCACATGGGCGTGCGCATCGAGAACAATATCTGGATCACGCGCAACGGCAACAAGGACCTGTTCGGCAACATCCCGTGCAAGGCCGATGAGATCGAGGCGTTGATGAAAAAAGTGAAGCGCGGCTGATCCGGGCCTTGCTTATATTTGCACGCCCGCAGGCAATGAATGGACCCCTCATGAAGAATATCCCCAACTATTTCACGCTGCTCAATCTGGTTCTGGGTTGTGTGGCCATCATCCTCATTCTCCAGACCGGGGAGGGGATCATCAATTACAATGGCGAAGACTGGAAGGTCTATCTCCCCGAGAAAGTTGCGTGGGGGGCTATGTGCATCGGCCTGGCCGCCGTGGTGGATTTCCTCGATGGTTTCGTAGCGCGACTCTTCAAGGCCAGTTCGCCCCTGGGGGCCCAGCTGGACTCGCTGGCCGATGTGGTCAGCTTCGGTGTCGCTCCGGGCATGATCCTCTACCAGATGCTCCGCATCAGCCATGCCTATGAGCCCAATGGATTGGATGTATCCCTCGGATGGCTGCTGCCTGCACTGATCGTACCCTGTGCCGCGGCCTGGCGCCTGGCGGTGTTCAACCTGGATCCTGGGCAGGCTTATGGCTTCAAGGGAATGCCTACGCCAGCCACCGGCCTGCTCATCGCATCGTTCCCGTTGATCCTGCTCAATGACCGTTTTGACCTGCAGCGATTCCTGCTGAACAAATGGTTCCTTTATGGCCTGATCCTGGTGCTCTCCTGGCTCATGGTGTCGAAACTGCCGCTCATGGCCCTCAAATTCAAGACCTACGGATTCAAGGACAATATACCCAAGTGGGTGCTTGCGGGCATTGTGCTCATCGCGGCCCTTCTGCTGGGTTGGGTGGCCGTTCCGGTGGCATTCATCGCCTATATTGCCTTATCTTTGGCATTCAAAAAGCAAGCCGCATGACGTACACGGTCTCCATCAATGTGATGCCCCTCAAGGAACTCCTGGACCCCCAGGGCAAACAGGTCCTCGGAGGACTCAATAACCTCGGCATGGCCTCTGTGGAAGATGTCCGTATCGGCAAGCACATCACCCTCCAGGTCGAAGCGAGGAACCCCGAAGAAGCCCGTGCCGTGGCCGAAGAAGCCAGCAAGAAGCTGCTCGCCAACCCGGTCATGGAACATTACGAGATCTCGGTGAACTGATCCCTGCGGGGTGAAGGTCCATGCTGTACATCATTCCCACACCCATCGGCAACCTGGCCGATATGACCTTCAGGGCCGTCGAGGTCTTGAAAGGATCGGACCTCATCCTGGCCGAGGATACCCGAACGTCCTCTGTTCTCCTCAATCACTACGGGATACAGAAGCCCATCACGCCGTACCATCAGCACAATGAGCACCAGGTGACGAACCACCTGGTGACGCAGTTGCTGGGGGGCAAGGTGATGGCCTTGCTGACGGATGCAGGCACACCGGGCATCTCCGACCCCGCTTTCTTCCTGGTACGGGCCGCCATACGGGAAGGCATACGTGTGGAATGCCTGCCGGGCGCCACGGCTTTTGTGCCCGCCCTGGTCAACAGCGGCCTGCCCATCAATAGATTCTGTTTTGAAGGATTCCTGCCCCTGAAGAAGGGACGGCATACCCTCCTGACCCGACTGTCCACCGAAGACCGCACCATGGTCTTCTACGAGTCGCCGCTGCGGCTGGTGCGCACCTTGTCGGACATGGCGCAGTATTTTGGCGCCGGCCGTCCTTGCTGCGTGAGCCGCGAACTCTCCAAGAAATTCGAGGAGAATCGACGCGGTACCCTGCAGGAGGTCCACGATCATTTCCTGACCCAGGGGGTCAAGGGAGAGATCGTGATCGTCGTTCAGGGTGTGGAATGACCGTTATCAATTACCTTGCAACATTGCCCAACTTGAAAAGGCTCCCCATGAACCGTAATCTCACAAAGATCGCCCTGGCCCTTGCACTCTTCATTTCCCTGGCCGCCCAGGCCCAGCCTGACCGCTGGCAACAGCGCGTCAAATACAAGATGGATGTGAACGTGGACGCCCTGGCCAACCAGTTCCGTGGAAAACAGACGCTTGAGTACTGGAACAATTCCCCCGATACATTGGATGTGTTGTACTATCACCTATACTGGAACGCCTTCCAGCCCGGAAGCATGATGGATGCCCGCAGCCATGAACTGGGCAAGAAGGTCATCTTGGGTCGACAGGATTGGGACGGGCGCGTGCGCGACCGCATCAGCAAGCTCAAGCCTGACGAGATCGGTTATCAAAAGGTCCTTTCGCTTTCCGTGAATGGGAAGCCTGCGCAGACGAAATCATACGAGACCATCCTGAAAGTCATACCCGCTACGCCCATCCTGCCACACACCAAGGCGGTCATCGAACTGGGCTTCGAGGCCCAGGTGCCCGTGCAGATCCGCCGGAGTGGACGCGACAATGCCGAGGGTGTACGTTTTTCAATGTCCCAATGGTACCCGAAGCTTTGCGAATATGACTATGAAGGCTGGCACCCCACGCCCTATGTCGCCCGTGAGTTCTATGGAGTCTGGGGCGACTATGAGGTGAACATCACCATCGATAAGGACTACACCATCGCCGGCAGCGGCTATCTGCAGAACCCCGACCTGATCGGCCATGGCTATCAACGCCCGGGCATCGAAGTGAAGGCCCCTGCGGGCAAAACGCTTACTTGGAAATTCATCGCGCCCAATGTGCACGATTTCGTGTGGGCCGCTGATCCTGAATATGTCCATTTGTCGAAGCCAGTACGCGACGGATTGGTGCTGCAAGCTTTCTACAAGATCGACCGGGTGAAATTAGCTGCACAGTATGAAGGCCTTTCCCTCCGGGGCAAGCAGAACTTCAACAATTCCGCGGAGAATTTCATCAATAATACGAAGACCGAATGGGAAGGCGTGCTTGACCTGGCCGCCCGTGCGCTGCCGTTCATGGACAGCACTTATGGGGAATACCCGTGGAAGCAATACTCCTTCATCCAGGGCGGTGATGGCGGCATGGAGTATCCCATGGCGACGCTGCTTAAGGGGGCCGGTGAAGAGACCGTCATCCACGAATGGATGCACAGCTGGTACCAGGGCATGATGGGCACGAACGAATCGCTCTATCCATGGATGGACGAGGGCTTCACAAGCTATGCCACTTCGCGAGTAGAGAACCACTTGCAGGGCGATACCATGCGGTTCCCTCATGGAGATGCCTATAACGCCTATATCATGCTGTCCAAGTCTGAATTCGACGAACCCCTGACCACCCATTCCGACCAGTACAACACCAATATGGCTTATTCCATCAATGCCTATTCAAAAGGCGAGGTGTTCATGGAACAACTTGGCTACATCATCGGCGCCAAGGCGCGTGACAAGGCTCTGTTGGAATACTACCGCAAGTGGAGGTTCAAACATCCCAATGTGGCCGACCTGGTCCGCACGGCTGAACAGGCCAGCGGCATCCAGCTGGATTGGTACCGCACCTTCTTTGTCAACACCAGCAAGAAGATCGATTACGGCATCGACAGCCTGTGGGAAGAGGGTGGCAAGATGAAGGTCCGCCTGAAGAACGTCGGCAAGATGCCCATGCCCATCGACGTGTTCCTGACCTTCAAGGACGGTAGTCAAGAGATCGGTTATATCCCGCAGTCGGTCATGTATGGTGAAAAGGCCAATGAACGTCCGGAGTTCAAACGCACCATCGGCGAACCCTGGAAATGGACCGATCCGGAGTACGTGCTCACCATCGACCGCAAGCTGTTCGACCTGAAGAGCATCGAGATCGATCCGACGCAGCGAATGGCGGATGTGGACAGGAAGAATAATCGGCTGGAATTAAATTGGTAGCTCGGTTATGGGTTATGGGTTATGCGTTATGGGTTGCTTAGCCTCCGAGTGACGCTGCGTACTCATGCCTGCCTACCGGTAGGCAGGTTCTCCGAGTTGGCACTTCCAATTTGGAAACTTCAGCACCCTGAGCGGGCAAGTGGCTGTTACTTACAACCTATAACCAATAACCTATAACAAGGCTGTTCATCATCTCCCGTAGAATTTATTCACCGCTTCCACACGATTGTTCACATGGAGTTTCTCGTAGATGTGATACACGTGCTTGCGTACGGTCTCCTGGGAGATGGTGAGCTGGACGGCGATCTCTTTGTACAATAATCCCTTTGCCAATAATTCCAAGATCTCCGTCTCGCGGTTGGAGAGGCCGTCGAGTTTACGCGGGGCGCCGCTGTGGAAGGGATTCCCCACGGCGCCGTTGCTGAAGGCTGCTACCACCTTGCGGGCGATCTGACTGCTCATGGGTGCGCCGCCATCGTGGAGTTCGCGGATGGCATCCAGCATCCGGTTCGGTGCCGTCTTCTTAAGGATGTACCCGTTGGCACCCACAGCCAGGGCTTCGAAGATCTTCTCATCCTCTTCGTACACCGTACACATCATGAACAGGATCTCCGGGTGCAATGGCTTGACCTGGCGTACACATTCGATGCCGCTCATGCCACCAAGGTTGATGTCCATCAGGACGACATTGGGCAGGACTTTAGGGAGGCCGATGATGGCATCTTCCGCGCTGGGGTAGGAACCCACGAGCTTGCAGGCGTCCGACATGCGGATGATCATCTCCAGCGCTTCCCGGATGTCTTTGTTGTCTTCTACGATGGCTACGGTGATCATGGCTGTCGGGTGTTTATGATGTTTGAGGGTTGTGCGTTTTGAGGTCATGTCAGGGGCACGCGCAGTTGTTGCATGCTATCGCCTTCTTCTGCGGCCGAGTAGGCTCCACCGACAGAACGCAGCCGTTCGTCGAGATGGCGTATGCCGCTGGCGGTGCCGTGATCTTCCGCCTGGCCCAGGGCCCGGCCGTTGTCGCGGATGATGATGGTGAACTGTTTGTCCGCAATGAATTCTATCTCCACTCTGTCGCCGTGGGTTATGTCTACAATGTTGTGCAGGGCTTCCTTCACGGAGATGAGTATATTCCTCCTGACGGCCCCGCTCACCTGGAGGTCAGGCAGGTCGTCTGGAATGATCAGCCGTAGGTGTATATGGTGCGGCTCACAGTATTGAACGATCTGGTGCCGGAGATAGGACACCAGGTTGGAGAGTGAGTCATTCTTGATGTTGAGGGTCCATAAGATCTCGTTCATCTTGTCCAGCAGACGATCGGTCGTGGAAGAGATGATCGCAAAGTCGGGTTTCCAATCATTTCCTTTTCGGCGGGCCGCGATCTCGCTGTGCAGGCGGATGCTCGTGAGCCCGCTGCCGATCTCGTCGTGTATCTGCTGGGCGATGCGGTGGCGTTCCTTGTCACGCATCTCCATGGCAGCGCGGTAGCGCTCCAACTCGCCTTTCTCATTCTCCAGGCGCAGCACCTCGATGGATTTCATGCGGCCGATATCGATGAGCTTGGATTTGTACCCGGAGCCGAGCAAGAGGTTGAAGAGCAGGAAGAGTATACCGGCCATGAAGATCGCATTGGGGGCATCTGCCATAAGACTGCCGGGTCCCAGTGTTCTGCTAAGCCAGAGGGCGATGATGATGGGGACGAAGAACGATATGGTACCCGCCAGCATGAACCATGAAACGCGGGAAGCTGCACGAAAGCCATTCAGCACGGCATAGCATGCAGAGCAAAGCAGGAATATCTCCATGCCGTAGTAGGAGTCCAGTGACATGTACTGCCGGGAGTCGGAAAAGGCGAGGAACAGGTCGATCAGGATGAACAATCCCATGGCGCCGACGAGAACCTTGAGCATTCGGCTGAGGTCCGGCTGTTGCTGGCGCAGGTCAAGCAGCCTGGAGGCATATAGCAACAGGAAACTGAATCCTCCGAATTCCAGGATATGGGTGCGGAAAGTGTCCGTATAGAAGAACCATTTATCGAAAGTGAAGTGCGCGTAGACCTGCATGCTGAAACTGATCGTGAACAGCAGGGTGGCCACGCTCAGATAAAGATATTCCGACCGTCCCGTGGCGAGGTAGCGGAAGAGTGCGAAGAGACCGATCGCGAGCAGGATACCCAACTGCAGAGCGGAGAGAAAAATGTACGGTCTGTAGGGCATCATGAAATGCTCGAATTCAAACCTGAGACGATGGTCCGGAACCACGATCACAGGGTCGAAAAAAGCCTTGTTGTAGAAATGGATGTCGGGGTGTACGAGCCAGGTCACTGTGGCATGGGCGGGTACGACCAGCGGAGAGTAAGGTACTTCGTTGTACAGCACCGGCGAGGGGTAAGGCCGGGGGACCGTCATCAGGGTGAGTGTCTTCCGGTCATCGGACAACTGGTACAATTCGTACGTGAGGGCCCGGCCCATATAGAGCAGCATTTCCACCGGGCGGTCTTCGGAATTGGTGAGGGAGATCTTGCCATAGTACGAGCCTTCCAGGACTTTGCGCGACTGAATGGCCTTGATTCCCGTAGCTGGAAAGGCCGTGCCGATCACCGCTTCCACGGAGATGTTCCCGGCGGTGTCATGGAATATGGGAAGGGTGGATCCGAGCTCCTGAAAGTGGTCGATGGACCTGAGTTCCACACTGTGGTCACCCTGGGCACCGGCTAGGGGAAGCAGCCGGACCATGAAGAGGAGCGCCAGCAGGACTGTTTTGGTTTGGAAGAGGTCCATGTCTTCGAATCCCCTGAAAGGTAGGCATAAATAGATAACGAGGTATACCCTCAAAGGGGTATATAGAGCAGGTACTTCTCTTCGAAACCGGGTTCGGGGAACAGTGTGTGGACATCGATCACATGGGGGCGTAGCCGACTTTCAGCGATCTCATTGGAAAGGTCGCCACCTTTGAGGCAGATCAGGCCACTCTTGTGTTCTTCCATCCTCCTTTCGTTCCGGATCAAAGGCTTGGCCCAGGACCAGAGTTCCTTGAGCGGAGCCACGGCGCGGCTGACCGCGAAGTCGAATTTCCGCCCCCGCAGGCTTTCCACGCGACCGTGGGTGGTGGTGATGTTTTTGAGTCCCAGAGCAGAAGACACTTCATTAACGACTTTGATCTTCTTGCCGATGGAATCCACCAGGTGGAACTTCACTTCGGGAAAGAAGATGGCGAGCGGGATGCCCGGAAAGCCACCGCCGGTGCCGATGTCAAGAATCTCCAGCCCGGGCGTGAAGGGAAAAGCGGCCGCAATGGCCAGGGAATGCAGCAGGTGTTTTTCGTAGAGGCTGTCGATGTCCTTTCTGGAGATGACGTTGATCTTCTCATTCCACTCACGATAGAGCGCATCGAGTTGCCCGAACTGTCGGGTCTGCTCCGGCGTGAAATCGCCGAAGTATTTCGTGATCACTTCCAGCTTGCCTTGGGTCTCTTCCATAATGAAGGGGCGAAGATGATGTAATAGAAGAACATCCAGGCGTCGAGCAGTGGGAACCATGGCCATAGGTCGGCTTCATCCAGCCGGGACATGGCTTTTTTCCAGTATATGCCTTGGATGACAAGCCGTGGTACGAAAACCAACAGAGCCCAGCGCCAGTCGAACAGCACCATGGAAGCCACGAAGAGCGGCCAGAACAGAAATGTTGAAAGTGCATAGAGCCCCAGCAGGAACCGATGCAGGGGGCGGTAGAATTTACCGGTCGAGAAATGACGGTTCTTCTGTCGGATCCAGGCCCCCCAGGTCTTTTTTGGTTCGGACAGCGTGAACGCTTCCTTGTCCATGACAACGGTGGTGTTGTCCTTATTGGCGGCCAGGTTGACGAAGAGGTCATCGTCGCCACTGGGGATGTGGTTATGCGACGAGAAACCCTTGTGCCGGAAGAAGACATCCCTGCGATAAGCGAGGTTCCTGCCCACACCCATATAGGGCAGGCCGGCGAGTGCGTAAGAAAAATATTGAAGGGCGGTTTGGAAAGTGTCGAATCGAATGAGCGCGTTGAGCAATGACTTCTTCTTCTGGTAGGCACCATACCCGAGCGCGAATTCCTTTCCTTCCGTGAAAGCATCCTGCATCTTCTGGATCCAATGCTCCGTCGCCGGCACGCAGTCCGCATCCGTGAGCAGGAGGATCTCATGCCTGGCGGTCTTGATGCCCACGGAGAGCGGAAATTTCTTTCCCGGGATCAGCATGGCCTCCTGCTTGAGTTCGACCACGTTCAGGTGGCGGAATTCCTTGTGCATGCCTTCCAGCAGGTAACGGGTCTCGTCCTGTGAGTTATCGTTGACGACCACCACCTCATAGGAGGTGCGATAGTCCTGCAGGAGCGTACCCGGCAGGAAGCGGGCGAGGTTGGCGGCCTCGTCGCGCGCGCAGATGATCACGCTTACCGGATGCTCACGGGACATCTGGCGTTCTTCTTCCTTCGGGAAGGCGACCCGACGGAAGAAATACAAGTAATAAAAAAGCTGAATGAGGGCATCCACGCAGAATACGATGAACAGGATCTCCCTCCAGTTGATGGCCATGGGCGCGAATTTACAGCATGGGGGTGCGGGAAAGGACGGGGTTGAACACAATGTGGATAATGACAAAGGGACGCCGAAAGCATTTATCTTGCAGGCGCATGGCCGCATTCCGTTTCCAACTCGAACACCAGGATGACAAGACCCGCGCAAGGGCCGGCACCTTCCGTACCGACCATGGTGAGGTGAGCACCCCGATCTTCATGCCCGTCGGGACCGCCGGCACCGTCAAGGCGGTGTCCCAACAGCAGTTGAAGGACGACACCGGCGCCCAGATCATCCTCGGGAACACCTACCACCTTTACCTGCGACCCGGGCTGGATGTACTCCAGGCGGCCGGCGGACTGCACCGCTTCAACCATTGGGACCGTCCGATCCTCACGGACAGCGGTGGGTACCAGGTTTTCTCCCTGGCCGCCAGCCGCAAGATCACCGAGGACGGGGTCGTCTTCCAGAGCCATATCGACGGATCCCGCCACCTGTTCACCCCCGAAAATGTGATGGACACCCAACGCAGGATCGGGGCTGACATCATCATGGCTTTCGACGAGTGCCCTGCTTGGCCTTCGGATTACAAGTATGTCAAGACCAGCATGGAGCTGACCCACCGCTGGCTGGACCGGTGCCTGAAGCGATTCCATGAAACCGGGCCCCTCTACGGGCATGACCAATATCTCTTCCCCATTGTCCAGGGGGGCACCCATGCCGACCTGCGCAAGGCGTCCTGCGAGACCATCGCTTCGAAAGGAGCGGATGGGCATGCCATCGGCGGACTCAGCGTGGGCGAACCCACCGAGATGATCTATGAATATTGCGGACTTTGCTGCGAGCATCTTCCTGTTGATAAGCCCCGGTATCTCATGGGTGTCGGAACCCCCTGGGACCTGCTGGAATGCATCGCCCTGGGAATCGATATGTTTGACTGTGTGATGCCCACGCGCAACGGGCGCAATGCCATGCTGTTCACCACGCAGGGGGTCATCAACATCGACAACAAGAAATGGGAATACGATTTCAGTCCGCTGGACGAAGGACTGCCCAATGCCTTCAGCCAGTATTACACCAAGGCCTATGTGCGGCATTTGATGAAATCCAAGGAGATCCTTGGCCTCACCATTGCCAGCATCCAGAACCTCTCTTTTTACATATGGCTGGTGGGAGAGGCGCGCACGCATATCATCGCCGGCGACTTCGCCTCGTGGAAGGCATCGACGCTCGAGATCATCAAGAGAAGGATCTGATCCCTTATTTTTTCTGTGCGAAGAGCCAGGGCAGGAGGCCCGGCTCGGCGAACGCATTCTTCCAGCTGTCATGACCGACCCCGGGGTATTCCGTGTATTGTACTACTGCACCATTGGCCTTCATCGCATTGACCATGCGCCGGGAGTTCGAAACGGGGATGACTGGGTCGGCAACTCCGTGAAAGACCCAGACCGGGAGTTTCTTGCGATAGACTTTTGTTTTCTCCGGATCGCCGGCACCACAGATGGGAAAGGCCGCTGCGAACAGGTCGGGTCTCCGCCACAGGATGTCGAAGGTACCAAAGCCTCCCATGGACAATCCGCCCACGTAGATTCGTGACCGGTCCACCCCACCATGCACCAACAG